>VFQQ010004337.1_pt1 | contig 12639 bp, 14 predicted proteins | sample 3512341 | NCBI WGS metagenome assembly VFQQ01 (sample SAMN10412373, study PRJNA504923) | tailings metagenome | isolation source: Relicate 2 Philex TSF1 revegetated site | place: Philippines: Tuba, Benguet | collected 2017-08-29 | reverse complement strand
TTCGGCCTTTTCCGTACGATCCATGCCTATACTCCACTCTGTGCCCGGATGGTCCACGCGTCGAAACACGCGGAGCCGCCGGGCGGCTAACACACGCAAATGCCGATGCGAGCCTAGGCTTGCCAGCAATTGCGCAACGATGTCCGAAGGGGTCGGTCAAGACGCGTCGCCTGAACATGCAGGCGGGCGACCGAAAAAGACTGTTCCCCGTCTCGGCTGGAAATTAAGCAGGGCATATTCCCTGCACCAACTGTCTCGGACGGAATCGCCGCAAGCGAACTCGCGACAACACGGGGGCGCTCATAACGCCCGGCAATGCAAAGTCAAGTCGCGGCGCCCCGCGTCAGGTCGGAAACCGTCAGCTCGCCACCGCGTTGCGACGCGCGTAGAGGAAATAGACCCCCAGCCCGGCGACGTTCCACACCAGAAACCACAGCTGCGTCTGCACCGGCAGGCTGAAGAACAGATAGATGCAGCCGACGATCGCGCCGAGCCCGATTACCCACGGCATCGGCGCGCGGAAGGTGCGCGGGGCGTCGGGGGCGCGGACGCGCATGATCAGCATGCAGACCGCCACCGCGGTGAACGCCGCGAGCGTCCCCGCGTTGGCGAGCGCCGCCAGTTCGCCAAGCGGGATGAAACCTGCGAGCACGGCGACGACGAGCGCGGTGAAGATGGTGATGCGCACCGGGGTACCGCGCGACGACAGGGTCGCGAGGCTGGCGGGCAGCAACCCGTCGCGCGCCATGGTGAAGAATATCCGGCTCTGCCCATAGAAGAAAGCAAGGATGACGGTGGGCAGCGCGACGATCGCCGACACCGCCAGATATTGCGCCGCGAGCGGGCTGCCGAGTTCGCGCAGGATCAGCGCCAGCGGTTCGGGGCTGTTGGCGAAGCGGGTGTAGGCGATCGCGCCGACCGCAGCGACCGCGACCGCGATATAGATGACGACACAGACGAACATCGACCCGACGATGCCGATCTTGAGATCGCGGTCCGGGTTCTTTGTTTCTTCCGCCGCCGTCGCGATGGCGTCGAAGCCATAGAAGGCGAAAAAGATGATCGCTGCGGCGGCCATGACGCCGCGCTCGACCCCGTCCGGCCCCATATGTTTAGGAAAGCCATAGGGGCTGAAGGGTTCGAGATTGGCGGCGTTGAACGCCGGGAGCGCGACCGCGACAAAGATCACCAGCGCCAACACTTTCACCACCACCAGAATCGCGTTGAGCGTCGCGCTCTCACGTGTGCCGACAAGCAGCAGTCCGGCCACGACCGCGATGATTGCAATCGCGGGCAGGTTGACGATGCCGTCGAGTTCCGGCCCCTGCATCAGCGCCATCGGAACGCCCGCCCATGCCTCCAGCAAGGGCGCGGCATAACCCGACCAGCCGACCGCGACCGCGCTCACCACCAGCGAATATTCGAGGATCAGGCTCCACCCGACGACCCAGGCGATCAGTTCGCCGATCACGACATAGCTGTAGGTATAGGCGCTGCCCGACGCCGGGATCATCGTCGCCATTTCGGCATAGGCGAGCGCGGCGCAGGCGCAGATCAGCCCGGCAACCGCAAAAGACAGGATGACCGCGGGACCGGCCTTGTCGGCGCCAACGCCGATCAGGGTGAGGATACCGGTGCCGACGATCGCCCCAACGCCGAGCGCGATCAGGTGCGGCCAACCGAGCGTGCGCGCCAGGCCGTGGCCTTCCTGCTGCTGTGGAACGATGGATTTGCGGCGCAGCAAACTGTCGGACATGCGGACCCCTCTCCTAAAGGAAAAATTTTTCCTGCCTTTTAGACCGGTGTGGCATCAGCGCAAGATGCGGCGTCCGAATTGATTTGGCGGGCGCCTGCGATGCGGCAGCCGGGTGCTCCGTGACCTTGGCAGGGTGCCCGCTAGCGGGCATCGCGAACGATCCAGCGCGCCCGCAAGGCGAGCAACGCGGCCATCGCAACGGCGAAACCATAAGCCAGCAGCGGCGACCAGATGACCGCGCGCGCGCCAAGCAACGCGCCACCGGCAAGCGCCGCCCAAAGGCCGAGGTGGTGCAGCCAGCGGCGATCACCCTCACCGCGCAAGGCATTGGCGATCTTTTGCCCCATCTGGACCAGCGTCCCGGTCATATAGGTGACTCCGACCACCGATCCGTCGCGCCCCGCAACAGCAGCATTCGCGACCCCCATCGCCAGCGCGAGCGACAGGACCGCGCTCCACCCCTCGCCGTCCAGCCGCAGTAGCGTGGCGATTCCCAGCAAGATGGTGACGCCGGCGAGTACCGCTGGTGTACGTCGCCGCCCGGCCTGCGCGCCGACCAGCGAACCCGCGACCACGCCCGTGACAAATACCGCGATGATGATCGCAGCCACCAGCGCGGCATGCTGCGCCTCGGCCAGCCCGACCGCGAGCCGAGTCGAATTGCCGGTCATGAACGAGACAAAAAAGCCCGCCGATTCGACAAAGCCGATCGCGTCGACAAACCCCGCGAGGATCGCGACGCCGACGGCGAGCAGCTGATGCGAGGGGTCGAAGCGGATCATGCGATCAAAGCAACCGCTCGATCGCCTCGGCCAGCGCGGCGTCGCGCTCCGACAGACCGTGGGCGTCGTGCGTCGTCAGCAAGATGTCGACGCGGTTATAGACATTCGACCATTCGGGGTGATGGTCCATTTTTTCGGCGATGATGGCGACGCTGGTCATGAAGCCGAACGCCTGCGCGAAATCGTCGAACTGGAAGCGGCGGGTGATCGCGTCGCGCGTCGGTTCATGCGCCCACTCGGGGAAACGCGCGAGCAAGGCGGTGCGGGCGTCGTCGTCGAGTTTCTGGACCATGAATTTTCTCCCGCTGGTAAAGGCCGTGCCGCCGCCATAAGGAAGGGCGCGATGAGCGACAAGCCTGCCCTGCCCGCCGGATGGACCGGAACCGCCCCCGATGCCGACGCGATGTTCGCAATGGCCGAAGTGGCGCTCGACACGATGCCAGCGGTTTTTCTTCCGCATATTCAGGGCGTGGTGATCGCGATCGAAGAATTTGCCGACGACGAGGTGCTGAAATCGCTCGACATCGAGCATCCCTATGACCTGACCGGCCTGTACGAAGGGCGGCCGCTGACCGAGCGCAGCGTCAGCGAAAGCGGCGGGATGCCCGACCGGGTGACGCTGTACCGTATTCCGATATTGGTCGAATGGATCGAGACCGGCGAGCGGCTCGACCGGCTGGTGCGCCATGTGCTGATCCATGAGATCGGGCATCATTTCGGATTTAGCGACGACGACATGCACGCGCTGGAAGATATGGCGTGAGCGAACTGCTGCGGCTCGATGGCGTGGCGTGCATTCGCGGCGAGCGGCTTTTGTTCGAGAATCTGTCGCTGGCGCTGGCGCCCGGTGAGGCATTGTGGCTGCGCGGGCCGAACGGCGCGGGCAAGTCGAGCCTGATCCGGCTTGCCGCAGGGCTGCTGCGCGCCGCGGCGGGAACGATCGAGCGCCGCGGGCGCATTGCACTGATCGACGAGGCGTCGGCGCTCGACGCCGAACTGCCGCTGCGCCGCGCGCTCGATTTCTGGGCGCGGGTCGATACCGTCGATGGCCATGCCGTCGACCGCGCGATGGCGGCGATGGCGCTGGAACCGCTCAGCGATGTGCCGGTGGCGATGCTGTCGACCGGGCAGCGCAAGCGCGCCGCGATGGTGCGCGTGATCGCGAGCGGGGCGCCGATCTGGCTGCTCGACGAGCCTGCGAACGGGATGGACGATACGGCGCAGGCGCGGCTGGTGGCGGCGGTGGCGGCGCACCGGGCGAATGGCGGGGCGGTGCTGCTGGCGTCGCATTTTGCGCTGGGGATTGGCGATCTGGCGGAGCTGGATATGGGGGCGTTGGCGTGACCACCCTTCTTGCCCTGTTCTGGCGCGACCTGCGGCGGGCGTGGGGCAGCGGGGCGCTGTGGTTGCCGGTGCTGTTTTTCCTGCTCGTCGCCACCGCTTTCCCCTTTGCCGTCGGCCCCGATGCGCCACTGCTGCGCCGCGCGGGGGGCGGGATGGTGTGGGTCGCGGCGTTGCTCGCAGCGCTGCTGCCGATCGACCGGCTGGTGCGGCCCGACCGCGATGCGGGGGTGCTAGATCAACTCGCGGTGCGCGGGATCGCCGACGAGGTGGTCGCGGCGGTGAAGATTTTGGCGCATGCCATCGCGTTTGGGCTGCCGTTGATGATCGCCTTGTTCCCGGCGGCGGCGTTGCTGGCGCAGGATGCGGCGCGGGTGGAGGTACTGGCGGTCGGCATTGCGATTACGGTCCCGGCGCTGGCGTCGCTCGCGGTGCTGAGCGCGGCGCTGACTGCGGGGCTGAAAGGCGGCAGCGCGATCGGTGGGCTGCTGGTGCTGCCGCTGGCAGTGCCGCTGCTGATCTTTGGCGCCGGGATGCTCGACCCGTCGGGGCGCGGGGCGATGAAATTGCTCGGCGCGACGAGTTTGCTGCTGACGATGATCGGGCCGTTTGCGGCGGGGGCGGCCCTTCGGGGGCTGCGGGAGTAATCCCTAACGACGGAAAGCTGCCGTCAGGCTGTTATGAGATTCGCGCAGAGGCCACAGAGAACGCAGAGAAGATTACGGTTTCTCTCCGCGGCCTCTGCGGCCTCTGCGCGAGATAATCGAAGGGCAGCTAGCGACCGGAAGCGGCCATAAAGCCCCTCCCCTTCAGGGGAGGGGTTGGGGTGGGGCTATCGGCCTTGCGCACGGCCGCTGGCCCCCACCCGCTGCGACTAACAAACAAGTTTGTAAGTCTCGCTGCCCTCCCCTGAAGGAGAGGGCTTCATTGTTTCGCAACGTCCGCTCCCCACCCCAAAGCCGCCCATAAGAAAAGGGCCGGAGTTGCCCCCGGCCCTTCCCTAAATCGTGATGCCTGAAATCAGGCGCCGGTGACGTCGGCCGTATCGACCTTGATCCCCGGACCCATCGACGACGACAGCGCGATCTTGCGGACATATTTGCCCTTCGCGCCGGCCGGCTTGGCCTTGACGATCGCGTCGACAAAGGCGTCGAAGTTCTGGCGGAGCTTTTCCTCGCCGAAAGACAGCTTGCCGAGGCCAGCGTGGATGATCCCGGCCTTTTCGACGCGGAATTCGATCTGACCGCCCTTGGCGGCCTTCACGGCTTCGGCGACGTTCGGGGTCACAGTGCCCAGCTTCGGGTTCGGCATCAGGCCCTTCGGACCCAGCGTCTTGCCCAGGCGGCCGACGATGCCCATCATGTCCGGCGTCGCGATGACGCGGCCATAGTCGAGGTTGCCCGCGAGCATGTCTTCCATCAGGTCTTCGGCACCGACCTTGTCGGCGCCGGCGGCCAGCGCCTTGTCGGCATTGTCGCCGCGCGCGAACACGGCAACCTTGACGTCCTTGCCGGTCCCGGCGGGGAGCGTCACGACACCGCGGACCATCTGGTCGGCGTGGCGCGGATCGACACCCAGGTTCAGTGCAACTTCGAGCGTTTCGTCGAACTTGGCCGAAGCCAGCTCGCGCACGGTCTTCAGCGCTTCGTCAACGGTGTGCAGCTTCAGGCTGTCAACCTTGCCCTCAAGGGACTTCTGCTTCTTGGTCAGCTTTGCCATCGGATCAGCCCTCCGTCACTTCGAGGCCCATCGAGCGCGCACTGCCTTCGATGATCTTCGTCGCTTGTTCCAGATCGTTCGCGTTGAGATCCTTCATCTTGATCTCGGCGATTTCGGTCAGTTTCGAGCGGGCGATCTTGCCGCCGCTGATCTTGCCCGGCTCTTTCGAACCCGACTTCAGGTTCGCGGCTTTCTTGATCAGATAGGTCGCCGGAGGGGTTTTCGTGACGAACGAAAAGCTCTTGTCGGCGAACACGGTGATGATGGTCGGGGTCGGGGTGCCTTTTTCCATGCCATCCGTCGCGGCGTTGAACGCCTTGCAGAATTCCATGATGTTGACACCGCGCTGGCCGAGGGCCGGCCCGAGCGGCGGCGAGGGGTTTGCGGTCCCTGCCGGAACTTGCAGCTTGATATAGCCGCTGATCTTCTTAGCCATGATGGCCTCCTATCTTTCTGTCGCCCCGGACAGGATCCGGTGCTCAAAATTAGCGGTCGAACAGAAGGGCATCACCCCTTCCTCCCGCGCGGAATCACGCCCTTATCTGACGCGAAGCGGGGCGCATAAGCGCAAACGGCGCAGAAAACAAGCCTTGTGGCGCGGTCAGGCGGCGGGCGGTACCAGCCGCAGCAAGCCCTCTTGCATTACCGACGCGATCAGTGTGCCGTCCTGGCGATAAACGAGCCCACGGTTGATGCCGCGGCTGCCGCCGGTCCAGTCGCTGTCCATCACATAGGCGAACCATTCGTCGACGCGGATGTCGTCATGGAACCACATGGCGTGATCAAGGCTGGTCGAAAACAGCCCGGGGGTCGACCAGGTGAAGCCGTGCGGGAGCAGCGAGGACGACAGCAGCCCCATGTCGGACGCGTAGGAAAGGAATGCGCGGTGGAGCAGCGGGTCGTCGCCGATCGGCGCCGCGAGGCGATACCATTGATAATGCGCCGACGCCTTTTCGGTCGAGGGCGGCCGGAAACTGCGCATCTCGAACGGGCGCAGGCGCGCCATGCGGTCGAGCTGCGCGTCGCTGACATTGGGGTCGGCGGCAAGATTTTCGGTGAACTCGACGCATTGATCGGGCGGCAGCAGGTCGGGCATCGACACCTGATGCGACGCGCCGGGCTCGGGGGCGTGGAAAGATGCGGTGAGGTTGAAGATCACCTTGCCGTCCTGGCGCACGACGACGCGCCGGTTGGCGAAGCTGCGCCCGTCGAAATCGCGGTGAACGCGGAAATGCAGCGGTTTGGCTTCGTCGCCGCCGCGCAGGAAATAGGCGTGGAGCGAATGCGCCGACTTGCCCGGATCGACGGTGCGCGCCGCGGCGACCAGCGCCTGTGCAATCACCTGGCCGCCGAAAATGCGGTCGCGCGTCGGTTTGTTGAACGCCGGGAAGCTATATTCGTCGGGCTCATCGGAGGAAACGAGGTCGAACAGGCGAGTGACTGCACCGACAACCTTTTCGGGTGAAAAGGCGGATTGAATTTCGCGGGCGCGATCGATGCGAGCCTGAATCTCGGCGGGAGTCAGGCTCATATCGTCATCCGTTCCTTGAGGTAGCGACAGCCGACGGCCATCACTTCATGCGTTCGACCTGTTCGAAGTCGAGCTCGACCGGGGTGGCGCGACCAAAGATCGACACCGACACCTTGACGCGCGCCTTTTCGAAATCGAGTTCCTCGACCAGCCCGTTGAAGCTGGCGAACGGACCGTCGAGCACCTTGACCTGATCGCCGATTTCGTAATCGACGCGGATTTCGGTCTTCGGACGCGCCGCGGCCTCTTCCTTGCTGTTCAGGATGCGCGCGGCCTCGGCCTCGCTGATCGCCTGCGGCTTGCCCGACGAGCCCAGGAAGCCCGTGACCTTCGGCGTGTTCTTGACCAGGTGATAGACGTCGTCGGTCATGGTCAGCTTGGCGAGGACATAGCCGGGGAAGAATTTGCGTTCCGCCTGCACTTTCTTGCCGCGCTTGACCTCGGTAACGGTTTCCACCGGCACCTCGACCGCTTCAACGAAATCGGTCAGCCCCATCCGCTCGGCTTCGGCAAGCACCGAATCGCGCACCTTGTTCTCGAAACCCGAATAGGCGTGAATGATGTACCAGCGCGCCATGTGTATCCCGTATCCTGTTTATGAAGCCGCGCCGAAATCAGCGCGCGAGCGAGGTCAGCCAGCTGACGATCGCGTTGAAAACCGTGTCGACGCCAAGGAAGAACAACGACAGGATCGTCGTCATGATCAACACCATGATCGTCGTCTGCACCGTCTCGCGCCCCGTCGGCCAGACGATTTTCCGGGCTTCGGTGCGCACCTGGTTGATGAACTCCGCCGGGCTGGTCTTTGCCATGTCGATCGTCCTGTCCTTAAAAACGCAGTTCGGAGCAGATGGGTCGCCATGCCCCGCGCGTCAAGCACGCTTTGGGCAATAGTCCGCCCACCCTCCCCGAGCAGGTCGGCGAAAGGCGGAAAAAGCGGCGCATCTGTCCGATTGAACGCCGCCTTTACTGGCGCGTCGCGGTGAATGCAAGTGCGGGGGTAGCCTCGTGCGCGAGCGCCCGCCGGATCAGCAGCAGCAGGAGCGCCATGACCAGCCAGCTGGCCGTCGGCTGGAGTGCGAACAACAGGTGCAGTTCGCGCGCCGCCGCCGCACCGTTCGCCGGATCGAAGCCGACCACGTCGAGCAGGATGTAGCTGACCGCAATCGCCGCAGCGACCCCGAATTTCTGCATCAGGTTGAGCATTGCGAACAGAAATGCCGAACGATTCCGTCCGCAGCGCGCCGCATCGCGCGGGATGATGTCGGCCAGCATCGAGTGGGTAAACAACAGGCCGACGAAGCCCGTCCCGAGCGCCATCGAAAAGCCGGTTGCCTGGCCGAGCCCGGCGGGCGCCTGGAACAGGGTCGCGATCAGCAATCCGGAGATCAGCAGGCCCATGGCGATCATCATCGGCGGCTTGCCGAACCGCCGCGCCAGCAACGTCCAGACCGGCGATGCCAAAGCGCCGCCGACAAAGCTGGCGAACAGCAACACCGCGCTCTGCGCGTCGAGATCGAGCACGGCGGCAGCGAAAAAGACGAACAGCGACGTCAGCGAGCCGAAAGCGAAGCTGTTGAGAAATTGCACCCCGAGGAGCAGCATGAGCGGCGGATAGGACAGCGATACCCGGATTTCCTGCCGCCAGCCGATGCCGGGTTCGGCAACCACGGCGCGCGCCGGTACGCGCCGGATGGCAAAGAGCGCGATCGGCACCATCAGCATGAACAGGCTGGCATAGGCCATAATCCGTCCCTGCAGGCTGACGCCCGGAAACAAGAGCTGCGCTGCTGCCGGCGCAGCGAACGCCAGGATCAGCGCGATTTTCGCGAACCAGTCGCGCATGCCATAGAGCAGTGCGCTGTCGGCGGGCGTCCGCACCAGCGCCGATCCCCACGACAGCTGCGCCACCTCGTAAAGGCTGAAACTGGAATAAAAGAGCACCATCATCACGAACAGGGCGGCGAAGGGCAGCTGGTCGCCGATGGTTACGATCGCCGCCAGCAGCAGCGCGAGCGGGGCCAGCGCCATCATCATCCAGCGCCGGTGCGCGCCGAGCCCAGTGCGCACGCGGTCGACCATCGTCCCGATCAACGGATCGACGACGCCATCCCAGATCGTCGTCAGCGAAAACAGCAGCCCGACGAGCGCCACCGGAATGATTCCGCCCTCGGCAATATAGGGCGGCAAATAGACGCTGAACGGCAAGCCCAGGATCACCGTCGGCCCGGCGGTAGCGGCATAGGCGGCGACGGTCCGCGGGCGAAGCGCGGCTTCCTGTCCGGCGGGGTCAACGGATCGCGGAACGGTACTGGCCAAGATGCAACGCTCCCCTTGCCGGAGCGCGCAAGCTTTCAGTTATTGACAGTCCTGTCAACAAGACCGCGACAAAGGCGCGATGGTCGGAAGCCTAACCGATCTTGAAGTGCGACAGAAACGGTCTGAGGCGCCAGTCGATCTGTTCGTGGGTCAGCCATTCGTCGTCCAGCCCGGCGAGCGCGTGGAGCATCGAATCGCCGATGACGATGCTGAGCAGCAGCTTTGCCGCCGCTTCGGGATCGTCGATCTCCGCTTCCCCCGCTGCCGCCCAGGCGGCGAACAATTCGGACAATTCTTCGACCGCCGGGATGTGGAGGTCACGGTAGATTTGCAGCGCGAACACGCGGTCGCGCAAGCTTTCGGAAATCAGCATCCGCATCAATGCGACCGCGCGCGGCGACCGCATCCGGTCGCATTGCCGATAGGCATAGCCGGTCAAAAGCTCGACGTTGGACAGTTGGCCCATCGCTTCGCACGCGCCGGGTTCGCAGCGCGTCTCCGCACCCCAGCGCGCTGCAATCGCGTGGAGGAGCCCCTGCTTGTTGCCGAACAGGTCGTACAGCGTGGCGAGCGATCCACCCGACCGCTTGACAATGTCCGCCAGCGCGGTTCGCTCATAGCCCTGTTCGAGAAACAGCGCCTCCGCAGCGTCCAATATGGCTTCCTGCCGCCGCTCGCGCAAACTGGGCGGCCCGGCCGAACAGTCGAGCAGATCAAAATTGTCCATGCGCGATTCTCTCCCTTGCGCTTTTCTGTAATCTAAATTACATCACGCCAAACGCAACGCCTTTTTCGCGTCGCCATCCTTTCATTTTGCGGATTTATCAGGGGTCGTTATGAGTCGCGCTCGTTCTTTCGCCTGCGCCAGCGTTGGCGCGTTGGCCCTGTTGTTGGCCGCCTGTTCGTCCGAACCCCCGCCCGCCCCGCCGCCGCCCGAAGTCACTATCGTGACCGTGCGGTCGCAGGCAGTACCGAACGTCATCGAACTCCCGGGGCGCGTCCAGGCCGTTCGCACGTCGGAGGTGCGCGCGCGCGTCGACGGCATTGTCGAGCGGCGACTGTTCAACGAAGGCAGTTTTGTTCGTGCGGGAACCGCGCTGTTCCGCATCGATCCGCGTCAGTTGACCGCCAACGCCAATGCGGCGCGCGCGCAGCTCGCGCGGGCACAGGCAACCGCCGCCAACGCGCGGCAGGTCGTTGCGCGTTACCAGCCGCTGCTCGCCGACCAGGCGATCGGCCGCCAGGAATATGACGCGGCGGTCGCCGCCCAGCGCACCGCCGAGGCCGATGTCCAGGCAGCGCAGGCAAATCTCGAATCGGCGCGGCTGAACCTGGGTTATGCGTCGGTGACCGCACCGATTTCGGGCCGTATCCGCCGCGCCGAAGTGACCGAGGGTGCGCTGGTGAGCGCGGCGCAGGGGACGTTGCTGACGACGATCGAGCAGATCGATCGCGTCTATGTCAATTTCGGCCAGTCGAGTTCGGACCTGCTGGCGACGCGCCGCGACATGGGATCGGGCAAGGTCAGCGCCCCGGCGCTCGAACGCGTCGAAGTGCAATTGATCCTGGAGGACGGCAGCGCTTACCCGGTGGTCGGCCATCTCGACTTCCTCGACCTGTCGATCGACGAGGCGACCGGCACCGCGGCGCTGCGCGCCGAATTTCCCAATCCCAACGCCGCGCTGCTGCCCGGCCAGTTCGTGCGCGCACGCATCTTTGCCGGTAACCGCGCCGACGGGATGCTGATCCCGCAGCGCGCGGTCAAGCTGGCGGCCGACGCAGCGAGCGTGATGGTGCTCGACGCCAAGAATGTCGCAACGCCGCGTCCGATCAAGCTCGGCGCCATGGTGGCGGGCCAATGGGCGGTTCTCGACGGGCTGAGGCCCGGCGACCGGGTGATTGTCGACGGACTGCAAAAGGTTCAGCCGGGGCAGCCGGTGCGCATCGCGCCGCCCAGGGGAACGACGTCGACTCCCGCGGCGAAGCGCTGACCGATGACGCCCCGCTTCTTTATCGACCGGCCCATTTTTTCGTGGGTCATCGCCATCGGCATCCTGCTCGCCGGGATCATCGCGCTGCGCGGGTTGCCTGTCGAACAATATCCGTCGGTCGCGCCGCCGTCGCTGACGATCGGCGTCACCTATCCGGGCGCCGACGCGCGCACGCTCGAACAGAATGTCACGCAGGTCATCGAGCAGGAGCTGAACGGGGTCGAAGGCTTCCTCTACATGGCCTCGACCAGCGAATCGAACGGCACGGCGTCGATCACGCTGACCTTTGAGGCGGGGACCGACATCGACAATGCGCAGATGGAAGTGCAGAACCGCCTTCGCCGCGTCGAGCAGCGGCTGCCCGAAGATGTGCGGCGACAGGGTATTTCGGTCACAGAGGCCAATTCGGGCTTCCTGCTGATCGTCGCGATCACCTCGAAAAGCGGCAACACCGACCCGATGGAGGTGAACAACTTCGCCAACACGCGCGTGCTCGACGAGCTGCGCCGCGTAAACGGGGTCGGCAATGTCCAGGCGTTCGCGCCAGAATATGCGATGCGGATCTGGCTCGATCCGCAAAAGCTGGCGTCCTACAAATTGTCCGCCGCCGAAGCGCTGCGCGCCGTTCAGGAGCAGAACAGCCAGACACCGGGCGGCCAGCTGGGCGACCAGCCGATTGCAAAAGGCGCCGAGATCAACGCGGTCATCACGACGCAAGGCCGCTTTACCAAGCCCGAACAGTTCGAGAGCATCATCCTGCGCGCGAATCCCGACGGTTCGGCGGTCACCTTGCGCGATGTCGGCCGCGTCGAACTGGGCGCTGCCAGCTACCTCTTTTCGTCCGAGCTCAATGGAAAGCCGATGGCAGGGCTTGCCGTCCAGCTGACCCCGGGCGCCAACGCGCTCGCGACGGCAGAGGGCGTTCGCGAGCAGATGGAAACCTTGTCCAAGGGATTCCCGCCCGACATCACCTGGTCGATCCCCTATGACACGACGCCGTTCATCCAGCTGTCGATCGAGGAGGTCGTGATGACGCTGGTCGAGGCGATGGTGCTCGTCTTCCTCGTGATGTTCCTGTTCCTGCAGAACTGGCGCGCGACGGTTATCCCGACCGTGGTGGTGCCGATCGCGCTTGCGGGTGCATGCCTTGGCCTGTGGATGTTCGGTTTTTCGATCAACGTGCTGACCATGTTCGGCATG
>VFQQ010004335.1_pt1 | contig 12643 bp, 17 predicted proteins | sample 3512341 | NCBI WGS metagenome assembly VFQQ01 (sample SAMN10412373, study PRJNA504923) | tailings metagenome | isolation source: Relicate 2 Philex TSF1 revegetated site | place: Philippines: Tuba, Benguet | collected 2017-08-29 | reverse complement strand
CGCCAGCTATACCATTCACCCGCAGAACTGGTTTTCCATGTCATCGCTGTGCTGCTTCCGCCGCGCCGGCCCGCCCCCCTGCGCCCTGCGGGCCGCCCCATTTGCTTTGATCCCCCACTGAGATTCGTCCCCTCCGAGCCGCTCTTCCACCCTTTTTTTCCACCCCGTAGCATTGAATGGGAGTCCCACATGTACCTCTTCGTGCGCTTGCGCTGCACTTCCCGCCGGTTATACCCTTCCCTCACCCCCACCCAGCTCTCTTGTGCTACTATCACTGCCCGCGCACACTGTAGCGCTCCGGCTGCCTCAGGCCCGACCACATGTAACCACGAGTGCAGTTGTGCGGGGTGCCTGGAGCGGGCCAGGAGAGCAGAGCCTGCCCGCGCATCGAATGCCAGCAGCGGGCCAGCGGCGGGAGCTAGGGTTCTTTTTGGCGCGGCCACCTGGGGCTGCGGCGGCTCCCCTGCTGCCTTCCAAACGCTTTCATTGATCCGCTGCGACCGATTGCGGGCCCTTCAAGCTGCTGCAGGCGTGCGGGGAGCGGCACCCCGCCGCGCTGGCAGGGCACGTCGCCTGTGCCGGAAGAAGCGGGCAATTTTCCGAGCGCCCGAATATCCCCGACACCACAGGCCCACCGGAGCCCGCCCCGACATACACACGGTCCTCCTCGAAAAATGTTTGCGGCTCTCGCCACCCCACGGCTCGCAGCGCCCTGCCACGCGCAGAGATGCAAGGCGGCGGCGCGCACAGCGCCCCTAGTGTGCCGGGTGAGGCGCGCCGAGGGGTTGTCTCGTCGGGCGGGCCTTCGCCCATCCCTTGCTAGCCCTGCCGCGGGGTGCATGCGATCGAGCCGAAAGCAAATCATGCGGGGCCGTGCGAATCGGCGCATTGGGGGCCCTTTTGCAAAACTTACAAATAGTCCACGCCCGCTCGGCCAGCCTGCCGGCCTCCTGCGCCTTGGGCGTCCCCAGCTTTGGCCTGTGCACGCCATTTAAGCTGAATTGGAGCCATGCAGCAAGCCGCTAGCGGCCGCTCAGCCTGTGGGGCCAAAGGGGCGGCACCCGGTCCTGGGCGGCGCCGCCGCAGTGCCCAACTCGGATCAACTCCCCTCCCACTCTGCAGGCCGGCGACAACCATGTCAGCGCGGCACACAACGAGCCGGTGTTCGTGCCCATGCCAGCCGACGTCGACTGGGTGCGTGCGTGCCCCTGCCCGCGCATCTGCCGCTTGCCGCCGCTCCGCACCCTGCCTTGCGCGTGCCGCTGTCGCGCTCCGTCCTGCCGCCGCCCCACTCTCTCACCCTGCCCCTGCTGCCAACACCCGCCGCCGCAGGACGAGCTGCCAAGCGTGATGTCCGTGGACGCTGAGACGGCGCGGCAGAGCCTGATCTCATACGACGACTTCATGCCGCTGCCGGCACAGCCCACGGCACAGGTGCGGCCTGCTGTGATTTGCTGAGCTGCGCAGCGCAGCCCAGAGGTGGCATGGCTTGTGCTCGTGCCCTGCTGGCCGGCTGGTTTGGCCACGTAGCGCGCTCCTGCCGCACTCGCCTGCACGGCACCTGCGCATGCGCCCATGCATCCGCCGCCCCCGGCTTGGCCATGCGCTGATGCACCCCTGCACCCGCCGCTCCCTCTCACCTCCTCCCTGCAGGAGAAGGAGGCTTCCTTCCTGCACGTGTGGGACCAATCCTACTGCGACAGCGAAACCTTCCGCAACTCCATGGAGAGTGTTGACGTCTTCCTGGAGTGAAGCGGCATGCTGCGCTGCGCTGCGCTGCGCTGCGCTGTGCTGAGCACGCTGTGGTCCCATGCCGCGACCCAGTGCCTTGCCGGCAAGGGCACAAGCCCTGCCCCGTACCAAACCCAAAGCACACCTGCTGCCTGCCCTTGAGGGGAACCCCTCAGGCTCGCAGCGGGCCCTTTCTAAGAGACCCCTTAGCGCCCATTGTTGTTGAGCCTCGAGCCCACCCCATGCCGTTGCCGAGCCGGTTTTGAGTCATTTTCCCACCGCGCGCCCGCCGCTTGTGCCCTGCGGCGTGGCGCTGCCCCTCTGCCCTGACGCCTCTCCGGGCCCGCTTTCTGCTGCCTGGCGTGTTTCCGTCCCCTCTGCCGCACCTCTGAACCCTGCACACATTTGGTCTGTAGGAGGTCCGCTCGCACCCCCACTCAATTATTCCGCCACACAGCTCCCGCTGCCCAGAACGAGACGCCACCCGCTCCGTGCAATGCTATTAGAGCCCCGCCTGTGTCCTTTTCCCCGTGCATGCGCCGCCATGCCCCTCAACAAATGCCTCGTTCCGACTGTACCTTCTGGCTGGCCCCCCAAGGCTGGCCGGCCGCTATTATGCTTCAATTTTGGCAACACCCCCATAGCGAGCAATTTTGGCCACTAGCCTCAGACCCGCACTGCTTGGCTGCACCCTCGGCGGCAGCATGGCACACAGCCCTGCCGCCCGCCCCGCCTGTTTCTCCCAACGCTGCTGCCGAATCATTGTTTAGCTGTACCATGCAGCAGCCCTGCGCCAAGCCTGCGCTCCTGCCGTTTTTGATCTTCCCTAGGGCACGCACACCACGTTTATTCCCACCTGTTGCCTTTCATCATCACAATATGCGGGCTGTGTCTCCCGCTCCAACGGTAACCTAGCACTTAGTGTGATGCCTGCTTGCTAGAGCTGCACAGCAGGCGTTGCCCTGCACTTGCCCCTTCTGTTTTACAGCAGCGTGTGGGCAACAAACGCTCGCCGCTGCCTGTGTTTGCTGGTAGTACCCCCTGCCTGCTGTTGCGCCATCCCATCCCATCCTTTTCATGCAATCGCCAAATACCCTTAGCGCTGCCTTCCCTCCTGCACTGCTCCCACCCTGTAAATAAGAGTGCTGCTCCAACGCAACACAGTTGACAGAAGGGACAGCCCAGGTGGCCGGCAGAGCAAGCCAGCAACTCTGGAAGCCACACAGCTGCACAAAGGTCTCTTACATCGGCTGCAGGCGCGCCGCAGGATCATGTGTTGGCGAAAAGGGCACAAGCTAGGGCAACAGAGGGTACGCTGAATGCCTGGAGGATGGCAGGTGGCAGAAGAGGGCTGGCCATGGGCTGCGGCAGAGGGCAGTCGGGCAGGCACGACAGGGTGTGGTGTGCTGAGGAGAGCACAGGGTATGGTAGGGTGGGTTGATATCAGCATGGCGTGGATTTAGCAGCATCGCTAGCCGCCGCATGCGGCACGCAGCGGGCGGCCAAAATGAATCGGATGGGTGGGGCGGTCGGCGGGGCCTATGGCCAGCGAAGGCTGAGAGAGACGAGCAGGCAGGCAAGCGGCAGGGCGGAGTGCGGCGGCAGGTAGCCGAGAGAGTGGGGCATCAGCTCATAGCCTCGGAAAAGGCATCAGCCTCTTAGCATCTAATGCTCTAGAGCTGCCTCTCCTACGCACATGCCACCACCGCCGCCACTGCCTGTCGCGCCATCAGCTGCCTGGCTGGGCGCAGCCGCCGGCCGTGCTGTTACACAAAGTGGCTGGCAGCCGCGGGTTGGGCGCCGCGCTGAGGCCGTCACTGCTGGCCCGCCACGGCGCGCCGGCACGACTGCATGCGCTCGAAATACTCCTGGAGGCACAGGCACGTGGGAGGCATGGGGAGGCTGGTTGATTGCAGGCGCAAGCGGCCAACAACTGGCAACCAGCAGCCGCCAAAACATGCCGCAAGGCTACAAAACTTAGCCGCCGCTGCGGCCTCAGCCGCCGCGGTAGCAGCAGCACACGAACTGAAGATGCCGCCGCAGCATCAGCATCAGCATCAGCATCAGCAGCACCAGCATCAGCAGCAGACCCAACAACAGAGCACAAGTGCACGACACGCACCTGGCAGGCACCCATGTCGCCCTCGCTCCACGCCATGCAGTCGGCAAACGCCTTGGCCTGGTCGGCGCACGGCGCCTGCTCCTGCACCAGCTGCTGCGCCGCCTGCGGGTGCCGGGCAGGACGGTCGGGGGGTTGAGCGTTTGGACGGGCGTTTGGATGGGCGCCGCAGGTAGCCAATAGCATGTAAGCAGCAGCGCAGGCTGAGTGCTCGTGCTTCGTTGGGCGTAGGGCGTGCCAACTTCTGCTGCTGGGCTGTCCGCTGTCCGCCGCTGCTCGGGGGTACCCACATTGAAGAATCGCAATTGCTGCCGAATTGCTGAGCAACTGAAACCCCGGCTGAGCAGCTGCTGCCTACCTGCGTGGCCGCCGCAGGCTCGGGGTGGCGGCTGCCCAGCACTGAGTCAACTGCAGGGGCACAGGTAGCATGGCAGTACACAGGTTGGCAGCAGCAGACAAAGGGCAGGTGTCCAGCCGCAGGCGGTAGCAGGCGCGGGCGCGGCAGCAGGACGGCACACCCGACCGGGCTGTGAAGCAGAGTTTCCCGAGCAGGCAGCAAACCAGGCTGCGATCGACTGCTGGCATGCACTTCCACCCACTGCCATCCGCTGCCATCCGCTGTTGCTGCCCAGCGCCACTCCCACGAGCTGCGCGCCTCACCTGCGCGGTGTGCCAGGGCGCTGCCTGTGCCCAGGGCCATGCCCTGAGCAACCATGCCGCCGAGGCCGCTCAGCATGCCGCCGCCCTGCTGGGGCATCGCCGGCGGCGGCGGGGCTGCGCACAGCGGAGGCCGGGCCGGGCCGGGAGGGATGTCAGCATAAGTTCAATGTCAGCCACTGATGCAGACAGTTGGGAAGCAGCAGCCAACTGCAGGCTAGCCCAGAAGCAAGGCAGGGATGCAACAGAGCAAAGGCAGAGCAGCAGCAGTGCAGCGGCAGGCGGCGGCGGCGGCGAAGCTGGCGGCGATCTAGGAGGTTCCTGCTGGGGCCTTCCCGCGGCCATCCCGGACCTCCCTCACCCTGGTGGTGCATCGGGGGCGGCGGGGTGAAGGGCTTGGCGGCCGGGGCGGCCTGGGTGTGCACCCCCGACTGCTGGGGCCGCGTAGGCGAGGCCGCACGGGGCGCCGGGCGGGGAGCTGCGAGCAGGGGTAGCGGTCAGCGTCTTCAGTAGGGTTGCAAGCTGAGAGCAGCCGCGTGCGCGGCGGACCGTCGCGCAACTCACCGCTGCGGGACCTGGAGCGCGCCATCGCGACTGTCGACGGATCGAATAGAAGCAAGTGAGGTTTGCGCCGGCAGCGCGCCGTTCAAAGGCCCTTGCGAGCGCCGCGCATTTCTGCCGAGGTGGCGCCGAGAAACGGGCGCAACCCAAGCCCCCCGCCGGCTGGCAACCTCTGGTCGCCGCAGATCGATCGTTCGCCAGCCCGCATCCCTCCAAACCGCCCCTGCGCGCCAGCCTGCTCCTTGGGTCGTCGCACAGCGCGGGTTTGGGCCTGGGAGCGCGGCCCTAGCAGCCAGCAGCAGCAGCGATGTCGTCTTCGGCGGCAGCCAGCGCCTGTGAGTGCCCGTGCCTGGCGATGCGAAGCCTGCGCCTGCTCTGCCGCCCCTGGCCGCCCCTTGAGCCTCCCCCATCCCGCTTTGCACGATGCTCACGCAGACTGGCGCGTGGCGGGCATGACCTACCTCAAGTGAGCAGCCTCCGCCGCCGCCGCTGGTGGTGCTGCCGCCGCCGCCTGCAGCTGCACTGCTTGCGGCCTGCGCACTCGCCTGTGTGGCCAGCCATGCAGCGCTCTCACGCTGTTCTGTGTCGCAATCAATGCAGGTACGCCAACCTGTGCGCCGACATGGTGCGTGCGGCGCTCAAGGAGCCTCTGAAGGCCAAGGCCAAGGTGCGGCGGCGGGCTTGCTTTTGTTTTACACTGTTTATTTCCTTTTGTGGTTGTAGGTGCTGCAGTTATGCACTTGGCCAGCTTTGCATACAACCATGTCCTGATTGCTGCTGCGCACTTCTAGCTGCTGCTGCATCGTTGCACCCTGTGCCAGCCGCGCAATGCTTGTGCAGCCTCGTAAGGAGGGAGCGTGGGCCGTGCCGCCCCCTGCTGATGCTGCCTGTGGTGTTCACTACAATTTTTTGCTGACACTACAATTTCCTTGCTAAATTGCAGACGCGCGAGGTCATTTACTTCCGCCAGAGCCTGTGGAAGAACGGCCAGCCGGAGAAGCAGGGTGAGCCCTGGAGGCTTTGCACATCGGATCCTTGTGTCGGTTCGAAGTACGTGAGCCGGCAGCAGAGTTCTGTTGCAATGATTGGCAAAGCCGAGTGCCTTAATGCAACCCTGCTCCCTTCCCATTCCCCTGCCACTTGCAGTCATCACTGATACGACCGAGGGGTTGGCGGGCAAATTGTCGTGAGGCGGCAGCCGCCGCAAACGTGCGCCGCCCTGCAAGCCTGCGACGGGCGCTGGCAGGTTGAAGACAGGGGCATGATGCCCCGCCTGGTTGGCACCGTATGTGCTTGCAATTGGCCGGCGCACAGCCGCGCTGCCCCTCCCCTCCTCTCGCTCGCTCCACGCTTGTAGCCTGCCGCCATACCCAGCCCTCCCCTGCTGCTCCCGTGTTCACTCCGCTGTTCGTTGCCAAGCACTGTTTTCTGTCGCTACCCACGCACCCTCAAGCGCCACGCCCAGCCCAACGGGCGGCAGCTTGTAAACGCTTTCTGCACCCACCGCCGGACCACGCCAGACAAGGTTCAGACCAGGCCATGCCTTTGCTTGAGCTTGGGTGTACATCCCCACATGAGACAGCACTTTGCATGCTTTACATGCACTGTTGGGCATGGCATCAGCCTTCCGCAAGCACTGTTGCAGGCAGGGCGTGGAGTGGGCTCCAAAATCTGTACATGGGTGCTCGGGGTTGCTGCTGTGAGATGCGCATGGGGGCCCATTTGCCAATGACCATCATGCCCCCGGCTGCTGCTGCTGCTGCTGCTGCTGGCCCTGCGCCGAAGGCTGCCCGCGCTGCTGCAGGAGGCTGCTCAGCAGCGCAGGCGCCAGCTGCGACAGCGCTGCGGTTGCCACTGCCGGGGTGGGGGCAGGTGCCGCCGGCGGCGGCGCCGCCGCCGGCCGGGCTGCCATTGCAGGTGCGAGCTCTGCCAGGCGAGCTGCAATTGCAGCACGCCCTGCTGGGTTGGCAAGCGCTTGAGCCAGCCCTGCTGCCACGGCTGCAGGGTTGACGCCGGTGGGCAGTGCCACGCCGGCGGCGGGAGCTGCTGGCTGCTGCTTCTCTTGCTGCTGGCGGACGGCTTGCTCGGTGGTCTGCTTGAGCTGTGGGGAGGGGGCAAGGCAGCAGGGAAGCAGTACGTTCAGTGCTGAATGGAGGCAGAAGGAGGCCCTTCAGGGGAGCCTACTGCACCAGCCAAGGCAGCCAGCCAGCACTTGCAGCCGTGCAGGAGGCTTGAAAGCAGCAGGGTTGCCAGCCGTGCAAGCAGCGTCCGGCGTGCACCGATTGCAGTACGCCAGGCGCGGCGCGCAGCTGTGCACAAGGCTCATCAGTCCAGGTCAAATGATACCACACAGAAGTTGGTGTCAGGTGTGCATCGACTGCAGTAAAGCACAGCACAGTGCGGTGCAGTGCAGTCAGAGTACAATACAGCCAGGCACGCACCTGGCGCTGCTGCTCGTCTGCCGGCAGCCGCTTCCAGCCCTCCTTGAGAAGCAGGTTGCAGAAGGAGGTCAGCTGGTCCGCCTGCCGGTAACAGGTGGGAAGGTACACAACCTTCCATTAGGCCAAACGGCATGCATTCGGGTAGTAAAGTGCAGAGTTGGCTGCAGGAAGGAGGAGAGGCAGGGCAGCTGGTCCGCATGCACATGCTGATGAGGCGGAGGCAGCAGTGAGAACTTGTGCTGCGCGTCTACACGAGCTAAGCGCGGTAAAGACAAGCGACTGACTATACGCGGCACCAGCTGATACAGGCCACTCGACCCAACCCACCGGCGTCTGCGCAGGAAACGAGTGCGCGTGCAGCCAGCGCTGGGAGGCGGGCACCAGCGAGCGGTCGAGCACCAGGATGGCATCGGCGTCCGCCTGCACCGCCTCAGTGATATCGTCGGCCTGCAGGGGACGATAAATGATTGCAGATCCATGGAAAGGACATTGAGAATCGGCACAGGTGTGTGTGTAAACAAAGCAACTGCACACACTGCCTCGGTGATACTTCCAGCCTGCAGGTTGCAAAAAACTGTGCCGCAAACTCAGCCGCTTTCCAGGATCAAAACCACCGCATGGAAGGAGCGGGAGCGGAAGTGCGTCTCCTCAAAGTTGACCACCCACTGGTTCATTGTATCAGCATACAACCGTATGGAATAACAGTAACATTCCCACTCACCGCGTGGAACGAACGGAAGCGGAAGTGCGTGTCCTCAAAGTTCACCACCACCACCTTGGTGCCGTGCGCCTGCTCCGCCGCCAGCTCGGAGCGCAGGTTGTGGCGCTGCACAAAGGGAGGTGCATTCGAGAGCTGAGCTGGTTCAGAGGCAGCCATCGAGCACACGTGCATGCATTTGCTGCATGCACATGCCGCACCCCTCAAATCCAAACACGAACAGCTGTTTCACACCACGATGATACACACGCTACCAGCTCAAGCAAAAGCATCCAAAACACACCTCGACAATGCGCTCGCGCGTCCAGGCCCCCGCAGCCGCTGCTCCCGGCACCACTGGAATGGGCAGCGGCAGCGCTGCTGCAGCAGCAGGGCGGGCGGCGGTAGCTGCCGCCTTGCGGCCGGCGGCGCCGTTGTCCTTTGGTTGGGCCAGCGAGTGCAGCCTGCAGGGCAAAAGTTAAAGGCCAAGTCGGTTTAGTGAGACAGGATTTGAAGCAGGGTGGCAGGCGCTGGGCATCATTCAGCAGGGTGGCAAGTGATGCCTTGCACAGCTGGCGGCGCCGTTCTCCGTCGTCTGGCTGACCACTCAATCGTAGGCCAACTGTGCTCAGCGCGGGTGGCCACAAACAAGGCGGGCACTGTTTCCCCTCCAAACATGTTGCACTCACTGCGTCAGCAGCGCTGCGGCGCTGTCGCTCTCCTCTCCTGCAGCCGTCAGCTGCTCCGTGCCGCCCTGGCTGCCCTCTTCTGCCTCATCGTCCTGCACAGGGGTACAGCAGGGTCATGGCTTGGCAGAGTCAGCTTACCAGCCTCATCGCGGCTCCTCCTCCTCTGCACACTCCAGCTGCCCCAACCCTCCGATTACCACTGGCACACTTTGAAACACAACCACTGCACCTCCTACACACCTGCATTTCCTCGTCTTCATCCTCGCTCTCCTCCATCCCCTCAAGCACAGCCTCCTCCTCTTCACTGTCGCTGCCACGGCTGCCCCGCCCGCCGCGCCCCCTGCCGCCGCCGGCGGCAGCAGCGCCGCCGCCGCCGGTGCGCCCTTTGCCTCCCCTGGGGGCGCCGGGCTTGCGCTTGCCGCTGCGGCCTGCGAATGCAAAGGACACCGGTTCGGTTCACAATCAGAAGCTGAACATACTGCACATACATGCGCATTGTGCGCTGCAAGGCAAGTGCAGCAAACAGGCACGGCCATGCACTGCCGCCTGTCCAAGCTTCTCTGCAGACCGGCAGCTGCGCTGCAGGCAGCATGCACACAAGCGGAGATGAAGTCGGGGGGAAAAATGGACACACACACACACACTCACACACACACAAACCACCACCACCGCTCACTCTTGGGCGGCTTGTTGCCATAGGGTGCGGGCAGGTCGTTGACGTGCTCCGGGCAGGCAACAACGTAAGGCTCCACCTGCAGGGTTCAAAATGTGTGCAGACGCAGCGTTGCAATCAGTGCGATTTACCAGGTGATTGCTTGCAAAATCGGTGCCTTAGGCAGGCAACAACATATGGCTCCACCTGCACAGCTCGATTGTGTGCAAAAGGACCAAGGAATCAGTGCAGTTGGTAGCCAGGCACTCGCTCGCGATGGCAGGCAGAGTGGTCAGGTGCTCCGGCCAGGCAATCCAATAGGATCCATGTGCAGAGCAAGCCATTGCAAGGCCGATTCGCATAAATAACAGGCAGACCCAAAAGGGCACACACAGCAAGCGAGCTCAGAAGGGGCACAACGGCCCCTTGCCTGCAGCAGGCAGCGGTACTTGCGGGCGCAGGCCAGGTGGTAGCTGGCCCGGCACGTCAGCTTGAAGCAGCCCAGCGTGGCGCCCTTGCTGCAGGGCGGGAGAGCACAGCAGGGAAAATACTGAGCCAAAACACGCGGCACCACCCCTTGCTCAAGCAGAGAGTGATTGAAGTGGCAGCGCAGCACCTTTGCAATAACATGCTCCACAGCTGCGCCGTCCACGCCATGCATCTCATGCCGCTCGACAGCACCAGTCATGCAAGAACAACTGCAGCAGACATGCACTCACTCCCCGCAGTACTTGCAGCGCAGCATGCGGCCGCGCCGCACAGCATCGCGTACACCCTCCAGGTGCCCAGTACCCCTGCAGCCACGATCAATGCAGGAGGGGAAGTGAGAACGATGCAGATGGGAGCGGGTGAGTGCCCACCAGCCAATGCCATTGCTGTCCAAATCAAGCAGTGCTGGCACAAGATGCAGTTACTTCAATAGCTTAATAGAAACGCACTCTGGGTCGTAAACTTCAGGAGACCAGCGGGCTTCGTGCACAAGACAGTCTTCAAAAGTTTTAGCAAGTAATCAAATGAAGATGAATGATGAACTCACTCGGGGTCGTAGACCTCAGGAGACCAGCGGGCGCACTGGTCGTGCACCCACGCGTGCGACACCGCTGCACACGGGCCGGCAGAGGGATCAGAGAGTGAGTTGGGCCAGCAATGCAGCGCAAGGGAGGCAAAGGGGGTGCTTCGACAGGTGAAGGTCCAGAATCCCCACAAAAGAGCCAACGGGCTGCATGAGAATGAGCCCACACATGCAGCGCCGGGAAACACGGGCAGCACAGCGCTCACCCGACACGCGGACGAGGATCATCTGGCCCAGCCCAGCGGGCGTGCGACCACCCAGCCCGCGCGTGCTCTCGTCAATGTCGTCCGCAAGCAGGAAACGAGGAGGGGTTGGGTTGATCCAAGGCTAACAACACAGCCTGCATTGCCGCGCTGGAGTCGCTGCCATCTGCACATGTCTGCACACAAGCGCATGCAGAGCGCCATGAGCACTGCTCGCTTGTGTGGGCTGACTGCAGCAGCAACGTGCACTCCTAGCCGCCCAACCTGTCGACCCCCACTCACCAACTTCGGTGCCGTGGCACAGCGCGCACTTGGTGCCGGGCGGAGCACCCGCCACCTCCAGCGCCTGAAAGCGCGCCTCCGCCTGCTGCCGCCGCTCGGCGCCGGCGTCGTGGCGCGATTCGCCCTCGTGCCTGCCACCCAGCAGGCCGTCCAGCAGGCCGCGAATGAGCATCGGAAGCACCCAGGCATTCCAGACCCTAGCTCCTGATAGCAGCTCCAAACCTAGCCCACTCTCCGCTCCCGAACCCTTACGATTGTGCTAACGCTAACCTCACTCACCACTGGGAGGCAGGCACTGCCGCGCCCCCGCCACGCCCACCGGTGGCAGCCAGAGAGAGCGCGCCAGTTGCCGCCGGCGTACCGCCCTGTCCCGCCCGCCGGCTGCCTGCCGGCTGCTCCAAACTGATGCCGCTCACCGCTGGCTGCAGCCCACGAGCCGCCACCTCAGCCGCGCCTCCTGCTGCAGCAGCAGTGGCTGCATCGCCCAGCAGGGCGGACAGCGGGCGGTGACGCGGGGTGACGCCACCGCTGGCGGTACCGCCCAGCGGTGCCAGGATACCGCCAAACAGCACGCCGCCCAGGGTCAGGCGCACGCCCAGGCCCGCGCCGCTCTCCCCCATTCGCTCCACCGTCCAGCGCAGCAGCTCCGGCCTGCGCAGGGAGTTGGGCGCATGGGGCGAAGAAGGGCTGGCTTTTGGAAGCAGCAAGGGTGGGGAACAGCAGAAGCAACAGGCGGCTGGCGGAACACACGGGCAGCGCGGGCAAACAGGGCAGCAACTGAGCCCAGCCAGCACGCAAAAAGAATGCGCATGAGCTGCAACAGAACGTCCTGCCACTCACTGTGCTCCTGCGGCAGCGGCAGCCTCCAGCTCTCCCAGCAGCCCGCCACGCTGTCCGGAGCGCCCCAGCATGAAGCGGTCTGCGATGAGTAAGAGAGCAAGACACGTGAATGTGTGAGCAGTAGGGCATGCAAGAGCAAGATCGCGCTGCCCCGTTGGCCCGAAAGCCCCAGCATGAAGTGGCCTGTTGTGTACAAGAGAGCAGGCCGCTTGCACGTGTCAGTAGCGGACTAGAGCGGAGACAACCCGGGTGCGAGTTGTGCATGCGTAACGGGGCAGCCAAGCCATTGCAGAAAAAGAAGCGGCAGATAGCCAGTGGCCGGGTGGCGCACTGCTGGGTGCAGCACGATGCTGCTCAGCAGCCTTGCAGGCACCCCAGCGCGCTGGATAGCATGCAATACAGTAAGAGCAGCCTGCAGGACCCCAGCGCACCACGAGCGTTGTCCTCCTCAAACTGCCGCTCGACTAGAGGCTTGCCGCCCAGCACTGCACGTGGAATCGAGGAAGAGATGAGATGTTGGGCAGTCGGCCAGGTGTGGCGGAATGCAGCAGCAGTCGGCCAACACGTGCACTGCTGCTGGCCCGGGCTGGCACCCCACTGCCTGCAGCAGCACTTGCTACGTAACCTCAGCGGCCAGGAGAACAACCAATTCCCAAGTGCTTGCCTGCGTTCGGATCGAACACTGTTGCAGCCAGCGGC
>VFQQ010004334.1_pt1 | contig 12645 bp, 18 predicted proteins | sample 3512341 | NCBI WGS metagenome assembly VFQQ01 (sample SAMN10412373, study PRJNA504923) | tailings metagenome | isolation source: Relicate 2 Philex TSF1 revegetated site | place: Philippines: Tuba, Benguet | collected 2017-08-29 | reverse complement strand
CGGCACCTGCTGACGACGGCATCAATGCCTCTGCCTGCGGCTGCTGCAGCAGGGGCGGGCTGGGCTCCCGCAGGTCGCGCCCCAGCGTGGGCAACAGCGCCATGTCACCGCCCAGCTGGCCCACAGCTGCAGCCGGCCCTGTGGAGGGCAGCTGCAGCTTGGACAGTTCGTCCGCCAGGGGGGAGCTCCAGCCAAAGGCTGCACCCATGAGGGCGCCCCCTGCCGCAGGCATTGCCGCCTCTGGTGCAACCATAGCTGGGCCGATGGCAGACGCCGCAGCCGCAGCCGCAGCTGCAGGCACAGGCTGTGCCTCGCCCACCAGCGCGGCCGGCTGCATGGGCGTGTCAGGCTCTGCTGCAGGCAGGGGTGCAGCCGCGGGCACAGGCACAGCCGTCGCCACTGCCTCGGGCTCAGACTGCACCGCTGCTGCCGCTGCTGCCGCTGCTGCAAGGGGTGCTGGCGCTGCCACAACCTCCACGTCTTGCTGCCCCTCGCCTGCTGGCCCTTCGCTGGCTTCGCTGCCCGCCTGCTCCTCTGCCGCCTCCTTGCCGCGGCCGCGCCCCTTGCCACGGCCTGCTGCTGCCTTGCCAGCAGCAGCCGGCGCAGCAGCGCCCGCCGGTGCCGGCGGCTGCTCAGGCTGGTCTGCCGCATCCTGCGCTGCGCCCTGGTCGCCGCCCTTCTTGCCGCCGCGGGTCCGCTGCTTAGCACGCTTGCCAGCCCCAGCAGCCTGCTGAGCTGCCGCAGCAGCTGGTGCGGCAGCGGGCGCCGCAGCGGGCGCCGCTGCCGCCTCCTTCTTGCCGTCCTTCTTGCCGCGGCTGCGCCTGCCGTCCCGGCTGCTGCCCTTGTCCGACTTGTCGGCGTCCTCGCTGCCGGCCGGCGGCTGTGCTGCTGCAGCGGCAGGCGGCGCCTCATCGGGCACCCCTGCCAGCATGGACTTCCAGGACACCCCCGGCTTGACCACGCTGCTCTTCACAGGCTGAGGTGGCGGTGGTGGTGGCGGAGGCTTGGGCACAGCAGGAGGGGGTGGCGGCGAGGCGGCAGGCTGACTGTCACGCCTGGTGCCGCCCTTGCCGCTGCTCTGCTGGCCCGCTGCTGCTGCTGCTGCTGGTGCCTTTCGCTCTGCGGGCGCAGGTGCTGCCTTCTGCTCGCCAGCAGCATCTGCCCTGCGCTCAGCCTGCCGGCGTGGCTGGGAGGAGGGTGGGCGGGCTGGCGCTGCTGCCGCCTGAGCATCAGGCCGGTCGGCCGCTGCTGCCGGAGCCGGCCCCGCTGCACTGCCAGGCCTGCTTGGCTGCTCAGCTGCCCTGCTTGCGCCACTGCCTGGCCGCTGCCCCTCTGCCTCAGGAGCCGAGGAGGGCTGCTGCTGCTTGGGCGGCGGGGGCGGGGGCGCAGACGCCTGCTCCGCTGCTGCTCGCTGCTCCGCACGGCTTGATGCTGCTGAGCGGCGCTGTGGCGATGGCTGGGAGCGGCGCTGCGGCGATGCCGACTGCCGCATGTGAGCCTCGCGGCTCCCACTCTGCAGCAGAGCATGCAGGACGACGTCAGTGGTGCTCTTGTGGCTGTGATGCTCAACATCATTCTCTTGCAGCGATGCCACAACATCACATTCAATCCTGCATACAACGAGTACCCCCCCAGCAGGGCAAACGTACGCACCCGGCGGTCGGGCATGCGCTCCCGCTCTGCCGGGCCCGCAGGTCGCCCACGGTGCGGCGGCGGTGGGAAGAGGGCAGGGTCCTGCCCGCCCCGCTCAAACCAGCCAGACTCGTACTGCCGGTCCCTGCACAGCAATTAAACAAGCAGCGCTGCAACGTTAAAGCCTGCCAACACGGCTGCGACTGCAGGGCAGCAGCCTATAAATCCCTCCAGACAGGCTGCATCCACAGCACCACACAGCTCTGCTCTGCCGCCGCCTCCCACCTGGGCGGCAGGTCGTGCGCATAGTCAGGCTCCTCCTCATGTGGCGCCCGGCCGTAGCGGCGGCCGTAGTCGCGGGGCGGCGGGCCGCGCCCGTACCGCGGCGGCGGGCCATCAAACCTGCAGCATGGCAAGCCGCAGCAGGCAGCCCGTCAACAGCCTGCCAACCACAGCAGCACATGCCCAGGTGGATGCTGGGATCAAGCTGACAGTGACACTGGCCCAGTGCTCAAAAGCAGCAGAGCGCTCCACTGTTGCAGCTCAGCCGGTCAGCCTGCAATGGGCGCAGCCACAGAAGCGCACCTGTCATGGCGCCAGTCGCGAGGTGGCGGCTCATCGCGCCAGCCGCCGCGCTCGTGGTGCGGCGGCTCGCGCTCCCGGCTGAATCGGCCATACGGTTCCTCGCCATCAAACCGCCGGCGGTCGTGCGGGTGCTCCCGCTCCCAAGGCGGCGGTGAGAAGTCGCCGCGGCGGCCGTAATAGGGCGGGGGCCGGCCGTAGCCGTACCCATCCTCGCCGCCATAGGCATAGGGGCCGTCACGGCGCGGGCTGCGTGCGCGGTTGGGGCCCCCGCCGGGCGGGCCTGCCCCTCGCTCATCCTCGTCCCACGCCCCAGACTCGGGTGCCGGGTGCCCGCTGCTGCGCTGGCTGGGCTGCTGGGTGGCCGCTGCTGCCGCCGCCAGGGAGGGGAACTCCCGCAAGCTCAGAGCGCGAGGCTGCTCCCACGGTGCTGGGCCAGAGGGGCCTGCTGGCCGGCCATGCGCCCAGCTGGCCTTCTCCACAAGCGAGGACGACGGGCCGGTGCCCGATGCATCGGCGGAGCGGTGCGCATCTGCGGGCGCCGCCTCGCCGGCCGGGCCGCCGCTGCTCCATCCGCTGCTACCAGTTGCGCTGGGCAGAGGCTCATGGGCCGCATTCTCCTGCAGCAAACAGAGGGCAAACCATTTGGTGGTGTGCAATCCAGCAGCTGCAAGGCGGCACAGCTGTCCGTTCTGTCCGACGCGGACAAGCGCCCGGCCGCACCTTTTTAAGTGACGGCAAGTTGACGGGCCGGGGCACAGCAAGCTTGGCACCAGCCTTGGTCCTCTGCAGGAGCACATAAATGATCCTGTTCAAATACTCTGCCAAACTAAACAGCAAGGCAGCGGAACACAGTGGCGGCGGCAGCAACGGCGGCAGCAGCGGCCCGGTGGCAGTGTGGCAGCCAAAGGGCGCGGCGATCCCTGCCAGCACATCAGGACAGCTTGATGGCCTGGCAGCGACGGCAGCGCGGCGAGAAGCCCCTCTGGGACGCCTACGGCCCATCATGCACGCCGCTGCAGGCAGCTGGGGGCCGCGGGCACCAGTCCAAAACCTGCCTTTGTGGCCGCGGAGCCCAAATTCACGAGCCCAGACCGAGGCAGGCTGGCGCCGCCGAGCCTCTCCCGCTGCTCTCTCGTGCCGGCCATGTTTGTCGCCGAGCCCTCGAGAGGGCCTGCCCAGGGGGCAGCGCGAAAAGTGGGCAGGCTGCAGCCGCATGCGCTTGACATCGAGCGCTGCCCATGATGGGCCGGCTGGCTTCAGAGGGGCCAGCTCCCGCCACTGCCTGCGCCCACGATCCAAACAAACGCTGCTGCAGGCAATTGGCGAGCTGCCAGCCCTGCCCTGCCCCTCCTGCAGCCGGCCTTCCATGGCGCTCGCTGCTGCACCTTGCAGCGCGCTGACCCAGCAGCCCGCCAGCACCAGCAGCAGGAGTGCAGCTTCTCGCAGCAGCGGCGCGGCAGTTGCAGGCAGCAGGCCTGCGCGGCAGCGAACGGCGCGGCTGCGGGTGCAGGCGGTGGCAGCGCCGGCTGCTGCGATGAAGACCTTCCAGGCACCGCTGTCTGGGGAGCAGCTCAAGGAGTTCACCTCGAGGCCACGCATTGATTTCAGCAAGATTCTGGACACGGTGAGGCACCGGTGCAGGAATGCGAGCGATGCCAGCAGCGCCCCTTGTCGCTGTCCCTCTGGTGGTTGACTGGCAGAATAGGCTTGTGATATGCGGCTGCCCTCTTTGCCACCCGTCTGCACATTGTCCTGATCGGCGTCCTGTTGTGTGCTCAGCTGCCGCTGACGGTGCGCCGCCCGCCCTTGTGTGCCCCCCAGGTGTCCCCCATCGTGGAGGATGTGCGGGCGCGGGGTGACGCCGCTGTGCGCGAGTACACAGCCAAGTTTGACCGAGTGCAGATGGAGGCGGTGTGCACGCCCATCCAGGTGAGGCGGAGGGTGGTCTGGTTATCCCATTGCACTGCAAGGAGCCGCATAACCCTTGATGCTGGTGCTGTCTGGGTAATGATGCTGTTGGTGCTGCTTGCACCGTCCCGGCCAGCGCCTGAACTCTCAGCGCTTCATGTGTCCTGGTGTTTGTGCCTGCAGGACCTGCCCGAGCCCCAGCTGGATGCGGAGACGCGGGCGGCCTTTGACCTGGCCTACGAAAACATTGCCGCGTTCCACCGCGCACAGCAGGTGCGTGCGGGCGCAGGCAAAGCAGGCTCTCAACCTGCCTGTATGCTGCTGCACAGCTGCAGTGTTCACCATGCTGTGGTGACTGCAATTCTGCGTCCAGCCTTGTCTCAAGACCTTCTGCTGCCCTGCTGGCCTTGGCCGCTGGTCCGCAGAGCCTCACACCCCCTGCCTGCCTATCTGGCCCTTACCAACTCCAACCCACACCGCCGTTCCCACACCGCAGGCAGCGCCAGTGGAGGTTGAGACGATGCCGGGCGTTCGGTGCTGGCGTGTGAGCCGGCCCATTGGCGCGGTGGGGCTGTATGTGCCCGGCGGCACTGCTGTGCTGCCCTCCTCCGCGCTCATGCTGGCGGTGCCAGCTGCCATCGCGGGCTGCCGCACCATTGTGCTGGTGAGGGATTGGGGGAGCGGCAGGGAGGGGCGGGCAGTGGGATTAGAGCTTTGTACGCAGCAGCAGCCAGGTGTGTGTGGCAGGAGCAGAACGGCGCTGAGCTCTGCCAGCAGCCCGACAGCTAGATTGCCAACAGTGTAAACCAGCTGGCCGCTGCGCCCCACCTGCCTGTTGTCTGCCTGCAGGCCACGCCACCTCGGCCCGACGGCTCCATCACTCCCGAGGTGCTGTACTGCGCGCGCAAGGCGGGCGTGACCCACGTGCTGGCGGCGGGTGGCGCGCAGGTGGGCAGAGATGATGCGTGCTGCTGCCTGTGTGCTACCTGGTGGGCGTGCCGCTGTCCATCAGCTGGGCTGGTGCGTTGTTGATCTGCGGCAGGCGCCGCCATGCACGTGCAGCGTCCCCAGCCCTCCAGCTGAGCTCCACCTCCCATGCATCTACCCTGCTGTGCAGGCGGTGGCGGCAATGGCCTGGGGCACGCAGTCCTGCCCCAAGGTCGACAAGATCCTGGGGCCCGGCAACCAGTTTGTCACGGTGCGTGGGGCCAGCGGCAGGCTGTTGCGTGCAGGGCGAGTTGTGTACAGGACCCCATGGGTCGCAGCAGTGTTGAGCAGAGCAGGCGGCAGAGCAGGGTTGCTGCACGTGTCTTGCAAGCTGCTGCTGACACCCCTCCACCTGCCCTTCCCATCCTGCCCTTTGTTCCCCTGCCCCGTTCCAGGCTGCCAAGATGCTGCTGCAGAACAGCGAGGCGATGGTGGCCATTGACATGCCGGCGGGGCCCAGCGAGGTGCTGGTGATTGCAGACGCCGCCGCCAACCCCACCCACATCGCCATCGACCTGCTGTCGCAGGTAGGAGGGGGGTGCGCAGGGCTGGGCACACCGTGTTGAGTGCATGCCAAGCCCGGTCAAGGATGGCAGGCAGCAAGCACTGCAACCCCTGGTGTGCGCCCAGTGGCTGTGAGCATCTGCGGCAGGAGCACTCAGCCTGCTGCCACACCTGCTGCCGCTTGCCTAATGGCTGCAGGCGGAGCACGGCCCCGACAGCCAGGCGGTGCTGGTGGCGCTGCCGGGTGTGGACATTGAGGCGGTGCAGCAGGAGGTGCAGCGGCAGTGCGACCTGCTGCCCCGCGCCGAGACGACGCGGCGCGCGCTGTCCCACAGCCGCATCGTGCAGGCGGGCAGCCGCGAGGAGGCGGCCGCGCTGTCCAACAGGTGCGCTGCCTGCCTGGTGCTGAGATGGGGATGGAGGCGGAGGAGACTCATGCTGCGGCTGCAGGCAGGGGTGCTGTCTGAGAGCAGCTTCTAATATCCGAGGCATTCAGGTGGTCTGCTGCGCACCAGCTCATGCTGCACATGCCCCACGCCCGTCAGCAGGTCTTCTGCTCAGTCTCCTCTCCCTACCTGCCCCTCTGTCTGCAGCTACGCTCCCGAGCACCTGATTGTGAACGTGGAGGATGCCGAGGCGTGGCTGCCGCTGCTGGACAACGCCGGCTCCGTCTTCCTGGGCCGCTACACGCCCGAGTCGGTGGGAGACTACGCCAGCGGTGAGGCGGGGTGGGGCAGGCACCTACCTCCTGCTGGGGATGCGGGGTGGGCTTCCCTGCTCTGCGCAGGCTTGGCTGGGTTTAGCTGTAAATGTCAACCTCTTTGCCGGCGGCACCCCAGGCATGTTCTCTGACTCGCTGGCTCCCTGCTGCGGCCCCTCTCCGCCTGCAGGCACCAACCACGTGCTGCCCACGTACGGCTACACCCGCATGTACAGCGGCGTGGGCCTGGACACCTTCCAGAAGCAGATGACGGTGCAGACGCTGACGGCGGAGGGGCTGGCGGCGCTGGGCCCCGCCGTCGCCAAGATGGCGGCGGTGGAGGGGCTGGACGCGCACCGCCGCGCCGTCACCCTGCGCCTGGGCACCTCCAGCCCCGACAAGTTTGACTGAGCGGGAGGGCGCACAGCGCAGCTGGCTGCGGCTGTCACCGCGGCGGCCCTGCCTGCGCTGCTCCCAGCCCTGCTGGTCAGCCCCCTTGTTGCTTCTGTGCCACCTACTCCGCTGTTCAGTTGTCCACCGCTCTTCCACGCTTTCTCCCTGCTAGCATTGCGTTCCGTTACACTACATCTGGCTGTGCTGCACATTTGGATGCCGGTCATTGGGGAGTCATACCTGTAAATCTACGAGTTACGCTCAAAGCGAGAAGACTATGGTACAAATGCTGCTGCTAGTATGAGTTGCGGCGCAGACAGGGCGGTGCAGGGCCCTCGGCCACCACTCGCTCACTGCCCGCCTTGCTGCTGCTGCTGCTGCTGCGGTGGCTGCTCCCGCTGCTCCCGCTGCTGCACCGGGTTGCGCTCCAGCGTGTTGTAGTTGAGCAGCTTCTCAATCAGGTCCACGTGCGTCTGGGCAGTGAGGGGCGGAGGGTGCGAGCATGATGATGCGGCAGGGGGTGGCACGTCAGCTGTCCAATCAGCATCATGGGTTGCAGCGGCAGCGGTGCCCAGCAGTGTGTCGCCCAGCAGCGGCATGCCAGGCACAGCACAGTCGCAGGCAGGCGCAGCGGGCCTCCTCACCATGACCATGCGGCGGCAGCAGTAGCGGTTGAGGCCCAGCGCATCCATGGCATCGCTGCAGGGCAGGGCAAGGGCAGGGCAGGACCGTCAGCAGGGCCATGCTGGAGCTCCCAAGGAGAAACAAGTTTGATTACCATGCATGCAGAGCCGTGGACACAGCTGCTGTGCTCTGTGCGCAGGTAGCAGTTTGGTGGCGAGCGCGCTAGCGGACCGCAGCGGTGGCCTCTGACGCCGGCATGGCAACGCACCCTTCGCTGTACTCGGCTTGCAGCAGGTCCAGGTACGTCTCCCACTTGTTGCCAATCACTTTACCACAGGTGAAGCAGCGCACCGGGATGATCATGGCTGCGGTGAGGAGGGAGCAGGCAGCACAGTGAAGCGGGCAAATGGGCGGCCGTGCCACTGGCGGCGGTGGCTGAAAGCAAGCAGCGGCCGCAGCAGACTTGACTGCTTCAGGCCTGCAGGCATGTCCACGACTGCAGACCACCACTCGGGGCGGGCGGGAGCGCGGAGAGCTGCACCAAGTTCCATGCGCGCTGCCCGAGCGAGCCATGCGCTTGCCTGCAAGCTTCCACGACCGCTACTAGGTGTCCAGATCCAGTGACCCACGAGTGGAGGCGGCTAGCCAAGCGAGCGGGCCTGTCGGAAGTACAGCTCCGGCTGGGGCAAGCAAGGGCTGGTGGGGCTTGCAGGATGTCAGCGTCAGTGCCTTGCAAAGCGGTCCAGCTGCAATGCAAGCCCGAATTCCGGCTGATGGCGGCCCATGCAAATGACCCATGCAGCCAGGCCGGAGAAGCCCATTTCGGTGCCCCGTGCAGCCCGATCGTGGCTCCGCTGCTCGTTGATGCACTCCATTCACTGCGTGCGCTGCAGCAGCTGCCCCTTTCAAATTGCCGTCTGCCGGTCGCTGTTGGCTGCCCTGCCGCCGGTTTCCTGCCCCTCCTCCTGCCCATCCACGAGCTGAGTAAAGTCCGACGCGATGGAGGTGGAGCTGCACAATGCCCTCAAGCGGCGGGGCACCATGTACACCGGCCTGGACTCCCTGGTGCTCCAGCAGCTGGCCCAGGCCGCCCAGCAGCACGGCCTGGACGCCAAGCAGGCGGCAGCAGCCTTCGACAAGTACATGACCGTGAAGCAGTGAGGGCAGCCTTGGGTGGGGCGGGCGGCGCCGGCGGGAGGGCTATGCTTGGGTAGTGAAGCAGGCGTGGCGGCAGGCTACTGCTCAAGCACCATCATGTGCCCACACCATTGGCTGCAGCTCGGACAAGAGCGCGGTGGGGGAGGACGAGGTGCGGGCGTGGAGCGCTGCGCACCGCAGCAGCAAGCGGCCCGGCAACCTGTTTGACCGCGTGTCGCTGGAAGAGTGAGGCTGGGGAGCCTGCTCAGTTTGCACGCCAGCAAACGCTGCTGTCAGCAGGGGCATGCTGGTATGCTGCAGGCTGCTGCATGCTATGCTGCTGTGGGTGAGTGCTGCAGCCGTCTTGCTGCACTTGCTAGCCTGGTCGCTCCACGCCGTCTGCTCTCCCACCCCCACCCCCCTGCCCTGCCCTCTTCTGCGTGCAGCATGGTGCTGGGAGATGCAGACGGCGAGAACGGCAGCGGCAACGCGCCAGCAGCGCCCAGCCAGCGCATCACGCCGTACCTGGCCAAGGTGGCGGCGCTGCGCCCCACCTCGGCCGCCAAGCCGCACACGCCTCAGAGCAGCGGCAAGTTTGCGGAGCGCCAGAACGCAGGCAGCGTGGTGGCCTCGCTGAACGCACACCTGGAGGTGCCAGCGGTGGAGGCGGAGGCCATGGAGGTGGACGGCGGCGCGGCGGCAGACAGCAGCAGCGGCGGCAGCAGGCGTGTGGAGGTGGAGGTGCTGGGCCAGCCGCTGGGAGCGGGCGCCAAGTACATGGTGGACCGGCTGGAGGACAAGGTGAGGCGCCTGTGGGGGGCTGTGGGTGGTGGGGTGGGGTGGGTTGGTGAGTGTGGATGTGTGGGGTAAGGTCGAGCCAGCGCCTGTGTGCTGTGGTATGTGCACGGCTGCTGAGATGCTGTTGCATGGCACAGTGAGCATGGCAGGCGGCGCCAGGTTTTGACAGAATGTGCGAAGCAGCCACCGCCGCCCCTGCGCTCTGCCACGCTTTCCTGCACTTGTTCTTCCTCCTGCTCCCATGCTTGCTCGAGCACTCTCTTGCTGCTGCTGCTGCTGCTGCCTGCCAGTCACAAGTGTTTGCACTCTGCCCCCGCAGGTGGCCTACCTTGAGCGCCGCATCCTGGCAGCAGAGGCGGCGGCAGAGGCAGCGCTGGGCCAGGAGGCGCACCCGGCAGGCGTGGCGGTGCAGCAGGAATCCCTGTTTGTGGGGCGCATCTGCTGCGATGCGGAGGGCGGCCGCCTCAACCCGCAGTCGCTGCTGCTGGAGGGCAGCCAGAAGACGAGCGGCGGGCAGCGCGTGCGTCTGGACGTCAGCAAGCTGCCCGCCTTCCGCCTGTTCCCGGGCCAGGTGGTGGCGCTGCGCGGCACCAACCCCTCCGGCCTCTGCATCGTGGCCACCCAGCTGCTGCCCGGCTTTGCCAGCCCGCTGCCGCGCAGCAGCCTGCCCGACCTGGCAGCGGCTGCGGCAGTGGCGGGTGGCGGGCGCGCCGCCAGCATCGTGGTGGCTGCCGGCCCCTTCACCTCGGCTGAAGACCTGGAGTATGCGCCGCTGGGCGCGCTGCTGGACTACTGCGCCCAGCCCGCCCACCGCCCCGACCTCCTGCTGCTGCTGGGGCCCTTTGTGGATGCGGAGCACCCGCTGCTGCGGGGCGGGCTGGCGGAGGAGAGCTTTGAGGAGCTGTACGCGTCACGGGTGGGTGGATGGGGCGGGCTGGGGTGTGGGGTGGTGCAGTGGGCAGTTGTGAAAGTGTGTGGAGTGGCAGAAATGGGCAGTGAATTGCGCGTGTGCATCAGCTGGCAGCATACCTGGCAGTTGGGGCGTATTGAACTACATTGGCAAGCGGTGCCTGCCTGCTTGCCATTCAGGGGCATATCGCCTTGCTGTGCACTGCAACCCTCTGCCCAGCAGCCTCTACTTGCTGCGCTGCACTTCTGCCCATCATCCCTTACTCCACTCCCTGCTCCAACCTCTCAGGTGCTAGGCCAGCTGCGGAGGTACAGTGCGGCAGTGGGCGGCCGCACGCGGGTGCTGCTGGTGCCGTCCACCCGCGATGCGCACCACCACCCAGTGCTGCCGCAGCCGCCGCTGGACGGCGCCGAGGCGGCAGCGCTGGGCGGGGCGGGCACGCTGGCGCTGGCCAACCCCGCCACGCTGCGCTGCGGCGAGGTGGTGCTGGGCTGCACCTCTGCCGACTGGCTCATGGCCTGCAACCGCGAGGACTGCTCCCGCTGCCCGCCCGGCCAGGCTGAGGAGCGGCTGCCCGCGCTGGCGGCGCACCTGGCGGCGCAGCGCTGCTACTTCCCCCTCTTCCCGCCGCCCGCCGACGTGCCGCTGGACTGCAGCCGTGCCGGGGCGGCGCTGGCCATGCCTGCCAGCCCAGACCTGCTGGTCCTGCCCTCAGACCTGGCGCCCTTTGCCAAGCTGTGCCCCGTGCACGAGCTGGGCGGCAGCGGCGGCGAGGCGGCAGCGGCGGCAGGCGGCAGCACGGTGTGCATCAACCCGGGGCGGCTGACCAAGGGCGCGTCAGGCACGTGGGCGGGTGTATTGGGGTGCTGGGGCGGCTGGTGTTGGCTCCACTGCCCAGTTCAGCTCTGTTGAGCCACCTTGCATGTGGGCAGCTGGTAGCTGTGGACCTCGGCTTGCTGCTCGCTATCCTCATTCACCTCAACCCCCCTGGATTCAACTCAACCACCCTCACTTTGTCCTCCCTTTCAACAGGCGGCACCTTTGCCCACCTGCACATCCTGCCGCTCAAGGAGGCGCTGGATGTGGCGGCCGGCGCGCCGCCTGCCACCAACGCACCCGTGCCGCACCGCCTGGACCAGCGCTGCCGGGTGGAGGTCAAGCGCATCTGAGCGCAGCAACCAGCCAGCCGCTGTGGCTGCTGCAGCAGCGGCAGCAGCAACAACAACCAGACGCTGTAGCTGGTTGCAGCCTTCGCCTTGCCCTGCTGCCTGTGGCTGTCCGGCCTAGGCACTGCATACTTCGCATGCGCGCTGTGGTGCCCGTTTGTATTGCGATTGAGGGGCCACTTGCAACTTCAATGCTGAGAGCTCTGGGCGTGCGGATGAATGCCAGAGGCGGTGCAGAGGGCAAAAGCATGATTGCAGGAAGAAGTCATGAGAACAAGAGGGACAAACACGGGAAAGCTGCGCTAGCAAAATGGTTGGTAAAAGTACTGCATACCAAGTGTTGCGTATCGAGATAATGTACAGGTGGGGACATCCAAGGTGTGGGGCTGCCTGCTCACTTGCTGCCAGAGGCATAGCTGTCTGCTGTTGCCACCTCAAAGCCGCCCGACGGCAGAGAGCTGCGCGTCAGCTCAGCCACAACCGCTGAGGCGGCGGCAGCGCTGTGCAGCCGTGCATCCTTGGCAGCAGGGGGCAGCAGGCGGCTGACTCGCACCAGCAGCGTGCGCCGCTCGCCATTGCTGGGGGGCGCCACCCACTCCATGCGGCCGCAGGCCAGCAGGTCGACGCGGGGGCCGGGCAGACGGCGGGCCACCGCCGCGCGCGCCGCCTCCTGCTCCACCGTGGCAAACGCCTGCTGCTCCGTGGTGCCGTTGCGGCCGCGCACCAGCAGCTTCTGGCGCTGCAACCGCGGCTCAGTGAGGCGCACCAGCACAAAGGCAAAGGCGGACCAGCTGTCTATCTGCACCGCCGGCAGGTGCTGTGCCACCCACTCGGGGCCCCCAGCAGCCGCCTCCCACCTGTGCGGAGCAGGCAGGCAAGTGCTGGGTTTTGCGGGGCTGAAAGGACGCCGAGGTCGGCATGTGGCTGGCACCGAGCATGCACACCAGCATCCTCCTGCCACACAAGATTGTGTTCATACCCTCTTTCTATGGAGGCACAAGCTGCTCAGCCCCTCACCGCTCTGTGACCTGCCGCTCAATCTCCTGCTGCTGCCGCCGCAGGTGCTGCGCCTTGCGAGCCACTGACACCAGCTGGCTGGTGGCTGCCGCAGCATCATCGCGCAGTGGGCTCTGCAGCGGAGCGGGAGGAGCGTGGGGCAAGGGGTGCTGGGCAGGCATGGCAGTACACAGCTGGGGGCCGGCTGTCATTCAGCATCAGTGAAGCCCCAGGGGATGCAGCTGGGCTGCAAACTGTATCCTGCTGCAGGCACCCTCCACCCAGCTGGGGCATGTGCACCACAC
>VFQQ010004333.1_pt1 | contig 12649 bp, 7 predicted proteins | sample 3512341 | NCBI WGS metagenome assembly VFQQ01 (sample SAMN10412373, study PRJNA504923) | tailings metagenome | isolation source: Relicate 2 Philex TSF1 revegetated site | place: Philippines: Tuba, Benguet | collected 2017-08-29 | reverse complement strand
AGGTTGGCGCCGGTCAGCACGCTGGGCATGCGGCCGTGCACGGTGTTGAAGCCGTGGCTGGCGCCGAGGAAGTAGTCGGGCGTCTTGCTGCTGCAGCCGATGCCGCTGAGCTTGGCCACGCGGTGCGGCTGCACGTCGAGTTCCCAGCAGGCCTGGACGATGGCCGCCGACACCGAGTCGTGGCCGCAGCCGGCGCACAGCGTGCTGACCTTGCCCTCGTAGTCGCGCCGCGTGTAGCCCACGGCGTTGCGCTGCAGCGTGGGGTGGTGCAGCCGCGGCTTGGCGATGTAGGTCATGGCATGGGCTCCCGGGTTCTAGCGGCGCGGCGCCACCGCCATCGCGTGCACCTGGCGCGTGATGGCCTGGGTGATGAAGCGCGCGGTGATGGGCGTGCCGTCGTAGTGCAGCACGGCCACCAGCCGCGCCGGGTCGGCGTTCAGCGCGTCGACCAGCAGCGTGCGCATCTGCCCGTCGCGGTTCTGCTCGACGACGAAGACGCGGTCGTGCGCGGCGACGAACCCGGCCACCGCGGCGGCGAAGGGGTAGGCACGCAGGCGCATCGCGTCCAGGTGGATGCCGTCGCGCGCGAGCGCCGCCAGCGCCTCGTCCATCGCCGGCGCGGTGCTGCCGAAGTACAGCACCGCCAGCCGCGTGGGCACCGCCGCGGCGCGCACCGCCGGCGCCGGCAGCAGCGTGGCCGCGGTGCTGAACTTGCGCTGCAGGCGCTGCACGTTGTAGGTGTAGTCGGCGCCGGCCTCGCTGTAGCGGGCCTGCGCGTCGCGCGTGGTGCCGCGGGTGAAGTAGGCGCCGCGGCTGGCATGCGTGCCCGGCAGCGTGCGCCAGGGGATGCCGTCGCCGTCGACGTCCTCGTAGCGGGCGAACTTCGCGCCGGCCTGCAGCTGCTCGGCCGTCAGCACCTTGCCGCGGTCCATGCGCCGTGCGTCGTCCCACTCGAAGGGGGCGCTCAGGCGCTGGTTCATGCCGATGTCGAGGTCGCTCATCAGGAACACCGGGGTCTGCAGCCGCTCGGCCAGGTCCAGCCCGCTGGCGGCCATGCTGAAGCACTCGGCCGGGTCCTGCGGCAGCAGCAGCGGGTGGCGCGTGTCGCCATGCGAGGCCCAGGCGCAGGCGATCAGGTCGGCCTGCTGGGTGCGCGTGGGCATGCCGGTGCTGGGGCCGCCGCGCTGCACGTCGACGATGAGCAGCGGGATCTCGGCGAAGTAGGCCAGGCCGATGAACTCGGCCATCAGGCTGATGCCCGGGCCGCTGGTGGCGGTGAAGGCGCGCGCGCCGTTCCAGCCGGCGCCCACGCAGATGCCGATCGACGCGATCTCGTCCTCGGCCTGCACGATGGCATAGCGCGCCTCGCCGGTGGCCGGGTCGTGGCGGTACTGGCGGCAGTAGGCCGTGAAGGCCTCGGCCAGCGAGGAGCTGGGCGTGATCGGATACCAGGCGCAGACCGTGGCCCCGCCCCACACGCAGCCCAGCGCGGCGGCGCTGTTGCCGTCGGTGAAGATGCGCTCGCCGACGGCATCGGCGCGCTTCACATGCAGGCCCATGCCCGGCGAGCCCAGGTGCTCGGCGGCGAAGTCGTGGCCGGTGCGCAGGGCCTGGCGGTTGGCCGCCAGCAGCTTCTCCTTGCCCTTGTACTGCTCGCCGAACAGCGACTCGATGACCGCGAGCTCGACGCCCATCAGCGCCGCCAGCGCGCCCAGCACCATGATGTTCTTGAACAGCGTGCGCTGGCGCGGGTCCTCGTAGCTGGCGTTGCAGATCGCGGTGACGGGCATGCCCAGCACCGTGATGTCGTCGCGCAGCGCGCCCGGCGGCAGCGGCCGCGTGCTGTCGTAGAACAGGTAGCCGCCGGGCTCGATCTCGGCCACGTCCTGGGCCCAGGTCTGCGGGTTCATCGCCACCATCAGGTCGATGCCGCCGCGCCGGCCCAGCCAGCCGTCGCCGGAGACGCGCACCTCGTACCAGGTCGGCAGGCCCTGGATGTTGCTCGGGAAGATGTTGCGCGGGCTCACCGGCACGCCCATGCGCAGGATGGCCTTGGCGAACAGCTCGTTGGCGCTGGCCGAACCCGAGCCGTTGACGTTGGCGAACTTGACGACGAAGTCGTTGACCGCCTCGATGCGCTTCATTCGCCGGCCTCCGGGACCCGTTCACGCGGCAGCGCCGCGTCGCGGCAGGCCGGACCGGCCTGCGTCACCTCGAGCAGGAACTTCTGCATGTCCCAGGCCCCGGTGGGGCAGCGCTCGGCGCACAGGCCGCAGTGCAGGCAGACGTCCTCGTCCTTGACCATCACGCGGGCGGTGGGCAGCGGGCCGCCGATGTACAGCGCCTGCTCGCGGTTGCGCGCCGGGGCCTTGAGCCGGCCGCGCAGGTCGTCCTCGTCGCCGTTCGCCGTGAAGGTGATGCAGTCGGTGGGGCAGATGTCGACGCAGGCGTCGCACTCGATGCACAGCTTGGGCGCGAACACCGTCTGCACGTCGCAGTTGAGGCAGCGCTGCGCCTCCTTGTAGGCGGTGGCGGCGTCGAAGCCCAGCTCCACCTCGACCTTGATGCTGGCCAGTGCCTTCTCGGCCGCCGCCCAGGGCACCTTGTAGCGCGTGTCGTCGCTGGGCGCGTTGTCGTAGCTCCACTCGTGGATGCCCATCTTCTGCGAGGTCAGGTTGACCTGCGGCGGCGGCCGCCGGCGCGGGTCCTCGTGGCGCAGGAAGCGGTCGATCGACACCGCCGCCTCGTGGCCATGGGCCACCGCGGTGATGATGTTCTTGGGCCCGAAGGCGGCGTCGCCGCCGAAGAACACGCGCGGCAGGTTGCTCTGCAGCGTGCGCTTGTCCAGCACCGGCAGGCCCCAGCGGTCGAAGGCGATGCCGGCGTCGCGCTCGATCCAGGGGAAGGCGTTCTCCTGGCCCACCGCCAGCAGCACCTCGTCGCAGGGGATGTCGACGTCGGGCTCGCCGCTGGGCTCGAGCTGGCGCCGGCCCTGGGCGTCGTAGACCGAGCGCACGCGCTCGAAGCGCATCGCCACCAGCCTGCCGCCCTCCATCACGAAGGCCTTGGGGCTGTGGCAGGCCAGGATGGGGATGCCCTCGTGCTCGGCGTCCTCCTTCTCCCACGGGCTGGCCTTCATGTCCTCGTAGGTGCTGCGCACCGCCACCGTGACCTGCTTCGCCCCCAGCCGGCGGGCCGAGCGGCAGCAGTCCATCGCCGTGTTGCCGCCGCCCAGCACCACCACGCGCGGCGCCACGGCCGTGACATGGCCGAAGGACACGCTGGCCAGCCAGTCGATGCCGATGTGGATCTGCGCCGCCGCTTCCTGCCGCCCGGGCAGGTCGGGCAGGTCGCGCCCGCGCGGCGCGCCGCAGCCGACGAAGATGGCGTCCCAGGGCTGGTCCAGCAGCGCCTTCATCGAGCCGATGCGCTCGCCGCCGCGGAACGTCACGCCCAGCGCCAGGATGTGGCCGACCTCCTCGTCGATCACGGTCTCGGGCAGGCGGAAACGCGGGATCTGCGTCCACATGAAGCCGCCGGCCTTGGCCTCGGCGTCGAACACGGTGACGGCATAGCCCTGCACCGCCAGGTCGCGCGCGACGGTGAGCGACGCCGGACCGGCGCCGACGCAGGCCACGCGCTTGCCGTTCGGTGCCTCGGGTGTCGGCATGCGCCCCGCCAGGCCGCCGCTGAGGTCGCCGTCGCTGCCCTTGAGGTCGGCGGCGACGCGCTTGAGCCGGCAGATGGCCACCGGCTCGGGCTTGGGCCCTGCGCCTGGGGCTTCGCCCCGGCCCGCGGCGGGGGCGTGCCCGGCCGGAGGCGGCGCGCCGCCGGGCAGGTTGCCTTCCTCGACCCGCCCGCGCCGGCAGGCCGGCTCGCAGGGCCGGTCGCAGGTGCGGCCCAGGATGCCGGGGAAGACGTTGCTGGCCCAGTTGACCAGGTAGGCGTCGGTGTAGCGACGCTGGGCGATGAGGCGGATGTACTCGGGGACCGGCGTATGGGCCGGGCAGGCCCACTGGCAATCGACGACCCGGTGGAAGTGGGTCGGGTCACGCGTGTCCGTGGGCAACAAGCTGCGCCTCCTTGGGCGCGCCGAGCCGCAGGTGCGGGCGAGCCCCAGCCGTGGTGCAGACCAGTCTACGCGCGGTGCCTGCGCACCGACTCGGGGCTAACCCGCCGCGCGCCAGGGCGCCGCGGCGGTCGCTCTCGATCGTTGGGGATCAGCCCGGCAAGACCTGCTGCGGCTTGGGGAAGCCGTCCAGCTTGCGCCCCTTGCGCGCGCGCTTGCCCTGGTAGGGCGCCAGCGCCGCCGGGGTCAGCGTCTCGTCCTTGGCCTTGCCGCCGCGGCCGGCGCCCAGCACGCGCAGGCGCTCGGCAAAGGCGCACACCGACACCAGCGGCGACTTGGGGTCCACGTCCATCAGCGTCAGGCCCTTGCCGCCCTTGGGCTGCAGCTTCAGCTCGGGCAACGGGAAGACCAGCAGGCGGCCGTCCAGCGCCAGGCAGGCGACCTGCGTGGCCGCAGCCGCACCGGTGGCGACCACTGCCGGCGGCAGCAGGTGCGCCTGGTCCTCCAGCGCCAGGAAGGCCTTGCCGCCGCGGTTGCGGCCCACGCCGTCGGCCACCCGCGCCAGCAGCCCGTAGCCCGCGGTGCTGGCCAGCAGCAGCAAGGTGTCGGCGGCACCGGCGAAGTAGTGCGCCGGGTGGGTGCCGGGCTCCAGGTCGATCAGCGTGGTGATGGGCACGCCGTCGCCGCGCCCGCCGGGCAGCGCCGACACCGGCACGCTGTAGACGCGACCGCTGCCGCCGGCCGGCGTGCCGAACACCAGCAGCGGGTCGACGCTGCGGCAGGGGAAGGCGCCGTAGAGCGCGTCGCCGGCCTTGAAGGCCAGCGTGGCCGGGTCGATCTCGTGACCCTTCAACGCCCGCACCCAGCCCTTCAGGCTGACCACCACCGTCACCGGCTCGTCGACGACGCGGATCTCGGCCACCGCGCGCTTCTCGGCCTGCAGCAGCGTGCGGCGGTCGTCGCCATGGGCCTTGGCGTCGGCCTCGATCTCGCGGACCACGGTGCGGCGCAGCGTGGCCGGGCTGTCCAGGATGTCCTGCAGCTTCTCGCGCTCGCGCCGCAGCTCGGCCAGTTCCTGCTCGATGCGGATGGCCTCCAGCCGCGCCAGCTGGCGCAGCCGGATCTCGAGGATGTCGTCGGCCTGGCGCTCGCTCAAGGCAAAGCGCGCGATCAGCGCCGCCTTGGGCTCGTCGGCCGCGCGGATGATGGCGATGACCTCGTCGATGTTCAGCAGCACCAGCTGCCGGCCTTCCAGCACATGGATGCGGTCCAGCACCTTGTCCAGCCGATGCCGGCTGCGCCGCTGCACCGTGGCCTGGCGGAAGTTGATCCACTCGAGCAGGATCTGGCGCAGGCCCTTCTGCGTGGGCCGGCCGTCGGCGCCGACCATGGTCAGGTTCAGCGTGACGCTTCCTTCCAGCGAGGTGTGCGCCAGCAGCGTGCGCGCCAGCTCGCCGGGCTCGATGCTGCGGCTGCGCGGCTCGAACACCAGGCGCACCGGGGCGTCCTTGTTCGACTCGTCGCGCACCGCGTCCAGCACCGCCAGGATGGACTGCTTCAGCTGCAGCTGCTCGGCCAGCAGCGCCTTCTTGCCCGCCTTCACCTTCGGGTTGGTGAGCTCCTCGATCTCCTCCAGCACCTTCTGCGCGCTGGCGCCGGGCGGCAGCTCGTGCACCACCAGCTGCCACTGGCCGCGCGCCAGGTCCTCGACGCTCCAGCGCGCGCGCACCTTGAGGCTGCCGCGGCCCGTGCGGTAGGCCTCGCGGATGTCCTCGGGCGCGCTGATCACCTGGCCGCCACCGGGGAAGTCGGGGCCGGGCAGCAGCGCGAACAGCGCGTCGTCGGACAGCCTCTCGTCCTTGATCAGCGCCACCGCCGCCGCCGCCACCTCGCGCAGGTTGTGCGGCGGCACCTCGGTGGCCAGGCCCACGGCGATGCCGCTGGCGCCGTTGAGCAGCACGAAGGGCAGGCGCGCCGGCAGCTGCCGGGGCTCCTCGGTGCTGCCGTCGTAGTTGGGCTGGAAGGCGACCGTGCCCTCGTCGATCTCGTCCAGCAGCAGCCGCGCGATGGGGTTGAGCCGCGCCTCGGTGTAGCGCATCGCGGCGGCGCCGTCGCCGTCGCGGCTGCCGAAGTTGCCCTGGCCGTCGATCAGCGGGTAACGCTGGCTGAAGCCCTGGGCCATGCGCACCAGCGCGTCGTAGGCCGCCTGGTCGCCATGCGGGTGGAAGCGGCCCAGCACGTCGCCGACCACGCGCGCGCTCTTCACCGGCCGGGGTGCGCCGCCGCCGCCGAAGGACAGGCCCATGCGGTGCATCGCGTACAGGATGCGCCGCTGCACCGGCTTGGCGCCGTCGCAGACGTCGGGCAGCGCCCGGCCCTTGACTACCGACAGCGCGTACTCCAGGTAGGCGCGCTCGGCGTAGGCGGCCAGCGGCAGGCGGTCGGGGTCGTCGTCTGGGGCCGGTCCGGCAGGCGGCGCGGCGGGCGGCAGGGCGGGGGGCAGGTCGTCGAACAGGTCGGGCATCGCGGCCGTCTCGGGCAGGGAATACGGGTACGGGGAACGGGGGGCGGATTGTCCCAGAGCGATGCGCTGGCCCGCGCCGGCCGGCTGTGCTACGGCAGGGGCAGCTCGGCCGGCGGTGGCTCGGGGTGCTGGAACAGGCGCGCCGCCAGCACCCGCTCGTGCGCGGCGATGCGGTCCAGGAAGCGCTGCGGCTCGCGCATGCCGCCGAAGGTGTCGTAGCCGCGCTCCAGGAAGCCGTGCAGCGCCTCCAGCCCGGCCACCTTGGCCGGGCCGCGCATCAGCTTCAGGCTGTGGCGCAGCAGCCGGTTGCGCGTGTAGCGCACCAGCGCCGCGCCCACCCGGGCCATCAGCGCGATCTGGCGCTCGCGCTGGGCCGCCTCGCCGACGGCGCACCAGGCCTGCAGGTAGCCGCGCGCGTCGGGCGGCTCGTGCGGCAGCGCCTCGGCCATGCGCCGGTCCAGGTGCTCGGACAAGGCATGCAACTCGGCCAGGTCGCGCACCGTGGCCACCACCTCGTCGGGGAACAGCCGGTCCAGCGGGCCGACGATGCGCGCGAACTGCGCGTCGCGCTCGCTGAAGTCGCTGGTGCCGTACAGGTCGCTGAGGAAGAAGCGCGCCGCCGCCGCGGTGTCGGGGGCGGCCAGCTCCTCGGCGTAGCTGCGCTCGAAGCGGCGCTGCTGGTAGTGCTTGACCGCGACCACGCGCGCCGCCAGCCCCGGCGTGGCGGCGGCGCGCGCGCGTTCGTCGGCCACCTGCTGCAGGTGGCCCAGAATGGCCTGGGCGTCGGGCGACATGCGGGCGAGCCTAGCGCAGCCGCAGCGGCCGCCGCGACGCCGGGCGCCGCCGCGCGGGCCGCGCCGAGCCCAGCGCCACCGCGCTCAACGCCGCAGTCGCAGCCGCTGGCAGCGCTTGGGGTGGTTGGGCGCCGGGTCGCCGCCGAACTCGGCGTTGCCGCACACGATGTCGTCGGGCGCCTCGCGGTACAGGTAGCGGCCCGGGATGCCGTAGCGCACCAGGCCGGGGCCGCGCAGGCTGCAGCGCGATCCCTCGGCGGCACAGTCGTCCCAGGGCAGCGCGGCGACGCCGGCGCCGGGCACCACGGGCACCGCCGGCCCGGTGGCTGCCGGTGGTGCCGTCGCGCCGGCGACGGCCACCTCGCACTGCTTGGCGATGCCGGGCTGCGGGTCGCCGAAGACCTCGTTGGTGCAACGCAGCGGCCGGCTGGCCTCGCGCGTGACGTAGCGGCCGGCGGCGCCGTAGCGCACCAGCGAGGGCCGGTCGACCAGGCAATCACCGCCCTCGAAGGCGCACAGCCGCCAGCCGGCCGGCGCGGCCCCGGCGCCGCCGTCGCGCCAGTGGCGGTAGCTGTCGTGCTGGCGCCAGTCGGGCAGCACCTCGCAGCGCTTGGGCCGGTCGGGTGCCGGGTCGCCGAAGGCCTCGTTGTCGCAGAACACCCGGTTGCGGGCCAGGCGGAAAGCGTAGCGGCCCTCGGCGCCGTAGCGCACCAGCGCCTCGCCGTCGAAGCGGCAGATGCCGCCTTCGTTGGCGCAGGGCCGCCAGCCGGCCTGGGCCGTGGCGGCACGGTGGGCGGCAGGGGCCTCGGTGGGCGTGCTGGCCGCCGGCTGCATCGCCTGCTGCCCGTACTGGGCCTGTGCCGGCGCCGCGGCGAGCAGCCAGCAGGCCGCGGCCAGGGCCGGCAGCACCACGCGCCGGCGCAGGGGCCGGTGCGCAGCGGTTGGTCCCGGGGTGGCGGGTCGTGTCGTCATGCATTGCTCCTCGCGTCGCCAGACCGGCATACCGCGGGGCGGGCGACTCAGCCCTCCAGACCCATCGCGGCGCGTGCGCGGTACTCGCGGTCCAGCATACCCATCACCAGCAGCGAGTCGTAACCGTCTGCATCACCGGTCTGAAGGCGCACGCTCTCGCGCAGGCAGCCTTCGGCAACGAAGCCTTCGGCGGCATACAGCGCCTGGGCGCGCTGGTTGCTCTGCTTCACGTCCAGCCAGAAGCGGTGCGCGCGCAGCTCGTCGAAGGCCATGCGCTTGAGCAGGCGCACGCAGGCGCGGCCCAGGCCGCGGCCCTTGGGCTGCAGCACCAGGCGCTTGAGTTCGACGCTGCCATGCGGGTTGCGGCAGCCCTGCAGGATGGCGAAGCCGGCGCGCTCGTCGCCCGGGCCGGCGTCGACGATGAAGTGGCGCAGGTCGGGGAAGCGCAGCGCCGCCTCGTGCTGCGTCGCGTCCCAGGGCGTGATGAAGGGCAGGTTGGCCGGGTCGCGCTCGATGGCCAGCACGAACGCCAGGTCCGACGTCATGGTCGGGCGCAGGCGCAGCGGGGGGCGCGGGTCGGGCATGTGCCCGATGCTAGCCCCCCGCCCGCCGGCGGCGCGCGCCGCTCAGTTGCCGCAGCCCAGCGCCTTGATGCGATCGTCGGCAGCCTTGGCCTGCACCAGGCCGTAGCCGTAGTAGTTGTCGCGGCCGGTCGCGCCCAGGTCCACCACCGACTTCTGCAACGAGGCGCGCAGCTGGCTTGCGCTGCAGGCGCCGTTGCGGCTCCAGACCAGCGCCGCCACCGCGGCCACATGCGGCGTGGCCATCGAGGTGCCGTCGAAGTAGGCGTAGTTCGATGGGCCGACGGACAGCGCGGCGGTGCTGCCGACCTGGTTCTTCATTGCCGCGCCATCGGCGTCGGAGACGCTGGCCGAGGGGATCGCCGTGGCCACGCCGTTCAGCGTGCCGCTGAAGAGGCCGGGCGCGTTGTTGTAGATCACCGCGCCCAGGCCGCCGCTGGCCTGGCAGTTCAGCACCTTGTCCGAGAACGCGTTGCTGCCGCGCTGGATCAGGCAGACCTTGCCGGCCATGCTGCCGGCCACGGCGCTGGTGCCCAGGCCGAAGTCGGCCAGCGGCGCGCTGACGCTGCCGTTGGCCGAACCGTCCAGCGGCAGCGCCTCGCGCACCGCGCCGGCCACGCTGAGGCTGGCGCCCAGGCCGGTGCCCATGGGCACGGTGGACAGCACGCCCACGCCCGGCGCCGACAGCTCCACGGTCTTGTTGTACTGGCTGAAGCTGGCGCGCACGCGGCTGGCGTCGACCGCCGCCACCGACACCACCGAGGCGTAGCCGGCCGGGAAGCTGGTGCGGTTGTTGCCGTCGTTGCCGGCGGCGGCGATGGGCAGGATGCCGGCGGCCAGCAGGTTGTCGAAGGCCTTTTGCTCGGTCCGGTTGGACACCGAACCGCCCAGCGACATGTTGATCACGTTTGCACCGGCGTCACGGCACTTGTAGGCCGCGGCCGTCAGCGTCGACGAGTAGGCCCAGCCGCTGGCGCCAAAGACCTTGACGATGTGCAGTGCCACCCCCGGCGCCACCGAGCTCACGCCGCTGGCATTGCCCGTGAGCGCGGCGATGGTGCCGGCCACATGGGTGCCGTGGCTGTTCTCGTCGGTGTACCACCAGCCGGTGCCGCTGTCGTACTCGCCGCTGACGCCGGCGATGGGCAGGTCCTCGTGGCCGCGGTTGTAGCCCGAGTCGATGATGCAGACCTTGCGCGCCGTCGCCCCCATCGTCAGCTGGTCAGCCTGGACCATGGCCACGCCGTAGGGTGCGATCTCGCCGCCCCCCGCAGCCAGCGGAAAGCGCCGCACGTCGTCCTCGATGTAGTCGATGTTCGGGTTGCGCTGCAGGCCGGCCAGCGCCTGCTGCGGCACCTCGATGGCGACGGCGCCCAGCTCGGGCAGCTCGCGACGCACCTGGCCGTTGGCCGCGTTCAGCGCCGCGCGCGCCAGGCCCTGGGTGCCGGGCTTGAAGGCGACGATCACGCGCACATGACCGGCAGGTGGCTCGCTGTCGGCCAACGCGGCGCCGCTGCAGGCCGCAGCCAGCGCCAGGGCAGTCAGCGCCGCCAGGGAGGATCGGGAGGTGGTGGGCATCGGGCGTCTCCGCGGCTCGCAGCCGCTGTCTGGGGTGCGCGCAATGTCCACAGCCGTCGCAGGGCCGTCAATCGGGGAAGGGGCCCGGAAAAACGCCGAGCGCACCGGTGTGCGCGTTGCGATAGCGCGGCGCCTGGCGGCGACCGGGGCGTCAGACGTCGACCTCGATCCCGTCGCCGCGCAGCTCCATCAGCTCGCGCCGCGACGCCGCCTCGCCCTTGCCCATCAGCCGGGTCAGCGCCTCGGTGGTGGCGGCGTAGCCGGCGTCGGTCCAGTCGACGCGCTTCAGCCGCCGCGTCTCGGGGTTCAGCGTGGTCTCCCACAGCTGCTCGGCGTTCATCTCGCCCAGGCCCTTGAAGCGGCTGATGTTCCATGACCCATCGCGCGCGCCTTCCTTGCGCAGCTTGTCCAGCGTGGCCTCCAGCTCGCCGTCGTCCAGCGCGTAGAGCTTGGCCGCCGGCCGCTTGCCGCGCGCCGGCGCATCCACCCGGTACAGCGGCGGCCGCGCGATGTAGACATGGCCGGCCTCGACCAGGCGCGGGAAGTGGCGGAAGAACAGCGTCAGCAGCAGCACCTGGATGTGCGAGCCGTCGACGTCGGCGTCGGACAGGATGCAGACCTTGCCGTACCTCAGCCCGGACAACACGCCCCCAGGCTCGGCGGCTGCGCCGCCAGCGCCACCCCCCGAGGGGGCTCGCCCGCCTTGAGACGGCCCGGCGGCGGTCGGCGGCGCCGGGCCGTCCTGCGGCCCATGCGGGTCCACGCCCAGCGCCACGGCGATGTCGTGGATCTCGGTGTTCTTGAACAGCAGGTCGCGCTCGACCTCCCAGGTGTTGAGCACCTTGCCGCGCAGCGGCAGCACGGCCTGGGTCTCCTTGTCGCGGCCCATCTTGGCGCTGCCGCCGGCGCTGTCGCCTTCGACCAGGAAGACCTCGTTGAAGGCCAGGTCGCGGCTTTCGCAGTCGGTCAGCTTGCCCGGCAGCACGGCCACGCCCGAGCCCTTGCGCTTCTCCACCTTCTGGCTGGCGCGCTGGCGCGTCTGCGCCTGGCGGATCACCAGCTCGGCCAGCTTGCGGCCCCACTCGACATGCTGGTTCAGCCACAGCTCCAGCGCCGGGCGCAGGTAGGCCGAGACCAGGCGCAGCGCGTCACGGCTGTTCAGCCGCTCCTTGGTCTGGCCCTGGAACTGCGGGTCCAGCACCTTGGCGCTCAAGACGAAGCTGGCGCGCGAGAACACGTCCTCGGGCATCAGCTTCACGCCCTTGGGCAGCAGCGCGTGCAGCTCGATGAAGCCCTTGATCGCCTGGAACAGGCCGTCCTTGAGGCCGCTCTCGTGGGTGCCGCCGGCCACCGTGGGGATCAGGTTGACGTAGCTCTCGCGCAGCAGCGCGCCGTCGTCGGTGAAGGCCACGCACCAGCTCACGCCCTCGCCCTCGGCGAAGTTCTCGGTCTCGCCGGCGTCGGCATGGCGGGCGCCCTCGAACAGCGGGATCAGCGGCTCGCCCACCAGGTGCTGGTCGAGGTAGTCGCGCAGTCCGCCGGCGTAGCACCAGCTCTGCGTCTCGGGCGGCGCGCCGCCGGGCTTCTCGAGCGTCAGCGTCACCGTCACGCCAGGCATCAGCACCGCCTTGCTGCGCAGCAGGTGCACCAGCTCGGCGCGCGGCAGCTCGGGGCTGTCGAAGTACCTGGCGTCGGGCCAGACACGCACGCGGGTGCCATGGCGGCGCTCGCCGCCCGTGGCCTTGCGCAGCGCCAGCGGCTCGACCACGTCGCCGCCCGAGAAGGCGATGGCGGCATGCTGTCCGTCACGCCACACCTCCACCTGCAGCCGCCGCGCCAGCGCGTTGGTGACGCTGACGCCCACGCCATGCAGGCCGCCGCTGAAGCTGTAGGCGCCGCCGGCGCCCTTGTCGAACTTGCCACCGGCGTGCAGCCGGGTGAAGACGATCTCCACCACCGGCACCTGCTCTTCCGGGTGCAGGCCGAAGGGGATGCCGCGGCCGTCGTCGTCGATGCTCACCGAGCCATCGGCATGCAGCGTGACGGCGATGCGCTGGCAGACCCCGGCCAGCGCCTCGTCGGCGGCGTTGTCGATCACCTCCTGCACGATGTGCAGCGGGTTGTCGGTGCG
>VFQQ010004332.1_pt1 | contig 12655 bp, 20 predicted proteins | sample 3512341 | NCBI WGS metagenome assembly VFQQ01 (sample SAMN10412373, study PRJNA504923) | tailings metagenome | isolation source: Relicate 2 Philex TSF1 revegetated site | place: Philippines: Tuba, Benguet | collected 2017-08-29 | reverse complement strand
GCCTGCCACAGCACAAGCCTGGCTTACAACTCATGTGCAATCGTTGTAAGCGTGCATTCGGAGCGGCCGTCCGCTGGGCATGCATGTTCGTTTGCATCGGCGGCGTTCTTTGTAGGTCGTTGCAAGCGATGTGGGTTCGAAGGAGATGTCATATCCCAAGGAGCAACAATTGTGCTGCTTTTGGTTGCATCTCCTAAGTGGAGTTCCGCCGCTGCCGCTGCCTGCAGCTGCTGCCACGCGGGCGGCGGCAGCTGTGCTCTCCCAAGAGAGTCCGGGGTTCACGGATTGCACGAACAGTCTCTGCTGCATCGTTTGCTCCGCCTGTCGACAGGCTGCGAGCCCCGTGCGCCGTGTTGAAAATCTAGGGTCGGCCGGGTCGCACGCTTTCAGTTCGCAGCTCCCACAGACAGTTGCGGGAGTCTGATGGATGACTTGGGAGGCGCCGGAGCGGCCTGGGGCGCCCCTCCGAGTCTCGGCGATGTGGCCGCCGCGCCTTGGAGCGGCGCTGCAGACCTGGACGACTTCAGCTGGTTTGCCTCCGCCTCGTCAGATCTGATGCCGCCGATGCTGTTTGTGGGTGGCCCTCCGCTGCCGCGGCCGCCCGCGCCGCTGGCGGCAGACCCGCTCGGCCAGCAGTTTGATCTGCTCTTGCCGCTGCCGCAAGATGCAGCTCAGCAGCAGTGGGCGCAGCAGTTTGTGCAGCCGCAGTTTCAGCAGCAGCAGCTGGACCTGCCGCAGCCGGCGCAGCAGCCGGGCGGCGGCAGCGCACGCACGGGGCGGCGAGCAGCATCAAAGGCAGATGCCGAGGAGGCACGGCGCGCTCGCAACCGGACTGGTGCGTGAGCTTGCCATGGCCTGCTTGCATTCCAGCTGAAGGCATGGCGGTGGGGCGAGCAACGAGGGTCTGACAGCACATCCCTCGCCCTAACCCTGCTGCAGCGCAAGCCCGGTTTCGGGAGAAGCAAAAGGCGAGTGCTGTTGCTCATTGAGCCTTGCTGACACTGTGGGTTGCTAGCTGATGGGAGGGGATGCCGTGCCACATGTGCATGCATTCGGGCAGCACATGCAGTCGGCCAGCCATCCCGCAACGTCACACCGTGCTGTCCCAAATGACACCGCTGTCCTGCAGGCCAGGGACGCAGCGCTGATTGCTGAGCATGCGGCCAAGGGTGTTGAGCTGCAGCAGACTCGGCAGGAGCGGGAGGAGTTGGAGGCACGTGGCCAGGTGCTGCAAAAAGTGCTGGACGCCAAAGACGCCTGCATCGCAGTGCTGGGCGCCACAGCGCAACACAGCGCGCAGCAGGCGCAGCAGCCGGCTGCAGCACTGAACGAGCTGGAGCTACAGCTCGAGCTGCAGCCGCCACTGCAGCCGCAGCAGCCAGCTGAGCCTCGGATGCTGGAGGCGCCGGCTGCCGCGCCGGCATCCCTGCCGCGGCAGCAGTCTGGGTCAGACCTTGCTGGCCCACCGCTGAGCGATGCGGTGAAGGAGCAGCTGCAGCGCATGTCTGAGTTTCCCGTGTCCATCATCGCCCAAACGGACTTGCCGCCCACCGCGCACCCAGGCACGCGTTATGCGCACATTTACGGATGCTTGCACTTGCCACAAAAGGGTGTACAGCTGGTATGTTGCCGGCGCATGCATGCCAACGCCCGGCCTGCTGCCTGCCTGCAAGTGGCTCTGCCACACCCGCCCGCCAACGGCCGACTGCCCCACGTCCCTTCTCTCCATCTGCAGATGAGGCGATGGCGGTGGCCATTGCGCACCAGGAGGGCAGCAGCAGCGAGCCGCGCAAGCACAGCCTGCAAGCGCTGGTCAAGGTGGGGTGTCGGCAGTGTGTTGACCTCGGGACCCATTGCTGCTGCTGCACTTGGGGGCGGGGGCACCCCAAGCTGGGCACCACAGCTTGCGCAAACGCTGCTTCGCAAGCAACCTGTGCTGTTTTGGTGGTCGGCAGCGGTGCCCGCTGCAGCTGCCGCCACAACCCGCCGTCGCATCTGTCTCTGCTGCCACGCTGAGGGACTTTGTTAGTCTCGATCATGCTCCGCCCTGCAGGAGCGGCCAGAGCTGGTGCAGCAGGCGCTGCAAGCTCCCCCTGATGATCTGGTGACGGGCTGGCGCCGCTGCGCCGCCGCCTGGAAGTGAGTGGGGCTGTGGAGTGCTAACTGCAACTGCCGTGGGCTGCCTCGCAAACGCCGCCGCGCTCGGGAGCCCCCCTCCTTTTGGCAAGCGGCTGCGTATGGCAGCTGGATTGTGACCCATCGTTAGATGCGGTGTGCACATTGAAGCTAAACCCTGTACCCTGCCCTCCTAAGCAGGGAGATCCTAGCGCGGTACGATGCCACCGGCAGCGCGGCTGAGCTGGACCAGATACACCGCATCTTCCGCGAGTTTGTGAGTTGAACTCGGAAAAATTCATAGCTGCGCAATGCACTGTACTGAATTGTGTGCGTGTTTAGTTGCGTATATGCACCAGGTGTGCATGCACGCTGCTGTGGTAGGCAGCGAACCTGTGGGCTGCCACTCGTTACCTGCCTGACTGCGCCTAACCCTTTTGCACCTGTGCAGAGTGGGCGAATGGCTGTCACACTGCATTTCAAGCCCGAAAATGCACAGGTGCGGCTGCAAGGCGTGCGCTGGGCAGCAGCAGTAAGAAGCCTTGCGCAGAGGCAGTGGTCTGCAGATTTTGGGTCACTCCTTGCCCGTCTCAGCGCCCGCTTCTGGCTGCTCTGGTTCCAAGTTGCAAGTGCTCCAGCTGTCAGGCATTTCCATCCATTCCACTCTTTCCACACCCGCACACCCGCAGGCGCTGTTTGCAACCGGAGCCCACGCCCCACCCGGCCACTGGCAGCGCATCGCGGACTGCCTGCAGCCCACAGAGGCACAGCGTGCCACGCTGCGCCACATGTGGCGGTCCTTTGCCTGCGAGCTGCAGGCCATTCGGTGGGTTTAGGCTGTGGTGTTTGGGCCGGCGCGTGTGGTATTGAGCGGGTAGCGGGTCGGTTGCAGTTGCTGTTGAATGAAATGCTTATGCCTCAACTCCCTACCATGCTTCCCATTGCACTGCCCCTGCCCCGCCCGCCTTGCAGAGCTGAGCGCGCACAGGCGATGCGGGCGGCGGTGGCAGCCAGCGTGGTGATCCCGAACGACCTGCCCGCCAGCACGCTGGGGTGCGCTCTGCCTGCTGGGCAGCTTTTGGGTAGCTTGCAAGGCTGTGACTGGGTGCCAGAGTGCAGCAGCATGGCAGGGTCGGTTGCAGACGTTGCAGGCATGCATGCCGACTGCAAGACCGGCTGCCCTGCGCTACCACAAGACTTCCCTAGACGCCCCGTCGTTATGCTTGCCCCTGTTGCACTGCCATTGCTCCCGCAGCGGCCTGATGGGCGGCTACCTGGAGCTGTGTGAGGCGGCGGGGCGGCTCAGCACGCTGCACGACGAGGAGTTCATAGTCATGCTGCGTATGCTGGCGCAGATGGGGGCGGTGAGCTGGCGGTTGGCTAGGTCGGAGGAGGTAACCTGTTTTCTGGTGCAGTACAGTGGAGACAGCTGGCGGCGGCTGTGCTTCACAGCCTGCGGCTGCATGGCAATGTTTTGGCGGAAAGGAAGGCTAGAGACGCGTCAGACTTGATGCTTGGCGTTCTGCTTGGGGACTGCATCTGCTGCCGCCGCCGCCGCTGGGCTCCCACGGTCACACTTCCGCTGCCATGCTGTCCCTGCAAATTTGCCTTTTCAGGTGTTCTCGCCGCTGCAAAAGGCACGAGCGGCAGCTGCCAGCTCGCCGTACTTCCCTGATTCGGTGCGTGTGGTATGAAAGCACAAATAGGCTTGGCATGGCGGCAGTGTTGTGGTGTTCAGACCCTGCTGGATCAGCAGGGCTGTGCAAGCAGCCCAGCCTCAAAGTCCTTGCTAGCGGGCGCAGGAGGTGCATGCTTGCTGCGCAGGCTTGCTGGCCGAACATTGCCACTGCTGCTCTTGTGTTTTCTGCAGGTGGAGCTGGTGCGGTTGTTGTCTGAGGGCGGCCCTGCACCAGCACAGCAGCAGGCGGAGCAGCAAGCAGCGCAGCAGCAGCAGCAGCAGCAGCAGCAGCAGCAGCAGCAGCAGCAGCATGAGGAGACGGCTGGGTAGTCGGCTGGGCTCGCCGCTGCCTGCGGTGGACTAGCTGGCTGGTCTGCATGCAGCATGCTGCTGCAATCGTGGGCAGCGCCACCAGCAGCGCTTGCGCTGTATGCATGCCGTGGAGCACCGTTTCATTCTCGTCTGACCTCTGCATTGCAACTGGCACATGGGTTGTTGTATTTACAAAGATGGGGAGCTGCATCCTGCATCTGTAAGCAGTAGCGTACGTCAAGGTCGAAAGCAGGGCGACGGGCAGGGGTCAGTGCCTTGAACAACAGGTGGATGTGTACAGAAGAAATGGCATGCGCCCAACGAGCAGATCGTAACCATGGGACGTGGTGGTTGACAAGTTCATTAGGAGAGTGACAAAGCAGCATTCAAGGGCCTGGGTGCCACTGCTGTAGAGGCGCATTGGCTTGCACACTGGTGACGGGCTCAGTCCCTGCTGTGCTCAGAAAGGGCGGTTGGCACCAGCGGCAGCCGCAGCGCCCACGGCCACTGTCGCCACCCCCACCGCAACTGCCCGAGAAGCTGCTGCGCGGGCCAGCCGCTTGGGCGCCTGCTTAGTAGTGCCCTCGCTCTTTGCTGCTTTTCTGGCCGCTTTCTCCTCCAGTGCTGCTGCCAGCCGCCCACCCACCTGCTTTGCAACGCTGACATGGCTGTATAAACCGCCCACTGCCACAGGCGGCGCTGTGGCGCGTACCAGCATGGATTGCTGGCTGGACACATGGCGCAGGTGGGCCAGGCGGGCGTAAAAGGGCGGGTGGGTCTGCTCCAGGTCTGCGAAAATTGTGTTCATGGCAGAAGCTGGGCAGGCAAAGCCGTTGATCGAACCAATATCGGCCAAGCCATCATCCTCGTGGAGGCTGCTCTGTCCCTGGTTGGCTGCCTCCTGCAGCTGCAGCTGCAGCCGGCGCTGTGCCTTGTTGGCGTGGAAGCTTGTGAGCAGCTCTTCAATCGAGTCTGGGTCATCAGTCCTGACCGCTGCCTTGTACAGGCGAAGCCCAGCCTCGAAGCTGCCCCCAGGGTAGCCCATGTCAGCCGCCAGCTGCTGCTGCGCTGCAGGGGACAACAGCCGCTTCATAGCCTGCAGCTGCTTGAGCTCGGCAGCATTCTCCATCACAACGCAGGCCCCCAACACTCGCAGGGCAATGCTGATGTCCTCCGGCGGCAGCCGCAGCCGTGCCAGCAGGGCGCAGGCCACCTCATCCGCCTCAAATTCATGCTGCCAGCTGAGCGCCTTGGTCTTGCTGGCAAACTGCTGCGGCGAAAGGCCGGCGGGCTGCGTTTCCTCAGGAGCGTGCCGGCGCCATGGCAGGTTGGCGCTCACGTTAGCGGTCCACCTGGCGTGCATCTGAAGGCCCGCCAGCGTTGCGGCGTGCAGACGCCTCTCGTCCTGTCATAGCAATTAGTATGGGGTTGGGCAGCCATGTCAGGTTCGGAAAGGTTTATCAAACCTGTGTTCCCAACCTTTTCTGCGGGGCACCGCCTGGCAGGCGGAGGACTTGGCAGGTTGGCAAGTCACAGGCTGGTGCACAAGTCTACTGCCCTGCTGAAGCACACCGTTTGGCCGCTTACCGAATGCGACAGGAAGATATGCGCAAGCTCGTGTGCAAGTATGTACTGCAGTGCTGCCATGGCTGCTGGGTGGTCGTCGTTGCCGCCCCGGGAAGTGATGACCGTGCAGGCTCGCACCATGCCAATCGGCATGATCACAGCGTCGCAGAAGCTGGCCTGTGCACCTGCAAGCTCCTCTGGAGTCACAATCAGGTGAAAGCCATGCCCCTGCCGTGTATAGGAAGCAAGGAGGTGAGTGGGGTCAGGTGGTGGCTTTGGGGAATGTCACAGCGAGAGCAGCTCATGCTGCAGGTAGGACCAGGACAGGCGACCGGTTGTTCCCAACAAGCAGTGCTGCGCAGGACTGCTGCAGCCAGCAGCATCAAGCTATCAGCTTCTGGTCCTGCGCACCAGCACGTGCTTGCCAAAGCCCTTTGCCTCGGCCTCCTGCTGCAGCGCCGCCACAACCGCCTGCATCGATTCCTCGACTGCTCGGCGATAGGGCGCCTGGTACAGAGGATCCTCCGCAGCCCTCTCTGAATCCTCAGGCAGTATCCAGTGCACCCTCACCTCCCCTGCCAGCACCGGCTTCAGGGCGTTACGGCCCAGCTGCAGCGGAGGAGGGTCGGGTGGAGCAGCACGCATGAGCCTGCCGTGCTTGCAGGCAGCAGTCCGTTACTGGAGCCTCGCACCTGGTGCAGCACCTCTGGATGGCCCGTCAACGCCAGCAGGGTGGCGCTGGCATGCAGGGATTTACGACCGAACTGCTCCGCCCAGCCGCCCAGAAGCGCCACCCACAGCGGCACAGGCCCGCGCTGGCGGCCGCCGTCTGGCCCGTAGGGCACTGTTTCCAGGAGCGCGCGTTCAGCAGCGAAGTAAGCTGCCCCGGCTGCTGCTGCTCCAGCTGCAAGCGTGCCTGCAGCTCGCCCCGCCCTGCTGAGGCGAGGCCCAGTCTTTGGCAGCCGAGGTGGCCGCCAGGAAGAGGCCGCCCTCCTGCTGCTGTCGAGCTGGTAGGCAAGAGTGGGAACGAGTAGCAGCGATGAGGAGGTGAGCAGGCAGAGAGGCCCATCCCAGACTGCCGGCGGCGGGCGGGTTGCCCCATGCGCGCCACTTGAGGGGCAGGTTTGACGCGTTTTGCATTCAGCAGGAGTCCTGTTTCCATCACTCCAGTTCTCAGATTGATTGTGAGGATACCAGCTGGGGGCACCCACCAGCAGCGGGCAGCATGCAATAGGTACCAGCATGTGCCTGCTCCACTTCCGCACTGGCTGCGGCCTGCTGGGTGTCAACCGCTGCGGCGTCAATAGCCTGCGATGGGAACGCATCTTACAGTCGACTGCATTGACAATGAAGCTGAAATCCTGCCAATGTGCTAGAAAATAAACACAACAAGTCTGTTGCATTTAGAATGCACTTGGAAGGGCGATGTGCAGAATAAGTTGGCTAGCAAGAGACAGCAGATTGATCACGTCAAGCAGGGAGAGCCGGAGGATGCTTCTCACCCCTATCCCAGCTGTTGGCGGCCGGAGCAGGCAGCGCTCGAGTAACTCATGTGCTGTTGGGCTGTTGCTGACCGTCCGCCGTTGCAACGCGCTTGCGCCTGCCTGACGGTCGACCCCGTTGCAGTTGTTGCTGGCCTCCTGAGCGCCGGCGCCGGGCTGCGCAGCGGCCTGACTCTCCACCGGCTTCCAACTTTGACTCAGTGCGGGGCTGGGACTTAGCACGGAGCTGTGCCTGTGCCCTGTCTGCAGTCGCCTGCGCCATGCTCCCGGGCTCAAAGCGGCCGCCCACCTCCACTGGCGGGGCAGCAGACCGCTGCAGCATGGGCACCTGGGTGGCCAGGTGCTGCACGCGCGCGATGCGGGTATCAGTTGGGGGGTGAGTGTCTGCTAGGTCCGTCAGCATGGCCAGCACTGCTGGCTCGGGGCAGGCCAAAGGGCCTGCAATCATGCCGGAGGACACATGCATCTGCCGACAACAAGGCCAACTTGGCTGGTGCCATCCTTGTCAGCTGCGTCGCACAACGCCTGCCGCCGCAAGCAGGCTGCCCAGAGGCTGCACTGCTGGTCAAGCAGAGGGAGGTCTTTCTTTGCAAGGGCCGCCTTCAGCTGGGCTAGCCCCTCATCAACGCTGGGCCAGCCCATGTGCCCCAGCGCCGCTGCTGCAGGTTCTTCTTCAGCTGCCACCTTCTTGCCGCTCTGGCATTTTGCAATGCTGACCTCCTCAATTTTGGTTACCCAGCTGGCTGCCTGGCGCAGCTGAACTGCGCTTGCCATCTTCAGCCATGCCGCCCACTGTTCAGGCGGCAGCCGCAGCCGCGCCAGCAGGGCGCACGCCACCTCATCCGCCTCAAATTCATGCTGCCAGCTGAGCGCCTTAATCTCGCTGGCTGCTTGCTGGTAGATGTCGGCAGATAATGCGGGAGGCATGGATTTGGTGATGAAGGCTGGAATACGCCGGCCAAGCAGGGAGACGATATGAGCAGCATGAGCCCATGCCATCTTATGCGCAAAGTTTCTCTGCTTCTTCTCAGCCTGCAAGATCAAGGAGCAGTACACACAGGTCTGAGTCACTTGGGGCAACACGACATGAATGCATGTTAGTGAAGCTGCGAATGCATGCTCACTCCCTCTTGCTGGGCTCACATGGTGGCGCAGGTAGAGGTGCGCCATTTCGTGGGCCAGGATGAACTGACAGGCAGCCACGACTGTTCGCACGTCGTAGCTTGCATGCTCGAATAACTTCAGGACGTGTGCGGGGGGAAGAAACACCACATTGGGGTGTGCCGAGCTAGCAAATTGGTCAGTGTTAAAAACCAGATGTATGCCCGAATCCTGCGATGCCAACATTTGCAGCACCATGTTAGAGTCTGCAACCATGACTCTGGCACCTTCACATGCTCCCTTCCCTTCCTGCCCACCCCCGCCTCACCAGGATGTGGCGGCCAAAGCCGTCGGGGCGGGAGCGAGCCTCCTGCTGCAGCACCGCCAGCACCGCCTTTGCAGAGTCCTCAAGCATCTGCCGGAACCAGTCAGCCTGCAGGCCGCTTGGGATGATTCCGTGCAACCTCACTTCTCCTGGCTCCAGCGGCGGCAGTTTGAGCTCTTTGGCCATGTTATCCTGCAGTATGTTGAGCGGTGGCAGGAAAGGCCCGTTGGGTGGGGTGCAGGCACGCTGTGTGCCTCAGGCAGGCATGTGGCGCTGCTTGGGGTGCTTGCAAGACAGCCTGGATCGCCCAAGGATGCTACAGAGGGCGTCTGCGGCAATCACGCTCACCGGCTGCATGCCAGGGGGCAGGCACGAGGCCGGCCAGGCGGGAGGAGCAAAGCGCCGCCGCCCGCGGCCGTTCGCAACCACAGCGTAGGGCACAGTCTCTGTCAGCGCCCTCCTGGCTGCCTTGTACATCACATAGGCGCCCGCACCAGCTGCCAGGGCCCGGCCGCCTGCGCGCCCGGCTCGGCTATTCGCAAAGCCGGCGGCCAGCCGGCCGGCGGCGCTGAAAGCCGCCATTTCTCGCCCTGGAAACGGCTTGATAGGCTATGCAGAGCAATTTGAGGCGCAGAGCAGACTTTTCGGTGTGGACGAGGTGCAGCTTTGGCTCCCGCTCCAGCCGCTGCGCCACGGCACGGCGCCACAGTGGCAGCAGCACGTTCCCGGGGACAACACTCCATTTTCTTGCTGTCCGTGATGTTACACAAGTGATGAAACAGGACAACGGTGTTAGTTGTGCTTAGAGCTGCTGCTGTACATTACGGGCGCACATGTATATGTACGTGCCGCTCACGCCGCCTGCGGGTGGCCTGCGACGGCGGCTGCCACCGCCGCCACAGTCAAAGCTGCTGCGAACAGCGCCTGAGTGTGTGTTAGCTGCTGGGGCACTACATCGTTCTAGCAATCCTGAAACATATGCCACTCTTCATGCGTGATGCTGGGCCGGCTCCCGCCTGCTGCACTGCCGCCGCCGTCGCCGCCGCCGCCCGCTCCGGCCTGCCGCTCTCGCTTGCCTGCGGAGAGCAGTGCGCCTCTATTTCAGCACTGAAACAGTGTTGTTGATGCACAGAATGCAGAATGCACACTTTAAGCGACCGTTCAGCAGGCAGTCAGCAGCCCCTTCTCACCAGCTCCAGCATGCTGGCCGCCGCTCTTCCGCCGCGGCCGCCACCGCCGCCGCCAGAAGGGCAGTGCATCTGTGCAGACCATCGCTCACACCCGCTTTTATCAGTCTGCGATCAGCTGTAGAAGTCAGCAGAGGCGTCGTCCAGCCCAAACGGCCGCCGCTGCTGCGGCCACAGCCGTACGCCGCCGTACCGCCGAAAGTGACCGTTCACCTCCCCCTCTGCCGCCGATCACACTCATCTTATTTTTGGCCTGCTTGCGCGCCTTGCTATCGCCGGCTTGTAGCTTTGAAGGATAGCACTGACGTGGGCGATTCCTACAGGCGCTCCTGTCAGCCCCACACCATGCCGCTGCCGCCGCTCCCGGAGGCGGCGCGGCACGCCGTTGCCCCGCTGCTGCCACTCCTGACAAGCATGGCACAGGCACCTGGCCACTCCCTGGCCGCTGCCCTGGCGCTCCTGGCGCTGTGGCAGGCGCTGCGATTACTGCGGTGGACCGTCGGCTTTGTGTATGTCTACTTCCTTCGGCCGCCGATCGACCCCCGCTCACTGGGCTCGTGGGCGGTCATTACGGGCGCCACTGACGGCATCGGCAAGGCGCTGAGCCACCGACTTGCACAGACAGGTTGATGGGATTGGTTTGTACCTGTTGGGGGCATGGAGCTCTGCAGTGAACTGGCATCTGGGACCGCAGTCTGTGGGTAGGGCATCTGTACAGCCTCACACCCACCCTCGCCGCCGCTGTCCACACGTCCCCTTCCCAGGCATGAACATCCTACTGGTGGCCCGCTGCAAGGACCGGCTGGCAAGCTGCGCTGCGGAGCTGCAGGAAAAATACGGCATGCAGACCCGCACCTGCTTGGTGGACCTGCAGACGGCAGGCCCTCTGGACTGGGCGCGCATTGAGGCTGCCATGCAAGGGCTGCAAGTAAGCGATTGCCGCCAAACTGCCGCCTGCATGAACATGGCCTTGTGCGGTGTCCGCTCGTTGACTGCTGCCTTGACTACCGCATCCCTCTTCCTGCCATGCATGGCAATGCTCTTCCTCCCACCTTATCGTCATCGGCCGCCACACATATTATCAATACTGCTGCCGCTGCTGCCCCACCTCACACACAGATCGGCATCCTGCTGAACAACGCCGGAGCGTTCTATGAGCACCCTGATTACCTGGAAACGCTGGGGCAGGAGTGGATCCAGGAGCACCTGTGGATCAACTGCCTGGCGCCAACCATGGTGAGAAGGCTTGGGCGTCTGAGCTTGCAACTGTGGCGCAGTCCGGGGTTGTGCCGTGCTACTCGATGCTGGGCGGCGCCGGCTGAAGGTGCAGGTGCCTGCAACCCACGCATCGCCCCGCTTTTTCCTCCTGCCATCCCTGCCAGCTCTGCAAGATGGTGCTGCCTCGCATGAAGGCGCGCGGCAGGGGTCTGATTGTCAACATCGGCAGCGGCATTGCCAGCGCCATGCCCGAGGCCGCGTTGCTGTCGGGTGGGTGGGGCGGCAGGGCCTGGCTGTTTGCCGTAACGCAGATGACAGTCCATTGCATGCATGCATGGACCCCTCTTTTCCCGCTTCCCGACCCTCCAGCCTATGGCGCCGCCAAGACGTACGTGGACAGCCTGTCCCGCTCCCTGGATGCCGAGGCAGCTCCCTATGGCGTGCGGGTGCAAAACCTGTGGCCCATGTTTGTCTGTGAGTGGGGGGCAGCGGTGATGCGCTGCGGGCGGCAATGGCAGGGAGTTGGTTGAGGGTGCTTGTGCCGTTTCGCAGGTTGTGCCCGCTGCTTATCCTGCCAGCTCACTCGACCCACATGCTCTTGTGTGATTTACCTTGCAGACACTAAGATCGCCAAGCTTGAGTAAGCTCCAGCTGGCAGCGCAGGGCTCAGCAGAGACCCAGCCAGATGCTTGCGCAGCGTATGTTGCGACTAACCTGCAATGCCTCCTTGCTGTGCACCACATCCCCTCCCTCTCACCCTGCCCAACATGCAGCAAGGTCTCCTTCTTCGGGCCTCTTCCGGACGTGTGGGCGGCCGCCGCCATGCGGCAGCTGGGCCGCGACACGTGCATCACCCCCCTCTGGGTGCACGGCCTCGCGGTAAGGCGGTACCATCAAGTGCTGGGTTGGTCTACACTCGCTGGGATGCTCAGCAGGCTGGAATGAGCCCCTGATATGCACCTGCTACAGCAAGATCACAGTAACCACCGCTGCTCCCACCCACCCCACCCACCCGCGCAGCTGTCGGCGCTGCGGCTGATGCCCGAGACTGGCAAGCAGGTGATGAAGAAGGTGCTCTACGAATCCCGAGAGAAGGCTCTGGCCAAACAGAACGGTGCGACAGCTGTCTCCACTGCCAAGGCAGCAGCACCAGCAGGCGTGCAAGTGAGCGCCGTCAGCGGCGGTACAGCAGCAGCCTCTGCACGACACCGCAAGTGATGGCTACAACTTGCTAGCGCTGCAATTGATGCGCCGCTCTGTGTTGTGCTACATCCGGAGCTTGACATGAGCTGTGCATGCGTTCAATGGAGAGTGTTGGAGTGTGACACAGAGGAGGATAGTTGAGAAGTGTTGTGGGGGAGAGAACAGGAGGGGCGGATGCCAAAATGAGCGGCAGCGTATCATAAGCCGGGCTGACGCTGCAGATGGTATGAAGCGAGCAGGCAGCTTGCTGCCGCCGCCGAAGACAGGTTTGAGAAGTTCAGGGGGGGATGGAATGAAATGTACCAGAAAGAATTATTGCAGGCGTAGGGCCCCGTCAGCCTGTGCATGGCTGGCAGGCGCCCTGGTGAATTGGTTTTGCGGCCCTCACGCCGCCTCGTAGAAGAGCACGCTGGGCTGGATGCGGCCCGCCTCGCACTTGCGCCGCACG
>VFQQ010004331.1_pt1 | contig 12655 bp, 15 predicted proteins | sample 3512341 | NCBI WGS metagenome assembly VFQQ01 (sample SAMN10412373, study PRJNA504923) | tailings metagenome | isolation source: Relicate 2 Philex TSF1 revegetated site | place: Philippines: Tuba, Benguet | collected 2017-08-29 | reverse complement strand
GCGTGTCACATGCAATGGAGCGGATGAATCTGGGGGGAGGTCTACAGGATTGTGCTGCTACAGGGCCAAAAGAGACCATGGTACATGCTAGCTCTAGGTGGGTGAGCTGTGGGAATGGTTCATTCAAAACTGCAGTGTGCTGCCTGGCTGCCTGTGTTGCTAATCTGCTGTCATGCAGGAAGCGGGGGAGATGGGGCGAGTGGGGTTGCCGCTGCCGCCTGCCGCTGGGCCGGCTGCTGATCGCGCTGTGGCGTGCCAGCTGGCTGCCCCTGCTTCTGCTGCCGTGATTGGCCCGGCTGATCCTGCCTTGCCGGCTGTTTCTGCTCACCAGCCTGCCCCTGCTTCTGTCCTGACCGGGGCCGCGACTTGCTTGTTGCTGCTTGCTGCTGCTGCTGGGGGCCAGCAGGCTCAGCAGAGCCGCCCTGCTGCTGCTGCTGCCGCTGCTTGGGGCGGCGCCGCTGGGAACCGCCGCCTTGGCCCTGTGGGCGATGGCGCGGCTGCTCGCGTTCCGGCTGTGCCCCAGCCTCGCCAGATGGGCGCCTATCTGAGCGCTGGACTCCTTCTTGTGGTTGCCTGGGGCGCCGGATGGGCTGCTGCTGGCCCTGCTGCTGGCGTGGGGACCGCTTGCGCTGCTGCTGCTGCTGCCCCACCTCGCCAGCTTCCGCACCCTCCTGCTGCAGCGGCACAGGCGGCGCTGCTCCCTTGCGAGCCTGCTGCTTGCCCTGCTGGCGCCTGGGAGGGCGCTGCTTCTGTTGCTGCTGCTGCTCAGCCGGCTCACCATCCGCTTGCTCAGGGTGCAGTGCTGCAGCAGGGGCGCCGCCAGCAGTGCGGCCGCTGGGCCGGGGCAAACCGGGGGCGCGGCGTTCCTGAGCTACTGACATGTGCACGTTGCCACCACCATACAGCTTGGATAACTCCTACAGACGTGGGTGGATGCAAACAGCGCGTGCATGTCGGTAAGGCGCAAGGCTTACTGCTCCGCACTGCACACACTGCATATCGCCGGTCTCACTTGATGAGTGCCGTTGCTGCAGCTGTGTAGATGCAGAGCAGGCTGGAGAGTAGAGCTAATGCCTGCAGCCCCACATACCAAGGGGCAGGTGCAGCTGCAGCAGCCTCACAATGCCGCCCGCCCCCCGTGCCTGCATCGCCTCCTCCTCCGTCTGGATGGACACCAGGCTCTTGCCAACTCCCGCACGGCTCTCCTCCGGAATGTACCTGTACAATAGGCAGTGAGGAGGGGAAGACCGTGCATCAGTGGCATGGCTGGGGGGAGACAACAGGACCAGGCTAGCCAGCTCACCGCCATGCACAATGCCAGCAACATGCTTGTCTCATGCTCATCAATCAGCTGGCTGTTCGTGCTGCCATCCCCATGCAGCAGCACTTGCGCCACACCGCTTACCACTTGCTGTGCTGGGGGATGGGCGCGGCCGTGAAGGAAGAGCTTCGTGCCGAGGGGGAGGTGCCAAACAAGCTGCCACTACCCGAAGGCGACGTGCCCAACAGTGAGGCGCCGCCCGCACCGCCCACTACAGCGGAAGGTGCCCCAGCCGGCGGCCGCCAGGGAGGCAGCCCGCTGCCCAGCCGGCTGACTGCCGGAGGCGAGGTGCCGGGCGGCGGGCGGGCCGGCTGGGCTGCCTCCTGCTCCTCCTGAATGGCCCGGAAGGACGTATGCCGCCCAGGCGGGCTGCTGCCGGCGGCGCCGCCCCAGGCTGCAGGGGGCGGGGACGCGCTGTCTTTGCGCTGCACTGCCATGGGGCTGCTCTGCATGAAGCTAGCCAGGGAGAGGCGCAGTGGCCCGCCGCCGGCCGCAGAGGCGGCAGTGGGCGACTCCAGGGCAGGTTTGGTCTTGACGCCTGCGGGCGGGAAGTAGTGGCAAGAGCGCTGGTCAAGGCAAGTAAGATGGCCGCGTGGCTGACCTTGGAAGGCTGACCTTGGAAATGCTTGAATGAGATGGAAGACGCACAGCATGTGAGCAAGCAAACAGCATGCGGCCAAAGCATGTGAGCAAGTACACACCTGAGCCGGGCGTCAGCCGCATCGCGGCGGGTGTGGGCGGTTTGCTGGCTGAGCCCTGTGGCGGCTGGCGGGGGCTGGGCACTGCTGCCGCCGCGGCCTCCTGATCCAAGATCGCCTTGAGCGAGGTGGCAGGCACAGCGGGCAGAGCAGGCTTGGCGCCCCAGGCAGGCGCGGGCGGCGTGCCGCCGCTGCCGCCGGCGGCAGCATGTGGGCTGGGAGCAGCGCCGCTGCTGCCGGCGTCTGCCTGGGCACCAGCCGGCGCCTGCTCCAGCTCGCCTCGCAGGAACATGGACAGCGCGCCTGCAGCAGGGACGGGCATGCTGGACACAAGTTGCTGGGGCCACCTCGCAACGTAGCTTGCTTATGCCTTCCATGGCACCAATGGCATGGTTTTCCTGCGGCCGCACATTGCATACGCATCTGCTCACCTTTGCGCTTGGCGGCGGACTTTGGTTTGGTGGCGCTGGAGGTGCGCCCCAGCTGGGCCACCTGCTGCTGCTGCGCTAATGCCCCAGCGGCTGCCGGGTCGGCATTTGCGCTGGTGCTGGTGGCAAAGCCAAACAGGCTCTTCACCTGGGCGGCCGGCGTGCGGGGCTGCTCTGCTGCTGCCGCCACGCTGCCTGCCGCACCAAAGGCAGGCACCAGGCTGCTGGCCGGAGGGGAGGAGCCCAGCAGGGCCGCTGCCGCCTCAAGCTCTTCAGCTTCAGCAGCCGCTGCAACAGCCGCCGCAATCGCTGCCGCTTCGGCCTCAGCCGCCTCGGCCGCCGCCGCAGAAGCGGCCTCTGCTAGTGCGGGCGCCTTCTGCGAGCCACGCTTGCCGCGGCTCTTGGCCTGCTGCCCGCTGGCGCCGGCCGCCACCTTGCTGCTGCTGCCGGGCGGGGCGCTGCCGCTGGCGCAGCCCTCCAGCTCCTCATCTCCCTCACGGCCAGCGGCCCGCAGGATGCTGTGCACATCATCCAGCGCCATGCCGCTCTCCAGAGCGGCAACCGCCGACAGGAAGACTGGGCGCTGCTCCACCTTGGCGCGCTGCTGGCTGTCCAGCGGCGCCCCCGCCGCCGCCTTGGCCTGCAGGTGCTCAATCTGCTGCAGCTTCTTGCTCAGCGTGCGCAGCAGGCGCTGCGCCGCCGCCTCGCTCTCCGCCTCCTCCCGGTCCCGGAAGCTGCTGCCGCCCGCCAGGGCATCAGGGGGCAGCGCCACGCCCAGAGGCAGGCCCACAACGTCCAACTCAGCATCTCCCAGCCACAGGGGCGCAGCGGTGGGCCGCCGCCCCGGCTGCAGCTGGCTGCCCGCACGGCGCCGCGGCGGTGGCGCGCTGCCCTCGCCGTCGCTGTCGCCCTCTGCCTCAGGACCAGCTGGCTCCGCCGCTTCTGGCACGGTCGCCAGCCGGCTGGGGCTGCCCGCCTCGCCGCCGGCGGCGCTGGCGCCTGCACCCGCCAGCCGCAGCTTGTAGAGCTGCTCCAGCTCCGCCAGCAAGTGAGGCGCCAGGCTCTCAAACGCACCGCCCGCCTCCAGCAGCACAGCGTCCTGCGGTTCAGAGTGAGCAGAGGGCAGCGGTGAGGCTGGGGGTGACTGTTGAAGTGCGCAGCCCGGCCTCACTCAAACTGCTCAAAACAGCAGCAGGGCTGCAAAGCAGCAGCGATGGCTCACCAGGTTGCACACGGCCACCGCCAGGCAGTAGGCGCGCAGCACCTATGCACCAGCCAGGTCAGCGTACTCGAGGATCTGGCCAAAAGAGGCAAGGGAGCAGCAGGTGGATGGGTTGTGGCATTGAAGCAGTGAAAGTAGCAGCACGCGTGGGACTGAGCATGCCTTACACCCAAAGCGGGGCTGCCGCAACCCTGCGTGCCAGTAGACCCAAGGGCCACACAGCTGTGCCCCGCCCCGCCCACCTGCAGGCAGGTGCGCGGGTCGACCAGCCGCCGCGCCACCTCCTCCTCGCAAATGCGCTGCAGGGAGGGCACGCCCACGGTCCCAGCAGCTGGCCGTGTGCGCCGCGGGCCGGGCCGCACAGGGGAGGACTTGCCAGGAGAGGGGGAGGGGCTGGCTGTGGCAATCGACTCTGCCGCACTGGCCTCAGCCTCCAGCGCAGCCAGGCCGCGAGGCGTGGTCAGCTGGCTGGTATCCACAAGGCCGTCTGCTGCATGCTGGTACCAATGATCCTCCTCATCCGCCAGCGCAGCAGCCGCAGCTGCGCCGTGAGGCACGGGGGCCGCTGCGGTCAGCCAGGGCACGTGTGCCATGCCCTCCAGCTGGGCAGCCGACCAGCGCTGCACCGCGATAGAGTGCTTCTCGCCCACAGTCACTGCCACCGCACGCTTCAGGCCCTCCACACTGCAGATGAACAAGGCAAGGAGTCGGTAGGGGAGCGGCGGTCAACACAGCTGTCGCAGGCCCAGCACGGGCTGCTGTGCATAATGGGCTGCCTGGCTCAGGGCAACCAACTACAAGAGTGGAGCCTGCTCTGCTCGTCCCTGAGTCACCGGCCTCCCCAGCCACAGCCAGCACAGATTCCCATGCAGCCCATCCCGCTCACCGCTCGGGGCGGATGCGCTCAAATGTGTCGCCCAGCCGCGCCGACTTGGTGGCTGAGGCTGGCTCCAGGCCGCTGCGCCCCATGCTGCCGGACGCCCCCCAGCTGCCGGGGTGGCCACTCGCCGCCGCCTCCCGCTCCCGCGCAAACCGCTCGATGAAGGACCCAGCCCTGCGGCTGTGTGAGCCGTAGGAGCCGCCCGCCGGCTGGCTATCGCCGTAGCTGTGGCTGCCGTATGGGCTGCTGCCCAGCGGCGGCCCCTCGCCGCCCAGGCTGATGCGGCCGCTGCCGCCGGGGATGGACCGCGCCTTGCTGGCGCTGGCGGGTTTCTTGGAGCCGCTGCCAGGCTGGCGGCCCTCGGCAGGGAAGTAATCCGAGCGGCCCTCCCACATGTACACGTCGCCCTCATCGCTCACGGCCGCCGTGCGGTACTTGCCTGCAGGGCAGCCAGGGGGGGGGGCGCAAAGGCGGTGATGCGCTGGCCACTGGAGTGTTGTACAGGAAGTGCAGTTTGCAGCTCCATCATTCCAACTTGCAGTGGTTAGCGATGCAGCTCAGCAGGCGCACCTGCCGCGATGGACACCACGCGCTTGCCGGCCAGGGAGCCGCCAACCTCCTGCACCTGCGGCACAGCACCGGGGTGGGGGAAAGCACAGCTGCTGTCACGACACGGTTCTGCCTGCAAGCCAACTGAGCGCTGGCTGCTAGACCAGCGCAGACAAGCTCTTATCTCTGTGCTGCTGCTGCTGCATCACCAATACCTCGCACTGCCTCCCTCCATCCCAGCAAGCCTGCGCACCTGCAGCGCTGGGTCTGCGCTGCGCCATGTCAGCACCACCCCCGTGGTCGTCAGCGCCGACGAGTGCGCTGCGCCAGCGCAGATGGCCGCTGCCACCGGGCGCGACACCTCATTATGGCCGCGGTGGAAGGAGATGGGGGCGCCATCCAGGGACACAGCGTCGCGCACGCCCTGCGCGCAGCAGAGAGCAAGGAGGTGTCAGCTGCAGGCAGCAAGCTCTGGCACCAACTGTTGCAGCCAATGCCAACCTGACTCCATGTCAATCGCTTGCCATCCCACAGCCCCACAAAACATCGTCCACAGCACTCACCGCCAGCTGCACGCGGCGGGGGCTGACACCTCGGTGGCCCCACGTGTACACCTCCCCTCCAGCCGTCAGCACCAGCGTGTGCCGCTTGGCTGCAGCTGCTGCCACCACTCGCTTGCCCTTCATTGCCTCCACCATGCGGGGCGCTGCATTGGAGTTGGAGTCTGAGGTGCCGTAGCCCAGCTGCAGGGCAGGACGGGGGCCATGCAGACGATACGTAAGCTGGGCGAAGCAGCACGGCCAGGTTGTGCAGGGCAGGGACTGCTTCGGCCAAGCGGCATTGCGAGTGTTCAGCAGTTCAGAAGCATGCTCCAAGGCCCAGCCCCTGCACACACAAGCCCTCACCTGGCCCAGCACGTTTGAGCCCCAGGTATACACATCTCCCCCAGCCGTGACCGCCACGCTGTGCTTGTTGGCGGCCGCCACCGCCACCACACGCTGGCGCAGCGAGGACACGCGCCGCGGCGTGGGCTGGCTGTCGATGGCATAGCCCAGCTGGCCGTGGCGGTTGGAGCCCATGGTGTAAACCTCGCCTGGGCAGAGATGGAGCGGGCAGGTGGGGGCGGGTGTCAAGGGGAGGCAGCAGCAACAAAGGGTGGGCGCAGCAAGGCGGCGGAGCAGCAACAAAGGGTGGGCGCAGCAAGGCGGCGGCGCAGCAAGACGAGGCAGGGTGGCAACTGAGCATACCATCACAGTCAGCAGGTGCAGGCAAACCCACAACACCCCTGCTCACCGGCTGAGGTGCAGAGCACGGTGTGGTGCTTGGCTGCTGCCACTGCCGCCACCTGGCGCTTGCCCAGCGCCGACACCACCAGGGGCGCAATCACGGCACCCTCGCCGCTGTGCACATGGGCGTCCGGGTGGCCTGCGGGTGGGCGGGCGGCAGGTAGCGGGCGGCCCTTCAACAGTGCGTGGCAACGAGCACTGAAGGATGACAGTGGCAGCAACAGTACATGGCTGTACATGGCTCTCACATAACCGCTCAGTTCAGCGGGCGCCAGCGCCTCACCCAGGCGGCCGCCGCGGCCCCAGCCCCATGTCAGCAGCTGCCCATCTGCTGTGACTGCCGCCGAGTGGAACTTGCCGGCCGAGATCATGACCACCTGCAGCAGGAGATGAGCAGCATCAAGAGCAGTGTGAGCACAGGCTCAAGCACAGCCAGCCTTGGCTGCCGGCCTGCCACTTGCCGCAATTGTTGCCTCTCACACTCCTGCAATGCCTGCCCAGCAGCAGGTTGTTCTCCAGCAGTTTGCCGCCGCACGCACCTGCTGGTCGTGCAGGCTTTCCACGCGGGCGGGGTGCTCCTGCACATCTGTGGAGCCTGTGCCCAGCGTGTAGTTGTTGCCGTTGCCTGCAGGGTTGGGGGATGAAAGCCGGTGCATGTGACGGGTCTGATACCGATTGGCACAAGCAATCAGCAGGCAACCGGCCAGCCAGCAGCAGCGCCAGGGAAAGTAAGCGGCACAGAGCAAAACCGCAGCAGGAGCAAGCCACACAACTTCACAGGTGTCCCACACAGCGCACCCCAAGCAAACACGTCGCCGTCGGCTGCGCCATCGGGGCCTGCCGCCAAATATTCCTTGAGCTCAGCGGACAGCAGGTCCAGGGGGCTGCGTCCACGCCAGTCTGGCAGGTTCAGGCTGGCGTTAGCGGCCAGCAGCGCCGCCGCGATGCGCAGCTGGCCGCTGTGCAGCGCTCGGTGCAGCGGTGCCCAGCCGCTCTCGCCATCGCGCTCGTCGGGGTCGGCGCCGGCGGCCAGCAGAGCCTCCACCAGCCCCGCATGGTTGCGCCACACCTGTTGACGGTGAAGGAGTGGGACAGTTGGGGTGCCAGCACTGCCGCCGCAGCCCCCACTTCCTGCCGCACTCCGCCGTACGAGACAGGGGCAAGAGACGAGCGGCCGCGGAGACCCTGCTGCACCGGCAGCGCTCCCCAGAACTTCCCAGCATGCTCGCTGCCACCTCACCGCCAAGCCGAGTGCGTTGACGCCGGAGGCACCGGGCCTGCAGGTGCAAGAAGGGCGAACGGTGGTCGAGCAGCAGCAACCGACGCCCGACGTCGATCGGCGGCGGCCGACGTCGATCGGCGGCGGTGGTGGTTTGCGCGGGCTCCAGGGCAAGCCTGACCGCCCCCACTGGCTCACTTGTTCAACTCCTGCCGCACGTGGCTCGACTCCAGGAGAGACAGCAGCACCTCGGCGCTCGAAGTGTGTCGCACGGCCGCCAACAGGCTGTCAGCCATCCTTACGCCGCACTGGCAGCAATGCCCGGCGGGCACAGGCGGCTAGGACGCCATGGTGGGCACTCCTGGGTGGTCGAGAGTTCGAGCAGTGCTCGGCAGCCTCGCAGGGCGCGTCGCCGCTATCTGGGCAGCTTCAAGCAGTGATGCACTGGCGCTGGGGCCCCATGGCAGCCACCTGCCCGTGCATCCCGTGCTGAATGCCATGCAAGTTTCCTTGGCCTGCCCTCCAGGCACCCCTGCGCTTCAGATCTCGTTGCCGACAACTCGGTGCACATAAAATCAGCACGCCAAGAAGCTCCCTGGCCTCAAGGCGCTCCTCCTCTCCGCGCCTTCCCCTCCGGAGCCCTCTGCGAGCCTGCCCTGGAGCTGCAGGACCTGGCGATCGGCGGCAGCCCCGCAATGCCTCCACGGGTGAGCGCGCGGGGCCACGGTCAAGGCGCTGCAAGCTCGTGCTCGCGGCTCGCGCGCCCTGGACCTCCCCTGCCCGCCCAGGCCATTGCGCAGAGATCCAGCACGACCCACAACAGCCAGCTCACTGCCCCCACCCCACTGCAGGGCGGGCGGGAGCCGGGGGCGCTGGCGGCGGGCGGCGGCGGCGGCGCGGCGGCGGCCACCACGGAGCTCAAGGGCATCCAGTTCCGCGCCGTCACAGCCTTCAACCGCCTGCGCGACGATGTGGGGCGGCTGGGCACGGCGCAGGACACCACGGAGCTGCGGCGGCGCATCGCCGAGGGCAGCACCCGCTTCAAGGGCCTGGCGCAGGAGTTCAGAGCGGCGGCGGCGCGGCACCCTGCCCGCGACTCCTCCGCCGCACAGAAGCTGCTGCGCGACTTCCAGAGCCTGCTGCGCTCCAGCGAGCGGCTGATGGAGAGCGCCAAGGCCAAGGAGGCGGCGTCCCTGCCGCGGCCCGCCGGCGGCGCTGCTGCCGCCGCCGCAGCGCAGCAGCAGGAGCTGTCTGAGGCGGCGAGAGCGGATGCGGAGCGGCGGGCGCTGCTGGAGGAGCAGCGCAAGCAGGAGCTGCTGGGCGTGGAGAATGCGCTGCAGTTCAACGAGGCGGTGATTGAGGAGCGGGACCAGGCGATTGTGGAAATCACGGGGCAGATCGGCGAGGTGCGGTGCTTGGGAGCTTGCACTGTGCACTGGCTTGGACCTAGTGGGCTGCAGTGGCTGCAGGCTGCCTGTGCTGCCGTATCTCATCATGCTGTCTATCTCGGGTTCTGCACCTGCTGCCCTCGCACCACCAGCTGCTCAGCCTGCGAGCCGATGCTGCAGAGCCCATCAACCTGCGTTGCTGCAGCGCCCCATCACCTGTGCCTTTCTACTGCTGCTGTGCGCAGGTGCATCAGATTTTCCAGGACCTGGCGGTGCTGGTGGTGGACCAGGGAGAGATGCTGGATGATATCGAGGTGCGGCGGCAGAGGGGAACAGGAGTGCATGCGGCAGAGGGGAAACGCAGTGCATGCGCCTGCGGCTCAGCATGATGCAGCAGCTGCTGCGATTGTTCATCTGTCTGGCCCCGACCCCCTCACGAAGTGCTCCAATGTAACAGCCTGCTCAAGGAGCCCCTCTCCCCACCCCACCCGCTGCCCCCAGGCCAACATCACGCGAGCAGCGGAGCGCACGGCGGACGCGAGCGTGCAGATTTCGCGGGCGGAGCGCAGCCAGCGGTCGGCGCGCTCCAAGTGGTGCTTCCTGCTCGTCATCACAATGATTGTGGTGGGCCTGCTCATGCTCATCATCCTGGCCTGAGCCTGAGCACTGCTGCTGTGCCGCTCCGCAGCTGGGCTGCGGTGCTCGGAGGCTCATGGCCCAAGCAGTTTGCCGCCCACACATGTGCTGCGATAGGAAGCAGCATCCGCAGCGCAGTTTGTGCAGCAGCCCGCCCAGCACTCCACCCTCCTGTAGTCTTCTCCCCCCCCCCCATGTACCTGTACTTGACGCTTGACATGCACACAGTATGAACGAATACAACCGACCTCTTCCCTGCTCATACATGCTCTCGCTCAGCTTCTGCGCTCACTCGCTCTCTCTGCCGCTGCTCAGCACCATGTCAGCAAATTGCAACCTTCACATTTACCGTTTAACCGCAGCTTCAGAGTGAGGTGCATTCAGGTCAGCTGGCTGCGTCGCTGCCGCCGCTGCTGCCGGCTGCCGCTGCACCGGGCTCTGCTGCCTGCGACTGCACCCGCGGCCGCGGCTTGCGCCGCTCGCGCTTGCCGCGGTTCTCCCGCCGCGGCCGCCGCAGGTTGGAGGGCGCCGCCAGCTCCAGCAGGCCCTCTGGTGGCGTGATTTCCATGCGGCGGGCCGACAGGTCCACCACCGGCACCATGGCCTTGGCAAACGGCAGCAGCACGTGGCGGGGGCCAGGTGCGCCGCCGCCCTCGGCACCCTCTTCTGCCTCCTCGCCGCCATCTTCGCCTCCCTCCTCGCTGCTGCCGCCACCGCTGCTGCCGCTGCTGCTGGCCGCCAGGCGCTCCAGCTGGGAGGGCGCCAGCTGGATGCGCAGCACATCGTGGGTGCCCGTCCCATCAAACACATCTGACACGTGGCCCACCAGCTCGCCGCTGGACTGCAGCACCACCGTCAGCCCCACCAGGTCCTGCATTGGGAAGGGACGGCAAACACATGCGATCGGGATCCGCAGGAAAGTGCAAGGCCGGGTGACGCGATAGGATTGGAACACTGCAACGCACGGCGACTTCAAGCTCCTTGCCATTTGCACATGGGTGATGGAGCACCACACAAGCTGCCACCCGCACATTACTCAGCACTACTGACTGCCAACGCCAGCTACGTGACAGTACGTGGCAGTGGCACCCCTGCAGCAGCAGGCGCCCACCTGCACGTAAAACTCGTCCTCGTCCTCCAGCGCCTGGCGTGCCGAGGCGGGGATGAGCAGCGAGTGGCCGCGCAGCAGGGCCGCTTCCTCGGGGCTCTCCACACCCTCCAGCTTCACAAGCCACACCTGCCCAGGGGCAGGTGAGGGTCCAATGCATGGCATAGTGTGGTGAGGCAGGTGGCATGGCTGGATCTGAAACAGCTGCAGGGTGCACCGGGGGATGACACAAGCTTCACAAGCAGTTGGGCTGCAAACCCGCCGTTGCCAGGGCTGCGCCATCAACCCTGGCCCAGCTTGCTGCAGCCTTGGTGCAGAACAGCATGCACAAGTCCTCACCTCGTTGCCCTTGCTGATCATCATGCGCCCCCACTCCAGCTCAAACTCCTCAGGCTCGGGCGCCGCACGCCGACCAATTTTGGGCGCCGGCGCCTGCAGCCACCTGCAGGCAGTGGCGCGGGCAGGGGAATGTCATGGAGGCAGTGCAGCTTTACAGGGAGGAAGTGCAGGCTGCAATGCACTCCACGTAGCGCTTGCAGCTGCATGGTTGCTGCAATACCAAGCAGGCGTGCTCCCACCTGGGGCCAGGCATGCCCAGGCGCTCCTCGGGGAAGTCGGTCAGTGGCTGCACCTTGAACTCGCCACGCACGCCGTGCGGCGGCCCCACCCGGCCAATCTCCACCCACTCCTCCTCCTCATCCGACATCCCCGCTGCCTCTGGGTCATCGGTGGCTGCTGCAGCTATGCGGGATGGCAGGCGGTGCCAGCGCTGCAGGCGGCGGGCTGCCGCCGCCGCCGCCGCTCCAGCAGCCGCATGCATGTGGCGGCGATTGGTCGAACGACATGGGCAGGCTGCTGGAATCTGCTGCCAGCGCGAGTTTGCCACTTGGCGACTGCTGCTGCTCGGCCCGCAAGCCGCTGGCGCGGCGCACGCGAGAAGCATGGATGCCGCGGTTCCGAACAATTCGTGGTACCAATCAAACGTTGTTTGTGGACAGGGATGCTGCTCTGGCAGGCCTGGACCTCGACTTGAGAGCGTCATTCTCCATGCGACCTGCCCCAGGCCCCATTTCCCTGCATGCTTTTCTGTTCGAGTCAATCGCCAACTGTCGAAATCAGTCACAGCAACGGATTTGCGTACAGAGCCACCGACTGCGCAAGAGACGTGCTGGCAACGCAGCCAGAGCCTCTGGGCAGGTCCCCGCCCTTGGTACAAGCCGCAGCTCACTGTAGAGTAGGTTAAGCATGCTTGAAGCCGCGCCTGCGACTCCCCGACCGCCGCCGCCGCCACCGCCGCCGCCCCTGCTGCTGCCACTGCCCGCTCACGACCATACGCGCTGTGTTGCGTGCAGGGCTGAACCCGTGGCCTAGAACGACACACAGCTATGGCGGAAGCCAGCACAAGCTACCGGGTTCTACCAGTGCGGCTGGTAGCGCCGAGCGGCGGGCCGCCGCTCACACGCTACCTCTACATTCGGCCGCACTCTTCGCCCGAGGACGGCCTGCCCAAGGACCGAGCCGTGTTTGTGGCAGGTATTCCGCAGCAGCTACAGGGCACCGCCTTGGTGGACCTGTTCACGCGATTTGGAGAGATAGAGCGCGCCGCACTGCACGGCAGCCGCGTGTCGGCGGTGCTGCTGTATGCCGCGGCGGCGGGGCGCGACAAGCTGATGCGAGCAACCGGCAAGCGGCGGGCGGTGGAGCTGCAGCTGCCGGAGCCGCCGGAGCCGCACGGCCTCAAAGGTGCGCATTGCAGTGCATGGCGCTTTCCTGGCATGATTCTGGAATGCTGCGACCAAGCATGGAGCGGCGATGGGGCTGCACAGCCAGGCTGCTTTGCAAGGCAGGGTGCTTGGCTGCATGGTGTGTTGCAAATGACTCCTGGGAATAGGAAACCTTGTGAACCCACAGTTGTGCGCT
>VFQQ010004330.1_pt1 | contig 12660 bp, 11 predicted proteins | sample 3512341 | NCBI WGS metagenome assembly VFQQ01 (sample SAMN10412373, study PRJNA504923) | tailings metagenome | isolation source: Relicate 2 Philex TSF1 revegetated site | place: Philippines: Tuba, Benguet | collected 2017-08-29 | reverse complement strand
GAGGCCGGGCTTGTCGAGGTCGTGCTTGGTCAGGAACAGGTATTGCGGGCAGGTCTCGGCGAAGACCTTCAGCCCCTGCGCCCGCGCATCACGGATGACCTGCGCGCCCTCGGCGGTCGAGACGTGGAAGATCATGATCGGCTGGTCGATCAGCGCCGACAGCGCGATGAGGCGCGTGAAGGCCTCGGCCTCCGAGCCGCGCGGGTGGCTGATCGCGTGATATTTCGGCGCGACATAGCCCTTCTTCACAAGGCGCTTGCCCATCCACGAGATCATGCCGTGGTTCTCGGCATGGACGCAGACCAGCGCGCGGTTCTCGCGGGCGGTGAGTAGCACGTCGAGCAGCGGCTCGTCGTCGACCTTGATGAGGTCATAGGTCATGAAGACCTTGATCGAGGCATGGCCCTCCCTGATCAGCGCCGGCAGATCCGTCTCGATCGTCTTCTGATCCGGATTGGCAACGATCATGTGGAAGGCATAGTCGATCAGCGCGCCGCGATCGGCGAGCCGGGCGTAGTCGTCGACGACCTTGCGCAGGTCGAGCCCGCGATGCTGGGCCGCGAAGGAGACGACCGTCGTGTTGCCGCCGAAGGCCGCCGAGGTCGTGGCGCTCTCGAACGTGTCGGCGTTCAGGAGCCCGCCGGCCGAGACCTGCTCGATATGGGTGTGGCTGTCGATGCCGCCGGGCATGACCAGCCGGCCCTTCGCGTCGATCTCGCGGGCGCCCTTCGGCAGGGCCTGGCCGATCGCAACGATGGTCTCGCCCCTGACGGCGACGTCCGCCCTGTAGCTGCCGCCGGCGGTGACGACGGTGCCGCCACGGATGACGAGGTCGTAGGGCGAGGCTGGCATGTGCGTCTCCGGCTGGACGGGGGTCGTGAAGCCGCGGACAATAGCCGCACATCAGCCGCAAGCGGAACGCCATGTCGCGCAGACCCCGTATCCTCGTGATCAACCCCAATTCCAACGAGGCCGTGACCGAAGGCCTCAGGCAGGCGGTCAAGCCGCTGACCTATGCGGAGGGGCCGGAGATCGTCTGCGAGACGCTGGCCGAGGGGCCTTTCGGCATCGAGACGCAGGAGCATGTGGAAAGCGTCGCCATTCCGCTGCGGCGGAAGATCGAGGCGGACAACGAGGCCGATGCCTTCGTCATCGCCTGCTATTCCGACCCCGGCCTGCATGTGGCGCGCGAGGGAACGAGCCGACCGGTCTTCGGCATTGCCGAATCGGGCGTGCTGACGGCGCTGGCGCGAGCCGAGCGGTTCGGCGTCATCGCCATCAAGTCGCGGTCGATCCCGCGCCACATCCGCTATCTCCGCCAGATGGGACTGATGGACCGGCTCGCCGGTGAGCGGGCGCTGGAAATGTCGGTGGCCGAAAGCGCCTCGGGCGAGGGCACGCTCGGGCGGATGATCGAGGTCGGCCGCAAGCTCAAGGATCAGGACGGCGCCAACGCCATCGTCATGGGCTGCGCCGGCATGGCGCGGCATCGGAAACCGCTGGAGGAGGCGCTGGGCATCCCGGTGATCGACCCGACCCAGGCGGCAGTCACCATGGCGATCGGGACGATCGCGGTGGGGTGAGGGGGAGGCGCTTGCCTCTGTCGACCAATGCTGCGGAACATCCGTCCGTCATCCCCGGCCGACTGAGCGGCAGCGAAGGAGGGGAAGGGGATCCAGACTTTTTCTTCACCGCCGCAGCATCGGGCACTGGACCCCCTTCCCTCGGCCTTCGGCCTCGCCGGGGGTGACGGAATGAGATTCATGTGCGACCGCAACGCCGTGGCAGGCACCAGCTTGAAATCAGCCCGCTGGACCCGTAGCTTCGCGAACGGCTGATACGGCCTGCCGCCCGCGCCCTTCCTGGGTCCGGTGAACGTATCGACAACCAAGCGCTTCTCACCGAGTTCCTCACCGGACAGGCGATGGCGTCAGCAATGCGGGCCCTGACCGACAGATCGCCGGAACCGATGAAGGATCGGCATTCATGCGCTCGTTTCACAACGCCAAGACCATGGCCAAGACCCTGCGCGAGGAGCTGTCTGCCCAGTCCCGCGAGATCAGCCATGCCCAGGCCCTCGAACTGGTCGCCCACATGTTCGGCTTTGCCGACTGGAACACCCACGCGGCACGGATCGCGGCCGACGAAGCCGAGGCTGCGGCGGGCCGAAAGGCCGGGATCGCCTTCAAGCCGGCCATTCCCGTCATCCGGTCGTTCGACGAGGCCAAGGCACGCGAGTTCTACTGCGACTTCCTGGGCTTCGCCGTGGACTGGGAGCACCGCTTCCACCCCGGCGCGCCGCTCTACATGCAGCTGTCGCGCGACGAGCTCCTGATCCACCTCTCCGAGCATCATGGCGACGCCAGCCCCGGCACCACCTGTTTCTGCCGGATGCATGGGATCGAGGCCTTCCACGCAGGCCTGATCGCCAAGAATTACAAGAACAACCGGCCGGGCCTCGAAAAGGCGGACTGGGGGCTGGAGGTGACGGTCAACGACCCGTTCGGCAATCGCATCCGGTTCTGCGAACAGCGGCACAGTTAATGTTCCCGGCGGCGGGCCCTGCCCGCCGTCATTCCGCCGCGGCTGCCGCCTATTGACGGCGGACTCGCCGCACCCGAACCTGAAGCCGCCATGCTCACCTACATCATCCGGCGCATTCTCCTGATGGTGCCGACCATTCTCGGCATCATGCTGATCTCCTTCCTCGTGGTTCAGTTCGCCCCTGGCGGACCGGTGGAGCGCGTCATCGCCCAGCTCACCGGCAACGATGTCTCGGCGACGCAGCGCGTCTCGGGAGGCGGTGCCGATTCGGTCGCGACGGCGGCTGCGGCAGAGGCCGGCGCCACCGGCTATCGCGGCGCGCAGGGGCTGGACCCGCAGTTCATCGCCCAGCTGGAAAAGCAATTCGGCTTCGACAAGCCGGCGCATGAGCGCTTCCTGCTGATGATCTGGAACTATGCGCGGTTCGACTTCGGCAAGAGCTATTTCCGCGACGTCTCGGTCATCCAGCTGATCAAGGAGAAGCTGCCGGTCTCCATCTCGCTGGGCCTCTGGCTGACGCTGCTCACCTATGTGATCTCGATCCCTCTGGGCATCGCCAAGGCGATGCGCGACGGTTCGCGCTTCGACGTCTGGACGTCCGGGGTTATCATCATCGGCTATGCCGTGCCGGGATTCCTGTTCGCCATCCTGCTGATCGTTCTTTTCGCCGGTGGATCCTTCCTCGACTGGTTCCCGCTGCGTGGCCTGTGGTCGGACAACTGGGCGCAGATGAGCCTCTGGCAGAAGATCGTCGACTACGCCTGGCACCTGACGCTGCCGCTGACCGCCATGGCGCTCGGCGCCTTCGCCACCATGACGCTCCTGACCAAGAACTCCTTCCTTGAGGAGGTCCGCAAGCAATATGTCATGACGGCGCGCGCCAAGGGCCTTGACGAGCGCGGCGTGCTCTACGGCCATGTCTTCCGCAACGCCATGTTGATCGTCATCGCCGGCTTTCCGGGCGCTTTCGTGCATGCCTTCTTCACGGGTTCGCTGCTGATCGAGACGATCTTCTCGCTCGACGGGCTCGGCCTGCTCGGCTTCGAGAGCGTGCTCAACCGCGACTATCCCGTGGTCTTCGCGACCCTGTTCATCTTCTCGCTGGTGGGGCTCGTGGTGAACCTCATCTCGGACCTCCTCTACACCTGGGTCGATCCGCGCATCGACTTCGAGGCGCGGGAGGTCTGACGAATGGACGCCGTCACCACGCGCCTGTCCGACGTGCCCGCGGCGAAGCGCCCCTTTCTCTCGCCGCTGAACCGGCGACGCCTCGCCAATTTCAAGGCCAACAGGCGCGGTTCGTGGAGCCTGTGGATCTTCCTCGTCCTGTTCGGCCTGACGCTGTTCGCAGAACTGCTGGTCAACGACCGGCCGCTCTATGTCCGGCTCGACGGACAGAGCTTCTACCCCGTCCTGTTCAACTATTCGGAGAAGCAGCTCGGCGGCGAGTTCGAGACACCCGCGGACTTCAAGGACGCCTTTCTGCTCGACCATTTCGAGGAGCGGAAGGCGACGGTCCTCTGGCCTGCGATCCGGTACAACGCCTCGGCGACGGTCAAGGACCCGCTGACCCCCTTCCCCTCGGCACCGACCTGGATGCAGCGCGACAAGCTGCCAGACTGCGCGGCCGCCGAGGCCATGCCGCGCGGGCAGCGGCCGCAAGGCTCGAGCTACTGTGCGCTCGGCAACTGGAACTGGCTCGGCACCGACGACCAGGGCCGCGACGTGGTCGCCCGCATCGTCTACGGCTTCCGCATCTCCGTGCTGTTCGGCCTGGCGCTGACGCTGATCTCCTCGGTCATCGGCGTCGCGGCCGGTGCGGTACAGGGCTATTTCGGCGGCTGGACCGACCTCCTGTTCCAGCGCTTCATCGAGATCTGGACGGCGATCCCCTCGCTCTACCTGCTGCTGATCATCTCGTCGGTGCTCACCCCGAGCTTCTTCGTGCTGCTCGGAATCCTGCTGCTGTTCTCGTGGGTGTCGCTGGTCCATGTCGTGCGCGCCGAATTCCTGCGCGCCCGCAACTTCGAATATGTCAACGCGGCCCGGGCTCTCGGCGTGTCGTCGGCGACGATCATGACGCGCCACCTGCTGCCGAACGCGATGGTCGCGACCATCACCTTCATGCCATTCGTCCTGTCCGGCTCGGTGATGACGCTGACCGCGCTCGACTTCCTCGGCTTCGGCCTGCCGGTCGGCTCGCCCTCGCTCGGTGAACTGCTGCAGCAGGGCAAATCCAACCTGCAGGCACCCTGGCTGGCGCTGACCGGCTTCTGCACGGTGGCGCTGATGCTCTCCCTGCTCATTTTCGTCGGCGAGGCGGTGCGCGACGCCTTCGACCCGCGCAAGACGTTTGCGTGACCCTGTGATAGGTTTGGCGCATGAACGAGGTCGTCAGAAAGATCGTGTCGGTCGCCGACCTTCCCGAGAAATTGCGGGAAGGACTCGATCCGTCGCGCCCGGTGGAGATCGTGCAAGATCAGCCAAGCGCAACAGCAAAGTTCCCGGTCGACTCTTCGCGAGGCGAGCAGCTTCGCAATCTGCTCGAGAAGGTGCGCGCGGCGCGCGGCGACAGGCCATCGCCCTTCCGGTCCGCGGACGACATCGTCGATTACGTGAGAGCGGTACGGGACGGCGGAGACCTTTCGAAATGGCTCGGCGATCTGCCTATCTCGACGCAAACGCGATCATAGCCGCGGTCGAGCAAGACGCCGGGCTGCAACTGTCCACGCTGACCGATCTCGCCAGACTGGCTGATCTCCACACCAGCGAGATCACGCTTCATGAGGTCCTCGTCCTCCCGCTTCGGCTGGGCAACGCCTCGCTGGTCCGAGCCTTCGAAACTCTCTTCGATGCTGCGTCGATCATCAGTGTCGCTCCCGTGACGCGGCGGATTCTGGTGCGCGCCGCCGAACTCCGAGCGATCTCAGCCATGAAGATGCCGGATGCGATCCACGTGGCCAGCGCAGAGATTGCCGGCAGCGATGTCATAGTGTCCCACGACCGGCGATTGTTCCTTCCGCTACCTCTTGAGCGGCTTGACCCGATTCCGCGCGCCCTGGACGAGTGGCTTCGTAGAACATGACCGACACCCCCCTCCTTTCCGTCCAGAACCTCTCCGTCGCGTTCCGCCAGGGCGGCAAGGAGAGCCTCGCTGTCGATCGCATCTCGTTCGACCTTCGGCGCGGCGAGACGGTGGCTCTCGTCGGCGAGTCGGGTTCGGGCAAGTCGGTCTCCGCGCTGTCGGTGCTGAAGCTGCTGCCCTATCCGGCCGCCTCGCATCCCAGCGGGCGCATCCTGTTCAAGGGCGTCGACATCCTCGCAGCCGACGACGCCACCATGCGGGCCGTGCGCGGCGACGACATCACCATCGTGTTCCAGGAACCGATGACCTCGCTCAATCCGCTCCATACGGTCGGCCAGCAGGTGGCGGAGACGCTTGTCCTCCACCGGGGCATGACCGAGGCGGCAGCGCGCGAGCGCGCGGCCGAGCTTCTCGGCAAGGTCGGCATCCCCAACCCGGCGGAACGGCTCGACAGCTATCCGCACCAGCTGTCCGGCGGTCAGCGCCAGCGCGTGATGATCGCCATGGCGCTCGCCAACGAGCCTGACCTTCTGATCGCCGACGAGCCGACGACCGCGCTCGACGTGACCGTGCAGGCGCAGATCCTGGCGCTGCTCAAGGACCTGCAGCGCGAGCTGGGCATGGCGATCCTGTTCATCACCCATGACCTCGGCATCGTCAGGAAGCTCGCCGACCGGGTCTGCGTCATGCGCCACGGCAAGATCGTCGAGCAGGGGCCGGTGGCGGACATCTTCGAGCGGCCACAGCATCCCTACACGATCGAGCTGATGAGCGCCGAGCCAAAGCCCATGGCTCGCCCTGTCCATGCGGATGCACGGCCGGTCATGCAGGCCGACGGCCTGAAAGTCTGGTTCCCGATCCGGCGTGGACTGCTGCGCCGGACCATCGGCCATGTGAAGGCGGTCGACGGCATCTCGATCTCGGTCCGCGAGGGCCACACGCTCGGCATTGTCGGGGAATCGGGTTCAGGCAAGACGACGCTCGGGCTCGCGCTGCTGCGGCTGATCTCCTCCGAAGGGCCGATCGTCTTCATGGGCAGTCCGATCCAGGGGCTGGGCTTCAAGGCGATGCGGCCGAACCGGCGCTTCATGCAGGTGGTCTTCCAGGACCCCTACGGCTCGCTGTCGCCGCGCATGTCGGTGGCCGAGATCGTCACCGAGGGGCTTGCCATCCACCATCCGCGGCTAACCGAAGACGAGCGCGACGACCGGGTCGTGAGGGCCCTGAAGGAGGTCGGCCTCGACCCGGCGACACGGCATCGCTACCCGCACGAGTTCTCCGGCGGCCAGCGCCAACGCATCGCCATCGCGCGCGCCATGGTGCTGGAGCCGACCTTCGTGCTGCTTGACGAGCCGACGTCAGCGCTCGATCGCATCGTGCAGGCACAGATCGTCGATCTCCTGCGCGAGCTGCAGGCGCAGCGCGGCCTCACCTACCTGTTCATCTCGCACGACCTGAAGGTCGTTTCGGCGCTGGCCGACGACATCATCGTCATGCGCAACGGCAAGGTGGTGGAGAGCGGTGCAGCGAAGCGGGTTTTCAAGGCCCCCGAGAACGACTACACGAAGGCCCTGTTCGCTGCCGCCTTCGACCTCGACACCGTGAACGGACGACCTATCCCGTGAACACGCTTCTGCTTGGCATCGGCGCCTGGGACCCCGAGCCCTGGCGCGCCCGCTTCAAGGCCGCCCTGCCGGACTGGGACATCGTCCTCCATACCGAACCGTTCGACCGCCGCGCGATCCACTATGCCGCGGCGTGGAAGCAGCCGGAAGGCACCTTCGCGGGCCTGCCGGAGCTGGAGGCGATCTTCTCGCTCGGCGCCGGCGTCGATCACCTGTTCAAGGATACGCGGCTGCCCGACGACGTGCCGGTGGTGCGTGTCGTCGATCCCGACCTGACGACCCGCATGTCCGAATATGTCATCATGCATTGCCTGATGGCGCTTCGGCGCGTGCGCACCTATGACGGCTTCCAGCGCGAGCGGAAATGGATCGACCTGCGCGACCAGCCGCAGGCGAGCGACGTGCAGGTGGGGCTCCTCGGCATGGGGGTGCTCGGCCAGGACGCCGCAATGAAGCTGAGGACCATGGGGTTCCGCGTCGCCGGCTGGAGCCGGCGCCCGAAGGCGCTCGACGGTGTCGCCATGCACCACGGCGACGAGGGGCTCGATGCACTCGTCGCCTCGTCCGATATCCTCGTCGCGATGATGCCGCTGACCCCGGACACCGCCGGCATCCTCAACGCGACGCTGTTCGCGAAGATGCCGAAGGCGGAAACCATCGGCGGCCCGGTGCTCATCAATGTCGGCCGCGGCGGACTGCAGGTGGAGACTGACATCCTGGCCGCGCTCGACAACGGCACGCTGGGCGCGGCCGTGCTCGACGTGTTCGAGGTCGAGCCGCTGCCCGAGGCGAGCCCGCTGTGGCTGCATCCGAAGGTGACGGCGACGCCGCACAATTCGGCGAGATCCTCGCCGCCGGCGATCGCTGCCTATGTCGCCGCCCAGATCCGCGCGCACATGGCCGGCGGCGAGCTGGTCAACGTGGTCGATCCGAAGCACGGCTACTGACGTCCGGGGCCTTCGTTCCGCCAGTTGGACTGCCGTTGCGGAAGGCCGGGAAATCGAGCCCCCGCAACGATTTCCGCCACTCCGTTAGGTCTTATTTTACCACGAATCCGGAGTGTCGGTTTTCGGGATCACCCCGATCGCTGGAGAGCTCCGTGCTGAACCGCCTGACCGTCAACATTCTGCTCAAGGCGGTGATCTCCGCGCTGTCCATCGCCATCGTGGTGCAACTGTCCCTGTCGGCCTGGGATTCGTGGAACCGCCTCGACAGTGCCCGGCGCACGGCGGCGGTCGCAGAAGCCACCAGTTCCATGTTCACCGCCCTCCACAACCTCCGCGTCGACCGGGCCACGTCGGTCCGCCAGCTCAACAGCGACGCGGTTGTGCAGGCGGTTCCGCCGGCGATCCTCCAGAACCGAAATGCCGAGGTGCCGGCGCTTCACGCCGCGATCGCGACGATGAAGACGATCGAGTTCCCCGGGGGCGCCGCGGCCATCGCCGAACTGGATCGAACGACGCAGCGGCTCGTCGCGCTCCAAGCCGAGAGCGCCGCCGCCTTCGCCCAGCCGAAGGCCGCGCGCCGGGCGAACCTGGCGCAGGAGTATTTCGCCACCATCACCAGCCTGCTCGAGCAGCTCGACCGGCTGTCTACCCAGCTGACCCAGCTGATCAAGCTGGATGACGCGATGATCGACCAGCTGATGGAGATCAAGCAGAACGCCTGGGTTGCGCGCGAGGCCGCGGGTGACACCTCCGTCTACATCTCCAATGCGCTGGCAGGCGCCGCGCTGCCGGCCAACCCGCTGGTCGGCTATGCGACGCTGACCAGCCGCTTCGATACGGCCTGGGCGGCAATGGAGAAGCTGTCCTCCGGTCTGACCCTCCCGCCGGCATTCGCCGCCGCGGTCGCCCGGGCGAAGGCCGGCTGGATGGCGCCGGACTATGTCGCACTCCGCCTGAAGGTGCTGAACCACCTGATCGCCAAGGAGGATCCCGGCTTCACGCCCGCGCAGTGGACGCCCATGTCGGTCGAGCGGCTGGCCGGCATCCTCGCGGTCGCCGAGGCCGCGCTTGACGTCGCCAGGCAGCGCGCCTCGCTGCTGACCGCGCAGGCGTCGCAGGCGCTGACCATCCAGCTCGGTCTGCTCGGCCTCGCGCTTACCTTCGCTCTGGGCATGATGGTGGCCGTGTCGCGCCGGGTCACCGGCCCGCTCGGCCGCATGCAACAGTCGATGATGCGGCTGGCCAACGGCGACATGTCCGTCGAGTCGGTCTATGCCGACCGTCGCGACGAGATCGGCGCGCTCGACGGCGCCATGCGCATCTTCAAGGACAACATGATCGAGGCCGAGCGGCTGCGCGGCGAGCAGAAGGAGCTGGAGGAGCGCTCCGCCAGCGACCGGCGCGCCGCCATGCTGCGCCTCGCCGACGATTTCCAGGCGGCCGTCGGCAATATCGTCGATACGGTCTCGAAGGCATCCGGCGATCTCGAACTGGCGGCCGGCGGCCTGTCGCAGACGGCGGCCAACACGCAGCAGCTCGCGGGCGTCGTTGCAGCTGCCTCCGATGACGCCTCCGCCAATGTCCAGTCGGTCGCGAGCGCCGCCGAGGAAATGGCGAGCTCGGTCGGCGAAATCGGCCGGCAGGTGGAGGAGTCGAGCCGCATCGCCGACGAAGCCGTGCGGCAGGCCCAGCGGACGGACGCCCGCATCAGCGAGCTGTCGACCGCGGCCGGCCGGATCGGCGATGTCGTCAAGCTGATCACGGCGATCGCCGAGCAGACCAACCTGCTCGCGCTCAACGCCACCATCGAGGCAGCGCGCGCGGGCGAGGCCGGCAAGGGCTTCGCCGTGGTCGCCTCGGAGGTCAAGCAGCTCGCCACCCAGACGGCCAAGGCGACGGAGGAGATCGGTGCCCAGATCTCCACCATGCAGGTGGCCACGCAGGACTCGGTCGGTGCGATCAAGGAGATCGGCTCGACCATCGACCGCCTCGCCGGGATCGCCACCGCCATTGCCGCCGCCGTGGAGCAACAGGGCGCGGCGACGCAGGAAATCTCGCGCAACGTTCAGGAAGCGGCACAGGGCACCGCGGAGGTCGCCGCCAATATCTCCAACGTGAACAGGGGCGCTGCCGAGACGGGCGCCGCTTCCTCGCAGGTCCTGTCCTCCGCCCAGGCCCTGTCGCGCGAGAGCGACCACCTGCGCCGCGAGGTGGAGAACTTCATGACGACGGTCAGGGCAGCCTGACCGGCGTCACGCAGGCGTGACTTTCCCGCCCGCGGGCGCTTCGCCATGGTGCGCGCCTTCACGACGCTCCACGGCCCGATGATTCAGCTTTCCCGACGCTCGCTGCTCGCCAGCACCCTTCTCCTGCCGATTCCCGCCCTCGCGCAGGAACCCTGGTTCCCGATCCGCGGCGCGGACGGTCGCGAGGTGCAGAACCACCGCGTGCCGATCGAGCTGGAGACCGAATTCTCCGAGCTCGACCATGCCTTCACCATCGGCTCGCCGGATGCCGACGTCACGATGATCGAGATCTACGATTCCAATTGCGGCTATTGCCGCCGCGCGGCGGCGGACGTGAAGGCGATGGTGGCCGCCGACCCTGATCTCGCAGTGACCTTCATCAACGCACCGAGCCTCGGCCTGCCCTCGGTACAGGCAGCGCGTGTCGAATATGCCGTCAAGCAGATCGGCGGCGCCGACAAGGTGCTGGCCTTCCACGAGGCCTCCATGGCCGCGCGTGGCGTGTTCGACGGTCTCCGCGCGCTGGAGACGGCGAAGGATCTCGGCCTCGACGACAACCAGATCGAGGATGTCGCCGACAAGGCGGAGACCGGACAGGTGCTGGTCCAGGCCAGCCGCCTCGCCAATGCCACCAATCTCGCCGCGACGCCGTCCTGGCTCGTGTCAGGGACCGCCATCATCGGTTGGCCGGGGCGGGCGACGCTGGAGACGGTGATCCGCGCGATCCGCCAGTGCGACAAGCCGGTCTGCGGCTGACCCGCGGCGGGTTTATCCCTGCAGCTTCGCCCACATCTCGCGGTCGCGGACGTCCGTCCAGATCACCGGCCAGTCGATGCCGCTCGCCTCGTCATAGGCGCGCGAGACGTTGAACGGCAGGCAGTGCTCGTAGATGGCGAAGGATGCGAATTTCGGGTCCATCGCGGTCCGGCATTCGTCGAAGGCCTCCTTGAGGCTGCGGCCTTTCGCAACGCTCGCCGCGACCGACCCGTAGAGGGTCGAGAGGAAGTCTCGGGTGAGAACGATGCCGTCGCGCACCATGTCGGATGTGGTCAGCGCCGCGCCGCGCCCGGGCACGACCGCCTTCGGGTTCAGCGTCGCGATGGCATCCAGCGTCGTCGGCCAGTCCCGGAAATGAGCGTCGCCGCAGTAGCAGGCGGAGTGATACTCGACGAGATCGCCGGTAAAGGCGACCTGCGCATCCGGCACGAAGGCGACCGTGTCGCCGGCCGTGTGGCCGCGCCCGAGATGCATGAGTTTCACCTCGCGCCGCCCGAGCCAGACGGTCATCTCGCGGCCGAAGGTGACATGCGGCCAGGTCAGGCCGTCGGGGATCGACTCCGCACCCGGAAACAGCCGCGGGAAGCGCCCGATCTCGCTCGCCTTGTCCTGCTCGCCGCGCTCGACGATCAGCGCGCGTGTCGCGTCGGAGGCGAGAATGGTTGCGCCCTCATAGGCCGAGGCACCGAGCACGCGCACCGCGTGATAGTGCGACAGCAGCACGTATTTGATCGGCTTGTCGGTGACGGTCCTGACGCGGGCGATCACGTCCTCGGCCATGGCCGGCGTCGCCTGCGCGTCGATCACCATGCAGCCGTCGTCGCCGACGATGATGCCGGAATTGGGATCGCCCTCGGCCGTGTAGGCATAGAGACCCTCGCCCAGCTGGTCGAATGAAATGGTCTTCGGGCCGAGGTCGGCGGTGGAAGCGAAAGCCTTGGACATTCTCGTCACTCCAGGATGGCGGGCAGGGACTGGAAGCCGCGAAACCGGACGCGGCCGGTGCGGACCGGCGTGCCGGCGATGCGGTAGCGGGGATAGCGGGTGAGGAATCGCGACAGGGCGACCCGTCCCTCGAGCCGTGCCACCGCCATGCCGACGCACTGGTGCGGCCCGGAGGCATAGCCGAGATGCCGGTTCGGCTGGCGGCCGGCGTCGAACCGGTCGGGATCGGCGAACACCGCGGGATCGCGGTTGGCGGCGCCGATGCAGAGCGTCACGCGCGTGCCGGCGGCAAGCTCGGCATCGCCGATGCGCGCCGGGCCGGTGGTGATGCGATTGCCGAGCTGGTTGGAGCTCTCGATCCTGAGCGCCTCCTCCACGGCGAGCCTGGCGAGGCCGGGATCGACAATGAGGCGCACGCGCTCGGCCGGCCAGCGATCGAGCAGCAACAGGGCATTGCCGATCAGGTTGGTGGTGGTCTCGTGGCCGGCATT
>VFQQ010004329.1_pt1 | contig 12660 bp, 13 predicted proteins | sample 3512341 | NCBI WGS metagenome assembly VFQQ01 (sample SAMN10412373, study PRJNA504923) | tailings metagenome | isolation source: Relicate 2 Philex TSF1 revegetated site | place: Philippines: Tuba, Benguet | collected 2017-08-29 | reverse complement strand
TATCGTTGCCGGGAGCGAGCCTGACTTCGAGAGCGATCTCGACGATGCTTTCACCGACGAGAGCCAGGCAGTGGCGATCGCCACTGCCGAGCCTGAGGTGGTCGAGCCCGTTGCAATGGCTCCCGAAACTGTGGCCGAAGTACCGTCCGTTGCAGCGCAGGACCGCAGTCTGGAAGATGAACTCAACGCGCTGCTGGGTCGTATGACTGCACGGCCAGCCGCCGCTCCCGCCGCAGAAGTCGAAAACTGGCGCCCGCAATTTGCAGCTTCGCCTGCTGTGAGCGAACCTGAGGTTCAGCGTGACGTTGATGCCGATCTCGATGCCGCGCTGGTTCAGGAGTTTGCCGCTGCCGAAGTCGAAGAAGCTCCGAAAGCCGAGGCCGACATCGACTTTGACACCGATGCTTTCGATGCGGCGATGGCCGGTGGCCTGGATACGCTCGACGAGGAGCCATCCGGACAGATCGAGGAAGATCCTGTCGAAGCATTGAAATGGGCAGCTCCGGCTGCAGCAACTGTTGCTGCTACCGCGACCTTCGCCCAGCCGATTCGCGCATGGAGCCGTGGCAATCCCGTGGCGCCTCCGGCTCAGCCATATGAGGCTCCTGTACAGCAATACTCTGCATCCGTGCAGCAGTTCACCGCGCCGACACAGCTCACACCGGTTCAGCCGGTGATGCAGATGGAGCCTCGTTTGGCTGATGTGCCGCAGCCGTCCGTTCAGGCTGCCGCTCCGTCGTGGCAGAAGCCTGCGCATCAGGCCGCTGTTCGCGAAGACGTGCCGGATATCGAGACCATGGATGTGCCTGAGCGTGTGGTTGCGCTCGCTGACGATCTCGACATTCCGGAAGTGCCTTTCGAGCAGGATAAGCCGGAAACCTCGAATTTCGACGAGCTTGACGCCGAATTCTCGACCCTTCTCAACGAGATGCTGCCCGGAGAACCGGCCGCGCCTCAGAAGACGGCCCAATATGACGACGACGCCGGCAGCGGTTACAAGCGCGACCGTGTCGAGATGCCGGCCTACGCCGACTCGCCACAAGCCGCGGCTGCGGCGGCCGCCTATGCGGATCTCGGCTACCAGGCTTACGATCCTCGTGGCGCTCAGCGTTCCGCGCCTGCAGCCGGCCAGATCGCCGATGACGGTTTCGACTACGATCCGGATTTCGACGAGAGCATGACCATCCCGGATGCAGCTGCAGCCGAAGCCAATGAAGCGCCGCGTCGCCGTGGCCTGATGATCGCTGCCCTGGTCGGAGCAGTCGCCGTGGTTGGCGGCATCGGTGCCTTCGCTTTCTCATTCGGTGGCGGTTCGAGCTCGGAGGCGCCGGCCATCGTCAAGGCGGACAGCCAGCCGATGAAGGTGAAGCCGGAAAATCCCGGTGGGACCGTTATCCCGAACCAGGACAACAAGGTCTATGACGCCGTTGCCAAGGGCGCCCGCCCGGCCAACCCGGTGCAGCCGAAGCTGGTTGCCAATGCCGAGGAACCGGTCGATGTCGTTGCCAGGGAACAGGCCGCGCAGGCTGAACGTACTGCTGCTTTCTCTGGCACAGATGACAGCGAAGGCGTCGCAGAGAATGCGGCTCAACAGCCGGTCAAGTCGGAAGACCGCGTTGCCCAGGTCGCGCAGGAGAACGCAGGCACGCAGGAAGGCGCGCTGGTAACACCGCGCAAGGTCCGCACCATGGTGGTCAAGCCTGATGGCACACTCGCACCGCGTGAAGAGCCGGCTGCCGCTCCGGTTGCTGCTTCCGAACCGACTGACCCGACGCCGCAGCGTGTTGGCCAGGATCAGACCGGTAGCGTGCCGCAAACTGCCGAACCTGTTCTGAAGCCGGCGAAGCCGAGCACCGTTGCTGCAACACCGTCCGCCGCTCCGGTTGTCCCTCAGCGTCCGTCTGATCAGCCGGTCGACATCGCAGGAGAGGTCAAGCCGCAGGCACAACAACAGCAGGTTGCTGCAGCACAGCCGCAGGCTCCGGCTGCTGCTACGGGTTGGTCGATGCAGATTGCGTCGCAGCCGACTGTCGAGGGCGCGCAGTCGACTTATCAGGACCTGGCCCGTCGCTATTCGAATGTACTGGCTGGCCGCAGCGCCAACATCGTGAAGGCAGACGTTGCCGGTAAGGGCACCTTCTACCGGGTGCGCGTCATGGCGCAGTCGCGTGAAGACGCCATCAAGCTCTGCACCAGCTACAAGGCAGCCGGCGGCAACTGCTTCGTCTCGAAATAAGCTCCACAAACGTTACAACAAGAACGGCGCGGCCCAGGCCGCGCCGTTTGTTTTTTGAAACAGCAAATCTGGTCCGTTCGTGCGACGTTGCCGGCGAGGCAACGCACTGGGCGCTTCAGGGCAGCGTCAGCGGTTCTTTGGCGAAGTTCCTTTCATTTGCCTTGCGCGGTAGGCACGGCGCACGCGCTCGCGATTGCCGCACAGGTCACTGGCGCACCAGATACGCGAGCGGTTGTTGGTGTGATCGATGAAAATCGCCCGACAGTCCTGCGCATGGCAGGTTCCGAGCCTGCCGAGGTCGTCTGAAACCAGCAATGTCGACAGTGTCCATAGAACCGGCCAGAGCGGCTCCGCTAGGTTTTCTCCCGGCAGATCGTAGGTGGTTTCTCCCGACCCTCGTATTTGTTTTAGCAGCCGAGGCGGGGAGGTGAGATATGCGAGATAGGTGTTGATCAAGGGCAGTAACGGTGAAAGGTCGCCATTTGCCTGTGCCGTTTCAGCAAGCTGGCGGATGGCGCTGCGCAGGGCCAGCGCGTCCGCCAGCACATTGGCGGCGTCGGAGGGGCGGGCACGTGCCAGCAGGCGCAACTTTTCTCCCGCCGCCGGGGGCATCGTACCGCGCGCCAGGCTCCAGTCTATGAATGCGCCGTAGTCGGCAAGCAGGTCGCGTTCCTTAGGCGTGCCGGTCAGATCGATCGTGTTGACGAAATCCAGACACAAGGTGCCCGCGATAAAGCGGTGCGGCCAGACCGGTTCTGGAGACAAATGAGCCGTTTTTGTCAGGATGATCGCCTCGTTTGAGGTTCAATTCTTGCTAATGCATGTAGCCATTAGTATCGTGAAGATGCAGCCTGGGCAACCGTTGTGGTGCCACTTTCGGCGCTCAAGCAGGACATGATGCAGCGATGGAGGAAAGCATGACCAAGGCAAGCCAGACGGTGCAGATCGTGCGCGTATGGCGCGGCAGCACTCCGGCCAATCGCGCTGATGACTATGAAGCCTATCTCTATGCGGAGGGTCTGCCGGATCTGAAGAAATACGCCGTTGGTATGCAGATGTTGCGGCGGGATCGGGCGAGCGAAAGTGATTTTGTGGTCATGTCCTTCTGGAAGGACATCCCGTCCATGTCGCGTTTCGCCGGCAGCGATCCCAGGAAGATCAGGCACCTCGAGCGGGATGAGGAATTCTTGACCGTCCTGCCCGAGGCCGTCGAGATCTTCGAGGTGAAGGCCAGCACGCTGCCAGCGCCGTTGACGCTTGCCTATGCGGCCAAGGCGCTCTGATGGCACCGGTTTTCGTTGACCCCGCGAAGGTATGTGAGTTCTCAGACGCGGACAGTTTCTATCGCTGGCTTGCCCAAAATCATTCCGCCGAAACGGAGGTCTGGATCAAGATCCACAAGGTGGGTTCGGGGTTGTCTTCGATCACGTCGCTCGAAGCCATCGATGTTGTTTTATGCTGGGGCTGGATCGATGCCATCCGCAAGGGGCTGGACAAGACCAGCTATCTGCAGCGCTACACACCGCGCGGCAGGAAGAGCATCTGGAGTCGGATCAATGTCGACAATGTTGCCCGACTGATCCAGGAAGGGCGCATGACCGAGCATGGTTTGCGCGAGGTGGATGCTGCCAAGTCCGATGGACGATGGGCCAACGCCTACAGTGGCAGCAAGAACCTTGTGGTTCCCGAAGACTTTCGGGCCGCCATCGACGCCGAGCCGGCTGCGCGCGACATGTTTGCCAGGCTGAGTGCGCAGAACCGCTTCGCGCTCGTCTTCCGCATTCACAATTTGAAGACGGAGGTCGGCCGCAGGAAAAAGATCGCGGAATTCGTCGCGATGCTGATGCGCGGCGAGACCATCCACCCACAGAATAAGAAATGACATTTCTCCCGCGCAGCCTTATGGCCACGCGGGAGAGGTACTGTCACCGTGACTGGTGCTGACCGCGGCGATCCAGGGTTAGCGCGATCAGAACGATCATCGCCATGACCACCATGTACGCAACCAATGGCCAGGCCGTGTCGCCATCGAACGCCAGCACCGCCAAGGTGCCGGCAATGCCGACGATCAGGCTTTCGATGCAGAAATACAGTGCCACGGCCGTTCCCGCGCGGTCACCGAAATCCGCCAGTGCGCCATTTGCCGTCACCGCGCCAGTAAACACGATGCCGATAGCCGCCAGCCACATCGGCAGGATGAAGGTGACGAAGGACGGTTCGGCGAGTGCCTGCCCGAGGCCAAGAAGCGCTGCCGCCGCCAGTATCAGCGTCATGCCGCGTTTCGTGCATCCGGGAATGCCCCATCGGCTCACGAAACGCCTGGCGAAGCGTGTCGTTACAATCATGACGCCGGCCACGGTAGCGAATGCAAGGCTGAACACCATTTCCGAATAGCCGGCCTGGGCAATCAGCACCCGTGGCGCCGTCGAGAAGAAAACGAAGAAGCTTCCCATCGCGGTGCTGAAGGCCAGCGTATACGTCCAGAATGCCCGGCTGCACAGTATGGGCAGTATCGCGGGACGGCTCTGCGTGATGGCTGCCAGCCGGGTTTCATGCCACCGCGCAAACGCATTGGCGATTGCCGGTAGCGTCAGCAGGCCCAGCGCGATGAAGACGGCGCGCCAACCGCCCTGGCCGGCGATCAAGGCGCCGAGGATTGGCCCAAGGGCCGGAACGAAAGCCAGCATGGCGCTGAAAAGACTGTAGATGACCGCGCCTTCCGGCCGTTCGGCATAGACATCACGCACTGTGGCGAAGGTGGCGACCAGCGCCGCCGATGCTCCGACTGCCTGCAACAGACGCAGGCCGAGAAACATCGCTCCAGTCGTTGCCGTAGCGAGGCCGAAGGAGGCTGCTGCAAACAGCACGGCGCCGCCAAGCAGCACCGGCCGGCGGCCGATGCGATCGGACAGTGGTCCGAACACGATCTGGCCGGCGCCGAGCAGGACCATGTAGAGGCTGAGGGTCAGCTGGATAAGGGCAGGGCTTGTGCTCAGCTTGTCCGGCATCGCCGGCACGACGGGCAGATAGATGTCCATCGCCAGCGAGGTCAGAAGGTCGAAAGGGGCCATCAGCAGCAGCGCTGCCGGCAGGCCAGAGGCCCATACGGGATTTTTCTTAGACATGACAAAGGGTCCACTCAAAGGAGATTCGAGCAGCGTCTGTCAGTCAGTCCGGTCGATTGGATGGGAGTGGACAGCACGCCGCAACAACGAAAGCGTCGTTGCGGCCTATCTGTCTGATTGCGGTAGGGCTCCCATGCCGATGCTCCGATGGAGGATCACGAAACGCGGCGTCTAGCATTGCATCTGCTCAAGGGCAATGCGGTTTGGCCGGCATGCATGGCAGCCATGCACCCCAAGCCATTGCTCTCAAGCCGAAAACCCTTAGATTGCAGGCTAGAGGACGACCTCCCCATCTTGGGAAAGAATGTCCGGGACGGCCCGGCTCTCCAAAGGAGGGTCGTCATGGCCTGGGTTTACCTCATTGTTGCCGGACTGTTGGAAGTCGTCTGGGCCTTTTCGATGAAGAAGTCGGAAGGTTTTACTCTGCTCACACCCACCATCATCACCATCGTCATGATGATCGCGAGCTTCGGCTTGTTGTCGGTCGCCATGAAGACACTGCCGCTCGGTACGGCCTACACCATCTGGACCGGCATCGGGGCTGTCGGCGCCTTTGCCGTCGGCGTGATGGTGCTGGGCGAAGCAATGACGCCGATGCGCGTGCTGGCCGCCATCCTGATCGTCAGCGGCCTTGTCTTGATGAAGCTGTCGAGCAGCCACTAACCTGGAAGCCGCTGTTGCTGTCAGGTCATGGCAGCTATCATCGCGTTTGAAAAGAAAACCGCGTCCAATATGTCGGCAGTCACCGGCCCGGAACGTCATTTCGATGACGGCGGGCCGGTGGTCGGCGCGCCTTCGGCAGTTTCCTGTTTTGGGAGGCGGATGGATATGGGTACTTCTTATCGTTGGGTGATCGTCGCGGCCGGTGCGCTGATGACCTGTGTTGCGCTGGGCGCGATGTTTTCCCTCGCAATCTTCCTCGAGCCGATCTCGGTCGACACCAACTGGTCACGAGCCGGCATTTCCAGCGCCATGACGCTGAATTTCCTGGTCATGGGCGTCGGCGGCTTCATGTGGGGCGCCGCCACCGATCGTTTCGGTCCGCGCATCGTGGTGCTGATTGGTGCGGTATTGCTCGGGCTTGCGCTGGTGCTGGCAAGCCGGGTGCATTCGTTATTGATCTTCCAGGGCATCTACGGCGTGCTGGTCGGATTGGCGGCAAGTGCTTTTTTCGCGCCGATGATCGTTGCCACCACGGCCTGGTTCGACAAGCACCGCAGCCTGGCGGTTTCGCTGGTCTCAGCCGGCATGGGCGTGGCGCCGATGACGATATCGCCCTTCGCGCGCTGGCTGATCACCGCCTATGATTGGCGCACCGCCATGTTTTACATCGGCGTGATGTCCTGGATATTGCTCGTGCCGGCAGCACTTCTGGTGCGGCGAGCGCCAGATGCGCTGACCGCCGATAGCCAAGGTGGGGCTGCTGCTGGCGACTCCAACGGCATGACCGTTGGGCAGGCTTTCAAGTCGATGCAGTTCCTGGTTCTGGGGCTGACGTTCTTTGCCTGCTGCATGGCGCATTCAGGCCCGATCTTCCACATGGTCAGCTACGCGATGGCCTGTGGGGTAGCGCCGATGGCAGCCGTCTCCATCTACAGCGTCGAAGGCCTGGCAGGCCTCGGCGGCCGGATTGTGTTCGGCATCCTTGGTGACCGGCTCGGCGTCAAGCCCGTCCTGGTCGCCGGGTTGCTGATCCAGGCCGTGGTCATCGCGGCCTATCTCATGGTCAGCAAGCTGGGCGAATTCTACGCGCTGGCGGTGATTTTCGGTGGCACCTACGGCGGTGTCATGCCGCTCTACGCCGTGCTGGCGCGCGATTACTTCGGGCCACGTATCCTGGGCACCGTCTTCGGTGCTGCAACCATGCTCTCCTGCATTGGCATGGCCTTTGGTCCGCTGGCTGGAGGCTGGGTCTATGACGCCTATGCCAGCTATTCGTGGCTGTTCATCGGTTCCGCGATCGTTGGCCTGGGAGCCGTTGCCATTGCTCTGGCGTTTCCGCGGCAGCCGAGACAACAGCTGCAGTCTGCATGAGGCTGGATCGTGTTTGAGGTTCAAGCGGACAGTCTGGAGAGCTACTTCGAGTCTGATCCTCGGCGCAGGAGCGAACTCGAAAAGGTCGACAGCCTGATCCGCGGCGCGGCCCCAGGCCTTGGTCGATACTTTCATCGGGGCACGCCGGCCGGTCAGGCCGGCATGCGCCTGAAGATGATAGGCTATGGTCAGTTCCGCTACGCGGTCAGGAGCGGAAAACAGGTATTGTGGCCAGTCATCGGGCTGGCGCTGCAGAAGAATTACATCAGCCTCTACTTTGCCGTCACGTTCCAGGGGCGCCCAGTCACTGCGCTCTATACAGGTCGGCTCGGCGCGCTGCGCGCCGGGCGCAACAATTTCACTTTTGACCGCTTTTCCCATCTTGATGCCGACGCGTTGGAGAAGCTTGTCACCTGCAGCGCTGAAATCTTCGAGGCTGAGCCCGACAATCCCGTTCGCTACAAGCAAAGTTCATGATGGCTGAAACCGTCAGTTTCGGCTTCGCGCCAGAGAGCCGAACAGCAGTGGCCAACCGAGATTGACGGCCAGTCCAGCCAACAGGATGAGCACCAGCCCGGCACCTTGCGTGAGCGTGATCGAACGCCCGAAGACGGCCAGATCCGCGATCAGCGCAGCAGCAGGATTGAAGAAGGCGCCCGCAGCAATCACTGGGGTGGGTAACCTGGGATAGGCGGAATAGAGCAGGACATAGACGATACCTGTATGGATCAAGCCGAGGCCAGCCAGCCAACCCCACATCGGCAGGCCGCCGGTCAACGTTGCGGTCCTCACGAACGGGGCGAAGGCGATGAGACCGATCATGCAGTGCAGCGTGCTCAACACATCCGGCTTGACCGATTTGACGGCGCGTGTGGTCAGGGTTGTCGCCGCATAGAACAGCGACGCCACAACCGCCAGGCCGACGCCGATCAGCCAGTTCCGGGCGGCCTGCATGGCGCCGATCCTGGGCAGGATGGTCAGTACCAGGCCGACGAACGCAATCGCGATCCAGCCAAGTTTGTCACGCGACAGGGTTTCCCCGAGAAACAGTCCCGCGATCAGCACGATCCAGAAGGGCTGCAGGTGATAGATGATCGTAGCAAAGCCGATCGAGGTACGGTTGAAGGCCTCGAACAGCGCCAGCCAGTTGATGACAAGGCATAGTCCGCTGACCAGGATCAGTGGCCATTGCCGCCTGGCGACATGGAGATAATCGCTGCGACCACCACGAAAGCAGACCCAGGCGAACAACACGACCACGCCGAACAGGCAGCGGAAGAAAACGACGTTGAACGTTGGCTGGCCGGACATGACCGAGAACAGTCCTGATGTTCCGGACAGTGCCATGCCGGCCGATAGCATGATGGTGGGGCGAGCGAGATCGTTTTTCATCGTCGTCTGGTGCTGGACGGACATCGTCTACGTGGCACAAGGCCAGTATGCCAATCGGGCTGGGCGCGCCTTCTATCGGGCCAGACGATAAGCTACGTCGCTCGTGCCTCGCCGATCTCGTAAACAAGAAGGTTGCGGTCGGTGATACCGAACTCAGACCATGTCGCCCGCCAGGCATTGATGTGGTTGGAGGCAAAATGGGCGTCGAGCGAGGCCTGGTCGAGCCAGATTTCCTTGACGTGGATACGCCCGGCAACCAGCACATCCTCGGCATAGGAATATTCGAGACAACCTGCTTCAGCACGGCTGGCAAGGATCATGCGTTCCATCACCGGGCGTGCATCGGCCAGTTTTTCGGGCGGCAGGCGGACAGTGCCGATGATCAGAAGCATGTCTGGAAACCTTGGGCGTGTTGTGTTGGCATTTTATGCAGCCTGGATCGTCCGCATTGTAGCCGTTCGGCTCGAGATTTCCTTGGCCTGCCGAAAGCTCTAGACTCCGGCCATGACCGAATCACAGACCCTCATCCTCGGCTGCGCCGGAACATCTCTCACCCGAGAGGAAAAGAGCTTCTATCGGAACGAATGTCCATGGGGCTTCATCCTGTTTGCCCGCAACATCTCCGAGCCGGAGCAGATCCGCGATCTCGTAGCCGAAATGCGCGATTGCATTGGCCGGCCGCAGGCGCCGGTATTTATCGACCAGGAGGGCGGGCGGGTGCAGCGATTGCGGCCGCCATTGGCTCCGAACTATCCAGCCGGCGCGGCGTTTGGCGCATTGTATCGGGAGAACGAGGAGGCCGGGCTGCGCGCCGCCTGGCTGCTTGCCCGGCTGCATGCCTTCGATCTCCTGCGCTACGGCATAACCGCCGACTGTCTGCCGGTGCTGGATGTGCCGGTGGAGGGTGCCAACGACGTCATCGGCGCGCGCGCCTACGCCAAGGACCCGTCGATCGTCACTGCGCTGGGTCGCGCCGCTGCCGAAGGACTGATGTCGGGTGGTGTCATTCCCGTGATGAAGCATATTCCCGGCCATGGCCGGGCCTTTGCCGACACGCATCTCGAGCTGCCGACGGTAACGACGTCGCTGAAGGAGTTGCGCAGGCATGATTTTGCCCCATTCCAGGCGCTCAACCAGCTGCCGATGGCTATGACCGCGCATGTCATCTTCAGTGCAGTCGACCCCAACAACCCGGCGACGACATCCGGCAAGGTCGTGGAAGAGATTATCCGCGGCGAGATCGGTTTTGACGGGCTTCTGGTGTCCGATGACACCTCCATGAAGGCACTTTCTGGGGATTTCCAGACAAAGGCTGCCTCGATCCTTGCGGCTGACGTCGATCTGGTCCTTCACTGCAACGGGGTCATGGAAGAAATGATGGCCGTGGCTTCGCGGGCGAAACCGCTGGAAGGCAAGGCGCTGGAACGGGCCAATCGGGCACTCGCTTCGGTCAAGGGACATGACGACAACGACGAGGCGGAAGTGCGCGCCGAGTTCGCGGATTATTTCGAGGCGGTCGCGTAACCGCATGGAGTGAGAAAAGAGGCAAGGTGGCGGAACTCGCGGAGAAAAAGGCCGGCAAGGCCGCGCCGATGGACCGCCTCTGGACCGAGGGTGACGACGATCGTGTCACCGGCGATCCCGAGCTGGTTGTCGACGTCGCCGGTTTCGAAGGGCCGCTCGACCTTCTCCTCCATCTTGCCCGCAACCAGAAGGTCGATCTCGCACGTATCTCGATCCTGGCGCTGGCCGAACAGTATCTGGCTTTCGTCGAGAAGGTGAGGGCGCTGCGCCTCGAACTTGCGGCCGACTATCTGGTGATGGCGGCGTGGCTCGCATTCCTCAAATCGAAGCTGCTTATCCCCAAGCAGCCAGGCGAGGAGGGAGAGAGCGGCGAAGAGATGGCGGCGGTACTGCAGTTTCGACTGCGCCGCCTCGAAGCCATGCGTGATGCGGCGGCGCGTCTCGTCAACCGCAATCGGCTCGGCCGAGATGTTTTCCAGCGCGGCATTCCAGAGATGGTCATCGTCGAGAAGCGCAACGAGTATTCTGCGACGCTCTACGATCTGCTCACCGCCTATGCCGGCCAGCGTCAGCGTCAGGCGATCTCGAATGTACGCATCGCCAAGCGCGGGGTCTGGTCGCTCAAGGAAGCACGCACGATCCTTGCCCGGTTGATCGGTACATCGGCGGACTGGACAGCGCTGGACAGCTTCCTGATTGAATACCTGGCGAGCCCGGCGGAAAAGCGCACTGCCATGGCGTCTTCCTTCGCGGCCACATTGGAGCTCGTGCGCGAAGGCAGCATGGAAATGCGCCAGGATGAAGTGTTCGCCCCGCTTTATCTGCGCGGGCGTCAGCGCGCGAAGGCAGTCGAGGTCGTGCAATGAACGAAAGCAGCAACGCTTCGGTCATCCCCTTCACGGTGGAAGACGAGGACGAAGCAGTCTCGGTAAAGAATCCGGCGGAGCGTCTGCATCAGGCCGAGGCCGTGCGTATGGCCGAGGCCATTGTCTTTGCCAGTGCCGAGCCTGTGACAGAGAGGCAGCTTGCCCAGCGCCTGCCCGACGGTGTCGACGTGGCAGCAGCGATGGTCGAACTGCAGGACATCTATTCGCGCCGCGGTGTAAACCTTGTGCGCGTCGGCGATAGCTGGGCCTTCCGCACCGCGGGCGATCTCGCTTTCCTGATGAGCCGGGATTCGGTTCAGCAGAAGAAGCTGTCGCGCGCGGCGCTCGAGGTGCTGGCCATCATCGCGTACCACCAGCCGGTCACCCGTGCTGAAATCGAGGACATCCGCGGCGTCGAAACCTCGAAGGGCACGCTGGACACGCTGCTGGAGACGGAGTGGATCCGGATGCGTGGCCGACGCAAGACACCGGGCCGACCAGTTACTTATGGCACCACCGACAGGTTCCTCGACCATTTCGCGCTGGAGGAAATCCGCGATCTGCCGGGTATCGAAGAACTGAAGGGGGCCGGCCTGCTTTCCACCCGCATGCCAGCCAACTTCTCGGTGCCGCTGCCGCCTGCCGATCCCGACGAGTTGACCGAGGACGAGGATCCGCTGACCGATATCGATCTCGAAGAGCTTGGTCTCCTCACGCCGCGCGTCACGGAAGAGTGATTGGTCAGCGCCAGCAAACCGGTTCATGCGCTGTTTGGTAGCGGCCTATTTTTCGGATGATCTCAACAAATCCGGCTGACAATTGGCCGGACGTGATAGAAGCTGTCGCGGTTCCGTTTGAATCCGGATGCGAAAACGCATAGATCAGCGGCAGGGAAACAGTTCAAGAGAGAAAAACAATGGGTTCCTTTTCGATTTGGCACTGGCTGATCGTGCTGGTCATCGTGCTCCTGGTGTTTGGCCGGGGCAAGATTCCGGAGCTGATGGGCGACATGGCCAAGGGCATCAAGAGCTTCAAGAAGGGCATGGCCGACGACGAAGCCGACGATTCCCGCACCGTCGAGCACCGCGCCGACGAGACCGTCTCGAACATGAAGGAAAAGGCTGGCAAGAGCTGAGCCGGCGCTTTCCGGAGACACCGTCAGGCACTGGACGTTTCCGTTTTACGGAAACGCGGAAGCGCTTTACTTCTTTGTTTCTACGCAATTCCGGACGCAAAACCGCTGCGCACTTTTGCTGGAATTGCTCTAGTCGGAACCGATAGTCATGTTCGAAGTCGGCTGGACCGAGATGCTGGTGATTGCGATCGTCATGATCGTGGTCGTCGGCCCGAAGGATTTGCCGAACATGTTGCGTACCTTCGGCCGCACGGTGGCCAAATTGCGCGCCATGGCGGGTGATTTCCAGAAGCAGTTCAACGAAGCGCTGAAGGAAGCCGAACTCGACGACGTCAAGAAGTCGGTCGA
>VFQQ010004328.1_pt1 | contig 12666 bp, 10 predicted proteins | sample 3512341 | NCBI WGS metagenome assembly VFQQ01 (sample SAMN10412373, study PRJNA504923) | tailings metagenome | isolation source: Relicate 2 Philex TSF1 revegetated site | place: Philippines: Tuba, Benguet | collected 2017-08-29 | reverse complement strand
CGCGTGATCAATATCGGCTCCTACGCCGCGCGCACCGGCGGGCACCAGGGGGCAAGCCACTATCAGACGACGAAATCGGCCAATCTGGGTTTCACGCGCGCGCTGGCCCGCGATGCCGCCCCGCACGGCATCACGGTCAACGCGATCAATCCCGGCCGCGTGATGACCCATATCAACGCCGACGCGCCCGCCGCGATCAACGAGGCTTTCGTCAAGACCGTGCCGCTCGGCCGCCTCGGCGTGCCCGACGATATCGCCAAAGCGGCGGTGTTCTTCGCGTCCGATTTCGCCGATTACATCACCGGCGCCTCGCTCGACGTGAATGGCGGCGTCTTCATGCCGTTATGACGGGCCCGGCATGATCGCCAACGGCTTTCCGGACGGCTTTGCCGCGAACTTCGTGGACAGCGGCGGTGCGCCGCCGCAATCTGCGCACGGTTCACCGCAAACCGGCGTCTTTATGTCCCCTGAAAACATCCTCGCCCGTCTGCGCAAGGCCGATTGGTCCGTAGATGGCAAATCGCCCAAGCACCTGGTGCTCAGCACGCACCTGGCCGAGATCATCGTCTCCGCGCGCTGCCCGCCGGGCTTGAAACTGCCGACCGAAACCGAAATCACCGACGCGACCGCGCTCAGCCTCGGCACGGTGCAACGCGCGCTGCGCACGCTGGTCGATGACGGTATGTTGGAACGCCGGCGCGGCCACGGCACATTCGTCGCCGAACGCGCGCGCGCCTTCGGCGATCCGACGCAATTGCGGTTCCTCGATCACGACGGCGTTTCGGTCCTGCCGATCTCGCTGCAAGTGGTCAGCCGGCGGCGGACGAGCGAGCATTGGCCGTGGTCGGCCGAGCTCGGACAAAGCGCTGGCGACGTACTCGAATTCCACCGCATGATCGACGTCGATGGGCGCTTCCGCGCCTTCGGCCGCTTCTTCATCCGGGCGGGGCGCATACCGTTGCTCGACGATCGGCCGTTGCGGGCCCTCGACGGCGTCCATTTCGCGCAAGTCGTCGCCGACGCGTTCCCGCACGACGGGATCGACATCGAACAGCGCTTGACGGTCGAAATGCTGCCGGAACGCATCTGCCGCCTGATCGACCTCGAACCCGGCGGAATTGGCGCGGTCTTGCGCATCTTCGCGCGTGGCGGTGGAACGCTGGTTTATGTGCAGGAGATATTCCTGCCGCACACGCCCTACCCACTCAAACTCGGCGCCGACCGCCGGCGATAAGGAAAGATTTTCCCATGCCCGAACCCGAAAACGGCCTCGACGGGCAGGTCGCCGTCGTCACCGGGGCCGCGAACGGCATAGGGTTGCATCTCGTCGGCCATCTGATCGCGCGCGGGATGCGCATTGCGGCCGTCGATATCGATGCAGCAGCACTCAAGCGCATCGAAGCCGAAACGGGCGGCGACGTGCTGGCGGCTTTCGCCGCTGATATCCGCGATGAAACCGCCGCGAAACAGATCTTCGACGCGATCGAAAAGCGCTGGGATACGCCACAGGCCTTGGTCAACAATGCCGGCATCGTCCGCCAAGGCATGCTGCTCGAAACCACGCCCGCAATGTGGCGCGAGGTGATCGACGTCAATCTGACCGGCGCTTTCATCTATACCGTCGAAGCGGCAAAACGGATGCGCGCGCGCAATTATGGTCGCATCGTCAACGTCACTTCACATGCCGGGCTTCTGGGCACGATCACGCGCGGCGCCTATTCGGCCGCAAAGGCGGGCATGATCGCATTGACCCGCACCGCCGCCGTCGAACTGGCCAAAGACGGCATCACCAGCAACGCCGTGGCGCCTGGCGCCATCGAAACGCCACGCGTCACCGCCACGCACAAACCCGCGCGCCGTGCGGCCTGGAACGCGGCGATCCCGCAAGGACGTTACGGCGGCATGGACGAACTCGCCGCCGCGATCGCGTTTCTAATTTCGCCCGCCGCAAGCTATGTCAACGGCCAGACCTTGTCGGTCGATGGCGGATTCTCGATCGCCGGGCTTCTCTCGACGACGTAACGTGCGAAAGTTTCCTCACGTCGTTCGACCGAAAGATCGAATTGGCTCGTACGCTGCTCCGAAATGAGGAAAAAATTTGATCGACTGTCGCTCGTCAGCGCGCTTAGGACAGTTTGATCGATTTGCGTAAGGGAGGGTTTTCGGCTCATCGTCACCGTTGAAAGGGACGAGGATGAGACCGATGAAGCAGACGCCGCCGAACGGCACGGCCGAGCAGCATGTCCGCGAGATTCGCCGCCAGACGCGCAAGAAGTATTCTGCCGAAGAGAAGATACGGATCGTGATCTCGGGGCTCCGTGGAGAGCACTCGATCGCCGAGCTGTGCCGGCGGGAGGGGATCGCGGAGAGCCTGTATTACGTGTGGTCGAAGGAGTTCATGGAAGCCGGGAAGAAACGGCTCGCCGGGGACACCGAGCGCCAAGCGTCGTCGGGCGAGGTCAAGGACCTACGCCGGGAGATGGGCGCCTTGAAGGAGTTGGTCGCCGATCTGACGATTGAGAACCGGCTGCTCAAAAAAAGTTCCTACGGGGATGGGGACGACCGCGAATGAGGTACTCCGCCTCGGAGAAGCTCGAGATCATCCGGCTGGTCGAGGAATCCCGGCTGGCGGTCAAACGCACGCTCGAGAAGCTGGGCATCTCGCGCTCGAAGTTTTATCGCTGGTACGACCTGCACCGGCGCTTCGGCGTCATCGGCTTGGAAGATCGCCGGTCTGCCCCGGGCCGGGTCTGGAACAGGGTACCGGATGAGGTTCGGGGCCAGGTGATTGACCTCGCCCTCGAACGCCCGGAACTGAGCCCCCGGGAGCTGGCGGTGACGTTCACCGACGAGAAGGCCCAGTTTATCTCGGAAGCATCGGTATATCGGCTGCTACGGGCGAACGGGTTGCTGACCAGCCCGGCCTTCATCGTGATGAAGGCGGCTGATGAGTTCCGGGACAAGACGACGGCGCCCAACCAGCTCTGGCAGACCGACTTCACGTATCTGAAGGTGATCGGCTGGGGCTGGTTCTACCTGTCGACCATACTCGACGACTTCTCCCGGTTCATCGTCGCGTGGAAGCTCTGCACGACGATGAAGGCGGCGGACGTCACCCAGACGGTCGAGATGGCGCTGACAGCTTCGGGGCTGGACGGCAGCCAGCACCGGCCGCGGCTGCTGTCGGACAACGGATCGAGCTACTTCGCGGGCGATCTGGCGACGTGGCTTGAAACACAAAACATCAAGCACGTGCGCGGCGCGCCGAATCATCCGATGACGCAGGGCAAGATCGAGCGCTGGCATCAGACGATGAAGAACCGGATTCTGCTCGAGAACTACTTCCTGCCTGGCGACCTCGAGGCGAAGATCGGCAGCTTCGTCGATCACTACAACCACCGCCGATACCACGAGAGCATCGGCAACCTCACGCCGGCCGACGTCTATACCGGACGCGGGCAGGCCATTCTGGAAAGGAGAGACGCGATCAAGCGAAAGACCATCGAGCACCGCCGCTTGCTGCACCGGCAAGCGACCGCCTAAACTGAAAACCCAGATGCGCCGAAGCCTCCGTTAGCAACCGCTTCAAACAGTCCCGATTGTTCTGACGACGGACATCCCTGCGATTGACGGTTCCGTCTCAGCAATGCAGTGGCATCCACGCGGCTCGCGCAGTATAGGAATGGAGGCCTGAGCCATGCTCAATCAAGTCGAAACACCGTCTGCTTTTCACGATTCGTATTTTTGCCCTAAGTCCTCATATATCGGCTGAAGCTCTGCAGGTGTAAGCGGCCATCGAGATTTTGTATCTCTCGGCGCTGTATCGGCGAGATAATACATCAAAAGTACTGCTGGCTGCCGGAACAAAAGACGCGTAGACGCCCGCTCTGAAATGAGTTTGGCGATAAATGGCTTGCCTTGAAGAAAGACCGAAATCTTACCCTCTCCAACTTCAGGCAAGCGATCTGAGTATGCATCCAGCATCAACGTATTCAGATTGGATGGCTCTGGAGCCAACCCAATTGCTTCCTTGAATATTAATGTCAAATTCTCCATTGCAAGCCTCAGTGGCTCTCCCGCCTCTTCAATCTGCTCCATGACTCGGCCGAAGAAGTCATCGGCGGTTTCGATGAGTGCAATACTGCGTGCGCAGTATCTCTTCGTTAAAGAAGACGCATTGGTTTTTGGCTTATATATAGTGTCGTGCGTAAGTTCGCTGTGAGCATGCTGCAGCAACGTACGTATTTGCACTTCGCATGGCGTACCAGCCGCAACCACGCCTCCATCAAATGGAATATCGGTCTTGGCGGTTACTACATAGTGAACGGATTGATACCCAAAGACCTCTGGGTGATTTCCTCTTTCCTGGTCAAAATCGCGATCCCTTGATGGCGTCCAATGTGGAGACTGTTCCACGAACTTGCTGACGATACTGATGTCACGCTCCAGCAGGACAACAAACCTCACGCCAACTTTGTCGGTAATCTCACGATATGGGTCTTTGTAGGACTTACCTCGATAGAAAGCCTTCTCCAGAAGGGAGATATCTGTCTTCACTCGGGGGACTGGCGGAATTTTGATAAACTCATCAACGGCCTTCGGTAAATTCAAAGCTGCGAGGCCATCGCGTATCGTCTGCGTCACGTATACGCCCCATGACGCGTACATCTCTCGCTCCGCTTTCCAGCGGGCTATCAATTCGACCTCGGTCATTCTTGCGAAACAATGCGGTCACGAATTGTGATTTGCGTCCACTTCTCACCGTTTGACGGCGACCCGTCGAGCGGGGCAGCAGCTATCAATTTCATTTCTACCAGCTCATTGAACTTATCTGCGGGACCAGAGAGACGGATCTCTGATTTGAATCGAACCTTTCGTAGCTTCAAATGAGGAGCCACTTCGGTCAGATCTTTGGCAACAGCGATGTCTGGAAAATCTCGTACCTTCATGAACTGCTCGTAAGCATCTCGCATATGATCATCTACAAGATATGCCTGAGCGAATTGGGCTACCTGAACCGTCGTCCCCTGATCGACCTTCAAATAGGTATAAAGCCCGGTACCAAGGTCGAGCTTCAGCTCTTCAGGGATCCCGAGGTTTCCGATGAACTCCTTCGTCAATGAATGGAACTGCTTCGTAAGCCGCGCGCTTGATTGGGGGAATCCACAACCTAAGAACCCTTCATAGAAATACTGTGCTGCAGCATCCCGATTGCTGCTCGTCATTCCGTCGTCGTATATGAAGGCGCGAAAACCTTCCGCAGGATTTGCTCCGCTGGCTTTAGCAGCATCTACTTCAACAAAAACACCGATTTTGTATAACTTCGCCTGCGGCGTAAGAATTAAGTCTTCTAAGAACTCGAGACCAAGAACCCCAGCATTGTTGGTCCTGGTAAAGCCATTCTGCGGTTCGGCCTTGATCACACCAATAACCCGCTTCGCGGGATGATCAATTTCACCTTCAAACACCACGAGAATGCCACCGGGTAGCTTGCGGTATAGCTGTGCAGCAGTCAGTTGATCGGCGGCACGGGTTGAAGTGGCAATATATTGTTGGTCATCTTTCACCTTCATTAAATCCTGCACCAGCGCCAGCATTGAACCTTGCCCACTCTGGCGAATCTCCATCTCCACACTCTGGGACGCCTTCCCCATTGCCGTAATCACACGGCTACGCAAAGCCTCTGTTGCCTTTTGTCCAAGCGCGATCAGGCTGTTGCCATGAGACGGCGGAACAGGGGTCTTGTCATCATTGCGCTGAAATACTTCATGAATGGTAATGCGCTTGAACATCAAATTGGCGAAGATCATGGCGCAGTTCTTCTCCCCCTAACTTATAGGAAACAGAATTGCAGCCTTCGCGTGCTTACTCCAGTAATAACAACATCCTTAGAATTATATTCTAGGTTTGTTCTAAACCTTATCACTTAGCTTGTAAAGAACAAAATAGGTACATTTAGATAATTCATTCACTTTTGAGGCCTGATAAAAATCCCGACACGTGTCACGAGGTCGCGTGGGGTTTGACGCGCTACAAGCTAAGTAAATTGGATCTTTGATTTATTCATTACGAACACCAACTCGTTGCTTTTCGACGTTTTTATGCCCCCCATCTTGATTTCATTTGTAGATTTCATCAGGTGTTCGCCATACTCGTAGAAACTCAAGCAGATCGATCGACCCAAGCATCTCTCGCGCCAGCCGTAACCGCTCGACCATCGGCATCGCGGTCTCCGTGGGTAGGCTCTCGATTGCCTTCTCGGCATTCTGCAGAAAATCCGCAAGCGTCCTAAGCTCGCCCCATCGCACGATGCCTTGGCGGAGGAGCTTCTCACTCTCCTCCCGAGCAGCAATTAGCCGCCTTCTGTGCTCCTCTTCCTGGCGAAGACGCTCTCGCTCCAAATATTGCTGATGCGCGATCTCTGCTCGTCTTTGCGCTTCTTCGATTTGGGCGACAAGCTCTTTAGAGGCCGATTTCACCCGGGCGACGATTCGACCAACCTGCATCTCGAGCTTTTTTGACTTCGTCTCTTGAAAAGACTCCGTCCAATGGACCGAAGGGTGCGGCGAGAACAGCACCAACCGAAACCGTCCCGAGGGAATGTCTTTATCGGTCGTCCAACTATGATCCATCAGGTATCTGGATTTCGAAGTCGGCTTATATTCCTCGTCCCGGATGTACTTCCCGTTCACATAACGAAGCCGAACGAGCTCGGACATTTCGATGAGTGCCACGCCGATAGTGGCGTTGGGGCCGTAGATGACGGTCGGCCTATCTGGTGACCAGAGGCTCGGATATCGATGATGGGGCTCTTTTCGCGGAACCTCCCGCTCGTCGACGTCACATCCGTGAAGCCGATCGTGGGCGCCGGCAATCCCGACTCGAAGCTTAGCTGCATCAAGCTTTCTAAAGACGAAGTTGGCCAGCTCAAACGCTCGATCCAACGACTTTGACGATGATCTGATGTCGACTAGGACGCGTTTGAATGGCCGAAGATAATCGCCTTCATCCGCGGTCCGCGTCTTCTCGAAATGAACGCGGGCGTCGCGCAGCAGATAATGAATGCCGTCGCCTTCATTGCTGTCGGGAAGTCGGAGCCTCGCGAGCTTTTCTTCTGATCGTTGGAACGCGATCGAAATATCGACTCCCTTTTGCCAACTCGTTGGAAAGCCGGGCCTCGGGGGTGGCAGGGGTATTTTCTGGGTTCTTTTCCCAGCAGCATGCTTCGCCCAATAGCCAAGCCCTGGCTTCGGGATATCGAGGTAGCTACAGACACGCGATAAGTAGCTTCCCGAGACCGAGAACTCTTTTGCCAGTTTCTGCATCGGCGTCGACCACACTCGCTCGTAAAGCGCATCCCGTGAGATCATTGCCCCTTAGCACTCCAGAAAGGCGTTGCAGTTCAGCTCCCGGTTTTGCGGAATCGACCATGGCTCAATCCGCGCCCGGACGGATTTTCGCTGATCCGAATGCCGTTTGTAAGTACTCCCGCATCACTGAGTTCCTTTCGGCTCAGGACACGGAACTCTTTTGGGAAATCCTGTCGCCGAAAGAAGCGCGTCGGTAGGCCGCGAAGCGGCAGCGGCTCGAGCCCGAAATACCTGCAACTCGCCGAGACGACGTCAGGGGGAATCTTGATGCCGCGCGACTTCGCTTCCCACTTCTTCCGAAGTTTGTTCTGCGAAATGTAAGTCTTGTCGAACTCATTCAGATCGCTCAGGTGAACCCGATGTGCAGCACCACCATGCAAATCTCTATAGATCGCTAGGTACTCATCTCGAATAAGTGCGGCGACCACGGCCGCATCCACGTAAAGCCTATCGCCAACTTCCTTCAACGATACGGTCGGGTTCGAAATACCGAGGAGCCGATATGCCCATTGATGAGCCTTCTCTCGATCGTAGAGGAGGCGCTCGAAGAAGTTATGTGCGGATGCATCGAATTTGATCGGCGTCAGCTCGCCGGCCAGGGTCGCCTTCACGACCATCGCCCAAGGGTTCTGAACTTTGCCTTGGATGATCTGCACAATCACACGGGCAGTGACTGTCGTCTTTGAAATCCTCTCAGGTTTGACGGACTCCTCGAGTTGCTTGAAGACCTCCGCGACGGCCTCTTTACGATAGAGAGCATCGACCGTTTCAACGAGCTTCAAGTACTCGGGATCGGCCGCGACAAAGACCCCGCCAGCACAGAGGTCAGCGATCACGTCGTGCTTCAAGCGCCATTCGCCGCGAAGATACCGAGCGGAGACCATGCCCTTGATCTCGTTCATGATCTCCTCGACGCGCCGGCGGCTAATCCGAAGCGGCGTTCCGCGGCCTTGCGGATCGCTTAAAAGAACGCCGGGAAACTCCAGGAGTTTCGTAATTCTCCGATGGCTCCAGCCATATTTTGCCTTCACGTCCTTCAGCATGATGCCGTTGGAAACGTCGCCAACGGCCTGCGCCAACGGCGTACCGGACTTCAGCGAGATCTCGGGGTGCTCCTCCAGGAATCGCTGGATAGCCGGGACGACCACGGACCAGATTTCGGCTTCGGCGCTCCATTCCCGCAGTAGGATCTGGAAATAGCCGAAAGCTTTCTTGGTGCCGTAGTTACCGTGCCTCTCCTCGGAGATCTCTTGCTCCTCTTTGAGGTAACCCAGGAGCGCTTCCGGCCAGCCTGTCGCCGTCTTATAGGCGCGCAGTACGGCACTCGACCAATCTAGGCCGTCCGTTCGCCGGCCAGGCTTCTTCTTGAGGTCGCCAAGCCGATCTAACGCGTCCTTGGGACGTCGCGCATCAGCCTCCTGCTCCATGCCGGCGGCGAGGGAGAAGATGAATTTATAGATCTTCTGAACGCTCAGCTTCCGAATATCGGGCGGGAGGGCTTCCATTGCTTTGTCGGTACGCTGGCGGTCGAGGGAAACAAGATCGGCGAGTCCGGCGATGGCAACCCGAAGATCCTCATCCACGTGTTCCGCTTGCCCGGTCGCAATCGCCTCGCCGCAACTATGGCAGGTCAGAAAGTTGGACCTTTGCCACGTGAAGACCGTTTGGCAGCTAGGGCATGCCCCGATGAGGCTTTCGCCGGTGTCCGGGTCAGCTACGACGAAGGCCAGGTCCCAGCACATACGATGGATGCCTGTCGCCTTGAACATGTGCGGCGCTACGCGAGGGGCCCCGCCAGCGAAGACCGATCTATCGATCAAGTTTCCGGCGAAGCGAACCGCGTTTGCCATGCCTAGCACTGACTCGTAACGGCGACAGTCGAGTTCTTGAGGATCGACACCTAGACGGGCGCCGATCGACACAAGGCTGTGCCCCGTCCGATGGAAACCTCGAAGATCTCGTACACCCGCCTCCGTCGCCGCTAGAACCGACGCTGGGCCCGGAAGCAATAAATCCGCGGCGACTCTCAGAAAATAGCCATTAAGACTTTCGTCCGGCTTGATCTCGAGGGTCTTGGAAAACTGCGTTCCATCGGTGGTCATGACAAGTCTATCCTTCGGGATCAATCCGAATTACGAGAGCTCCAGCTTTGCGCCGTGAGTTTGCCGGGTCGTGAACTCGCCGTTAGCACTACGAAGATCTTTTTCGCGCTTGGACATTTTTCGCGATCGAGTACGTGACTCCTTCGACGGTTTGGACTGCGGGACTTCGGAATTCGTCGTAATTGCTTTAAGGCGCAGTACTTCCCGGATCGCCGTAGCGTCGATACCTTGTTTTCCTCGCTCTCGCGCATTTCTCGCTGCTTGCCGAATAAACGAGTCGACCACTCGGAATACACCCTTGGTGTACTCAAGAACTCTCTGTGCAACCTCATCCTCGATAAGATACTCCGCGTCAGGGCAGCCAAAATCCTTCGAAAGACCGACGAGGACGGATTTGAATTCATCGAAGTCTGCCGTCCGAAGAAAATCCCCGTTCTCGCCCTGATAGTCGGGATTTTGGGTGTCACAGAAAGCGCGGATGCGAATTTGCATCACCCGACGCGTCAGGATCTGTTCATCCAATTGAATGACGTCCTCAGCTTCCGGTACGCCTACGAAGATGATTCCAATCTGCCCCTCGTTCATCAGCGATTTAATCGTGTCGCAAACGCCATAAAGATCGCTTCCGACTTTGCGAGCAAGGTGTTGAAACTCGTCGATCACGATAACGCGGACGCCGAGCACCTTGAGAAAGTGCAGAATTCGTCGGCGCAGAGCGCCATTCGGCTCGCGCGGCAAGATTGGCCCACCAAGCTTGTCCAACAGCGCCTCATAGAACGCTCGGATAGAAGGCTTTGAAGGAATCTCGATCGTGATCATCGCTCGAACCGCACTGACGTCAGCAGAACGTGACCGAACTTCTTTTGCGAGTCCTGTTACGAGCCAGGATTTTCCAGTGCCAGATGGCCCAATAATTGAAGCACATTGACCACCACGACTGGATTTTGCTCCGTCATAGAAATCCGTCAGATCCTTGAGCGCGTCTTTGTACTGTCGCGTTACGAGAGCCGCTGAGAGAGGTCTATTCAGATCGTCGAGGTTCATGATTCGACTCCTTTGAACGGGGACAGCTCATTCATCGAGATCAAACTTCTCGATGTTGGGCAGTTTTCGCGGAGTCGCCGGCTTGGCAGCCTTTTCATCTCCTCGAGTCATTGTCGTGTTGATTCGAGTCTTCGCAACAGAGCGCTTTGTCATCCTCTGGGAAGCTTGTTTGTCAGAATGATCTGTGACGTCTTTAGTCGTCCGGGAGACATTGCTCTTTCGACGGCGGCGATTCATATGTCGATACTCAGCCGTCATCTCCGACAGATATTTTTCGTACAAGTCAGGTGAATCGCTGACGTTACGCGCATCCATTTCCGCTTGAATGAAGCGATGCTTTCGAAGGGAAACGCCCTTGAGATATGGTGCGCTGAGCGCTGGGACTTCGACTGCTTGACCGGATTTAGGATCACGGAGATAGATCTTTGAAACATCTTCGGGATCCAGAAGGACCTCGACGATCGGATTTTTACGTACGTGAGCGTGCGCGTAGGATCGAAGTCGAGCTACTTCGACGCTGCCATATTGAATTCCCTCGATCCGAATGCCTTCGCGTGTCGCTTTAGCCTCGTAGCTCATAAGAGTTGCCTGACGTAACTCTTCGGCTGACTTGATCGGTCGGACTGGATACTTCTCGGTCATTCGGTTCCACATCTGCAGAGGAGAGCACCTGAGTGCAGAATGCCGTTTGTTGTGATAGACATCGAAGATCGTTCGCGCGATAAGCCGATTGAGCTCGTTGAATGTGATTCGCGCCTCCACTTCAGGCTTCCGATCACCTTTAGCTGCCGGATTGCTTTTCGTTGTGCCTGCAAGCTGATGAAATAGCAGCGTGTTGAGAGTTCCGAAGAAGCGCTCAATCCTCCCTTTCGATTGGGGAGTTCTCGGCGGCATCATCGCGAGACGGATCCCCAAAACTCGCAAGGCTCGCTTCACTTGCGCGCTGATGATTTCGCGGCCTAGATCTGACGCAAGTTCATCGCACTCGCCGAAGATCGGTACATCCGACACGACACCGAGCGCATCGAGCGCCGCGCGGGTCTTTGGGCTCATCGCGTAACGAAGTGCGGCGAGAACAGTGGACGAATCGGGATGCCGTGCGTCTAGGATATATCCGGCAATCATCCGCGTTTTATGATCAATGATGCAGGTCAGCCATACACGACCGAGGACTGAGTTCCCTTCATTATCGACCACATTGATATCGATCTTGGTGTGATCGATTTCCCAGCGAGCCATCGGAAACAGAAAGTCAGGTCCTTGCATCACCTGCTTGTACGTCAGACGTGCGGTTCGCTTTCCTTCCTCATGCTCGAGGCGGCGCTCGCCGCCAGAAACTTCGATGCGCCGGAAGATCGTCGATCTGGATGGCACGGTCTCGCCTCTCAGGCTTGTGCTGGCAGAGATACGATCAGCAATCTCCTTCCGGATGCTTACAACGGCGCTCGAGATCTGAGCCTCCGGCGTTTGGAAATAGTATTTTTCAGACAGATCGGCGATCCATCCTTCGATGATGGGATGCAGCTTGCTGCCGCGTGCGCCCCGAAGGTGAATTGACGGCACCAGAAGTCCGAGGTTGGCCTTTCTTTCCGAGATCTTTAGCCATCGATAGACAGTTGAAACACCGGGCGGCGCCTTCATCGATAGCCACTCGGGCATGCCCCATTTTTCGACATACTCGCGATGGATTTTGTGAATGAGCTTTGCCGCGAGAGATCGCCTGCGCTCTCCCACAGGCACGGCAAGTAGTGCCTTAACGAACTCTGCTCTGTAGGTAGCGAGATCGAGGCGTGTAATCCCGGATTTTGCTTTGTAGAGCATCGCGGATAGGAAGCCGCTGTCGCCGCTCGTTCGAGGTGCTTTCGGTTGGTCGATTAGGACCGCTCCGGCATTGAGCTTGGCCGCGAATTCGTCACGCGTTAGGTCGAAATGGCGGCCGGTTCGGTAGGAGACGAAGGTGACGCTGCCATCTTTGTTGGGATTGGCGATCCGGCAATCCTCGTTATCGATGCTGATAACGGTGCCGAGCTGCAGTCCGAAGGCGCATGTGGGGATGTTGGCTTGATTGAACATGTTTAGCTCCAGGCAAAGTTCGGGCGTGGCTCGAATCGAGCGTTAAGCTTTCGCGGTTGTTGGTGGACGACTGTGCT
>VFQQ010004327.1_pt1 | contig 12667 bp, 15 predicted proteins | sample 3512341 | NCBI WGS metagenome assembly VFQQ01 (sample SAMN10412373, study PRJNA504923) | tailings metagenome | isolation source: Relicate 2 Philex TSF1 revegetated site | place: Philippines: Tuba, Benguet | collected 2017-08-29 | reverse complement strand
TGCTGGCGGGGCTGGCAAAGTCGCGCGGCCGCGGCGACTTTCACCGCGCGGGCTGTCTGGCGTCGGTGATCGGGGCGATTGTGCTGATATTGGTTGGGCGGTTGTTGGGAATCGGCGGATAAAAGAAAGAATATCTCACGCAAAGGCGCAAAGAAAGAAGGCGCGAAGTCAGCTTTGATGGTTGTTGACGATGCGTTTGACGCCTTCCTTGAAGGTTACGCCGCCAAAGTTGATCAGCAACCCCAATGGCATATCTAGCAGGCGAAGGTATGTCAGGACTTGCTTGCCATGGAACGGTGACAACCGCTCCACAGATTTCAGTTCGACCAACAACACGCCCTCAATCAGCAAGTCCGCTCGAAACCCCTCCGGCAACTCAATCCCATCATAACGAACGGGAATCGGCACCTGCCGCTGCACATTCAGCCCGCGCCGCACCAACTGATCGGCCATGATGGCTTCATAGACCGACTCAAGCAGGCCCGGTCCCAAATTCTTGTGTAGATGAAATCCGCAATCGACGGTGACGCGGGCGATTTCTTCGATATGCACCCCGACGCATCCCCTTCTTTGCGCCTTCGCGCCTTTGCGTGAGATTTCTTTTACGCCATCCTCACGGCACCAGCACCGTATCGACCGCCTCCGCCAGCATCTCCGGATAATCGAGCGTATAATGCAGCCCGCGGCTTTCCTTGCGGTGGAGCGCGCTTTTCACGATCAGGTCGGCGCATTGCAGCAGGTTGCGCAGTTCGATCAGGTCGGTCGTCACGCGGAAGTGGCCGTAATAATCCTCGACCTCGCCGGTCAGCAGGCGGATGCGGTGCTGGGCGCGCTCCAGCCGTTTGGTCGTGCGCACGATGCCGACATAATTCCACATGAAGCGGCGGATTTCGGTCCAGTTCTGCTTGATGATCACCTCTTCGTCCGAGTCGGTGACGCGGCTTTCGTCCCACGGGCGGATCGCGGGGGGCGGTTCGAGCTGGTCCCAGCGCGCGACGATGTCCTTTGCCGCCGCCTCGCCGAACACGAAACATTCGAGCAGGCTGTTCGACGCGAGGCGGTTGGCGCCGTGGAGGCCGCTTTCGGTGCATTCGCCCGCGGCGTACAGCCCCGGCAGGTCGGTGCGCCCGGCCAAGTCGATCAAGATGCCGCCGCAGGTATAATGCTGCGCAGGGACCACCGGGATCGGCTGCCTGGTCATGTCGATGCCGAGCGTCAGCAGCTTTTCATAGATGTTCGGAAAATGCCCCGCGACAAAATCGGGGTCGAGGTGACTGATGTCGAGATGGACATAGTCGAGCCCCGAGCGCTTGATCTGGTCGTCGTTGGCGCGCGCCACGACGTCGCGCGGCGCGAGTTCGGCGCGCACGTCGTAATCGGGCATATAGCGGTGGCCGGTCTCGGGATGCTTCAAAATTCCCCCCTCGCCGCGCACCGCCTCGGTGATCAGGAAATTCTTGACGTCGAGGTTGAACAGGCAGGTCGGGTGGAACTGCATCATTTCCATGTTCGACACGCGGCAGCCGGCGCGCCAGGCCATCGCGATGCCGTCGCCGGTTGCGCCTCTGGGGGCGGTCGAGAATTGATAGACGCGCCCCGCGCCGCCGCTCGCCAGGATTGTCGCGCGGCCGACATGCGCGTGGACCGTCCCGCTCTTTTCATCGAGCGCATAGACGCCCCAGACGCGGCCCGATCCCGAATAGCGTTCCTCGTGCCGTCCGGTGATCAGGTCGACGCATGCCTGTCCGGGCAGCAGGGTGATGTTCGGATGCGCCGCGGCGGTCTTGAGCAGCGCCGCCTGCACCGCCCAGCCGGTCGCATCGTCGACATGGACGATGCGCCGGTGCGAATGGCCGCCTTCGCGCGTTAGGTGCAGTGCCTCGGCCTGCTTGTTGAACGGCACCCCCATTTCGACGAGGCGCTCGATCGAAGCGGGCGCGTTCTCGACGACGAACTCGACCGTCTCGCGCCGGTTGAGCCCCGCGCCCGCGACCATCGTGTCGTCGATATGATTTTCGAACGTGTCGCCCGCGTCGAGAACCGCGGCGATGCCGCCCTGCGCCCAGGCGGTCGATCCGCCGGTCAGGTCGCCCTTGGCGAGCACCAGTACCTTGCAATGGTCGGCGAGCGCAATCGCGGCGGTGAGACCGGCAGCGCCCGAGCCGATGACGATGACGTCGTGGGGGGAGGTGTCGGTCATATCGTCAAACCCTAAGCCCATTTGCATCGAGCGAAGCCGAGATATGTCTGGCCCGGCTACGACGTGTCTCGACTTCGCTCGACACGAACGGACAGCGGGGGCTAGCCATTCGCCGCGCGCGTCAGGTTCAGGAACACGTCTTCCAGATCAGCCTCGCGCGTCGAGACATCGACGATGCCGTGGCCCATTGCATTCACCGCCGCGAGCACTTCGCCCGCGTTCATCCGGTCCTTGTTATAGCTGATCGCCAGCCCGCGCTCGCCCTCGCGCTCGACCTTTTCGAACGCCGGATGCGTGGGCAGCGTGGTCACGTCGGCATCGAGCGTCACGACGACGATCTTTTCGCGCGCCATGTCGACCAGTTCGCGCGTCGGCTTGTTCGCGATCAGTCTGCCATGGTTGATGATCGCGATCCGGTCGCAGAGCTCCTCGGCTTCCTCCAGATAATGCGTCGTGAGCACCACCGTCACGCCGCGCTCGTTCAAGGACTGCACATAGGACCACAACTGCTGGCGCAGTTCGATGTCGACCCCCGCGGTCGGCTCGTCGAGGACGATGATCGGCGGCGAATGGACCATCGCCTTTGCGACCAGCAAACGGCGCTTCATCCCGCCCGACAAGGTGCGCGCATAGGCGTCGCGCTTGTCGGTGAGGTGAACGGCGGCTAGCAAATCGTCCGAAATCCGCTTCGCTTTCGGCACGCCATAAAGCCCCGCCTGATTCTCCAGCGTCTCATAGGGCGTGAAAAAGGGATCGAAGACGATCTCCTGCGGCACGATACCGATCGAATATTTGGCGTTCCGCGGATCGGCATCGATGTCGAAACCCCAGATGCTCGCCGACCCGGCGGTCTTGTTGACCAGCCCCGCCAGGATATTGATCAGCGTCGACTTGCCCGCGCCGTTCGGACCGAGCAGTCCGAAAATCTGGCCGCGCGGCACGTCGAAACTGACGTTATCGAGCGCCTGTTTTCCCCCGGCGTATATTTTCGAGACGGCGTCGATGCGGATGGCGGCTTCGGTCATGGGCGCTTCCATAACCGCGCGCCCGCGCATCGCAAAGGACTGATCGCTGCATCATTTGATTGGCGAGCGCGGCGTTAACCCAATGTTGGAAAGTCGCGATTAGAGGCAAGGGTGTGAGGACCAGACACACCCATAAGCCGCAGTTCGCGCTGCGCTGCGCCGCCGCCTGTGCGCTGATGACGGTTCCGGCCGGTGCGGCGCAGGCGCAACAGACCGCGCAGAGCCAGAGCGAGGCCATCGTGCTGCGCCCGCTTTCCTTCTTCAAGGTCAACGACCTCGATTTTGGTGACATCATCCCCTCGAACGTCGCGGGGACAGTGACCATCGCGCCCGACGGGTCGCGCAGCCGTACCGGCGGCGTCACGCTGGCGGGCAGCAACGGCGCTCCGGCGCGCTTTGCAGGTCTTGGCAGCTTCAACCGCCAGGTGAACATCTCGCTCGGGTCGAACACGATCTTCATCACCGGCCCCGGCACCCAGATGCGCGTGCGCACTTTTGAAATCGGGAGCACCCCGACCGCGATCCTGTCGACCACGCCGACGCGTTTTCGCATCACTACCCCGCTGGGCAACTATAATTTTCCGGTCGGGGCGACGCTGGAAGTCGGCGCCAATCAGGCGCCCGGCGTTTACAACGGGACGTTCACGATCACGCTCAACTATCTTTGACTTTTGTCCTGTGGGGGGACGACGGCACCGGATGACCACAGGGTTCAACAACCCTGCCGGTGCCGTCATGACCCCAGCCTCCAGATGCTGCGCAGACCCGATTGCTCCCGCCCCGCGCGCTTGCTATGGGCGCGATCGATGACCCAGCCCGCGCCCGAAACGATCCGCACCCCGAAAACCCGCATCGCGTGCGACGGCACCGGCGACGGCCTGGCCGATGCCGCGCTCGGCCACCCGCGCGTATGGCTGGAAATCGATGCGGACCAAGGTTATGTCGACTGCGGCTATTGCGACCGGCGTTTCATCCTGATCGGCGGGGTCGCCGATAAAGGTTGATCGTCGGCTGAACGTAAACAGCCTCTTTACCACGCCCGTGCATCAACCGCTCACGCCCCGCTGGCATAAATGTGTCAGACAGGAGCAGAATCTGTGGGGATTCGAGGGACCAGACACTGTCGGGACGCGTGCCGCGGCCTGACCATCGTCGCTGCGACGGCGGGCGCGATGCTGTGCGCACCGGCGCATGCCGCCGACACCAATGTCACCGCCAATGCGGCGGTGATTCGCCCCAACACGCTGATCAAGACCGACGATCTCGATTTCGGCACGCTGACCAGCGGCCCGACGGGCGGCACCGTGTCGGTCAACGCCGTTTCCGGTGCGCGCACATCGACGGGCGGCGTCACGCTGGTCGGCACCGGCGCGCAGCGGGCGAGATTCCAGGGAACGGGTGGCATCTTGCTGATCACCGTGTCGGGCAGCACGTCGGTCACGCTGGCACGGGTCGGCGGCGGCGCCCCCAATATGACCGCCAGCCTCGTTCGCGCCGCGAGCACCAGCGGCGGCGGCATCGCACTGCTGGGATCGACGCTGCTGCCGAGCGGGGTGCAGACCTATTATATCGGCGGGACGCTGAACGTCGGGGCGAACCAGCCCGCGGGCGATTACAGCGGCACCTTCACGCTCACCGTCAATTATCTCTGACAGCGGTTTGCGCGTGTGGCGCGCCGTGCCTATATCCACGGCATGACCAGTCCCACCGACCCCCGCCGCTTCCTCTATCGCGCCGACGCGCTTGATCCCGATCTGGCGCAGGCGCTGACCCGCGAGGCGCTCGCCAAAGCCGACGACGGCGAACTGTACCTGCAATATCGCGCGACTGAGAGCTTCGGGTTCGATGACGGGCGGCTCAAGACCGCCGATTATTCGACCGATGCCGGTTTCGGCCTGCGCGCCGTATCGGGCGAGATGACGGGCTTTGCCCATGCCAGCGACATCAGCGCCGGGGCGATCCGCCGCGCCGCCGAAACACTGGCGCTGCTCGACCCCGCCAGCCAGCCGCACGCCGCGCCGCCGCCGCGCACCAACCGCCATCTGTATGATGAGGCGAATCCGCTCGACCTGATCCCCTTCGCCAAGAAGGTCGCATTGTGCCAGGAAATCGACGCCGCGGCGCGCGCGCGCGATCCGCGCATCGCGCAGGTGTCGGTGAGCCTGGCGGGCAGCTGGTCGGTGGTCGAGATCGTTCGCGCCGACGGTTTCCTCGCCACCGACATCCGCCCGCTCGTCCGCCTCAACGTCTCGATCGTGGTCGAGGAGAATGGGCGGCGCGAAAGCGGGGTGTTCGGGCTTGGCGGGCGTTATATGTACGACCATCTGTTCGAACCCGCACAGTGGAACCGCGCGATCGACGAGGCGCTGGCGCAGGCGCTGGTCAATCTGCGCGCGGTCGACGCTCCCGCCGGCGAGTTCACCGTGCTGCTCGGCCCCGGCTGGCCGGGCGTGCTGCTCCACGAAGCGGTCGGCCACGGGCTCGAGGGCGATTTCAACCGCAAGGGTACCAGCGCTTTCTCGGGTCGCATCGGCGAACGCGTCGCCGCGCCCGGCGTCACCGTGGTCGACGACGGCGCGATGGACAGTCCGGTCGGCGGCGGTCGCCGCGGCTCGCTGAGCATCGACGACGAAGGGACCCCGACCGGCGAAACGGTGCTGATCGAGGACGGCATTTTAAAGGGCTATATGCAGGACCGCCTCAACGCGCGGCTGATGGGGGTCGAACCCACCGGCAACGGACGGCGTGAAAGCTTCGCGCACGCGCCGATGCCGCGGATGACCAACACCTTCATGCGCGGGGGCAACGACGACCCCGCCGAGCTGTTGTCGCGCGTGAAGAACGGCATTTTTGCCAAGAGCTTTGGCGGCGGCCAGGTCGACATCGTGTCGGGCAAGTTCGTTTTCAGCTGCACCGAGGCGTACAAGATCGAAAATGGCAAGCTGGGCGACTCGATCAAGGGCGCGACGCTGATCGGCGACGGGCCGAGCGTGCTGACCAAGGTGACGGGGATCGGCAACGACATGGCGATCGACGAAGGCATCGGCATCTGTGGCAAGGGTGGCCAGAGCGTCCCTGCGGGGGTTGGCCAGCCGACGTTGCTGGTCAGCGGGCTGACGGTGGGCGGGACCGCGTAACGTCCACCTCCGATCGCGCGGCCATGCGGGCGTGGCCTGTGACCGCGCTCACTTGGCGTCGGGCCTTCTCCGGCCTATACCTGCCGCAAACATAAGGCAGAATCGGGTCGCATGAATTTTTCGCCGAAGGCACAGCCTCCGGTTGCAGGGAGGAATTTATGCGTCCGACTTTCCGTTTCGTGTCCGCCGCCACCATCGCGGCGATGCTCGCTTCCCCGCTTGCGGCGCAGCAAAAGACCACCGGCCCCAAAGAACGATACGAGATGGACGCCGCGACGATGTCGGGCTTTGCCGCGATGGGTGGCGGCAAGGGCGGCATGGGCGGGGCGATGAGCATGATGTTCGGCGGCGGGCCCGACAATGCCATCGCGCGCCAGCTGTTCCTGCGGCTGGGATCGAACGAGGTGCCGACCGCGCCGCCGCCCAAGGGCGACCATTTCTTTTTGCCGTCCGCCAAACTCGGCAAGTCGGTGCCGCTGATCAGCCCCGAGCGCAAGACCGGCGAATATAGTCCCGAGTTCGAGCGGCCGAAGGGGCGCCTGCTGCTGTACTGGGGCTGCGGCGCCAAAGCGGGGCCGGGCCAGCCGGTCATCATCGATTTCGCCAAGGTCGCGGCAGGACAGATCCCGCCGGGCCTGTTTTCGACCGCAGTCCCGGTGATCCGCGAAGTGTCGGCGGCGAACAGCCGGTCCTATATGGAATGGCCGAACGGCAAATCGGACAAGATGCCGTCGCGCGACAGCTCGCTGCTTGGCGCGCATCGAATCGCGAGCAATGTCGGCCCCGACATCAACTTCACGCTGGCGCAGGATTATATGCCCGGGTTGCAGGCTTCGACCGCGATCCAGACCGACGGGTCGGTGATGATCCGCTGGAGCCCGCTGCAAGCCGCGACGGGCTACGCCGCCTGGGCTTTTGGCGGGATGGACAAGCTGGAACGTGGCGGCGACATCATCTGGTGGTCGAGCAGCGACGCGAAGGAGTTTGGCGGCGGATTGTGGGATTGGTTGCCGCCGTCGGTCGTCGCCAACCTCGTCACCAAAAAAATCGTGATGCCGCCTTCGCAGACCAGCTGCCAGATCCCCGCCGAGGTCAAGAAGGCGTCGGGCGAGATGATGATCGGCAATCTCAACGCCTTTGGACCGGAAGCCAATTTTTCCTATCCCCCGAAACCCGCAGGCAACGCGCCATGGAACATCGACTGGACCGCCAAAGTGCGTTTCCGTTCCTATACGATGCTGATGGTTGGCGTCGATTTCGGCGGGATGGGCAGCGGCGCGACGGGCGGCGGCACCGCTGAAACGCCCGCAAAAAAGAAGAAATGCAAAGGCCCGCTGGGCATCCCGCTACCCGACGGCGCCTGTTGACGCCGCGGCCAGTCAGCCTCTGTTCACTGTCGTCGGAGTAGCTTGGGTGCTGGGTAGGCAATGTTGAAGACCGGAGTCGAACCATGCGTCACCTGATACCGACAATCCTGGCCGCCGCGGCGGTGGCGGCCTCCCCAGCCGCAGTCGCGCGCGACAAGATCGAGCCCGAAGCGAAGCTTGCCAAGCTGCTCGAAGGGCGCGTCGCGGGCGAGGCCCAGCAGTGCATCCCGTTGTCGATTGCGCGCAGCTCGCAGATCGTCGACCGAACCGCGATCGTTTACCGCGTCGGTAATACCTTGTGGGTCAACCGGCCGCGCGGTGGCGCCGAGTGGCTCGACGACGACGACATCCTTGTCACCAAGACGATCGGCAACCAGTTGTGCAGCATCGACACAGTGCAGCTGGTCGATCGCTCCAGCCATTTCTATCGCGGCTTCGTCTCGCTCGGCGAGTTCGTACCGTATCGGCGCGTCAAGGGCGAGTGATTCCGTTTCCTCCGTCATTGCGAGGAGCCGAAGGCGACGCGGCAATCCAGGGCTTGCGTAATCCGCTCCAAATTGCTTCGCTTGGCTCGCAATGACGAACAATTCCGAAACCAGCGCCAACCCACCCCGCGACTGGGCGAAGCAACTGCTCGCCTTCTGGTTCAACGCGCATGGCATGGACGACTGGTACGGCGGCGGCCCTGATTTTGACGCCGACGTGCGCGAACTGGCCGGGGACTGGCACGACGCGCTCCGCTCGCAGCCCGCCGAAACCTTCCTCACCGACCCCGACACCGCGCTCGCCGCGGCGATCCTGTTCGATCAGGTGCCGCGCAATATCTTTCGGGGTCACGCCGACGCCTTCGCGACCGACAGCCTTGCGCGCGAGATTGCGCGCGGGATCGTCGCGAAAGGGTGGGACCAGGCGTGGCCCGACGAACGGCGGCAGTTTGCCTATCTGCCCTTCGAGCATAGCGAGGATATGGCCGACCAGCGCGAATCGCTGCGGCTGATGAACCAGCTCGCGGACCCGGTCTTTCACGATTATGCGCGGCAACATTTCGACATCATCGACCGCTTCGGCCGCTTCCCGCACCGCAACGACGCGCTGGGTCGCACGACCCGGCCCGAGGAGGAAGCCGCGATAGAAGAGGGCAGGAATTGGTGATAGGACGGCCCGATACGGAGACGCACCATGGCTGAATTCACCGACACGCTGGCCGACAAGCACATCGCATTCATCGAAAAACAGCCGGTCTTTTTCACCGCGACCGCCGCCGCGGACGCGCGGATCAACCTGTCACCCAAGGGCTATGCCGACAGTTTCCGGGTGCTTTCGGAAAGCCGGGTCGCCTATCTCGATCTTGGCGGGTCGGGCAACGAAACCCACGCGCACCTTGCCGCCGACGGCCGCATCACGATCATGTTCTGCGCGTTCGACCGCAGCGCGCTGATCCTGCGCATCTATGGCCGCGGTCGGCCGGTGTTGCCGCAGGACGAGGAATGGGACGCACTCGCGGCGCATTTCACCCTGCTGCCCGGCACCCGCCAGATTTTCGTCATCGATGTGGAAAGCGTCCAGACCAGCTGCGGCTGGGGCGTGCCGATGATGGAGCTGCAACATGAACGCGACACGCTCCAAAAATATCACCGCCAGGCCGACCGCGCGCTGTGGGTCGAAAAGTTCAAGGAACGCGACCGCAGCATCGACGGCCTGCCGACGCGTCCGACCGACCGCTTCGTCGAAGGTGAGACCGCCTGATGCCGCTGGTCGAGCTGGTGCGCCTGCCCAATGGCGCCGAAGCCGAGCTGCTGCGCGGGCGGATCGAAAGCGCCGGGGTGCATGCGGTGTGCTTCGACGCGGGGATGAATATCGCCGAAAGCGTCGGGCTGATGATCCCGGTGCGGATCATGGTGCTCGACGAGGATCTGGATGAAGCGCGGGCATTGCTCGCGGAATTTGAGGATCCGGGGAACGGCTTGGCGGCTGGAGCGCTAGACCGCTGAGACCATGATCAAAGTTGCCAGTTACAATATGCGCAAGGGCATCGGGCTCGACCGCCGCCGCGATCCCGGGCGAGTGCTGGCGGTGCTGGGCGAGCTCGACGCCGATATCGTCGCGCTGCAGGAGGCCGACCGGCGTTTCGGCACCCGCGCCAGCGCGATCCCGCCGCATATGCTGGACGAGCATAGCGATTATGTCGCGGTCGCACTCGACAACCGGCCCCACAGCATCGGCTGGCACGGCAACGCGCTGCTCGTCCGCAAGGGCGCCGAGGTCGAGGAAAGCCATGCGCTGCAGCTGCCGACGCTCGAACCGCGCGGTGCGGTCGCGGCGACGGTCCGCATCGGCGACACCAGGTTGCGGGTGGTCGGCATGCACCTCGACATTTCGGGTTTGCGCCGCCGCCATCAGGCGCGCGCGATCCTGAACCATGTCGCCGAGGGCGAGGATTTGCCGACGATTTTGATGGGCGACTGCAACGAATGGCGCAACCAGGGCGGCTGCCTCCATGATTTTGGCGAGCGGCACCGGCTGGTCGACACCGGCCACAGTTTTCACAGCCGCCGCCCGGTCGCCAGGCTCGACCGCATCTTTGCCTCGCCCGACTTGGAAGCGATCGACGCCGGAGTGCATCGCAGCGCGCTGGCAGCACGGGCGTCGGATCATCTGCCGATCTGGGCGCGGTTCAGGGCGGCGGGGTAACAGCGACAGCTTTGGACGGTCGCTTAGGGATCGGAAGCGGACGTTAAATCCTCCCCACGTGTGGGGAGGTGGCAGCGCGAAGCGCTGACGGAGGGGGGTCGAGTTCTCACACAACGTCGGCTTATCCCGCCAGCCCCCTCCACCACCTTCGGCGGTCCCCCTCCCCGCACGCGGGGAGGATCTTTATATCCGCAATTGGTCGTTAGCTGCCATTCTCTTTACCCGAATGCCCGGAAGGCTCGCAACTAAATTGCACAAAAATTAGGCAACCCCCTGCCTCCCCTGCCCAGCAAACGACCGAATATTCGCTGCGCGCGCGCCAAACCGTCACAAAATGTTAACTTTCCCGCCCCGTGCGCAATCTGGCACGGCTGTTGCAGTGCAACATGGTGCCATAAGCAAAAGGGGGCATCATGAAATTGATCCTGGCCATCATCAAACCATTCAAGCTGGACGAGGTCCGCGAAGCGCTGACCGGTCTGGGTATCGCCGGTATGACCGTGACCGAGGTCAAGGGGTTCGGGCGGCAAAAGGGGCAGACCGAAATCTATCGCGGCGCCGAATATGCCACCAACATGGTGCCGAAGGTGAAGATCGAGCTCGTCTGCGACGACGCGCTCGCGCCGCGGGTGGTCGAAACGCTCCAGCAAAGCGCCGGCACCGGTTCGATCGGCGACGGCAAGATTTTCGTCCTCGACGTGGGTCAGGCGGTGCGCATCCGCACCGGCGAAACCGGCGAGGCGGCACTGTGATGACGAAGGGGGAAGCAATGAACTTCATGACAAAGACGGCGGCGACCGCGGGGGCCGCCGGCCTCGCGCTGTTCGCCGCAATGCCCGTGTGGGCGCAGGAAGCCGCGGAGGCGGTGACCGAAGTGGCCGAAGAAACAGTCACGGCCGTCGTCGACAAGGGCGATACCGCCTGGATGATCGTCGCGACCATATTGGTAATGGCGATGATCGTCCCCGGCCTCGCGCTGTTTTATGGTGGCCTTGTCCGCACCAAGAACATGGCGTCGGTGCTGACCCAGATTATCGCCGTGGCCAGCCTCGCGATGATTCTGTGGGTGATCTACGGATTCGGCCTGTCCTTCGGCGGCGACGCCAACCAGTTTGTTTCAACGGGCAAATTCTTTCTGGCCGGAGTCACCCAGGACACGACGGCGGCGACCTTTTCGGAAGGTTTCGAAATTCCCGAATTCGTCTTTATCGCGTTCCAGATGACCTTCTCGGCGATCACCGTCGCCCTGGTGCTTGGCGGTCTTGTCGAACGCATGAAGTTTTCGGCGGTGATGGTTTTTGCCGTCATCTGGCTGACGATCGTCTATTATCCGATCGCGCATATGGTGTGGTACGAAGGCGCCGACGAGGCGACGACCGGGCTGATCTTTGGCTGGGGCGCGCTCGATTTTGCGGGCGGCACCGTCGTTCACATCAACGCGGGCATCGCGGCATTGGTCGGATGTTTCATCATCGGCAAACGCACCGGTTACCAGAAAGAGATCATGGCGCCGCACTCGCTGACCATGACCTTGATCGGCACCGGGCTGCTGTGGGTGGGCTGGTTCGGCTTTAACGCCGGGTCGGCGCTCGAAGCCAACGGGTCGGCCGGTCTTGCGCTGATCAACACCTTTACCGCCACCGCTGCCGGTGTCCTGTTCTGGATGCTCACCGAACGCGCGCTCGGTCACAAGGGTTCGCTGCTCGGCGCCTGTTCGGGGGCCATCGCAGGCCTGGTCGCGGTCACCCCGGCAGCCGGTAACTCGGGTCCGTTCGGCGCGATCCTGCTCGGCGCGATTGCCGGGATCGTCTGCTGCTGGTTCGTGATGAAGATCAAGCCCAAGCTCGGCTTCGACGATTCGCTCGACGTGTTCGGCATCCATGGCCTCGGTGGCATCATCGGATCGGTCCTGACCGCCTTCACCATGCTGACCGCGCTCGGCGGGCCGGCGGGCGACGATTATGTCCTTGGCACCCAGCTGTGGATCCAGGTCAAGTCGGTCCTCGTCGCGATCCTGTGGTCGGGCGTCGGATCGGCCATCGCCTTCTATATCGCCAGGCTGGTCACCGGCGGCCGCGTCGCCGAAGAGGTGGAGCGCGAAGGGCTCGACCTCGGCGAGCATGGCGAACGCGCCTATAATTATTGACGAGACAGGATACCCGTCGCCGCACGTCTCTCTCCTTTCAAAAGACGGCGGCGGGGTCCTCACCGGGTTCCTCCTGCGAACCACTGGCCGGGGCGTATGTC
>VFQQ010004326.1_pt1 | contig 12669 bp, 13 predicted proteins | sample 3512341 | NCBI WGS metagenome assembly VFQQ01 (sample SAMN10412373, study PRJNA504923) | tailings metagenome | isolation source: Relicate 2 Philex TSF1 revegetated site | place: Philippines: Tuba, Benguet | collected 2017-08-29 | reverse complement strand
GTCGTTGCCGACAAGGACGAGTGCAACCGTCCCGACACCACGCTCGAAGGACTCGCCAGCCTGAAGCCGGTGATGGGCGAAGGCCACACGATCACCGCGGGCAACGCCAGCCAGCTCGCCGACGGCTCGTCGGCCTGCGTCGTGATGGAAGCAAAGGTCGCCGAAAAGAAGGGCCTCCAGCCGCTGGGCCGTTATGTCGGCATGGCGGTCGCGGGCACCGAGCCCGACGAAATGGGCATCGGCCCGGTCTTCGCGATCCCCAAGCTGCTCGAACGCTTCGAGCTCAAGATGGACGACATCGGCCTGTGGGAACTCAACGAAGCATTCGCGGTGCAGGTGCTCTACTGCCGCGACAAGCTCGGCATCCCGAACGAACTGCTCAACGTCAACGGCGGCTCGATCTCGATCGGCCACCCCTTCGGCATGACCGGCGCGCGCTGCGTCGGCCACGCGCTGATCGAAGGCAAGCGCCGCGGCGTGAAATATGCCGTCGTCACAATGTGCATCGGCGGCGGCCAGGGCGCAGCGGGCCTGTTCGAGGTCTTCTGATTTGCGCCTGAGCAAATCGCGTATCGAGCCGGTCGATCTCGACCGGCTCGATGCCGACCAGCGCGCCGCGCTCGAACCCTTCCTTTCCACCGAGGGTGGAAAGGTCGGGGGCGGCAAGATTCTCAATATCTTCCGTACGCTGGCCCATGCGCCCAAGGCGCTCACCGCCTTCCTCGCGTGGGGCAATTATATCCTGTCGAAGCGCAATGCGCTCAGCCCGCGCGATCGCGAGCTGGTGATCCTGCGCACCGGCTATAATTGCCGCTCGGGCTATGAATGGACGCAGCACAAGCGTATCGGCCTCGACTGCGGGCTGACCGAAGCGGAAATCGCGCGGATCAAGGCGGGGCCGGACGCGGACGGGTGGAGCGAGCTTGACCAAGCCATGCTGCGCGCTACCGACGAGCTGACCACCGACCATTTTGTCGCCGACGCGACCTGGGCGGCGCTGGCACCGCTCGGCGACAAGGGCCGCATGGATCTGGTGATGACCGTCGGCCAGTACACGCAGGTTTCGATGATTTTGAACAGCTTCGGCATTCAGGTCGAAGACGGGTGGGACGTCGATCCCGACCTTCGCAAATAACCAAGGAGAGACAAACATGGCCATCGGCATCATCGCCACGCTGCGCGTCCAGCCCGGCAAGGAAGCGGAATTCGAAGGCGTGTTCGCCGAACTGGCGCCCGCGGTCGCCGCGAACGAGCCCGGCAACAGCTATTACCGCCTGTTTCGCGCCGAAGAAGCAGGCGTGTACAAGGTGCTCGAATGTTATGACGACGAGGCCGCAGTCGACGCCCACCGCGCGTCGGACCATTTCCGCACCTTGGGCGCGAAGCTGGGTCCGTGCCTGGCGGGGGCGCCCGAGATCGAGAAGCTGAGCGGGGTTTGAGGGGGTCTCGTCCCTCTCCCCTTGCGGGAGAGGGTTGCGCAGACTTGCGAACTTGTTCGCTAGTCGAAGCTGGTTGAGGGGTTGCGGTCGCTTGCGACCGCGCGAGCCTCACGCTCGCCAACCCCTCATCCAACTGCGCCTAGTCACTTCGTGACAAGGCTTCGTATCCTTCTCCCGCAAGGGGAGAAGGGACAATTAAGGTATCTCCGCAATCTCCCCCGCCCGATCCCCCAGCACATAGCGTGGCCCGGCGCCGCGCTGTGCCGCCTTGTCCTGCGCATTGTAAAGCCCACATTTTTTCAGGGACAGGCAGCCGCAGCCGATGCACTGGTCGAGCAGCCCGCGCGTGCGTGTCAGCGCCGCGATCTGCGCGTCGATGCGCGCGCGCAGCCCGGTGCTGATCCGCGTCCAGTCGGCGGCATTGGGCGTCCGTCCGGCGGGCAGCCGGGCCAGTTCGGCGGCGATTTCGTCGAGGCTCAGCCCCATTTGCTGCGCGATCAGGATGAACGACACGCGGCGGATGTCGGCGCGCAGGAAGCGGCGCTGGCCGCCGCGCGTGCGCAGCGCGTCGAGCAATCCCTTGGCCTCGTAGAACCGGATCGCCGACACCGCGACGCCGGTGCGCGCGGCCAGTTCGCCGATCGCGATCAGGTCGGTGCGATGCATCGCAGGCTCCTTCATCCCGGCTATTGACCTAAAGCTGAGTTAAGCTTGCAATCATTGCCGCGTCAACCCGAATCAGGAGCCTGTCCGTGACGCACGCCTTTATCGAACATGTCAATCTGACCGTCAGCGATCCCGATCGCACCGCCGTCCTGTTGGCGGCAATTTTCGGCTGGACCGAGCGCTGGCGCGGGCCGGCGCGTGACGGCGGGCGCACGATCCACCTCGGCAGCGATGCCGCCTATGTCGCGCTCTACACGGGCCCCGACGGCCGGCATGCAGGAATCCGCTACCCCAAGGGCGAGCCGCTGAACCATGTCGGGGTGCAGGTCGACGATCTGGGCGCCGTCGAGGCGCGGGTCGTGGCCGCGGGCCTCGTCCCCTTCAACCACGCCGATTATGAACCCGGCCGCCGCTTCTATTTCTTCGACCCCGACGGCATCGAATATGAGGTGGTGAGCTATTCCGACCGCGCGCGCGGTTGAGGCGGGCAACAATGGCGCGCCTGCCGCGTTGAAGGTTCATCGAGGGAAAAGGAGCAACATCGATGAGCGACGATATCAAAAAGCAGTTCTGGAAAGCCCTCGCCGACAGCCCCTATGTCATGGTCGGCAAGACCGGCAGCGGCGAGCATCACATCCCGATGAACGCCCAGCTCGACGAGGATGCCGACAGCGCCTTCTGGTTCTTTACCTCGACCGACAACCGGCTGGCGAACGGCGGCCCGGCGATGGCACAGTTCGCGTCGAAGGGCCACGACCTGTTCGCGTGCATTTCGGGCACGCTGGTCCGCGAAAGCGACCGTGCGGTGCTCGACAGGCTGTGGAGCAACGGCGTCGCCGCCTGGTACGACGGCGGCAAGGACGATCCGAACCTGGTCCTGCTCCGCTTTGACCTGGGCGATGCCGAAATCTGGACCGCCGATGTCGGGTTCAAGGGCATGTTCAAGCTGATGACCGGCATGAAGATGAAGGAAAGCGACCTCGGCAAACATGCCGAGGTGGCGCTGTAGAACTATCCTCCCTGTCGCGCAGCGATGGGGAGGATAGTATCAAGCAACCGGCGGGCCGATCCGCCCGCCGCGATATTCGAACCCGCCCTCGCGGTCCTCCACGAGATGGGTAGGCCCGCCGAGATCGACCCATTTCGCCCGCTGGGCGAGGACAAAGGCGGGCAGGATCGCGAGGCTGGTCGATACCGCACTGCCGACCATGATCGCCAGTCCCGCCGCATCCGCCGCGTCGGCGATGCGCAGCGCCTCGGTCAGCCCGCCCGTCTGGTCGAGCTTGATATGGACTCCGTCGTAAAAGGCGCCGATGCGCGCCACATCGGCGGCGGTCTGACAGCTTTCGTCGGCGACAAACGGCACCGGCGCATAGACAGGATCGAGCAGCGCATCGGCGCCCACCGGCACCGGTTGTTCGATCATTTCGACGCCAAGGTCGGCGAGCGCTTCGGCCTCGCTCAATATGTCCGCCTCGCCCCAGCGCGCGGCGGCGTCGACGATCAGCCGGGCGTTGGGCGCGCCCTTGCGCGCGCCCGTGACGCGCAGGCGGTCGTTGTCGCCGGTCCATTCTATCCGCAGCAGGCCATATCCGTCGGCCTCTGCCGTCGCCGCCTGTTCGGCCATCGCGCCGGGGCTGCCCGGCAACAGTGTGTATGCGGTCACCCGCGCGGTCGGCGCCGCGTCGCACCCCGCCAGCTGCCATAACCGCAGGCCGCGTTCCTTGGCCTCGAGCTCCCACAGCGCGCAGTCGAGCGCGTTGCGCGCCGCCCCCGGCGGCAAGAGCTCCTGCACCGCCGCACGCGCCGCCGCGGTGTCGAGCCCGCCAAGGTGCGCCGCGGCGCGGAGGATCTGGTCGCGGCACGTGGCGGCGTCCTCGCCCAGCGCCGCGACCGGCGTCCCCTCGCCGCGCCCGATCGCGCCTTCGCCCGCCACTTCGGCCACGATGACGTCGATATGGGCACCATGCACCGCGACAAAGCCTGCCGCGATCGGCCAGCGTTCGACGCGCGCGCTTTTCAGTTGGATCGCCATGCGGGCAGGCTAGTGTAGATGGCGATGACCGGCAAATCCCTTTCCCAACGCATCGGCGACCTCGGCCGCCGTCTCGCGGTCGAGGCGCACGCCGCCTGGCTCGCCGCGCGCGACCGGCGCGTACCGATGCTCGCGCGCCTGCTCGCGGTGGCGGTCGCTGCCTATGCGCTGTCGCCGATCGACCTGATCCCCGATTTCATTCCGCTACTGGGCTGGCTCGACGACCTGATCATCGTCCCGCTCGGGCTGTGGGCGGTGCGCCGCCTGATCCCCGAGGCGCTATGGGCCGAACTGCACGCCGCCGCCGAGGCCGCAAGCACCCGCCCGTCGAGCCGCGCGGGCATGGTGTTCATCCTGCTGCTGTGGGCGGGGTTGCTCTATCTGGTCTATTGGGCGGTGCGCACGTCGCCGATGCACTGAGCGCGCGATTACCCGTATGTCTGCTTTGGGGTGGGAAGCGGCCATAACAACAACGTCGCCCCCGCGCAGGCGGGGGCCGCTAGCCGCCTGTTCCTGCGCCGTTGCGTAAACCGACAGCGGCCCCCGCCTTCGCGGGGGCGACGGCTGGTTCCGGTCGCTAGCTGCCGCGCCTCACCCCCCGTTGCTACGGATCCACCCCTCAACCACTGGCGCAATATCCTCGCGCCATTTGCGGCCGTTGAAGATGCCGTAATGGCCGACGGTCTTGGCCATCAGATATTTCTTCTTCTCCGCGGGCAGCGATTTGGCCAGCGTCAGTGCCGCCTTGGTCTGGCCGATCCCCGAAATATCGTCGCGCTCGCCCTCGATCGCCAGCAGCGCAATATCCTCGATCGCGTTGAGGTCGACCGGCTTGCCGCGATGCAGCATCTCGCCCTTGGGCAGCGCGTGGCGCTGGAATACCAGGTCGACGGTCTGGAGATAAAATTCGGCGGTCATGTCGCACACCGAACGATATTCGTCGTAAAATTCCTTGGTCTTGTCGGCCTCTTCGCCATCGCCGTCGACCAGGTGTTTGAACATCGCCCAATGGCTCATCATATGATTGCCGAGGTTCATCGACATAAACCCGGCCAGTTGCAGGAAGCCCGGATAGACGCGGCGACCCGCGCCCGGATACCAGGCCGGAACGGTAACGATGACATTCTCCTGAAACCACGCATAAGGACGCGTCATCGCGTGCTGATTGACCGCGGTCGGTGCCTTGCGCGTGTCGATCGGTCCGCCCATCATCGTCAGCGTCTTGGGGCGGCATTCATGCTTGTCGGCGGCCATGATCGCCGCCGCCGCAAGCGCCGGGACCGACGGCTGGCACACCGCCAGCACATGCGCGCCGGGGCCGATATGCTCCTGCCAGCCGATCAGATAATCGATATAATCGTCGAGGTCGAACTTGCCCGCCTCCAGCGGCACGTTGCGCGCGTCGCGCCAGTCGGTGATCCACACATCATGCCCCGGCAGCATCCGTTCGACCGTCCCACGCAGCAGCGTCGCATAATGTCCCGACATCGGCGCCACAATCAGCAGCTTGGGCGCGTCTTTTGTCCCTTTGTGCTTGAAATGCTTGAGCTGGCCAAAGGGTTTGCGCGCTTCGATGACCTCGGTGACCGGCACCGCCTCGCCGTCGACAATCGTTTCATAGAGGTCGAACTCGGGCTTGCCGCGCGGCGCCGCGGCGTGCGCAAACACTTCCAGCGCCGACGCGAACATCGGACCGCCGCCGAAATAACCCAGCGGATTGGCGGGGTGCTGCATCGCCTGCGCCCCCGCGGTCGCCAGCGCGCTCGCGCCCGCCAGCCAACTCTTCTGCATTTCGAAAGCGTGATACAGCATTGTCGTTCGGTTCCTTGCCCCGGCGCTCTGCGGCGCCCGTTTGTCGGACCAGTCTAGGGCATCCATTTCATTGTGCAATGCGTCATAATCGCGCCGCACGCGCGGCGGCGGTCCCGATCCTGTACGCCCCGCCATGCAGCAGCGCTTCAAAGCGCATGAAGCGAAAGGCCATTCTCTGCCGTTGAGCGCGCACCGCGCCGCTGCTAGGGGCGAAGCGATGGCCAGCGCCCCCCACCCCAATCCTGTCCCGGCGCCCGCCGGTCCCCGCCGCAAACTCGGCAGCCTGCGGATGATATGGCGCTATGCCAGCGCCTACCCGCTGCAATTGCTGATCGCTGCGGTGGCGCTGGGCGTCGCAGCGCTCGCCACGCTGGCGATTCCGTGGCAGTTCAAGGAGATGATCGACAGCGGCTTTGTCGCCGGCGGCGGCGATGTCGCACCGCATTTCCGCCTGTTCTATGCGATCGTACTGACGCTTGCCGTCGCCACCGCGCTGCGTTTCTATTTCGTCAGCTGGCTGGGCGAACGCACCGTCGCCGACATCCGCCAGGCGGTTCAGCGCAACCTGCTCCGGCTCGCCCCCGGCTTTTTCGAAGAAAACCGCCCGTCCGAAATCGCCTCGCGCATGACATCGGACACCACGATCATCGAACAGGTCGTCGGCACCACCGTCTCGGTCGCGCTCCGCAACACCGTAATGGGCATCGGCGGCATCGCCTATCTGTTCACCCTGTCGCCAAAACTGACCGGCGGCATCCTGCTCGGCATTCCGGTGATCATCATGCCGATCGTCCTGCTCGGCCGGCGTCTCCAGAATGTCTCGCGGTCGAGCCAGGACCGCGTCGCCGACATCGGTGCAACCACCTCCGAACAATTGGGCGCGATGAAGATCGTTCAGGCCTTCGGGCAGGAGGAGCGCGAGGCGGGCCGCTTTGCGGCAGCGGTCGAGGCGACCTTTGCCACCGCCAAGCGCCGCATTCGCCTGCGCGCCATCATGACCGCGATCGTAATCGGCCTGCTGTTCGGCGCAATCACCACGTTGCTCTGGTACGGGGCCGAAGGCGTTGCCGCAGGCACGATTACCGGCGGCACGATCGCCGCCTTCGTGCTCACTGGTGGGCTCGTCGCGGGCGCATTCGGCGCCCTCACCGAAGTTTATGGCGACCTGCTGCGCGCCGCGGGCGCCGCCGAGCGGCTGTCCGAGCTGCTCAACGCCGAGCCCAGCATTGCGCCGCCCGCGCGGCCGCGCGCGTTCCCCGAACCGGCGCGCGGAACGCTGGAATTTGCGAACGTCGAATTCCGATATCCGACACGCCCCGACGCGCCTGCCCTTCACGGCTTCAGCCTGGCAATCCTGCCGCGCGAGACGGTCGCGATCGTCGGCCCGTCGGGCGCCGGCAAATCGACCTTGTTCCAGCTCGCCGAGCGCTTTTACGATCCGCAAGCGGGGCAGATATTGCTCGACGGGGTGCCGCTGACCGAAGCCGACCCCGCCGACATCCGTGCCCGTATCGCCATGGTGCCGCAGGAAAGGGTCATCTTCGCGGCGTCGGCGCGCGACAACCTGCGCTACGGCAATTGGGACGCGACCGACGACCAGCTGTGGGACGCCGCGCGCGCCGCCAATGCCGAGGAATTTCTGCGCAAACTACCGCAAGGCCTCGACACCTTCATGGGTGAAGGCGGCGCGCGCCTGTCGGGCGGGCAACGCCAGCGCGTCGCGATCGCCCGCGCGCTGCTCCGCCGTGCGCCGCTGTTGCTGCTCGACGAGGCGACCTCCGCGCTCGACGCCGAATCCGAAAAGCTGGTGCAGGACGCGCTCGAAACCTTGATGCACGACCGCACGACAGTGGTTATCGCGCACCGCCTCGCCACCGTCCGCGCCGCCGACCGGATCATCGTCATGGACGAAGGCCGCATCGTCGAGGAAGGCAAGCACGACGCGCTCGTCGCTGCTGACGGCCTGTACGCCCGCCTTGCGCGACTGCAATTTCAGGACAATCTTGCCCCCGCCTGACAGGGGCACGACCAAAGGATCCCGCGATGCTCTACGAAATGACGATCCCGGCTTACCGGAACGGCCTGCGCGCGCTTTCTGCGCAGCTCGACAAGGCGCTCGCATGGGGTGCGGACAACGACATCGGCGAATTGCAACTGGTCGTCGCGCGGCTCGCGCCCGATATGTTCCCGCTGGCGTCGCAAGTGCGTTTCAGCTGCCTTCAGGCACTCCAGCCGCCGACGCGGCTCGGCGCCGCAGGAGCGCCTGAACTGAGCGATGACGCGGCCGATTTTGCAGGGCTTCAGGCGCAGATCGCAGCCACGCTGGGCTGGCTCGACACCGTGGATGCCGCGGCGATCGACGCCGATCCCGACCGGGCGGTCAGCTTCGAGTTGCCCAACGGTATGACCTTCGACATGACCGCGCTGACCTACGTCCGCGACTGGGCGCAGCCGCAATTCTACTTCCATCTCGTCGCCGCCTATTCAATCCTCCGCCACATGGGCATCCCGCTCGGCAAGGTCGATTATGTCGGTTACATGATGGCCTATCTGCGTCCCGGGACCGCGCCCGCCGCCTGATCGCGGCAGCGCGGCCCCGGCGTCAGATCACCGCAGCATATTGGTGGATACCCGGAAAGGCGAGCTTCGTTCCGCCGTTGCGCCGGATCGCGGCGATTGCCTGATCGACGCGCAGATATCGAGCGCGCGCGTCGGGCTCGAAGTGCAACGTCGCCGCTTCGGGTCGGTCCGACGCCGCCTTCACCAACCGACCGAGCTGGGCCAGGTCGACCGCCTCGCCGTTCCAGCGGATGACGTCGGCGCGGTCGATCGTCACGCGGTTCTCATCGAGCACCGCAGCGGGGCCGGGATCGACGCCGGGCAGGCTTATGTCGACGCTGTGCGTCGGGCGCGGAATCGTGATGATGAACATGACCAGCATCACCAGCATCACGTCGATCAGCGGTGTCGTGTTGATCAGCGGGCTGGCGTTCGGATCGGTGCGAAAAATGCTGCGGCGTCGGCGCATGGTCTTTCTCCCCTAAGGGCGCGGCCGATGCTGTCTTTCCCGACCGGCGAGCGGCAGCGCATTCGTTGATCCTGCGCCCGAGTCCGCTCGACCGGACGCCCGATCGTTCTGTTATAGTATAACATTATCCCGATCTGACAAGCGAAACCCGCGATCCGGAAACCAGGCGATGTGCGGCATTCGCTCGCCGGACGATTGGCGCAAAAAGAAAGGGCGGCACCTTGCGGTACCGCCCTTCTTTTTCTTCCAGTCCCGGTCGGGAATGGAAACCTGTCTTACATGCCCGAGTTCGGACCGTAAGTGATTTCCACGCGACGGTTCTGGTCGTTGCGCACGCCGTCGGCGGTGGCAACGGCGGGACGGCTTTCGCCGAAGCCCTGCGCGCTGATCGCACCATCCGAGATACCGCGAGCGGTCAGATAGCTGCGGACCGATGCGTTGCGGCGGTTCGACAGGCCGACGTTGTAGGTCGCCGAACCCGAACGGTCAGCGTGACCGGCGAGCATGATCTGCGTACCGGAGCAACCGCGGTTGTAGGCGCTGATCGCATTGTCGAGCGTCGCGGCCGCTTCCGGCGTGATGTTCGACTGATCCCAGTCGAAGTACACGATATACGGTCCGGGCTCACACTGCACCACCGGCGGAGGCGGCGGGGGCGGCGGGGGCGGCGGGGGCGGCGGGGGCGGCGGGGGCGGCGGCGGAGCCACCGGTTCCGCACCACCGAAGTTGTACGTCAGCGTGCCGAGCAGCGAGTGCGAGCGGAAACGCGTCGAAACGTCACGACCGCGCTGGTCGACCAGGTCGATATTATCGACATTGAAGAAGCGATACTTCAGGCCGACGTCCCAGTTGCGGCTGATCGGAGCGCGAACGCCCGCGATGGCCTGCCAGGCAAAGCCGGTGTCCGAATCATCGAGGAACGGACCGGCGAAAACGGGTTCGACCGAAACGCGGGCGACACCCGCACCGCCGCCGACGAAGCCCTGAAGGCCATCGTCGTCGCCGAAGTCAAACATACCGTTGACCATGAAGCTCAGCGCATTGGTATCACCGTTCAGCGCGCGATTGCCCGTAAGCAGCGCACCGGCACCCGAAGCGGTTTGCGGAATACCCGGTACGCCGAAGCGACCCGATTTGATGTCGGCTTCGCGATAACCGACTTCGACTTCCGCGCGGAAACCGCCGAAATCATAACCGACAACGCCTTCGAAATCATATCCGGCGCGATGGTCCAGCGAAGCCGCATTATTGAACGCGCCAATGTCGAGGTCGAGGTCTTCGACGATCATTACACCGCCGCCGACACCAACATACCACGAGTTGTCGCGGGCCAGAGCGGGCGACGCCATGGCAGTGGAGGCTAGCGCCACAGCTAAGGCAAGCTTCCTCATAGAAATTCCCCTTTCAAATTGAGATATACGTCTCGGCAGACGTCCTACCCGCCGCTTTGGTTCCGTGCAAGTGAACAAATCGCAAATCTGTTGCCAAAAAGTCGCACTTTTGAACTGTTCTTCGGGAAATTTAGCCTGATTTCAAAAGCCCCTGCGCCTCCAGTAGCAGGATCAGCGACGCAAGGACAGCCCGCGCCTCTGCATCGACGATCGCACCGCCGTCGGCGGGAGCAAGGATTGCCGGTGCGATCCATTCGGCGCCATCGAATCGCAGCCAGGTACCGTCGCCGATATGCCAGACCCCCGTCCCGGGTCGCGGCGCCGCAAAACGCCAGCCACCGGCCGTCCGGACGGCGATGGCCTGCGCCTGCCCCGTCCAATCGCCGGTCGGTGCCGCGCCGACAAGCCAGCACTGTCCGGGTGCCGGTTCTGCGGGCGGATCGTTCGCCGGTCCGCCGTCCACCGCCGCATGCAGCAGCGCATCGATCAGTACCAGCGCCTCGTTGTGGGTCATCTCTTTCTGCGCCTGCGCCACCGCAAGCAGCGGCAGCGCGTGGCGCGGGGTCATCGGCAGGTCGGTCATCGAACGATCTTTCTATACCAGAGGGATACGAAGCGGCAGTGAAAGGCCGAAATCGCCCAGCTGGCGAACCTCGGCGACCGTGCCCGGCGGCAAGATGGCGACGGTCTCGGCAGCGATCGCCAGCGACGACGTCGGTGACGACCAGGCGGCAACCCCCGCAATCGGAGGCGCCAGCGTGATCCGCCACGCCTCCTGCGCCTCGCCGAGCGGCAGGTCGACTTCGTCGCGCCAGCCGGGATCGACCCGGCTGCGGCGGCGCCACGACAGGAGGATGCCGCCAGCTCCGTCGGCAGCGGCGCGGCCATGCACCGGCGACAGCGGCCGCCTTGCCGATCCACCCACGGGCACGGCCATATCGGCAAATGTCATATCGCCGCGCCGTGCCCATTGCAGCCGCGCGGCTCCGCTTTCGGCGGCACGGGCCGACGATTCGGGCAACAGCAACCCCGCATTGTCGTTCAGCAGCACAAAGGGCGTTTCCGCGGCATGACCTTCCATGCCCCCGCTCCCGGCCCGTCGCCGCAGCAGGCGCGAAAGCCGCCATGTCATGGGCGCCGTCGGCTCGGCCGATCCGAATTGCAGCAATTCGTCGCCAACCATCGCGCGATTCGCGCCCGCCAGCAACGCGGCATCGTCGACCGAATCCAGCATCATCGACGGATTGACCATCGTCACCGTCAGGGCGTTCACCGCATCGAACAGAAATTCGCTCGCCGCCGCCAGCGGCTCGGCCAATTCGCCCAAGGCGAGCGCGGGCCGCACCGTTCCCAGCGGCACCGGCTCGGATTCCGGTCCGGAAACGAACCAGCAATCGGCGCCGCGCCAGCCGTCGTTGCTGCCCGCCGCCGCAACCAGCAGCCGCGCGGTCGCGGCGGGTGGCACCTCCAGGTTGGGCAAATCGAACAGCCGCACGATGCCCGTCGCATCGGGCCAGTCGGGCGGCCGCACCGGCACCCCCGGCGCGGCAGGCCAGTCGGCGACCGGCACCGGCTGATGGCGTTTCAATTCCAGCGACAGGCGGTCGGCGCGCACATGGCGCGCCGCCACCCGCCAGATGCTCCCGTCGCCGATCGCCAGCTTGCCTCCGACCGGCAGCGCCAGGGCCGCCAGATCGGCGTCCCAGACCAAAGTCTCGCGTCCGTCCGACGCTGCGGCCGCGAGCCGCCAGGCCAGCGCCCGCGCCGACGCGGCGGGCAGCACCGCCGGCAGGTCGATGCGCTCCTCGCGCGCGCCGCCGCCAGCGACCTGGCTCGCTTGCTGGCCCAGCTGATAATCGCGCTCGGGCTCGTAATGGCGCAGGCGGATCGACCCCGGCAAAGCCGCCAGCGGCGCGCGCTGTCGTTCGACCAGATCCTGCGTCGCCTCGTTCCGCGCTACGGCGCGAAAATCCGCCAGCGCGCGCGCATCGGCGCCGCTTTGCACCGGTGCCAGCCGCCACCCGTCCGGACCGCTGACCAGCCGCGTGCCATCGACCTCGAACAGCGGCGCGAGCGCATCGCGCGCGCGGTCACCCGACGCGGCATAGCCCGCGACCGGCCACTCGCCCGCGCAGCGCCCGGCCTCGCCGAGCAGCGCATCGCCGACCACCCCCGCATCGACACTCGCCGCATCGGCCTCCACCTCGAAGGTCAGCGACGGGATGCGGTTGCCGAACGCCGGCAGCTCCAGTTCCTCGAACACCGCATAGGCCAGTCCGCGAAAGGCGCTCGCCGATC
>VFQQ010004325.1_pt1 | contig 12669 bp, 12 predicted proteins | sample 3512341 | NCBI WGS metagenome assembly VFQQ01 (sample SAMN10412373, study PRJNA504923) | tailings metagenome | isolation source: Relicate 2 Philex TSF1 revegetated site | place: Philippines: Tuba, Benguet | collected 2017-08-29 | reverse complement strand
GAATGGCCTGCTGGTTGGGCGCGGCACCCGTGTAGAACACGTTCTTGCTCAGCTCCTCGCCTTCGTACTGCACGGGGTAGAACAGCAGCGAGTTGGTGCTCTCGAACACCGGCAGCACGCTCTTGCGCGACACGCTGGTCCAGCAGCCGAAGACCACGGCCACCTTGTCCTGGCTGATCAGCTGCTTGGCCTTCTCGGCGAAGAGGGGCCAGTTCGAGGCCGGGTCGACGACGATGGGCTCCAGCTTCTTGCCCAGCACGCCGCCCTTGGCGTTGATCTCGTCGATGGCCATCAGGGCCACGTCCTTCAGCACGGTTTCGCTGATGGCCATGGTGCCGGACAGCGAATGCAGCACGCCGACCTTGATGGTCTCCTGCGCCTGCGCGAAGCTGGCGAAGCCCATGCCGGCCAAGGCCAGCGTGAGCGCGGTGAGGGTCTTGCCGGCCTGGCGGCGGGTGGTGGTGGTCATGAGGGCTCCTCGCTCCTGTGGGGGTGGACAGGTGCGACGGTAGGCAGCCGCCCGCGCGGCGAAAATACGCCGCTTGGCGTACAGGCCGTTTCCTTCCGATGCACCGCTCGCTGTTCGTTGCCCCGCTGTTGATGGCACTGGCCGCCCCGGCCGGCGCGCAACTGCCGCCACCCGTGCTGCCCACGCTCGACGGCCTGCCGCGCCCGAGTGCACCGCCGCCCGAGAAGGGCCCGGTGGTGCCGGCACGCGTGGAGCGCTGGCGGCAGGAGGCCAAGGCCTACGAGTACGGCAGCGACGGGCACGCGCAGGACCCGGTGCGTGCCGCCGAGCTCTACTGCCGCGCCGCGCGCCACGGCGACGCGGAATCGCAGTTCAGCCTGGCCTGGATGATGACCAACGCACGCGGCATCGAGCGCAACGAGGCCGTGGCCGCGCACCTGTTCGCCGCCGCCGCCGAGCAGGGCTACGAACAGGCCAGGAACATCCTCGCGCGCATGGGTGAGCCGCGCGGCGAGCCGCCCGCCTGCCTGCGGCCGCCGGAGGAAGACCGCCTCGCCGCGCCGCCACCGCTGCCTTCCGTCACCGCCGCCAACGCGCCGAAGCCGGCGCTGCCACGTGTGCTGCCGGTGCCGCCGCCGGCGCACGCGCCCGAGGCGCTCGTGCGCTTCGTGCAGATGACGGCACCCGAGTACAAGCTGGAGCCGCACCTGGTGCTGGCGGTGATGCACACCGAAAGCAACTTCGACCCCAACGCCGTGAGCCCGAAGGACGCGCGCGGCCTGATGCAGCTGATACCGGCCACCGCGGCGCGTTTCGGCGTGCGCAACATCATGGACCCGGTGCAGAACATCCGCGGCGGCATGGCCTACCTGCGCTGGCTGATGGCGCGCTTCGAGGGTGACCTCACGCTGGTGAGCGCGGCCTACAACGCCGGCGAAGGCGCGGTCGAGCGCTACCTGGGTGTGCCGCCCTACGCCGAGACGCGCCTGTACGTGCTGAAGATCCGCGCCGGCGTGGCCGGGCAGCGCTTCCACCCCTTCGATGCCACGGCCGCCGAGCCTTCGCCGCTGATGGCCACGATCCGCGCCGCGCAGCGCGCGGTCACGCCGGTGCGCTGAGCGGCGAGGCCGCCGCTTCGGCTTCGGGGTCGAAGCCGCGTTCGGCCATCACCTGTACCAGGGCTGCATCCATCGTCTGCGCGTGGATCGGGAACCATTCGGCCAGCGCCGGCACGAGGTTGGTGATCAGGGCCAGGTTCGCCGCATCGGCCGCCACGCGCCGCTGCACCTCGTGCACCACCTCCAGCACCTGGCGGTGCTGCGTGTCGTGGCAGGTGCCGGGCTCGAACCCGAGCGCGGCCATCCAGGCCTCTTCCTGCGCGAAGTGGGCCTCGGTGTGTTCGGCAAAGGCCTGCAGCGCGGCGCGCTGCGCGGCTTCGCCCTGCGCCGCGGCCAGTGCGTTGAGGCAGTCGACGAACTCGCGGTGTGTGTCGTCCAGGCGCGGCTGCTGCAGGGCCAGCGTGTCGGTCCATGGGAGTGCGGTCATGGCAGCAGTATCCGCTGGCGCGCCCCGCCTCGCTTGAGCCACCTCAAGCCTGCTGGCCGGGGCCGGCGCGCGGGGCAAAGCTCACCGTGCGGTGAAAAGTCTGTGAGAAGCACGTGATTCGCGCCGACTAACTTGCCGCCTGGCGCACGCACCACGTCGGTACCCGTGGGCCCCACCAGGAGAGAACCCGATGAAACACCTGACCCAGACCCTTGCCACCCTGGCGCTGGCAGCCGCCGCCGGTTCCGCCGCCGCCCAGGTGCAGACGGTGACCATCACCGTCCAGAACCTGGCACCGGCAGGCGGCATCGCCTTCGCGCCGCTGCACTTCGGCTTCAACAACGGCAGCTTCGACGCCTTCGACCTCGGCGGCGTGGCCGGCGCGCCGATCATCTCGGTGGCCGAAGGCGGCAGCGGCTCGGCCTGGCAACCGGCCTTCGCGGCGGCCGACCCCACCGCCACGCGCGGCACCGTGGGTGGCCTGCTGCTGCCGGGCGCCACGGCCAGCCTCACGGTGATGGTGGACCCGCTGCTCAACCCCTACTTCACCTTTGCCTCCATGGTGGTGCCGAGCAACGACTTCTTCATCGGCAACGATTCACCCACCCGCTACCGCGTGTTCGACGCCGCCGGCAACCTGCAGCTGCCCAGCATCGGCCAGCGCGCCAGCCAGATCTGGGACGCCGGCTCCGAACTGTTCGATCCCGCCGCCGCCGCCTTCGTGGGCAACAACGACCTGCGCACGCCGCAGAACTCGGTGGTGGCCTTCAACTTCGCCGAGCTGGCGGCCTTCAACGGCCTCACCACCGGCGCCGGCTACACCTTCAACAGCACGCTGGCCGGCAGCGACGAGGTCTACCGCATCTCCTTCGAGGTGTCGCCGGTGCCCGAACCCGGCAGCTATGCGCTGCTGGCCAGCGGCCTGCTGGCCGTGGGCTGGGCCGCACGCCGGCGCGGGCTGGGCACCCGCTGAGCACAGGGGGCAGGCTCTTGAACGCGCAGCTGCTGCTGGTGGAAGACGACGACGCGGTGGCCGACGTCGTCACGCTGCACATGCAGCAGGCCGGCTGCAGCGTGCACCGCGAAGCCGACGGCCGGCGCGCCATGCTGGCCATCGACCGCGCGCGCTGGGACCTCGTGCTGCTGGACCTGATGCTGCCCGGCGCCGACGGCCTGGACGTGTGCCGCCACGCCCGCGCCAAGCCGGGCTACCTGCCCATCATCATGCTCAGCGCACGTTCGGCCGAGGCGCAGCGTGTGCTGGGCCTGGAGCTGGGCGCTGACGATTTCCTGGCCAAGCCCTTCTCCACGCTGGAGCTCAGCGCCCGCGTGCGTGCGCTGCTGCGCCGCGTGGAGCAGATGAAGCAGGCCCCCGCCAACGACCAGCCCGCGCGGCTGGGCCGCTGGCTGCTGTGCCCGCGGCGGCACGAGCTGCGTGGCGAAGGCGCGGCGCCTGCCGTGCCGCTGACGCTGCGCGAGTTCGACCTGCTGCAGTTCCTGCAGCGCCACCCCGGCGAGGTCTTCAGCCGCGCGCAGTTGCTGCAGCAGGTGTGGGGCGAAGGCTTCGAGGGCTTCGAACACACCGTCAACTCGCACATCAACCGGCTGCGCAACAAGATCGAGGCCGATCCGCAGAACCCGCGCCTCATCACCACCGTGTGGGGCGTGGGCTACCGCTTCGAGCCTCCCGCGTGAGGCGGCCAGGAGCGGCGTGATGAACCCGACACTGAGCGCCGGTTTCGCGCGCCGCCTCACGCTGGCGCTGGCGCTGCTGCTGCTGGCCTTTGGCGCCTTCGTGGCGCTGCTGGTGCAGCGGGTGAGCGTGCAGGCGCAGGACACCAGCGCACAACGCCTGGCGCATGGCCTGGCCCGGCACATCGTGGCGCACTGGCCCGAGGTGCGCTCGGTGGACGAAGCCAGCGCGCCGGCGCGCGAAGCGCTGCTGCGCATGCTGGCCACGGTGAACCCGGGTGTGCAGGTCTACCTGCTGGATGCCGACGGCCGCGTGGCGCACTACATCGGCCCGCCCGGCATGGTGCGCACGCCGCGTGTGGACCTGGCCGCCGTGCAGGCTTTCCTGCAGGGCGCGCCGGCGCCGCTGCGCGGCACCGACCCCATGGGCGGCCCGCCGCGCCCTTTCAGCGCCGCGATGTTCCCGCCGCAGCCCGGGCAGGCGCGCCCGCCCGGTTACCTGTACGTGGTGCTGCAGGACCTGGCTTCGGCCGCGCCCGCCGGCACGCGCCCGGCCTGGCTGGGGGCGGCAGCGGCGGTGGGCATCGCGCTCGTGGCCACGCTGGGCCTGGGCGCGGCGGTGCTGTGGCGCCTGACGCTGCCGCTGCACCGCCTGGCGCGGCGCATGGCGGCATTCGACGTGCACGGCGCCGTGAACAGCCAAGCAGGCCAGGCCGCTGCGCGCGTGCCACACGACGAAGTCGGCGCCATCACGCTCGCCTTCGAGCGCCTGAGCGCGCGGGTGGCCGAGCAGCTGCGCGCGCGCGAGGCACAGGGCGCCGCACACCGCGAGCTGATGGCCAATGTCGCGCACGACCTGCGCACGCCGCTGACGGCGCTGCACGGCCACCTCGAGGCGCTGGCCGCCCCGGCGACACCGCCGCCGCTGCAGCGGCAGGCGCTGCTGCACGCGGCGCTGGCGCAGAGCGACAAGGTCCGGCGCCTCACCCAGCAGCTGTTCGAACTGGCCACGCTGCAAAGCACCGAGGAGCTGGCCCAGCGCGAACCCTTCCGCCTGGACGAGCTGGTGAGCGACACGGTGCAGAAGTTCGATCCACAAGGCGCGCTGGCCGAACGCGCCGCCGGCGCCGGCCCATCAACCCGCGTGGCGCTGGTGGCGCCCGCAGCCGAGCCGGTGGTGCTCGACGGCGACCTCCACCTCATCGAACGCGCGCTCAGCAACCTCATCGACAACGCGCTGCGCCACGGCGGCGGTGCCTTGCCGGTGGAGGTGAGCCTGCACCGCGACGGCAACCAGGTGCAGGTGCGCGTATCCGACGGCGGCCCCGGGCTGCCGCCCGAGCTGGCGCGCCGGCTCGACGCCGGCCAGCCGGTGCGCGAGCCGCCGCGGCGCCGGCCCGGGGGTGGCATCGGCGGCCTGGGGCTGGCCATCGCGCAGCGCGTGGCAGTGCTGCACGGCGGCTGCCTGCGCACGCTGCCGGCGGCAGGGCGCGGCACGCTGCTGGCGCTCGTCTTGCCCCTCACGGCCACACCGGCAGCCGCCGGGTGATCCAATCGCAGCGCTTCACCAACACCGAGACCACCATGCTGATGCCACGCCAACCCGTCCCGCCCCTGGCCGTGCCCACGGTGGCCCACGGCCCCTTCGATCTGGCCCAGGAGCAGCCCGCCCACTTCACGCTGCTGGTGTTCTACCGCGGCCTGCACTGCCCCGTGTGCCACAAGTACCTGCTGGAGCTGGGCCGGTTGCTGCCCGAGTTCGAGAAGCGCGGCGTGACGGTGCTGGCCCTGAGCAGCGACAGCCCCGAGCGCGGCCAGGCCATGGCCAGCAAGCTGGCAGCACCCGCCTTGCGCATGGGCCACAGCCTGCCGCTGGCCGTGGCGCGGCAATGGGGCCTGTACCTGAGCACCTCGCGTGGCACCACCTCCATCGGCATCGAGGAGCCGGCCTTGTTCGCGGAGCCGGGCGTGTTCCTCGTACGGCCCGACGGCACGCTGTTCTGGGGCGCGGTGCAGACGATGCCCTTCGCGCGGCCGCTGTTCAGCGAGCTGCTGGCCGCGGTGGACTTCGTGCTGGCCAAGAACTACCCCGCCCGCGGCGAGTACACCGGCGCGGTGTGAAAGCGGTCCGGCCCCTGCGGCGCGCCCTGCTGGCCTGGGGCGCAGCCTTGGCCGCCGCGCGGCCGGGCCGGGCGCGTTCACAAGGCGGCGCGCAGCCCGCGCTGCAGCGCGTGCCCACGCCGGCGCCGGTGGCGCAGCTCACGCCCGACGGTGCCGACACGCTGGTGGCGATCAGCACCACGGGCGTTCTGGCCCGCGGCCCATCGGCAGGCCGCTGGCAGGCGCTGGCAGAAGGCCTGGACCCCAGCGTGGCGCCGGCCCTGGGCCATGGCCGCATCGTGGCGCGCAGCACCGACGGGGGCTTGTGGGTGCACGAAGGCGGCCGCGGCTCTTTCAGCCCGGGGCTGGACCTGGCGCCCCATGCCGGCCTGCTGGTGCTGCGGCTGGCGGTGATCGCGGTGCAGAACTGGCGCGGCAGCACGCACCTCGTTAGGCTGGAACCCGAGGCCGCCGGCCGCTGGGCGGTGGTGGCGCGCAGCGCCGAGCCGGTGCTGCCCGATGCACGGCCACTGCAGGCCGACCTGGACGGCCGCGGCGACGGCGGCCACCCGGTGGTGCTGGCCGGGCCGGACAGCCAGCGCTACACCCACGGCGTGCTGGGCGACGCCATCGAGGCCACGCAGGTGCTGTGGCTCGAGCGGCACTCGCTGCAGCCGCTGCGCAGCCTGGTGCTGCCGCCGCCCTGGGTGCTGGAGGACATTGCGCCGCGGCTGCTCACGCTGCCGGGTGGTGGCCCGGCCCTGGTGAGCGTGCGCGCAGGCCCCGAGGGCGGCCAGCTCGTGCTGGTGGCCGCAGACCCAAGGCAGGCCGGCGCGCTGGTGCTGCAGGCCGTGGGCGACACCGTGGGCGGCCGCCACCGCTGGCTCGCCCCCAGCACCGACGGCCGGCAGCTCGTGGCCGTGCACACGCCGCACATCGGTGGCGTGCTGCACCGCTACGGCCAGCAAGGCCCGCAGCTGCAGCGCGAGCGCCTGGCCGCCGGCGTGAGCACCCACGCCATCGGCTCACGCGAGCTTGACCTGGCGCTGTGGCAAGGCGGCCACCTGCTGCTGCCTTCGCAAGACCGGCGCACGCTGCTGCACCTGGGCGGCGCCCACGGCCGGACCGTGCTCGCGCGCTGGCCCTTGCCGGCGCCGCTGGCGGCCAGCCGCGCCGCACCGGGTGGCGCGGCAGGATGGTTGTTGCTCGAAGACGGCCAGCTGCTGCGGGCACCCCACTTGGAGGCGATCAGATCGTGAACGCGTTATCCAACCCATCCCCTCACACGCCGGCGCGGCGTGCCACGCTCGCGCTGCTGGGCGCGCTGGCGGGCGCGCTGGCGTTGGGCGGCTGTGCGCACACGGCCAGCGGCGCGCGCACGGTGAGCTTGCCGCTGCAGCAGGCCTGGTTCGAAGGGCGCCTGGTGGGCTACATCAGCACCGACGTGTCCGATCCCGAGATGGCGCGCAGCATGGGCCTGAACCACGTGCCGCAGCTCGCAGCCGCCGCGGCGCCACCGGGTTCACCACCCGGCACGCGCAGCGCCATCGACCTCGTCTACAAGTTCCCCGGCGGCGAACAGCTCAACGTCTTCCCCTCGGCACCGCAGCCCGCTGGCGGCGGCAACGGCAACCGCAGCTACAGCCCCTTGTGGCTGATGGTGCTGGCCCAATGGCAGCCCGGACACACGGTGCAGACGCTGCGCTCCGAAGAGGCGGTGCTGGCCGCAGCCGAACGCGGCGCGCTGCGCCTGACGCGAACCACGGTGGTGGTCAACTGCCCGGTGGTGATCGATGCCGACGGCCGCGCGCTGCCGGGCAGCAGCACGCGCTGATCAAGCCGGGTTCAGCTCGCGCACCTTCTGCATCGCCATGGCCGCGGCCGCGGTGCGTGTCTCGACGCCCAGCTTCTCGTACACGCGCTCCAGGTGCTTCTTCACCGTGGCCGGGCTGGAGCCGAGGATGTCGCCGATGTCGCGGTTGGTCTTGCCCTTGGCCACCCAGTAGAGCACCTCGCTCTCGCGCAGCGTGAGGCCGAAGGCCTGCATCGTGGCTTCCACCGTGGCCGCGTCGTTGACCTCGCGCAGCACGAAGAGCCAGTCGTCGTCGGGTGTGCGGCCCTGCAGCGTGGCCACGAGCTGGCGCGCGCCGCGCTGCGTGACGAGCGGGCGCACGTCGCGGCCTTCCTTCAGGTGGACAGCGGCCTGCTGCAGCCAGGTGAAGAGCGGCTCGGGCAAGGTGTCGGGCGGGCTGCCCTCGAAGTAGGCGGGCAGCCAACGCCGCGCCAGCGGGGTCTGCCACACCAGGCGCGCGTCACGTGCCGCGGGGCCTTGCAGGCGCACGGCGATGGTGGCGTGGCCGTAGGCATCGAGCGCGTTGCGCGCCTGCCGCGCCTGGCGCGCGGTGGCCATGTGCACGCTGATGCGCGCCAGCACCTCGGGCGGGCGGATGGGCTTGGTGACGTAGTCGCAGCCGCCGGCGTCGAAGGCCGCGAGCACATGTTCGGTCTCGGTGAGGCCGGTCATGAAGACGATCGGGATGTGCGCGGTGTCGGGGCCGGCCTTCAGGCGCCGCGCCACCTCGAAGCCGTCGATGCCCGGCATCACGGCGTCCAGCAGCACGATGTCGGGCTCGGCCTGCGCGGCACGCTGCAGCGCGCTCGTGCCGTCGGTGGCCACGAGCACGGTGTAGCCGGCGGCGTCGAGCGCGTCGTGCAGCACGGCGAGGTTGTCGGGCACGTCGTCGACGATGAGCACGAGCCCGACACCGTTGTGGCGCTCAGCGAGTGGGGTTGAGTGCATCCTGGATGAGTGCGTTCAAGGGGTCGAAGCGGAAGTCCTGTGCCAGCCGGCGCAGCGGGGTGAGCCAGCCGCGGCATTGCGGGTGCTCGGCCTCGATCTGCTCCAGCACCTTCAGCACGCCGCGCGGGTAGCCGAGGCTGGCCACCTCCGACAGACGCTGCAGTGCCTCGCGCGGTGGGCGTGGGCCATCGGCGGGCAGCACGGGTTCGGGCGGCGGCGGCGGCGTGGTCAGCCACTGCAGCTGCAGCTGGGTGCCCAGCCAGTCGAGCAGTTCGTCCAGCCGCACCGGCTTGGTGATGAAGTCGGCGGCGCGGATGCCCACGTCGTTGTCGGCGCCCTTGTCGAAGGCGTTGGCCGAGACGATGGCCACCGGTGCGTTGCTCAGCCCCTGTGCGCGCAGCGCGCGGATGGTCTGCCAGCCGTCGATGCCGGGCATTGCCAGGTCCATGAAGATCGCGTCCACCGGCTGCTCCTTCAGCAACCCGAGCGCCGCCGTGCCCGAGCCCGCCTCCAGCACCTCGAAACCCAGCGCCTGCAGGCGGCGTGCGAGCAGCGTGCGATCGACCTCCTCGTTGTCCACCACCAGCAGCCGCCTGCGTTCGCCTGCGTAGCCGGCCCGCGCAGCCGCCGGTGGGGCGATGCGCGCGCCCTGCAGTTCCGGCAGGAAGAGGCGGATGCGGAACAGCGTGCCCTCGCCAGTGCGCGAGCTGACGGTCATCTCGCCGCCCATCAGGTCGGTGAGCATCTTGGCGATGGTCAGGCCCAGTCCCGATCCTGAAGGAGCGCCTTCGGAGCCGCCGTCCTGGCCGCGTGCAAAGGGCTCGAAGATGCGCTCGAGGTCCTCGGCCGCGATGCCCGGCCCCGTGTCCTCGATCTCGAACACCGCCATCTCGCGCACATGGCTGGCGCGGAAGCTCACGCGCCCGCGTGCGGTGAACTTCACCGCGTTGCCCAGCACATTGATGAGGATCTGCGTGAGGCGCCGCTCGTCGGCCTTCACGTGTTCCGGCGCGCCGGCCACGTCGTGCTCGAACGCGAGGCCCTTGGCCAGCGCTTGCAGCTCGAAGAGGTTGACGATCTGCGAGAGGCTCTCGCGCAGCCGCATCGGCTTCGGGTTGAGCGTGAGCTTGCCGCTTTCGATGCGCGCGATGTCCAGCGTGCCTTCGATGAGACTCAGCAGGTGTTCACCGCCACGCCGGATCACGCCCACGCTGTGCTTGCGCTGCGGCGGCAGCGTGGGGTCTTCGTCGAGCAGCTGCGCGTAGCCGAGGATGCTGTTCAGCGGCGTGCGCAGCTCGTGGCTGATGCTGCTGATGTAGCGCGTCTTGGCCTGGTTGGCGGCGTCGGCGGTCTTCTTGGCGCGCTGCAGTTCTTCGTCGGTGCGGCGGTGGCTTTCGATCTCGCGTGTGAGCAGCTCCGTCTGCCGGTTGCTCTCTTCCTGCGCCACGCGGCGGCTGGCCTGCGCGAGCACCAGCCACCAGCCGATCACGGCCGCCAGCAGCAGCAGCGTGCAGTAGGCCTTCACGAAGGCGGCCTGCAGCGCCAGTGCTGCGTCCACGTCGAGCGCACGCGCCTCGGCCGCGTACAACATCCACAGCAGCGCGGCCAGCGCCGGCGCAACGCCGGCCATCAACAGCAGGTAGCGGCCGAGGCCGGTGTCGAGCTGCGGCCACCACGCGCGGGGCACGAGACGGCGCATCATGGCTTCGAACTGCAGGCGGCCGCGTGCCGCCTCGGGCTTGCACAGGTCATGGCAGCGCGCGTCGAGGCTGCAGCACAGGCTGCAGATGGGGCCGCCGTAGGCAGGACACTGCGCCATGTCGTCGCCTTCGTAGTTGCGCTCGCAGATCACGCAGCGGCGCTGCAGCTTGGAGCCCAGGTAGGCGGCCTCTCCCTGGCGGGCGATGTAGTAGCGCCCCTTCGTGCCCCAGGCGATCAGCGGCGCGGCGGTGAAGGCCACCACCATCGCGATCACCGCCGAGAAAGCCTCGGCCATGGCGCCGAACACACCCAGCCAGGCCAGCATCGAGGCCGCCGAGGCAAGGGCCATCGCGCCTACGCCCACAGGATTGATGTCGTACAGGTGCGCGCGCTTGAACTCCACGCCCTTGGGGCTGAGGCCCAGCGGCTTGTTGACCACGAGGTCGGCCACCACCGCCATGATCCAGCTGATGGCGATGTTGCTGTACAGACCCAGCACGCTGCCGATGGCCTGGAACACCTCCAGCTCCATCAGCATCAGCGCGATGGCGGTGTTGAACACCACCCACACCACACGCCCCGGGTGGCTGTGTGTCACACGCGCGAAGAAGTTGCTCCAGGCGAGCGAGCCCGCGTAGGCGTTGGTGACGTTGATCTTGAGCTGGCTCACCACCACCAGCAGCGCCGTGGCGGCCAGCGCCCAGCCGTAGCTGGAGAACACGGTCTCGTAGGCGGCGAAGTACATCTGGTTGGGGTCCACCGCGCGGTCCGCAGGCACGGCCAGCGTCAGCGCCAGGTAGGCCAGCAGCGCGCCGCCCAGCATCTTCAGCACACCCGGCACCACCCAGCCCGGCCCGCCCACCAGCACGCCGGCCCACCAGCGCCAGCGGTTCTGCGCCGTCTTCTCGGGCATGAAGCGCAGGTAGTCCACCTGCTCGCCCATCTGCGTGATGAGCGCGATGCCCACGGTGAGCGCGGCGCCGAACAGCAGCGGGTTGAAGGCACCGCCGCTGCCGTCGAGCCCGGCGTAGCGCTGCACGTCCTGCGCGAGCGTGGGGTGGGCCTGGAACACGAACACGTAGGGCATCACCAGCAGCACGATCCACAGCGGCTGCGTCCACACCTGGAAGCGGCTGATCACGGTGACGCCGTGCGTCACCATCGGGATGACCACCAGCGCGCAGATCAGGTAGCCCCAGGCCGGCGGGATGTCGAACACCAGCTCCAGCGCGTAGGCCATGATGGCCGCCTCCAGCGCGAAGAAGATGAACGTGAAGCTCGCGTAGATGAGGCTCGTGATCGTGCTGCCGATGTAGCCGAAGCCGGCGCCGCGCGTGAGCAGGTCCATGTCCAGCCCATGGCGCGCGGCGTACAGGCTGATCGGCAGCCCGGCGGCGAAGATGATGAGCCCGGTGGCGAGGATCGCCCACAGCGCGTTCACCCAGCCGAACTGCAGCAGCAGCGTGGCCCCCACCGCCTCCAGCACCAGGAAGCTCGCCGCGCCGCCGAGCGCGGTGTGCGCCACGCGCCATTCGCTCCACTTGCGGAAGGCGCGCGGCGTGAAGCGCAGGGCGTAGTCCTCCAGCGTCTCGCTGGCGACCCAGGCGTTGTAGTCGCGCCGGACCTTGACGACTCTCTGCTGCGGGCTGGCGGTGGGCTGCACCGGCGCCACCTTGCACGAGCCGGGCCAGCCGCAGCTGCGCAGCCGCGGGCGTTACGATGCCGGCACCAAACGTGCTCACGGCCGTGCCATGGACCTGACTCCGCGCGAGAAAGACAAGCTCCTGATCTTCACGGCCGCGCTGCTGGCCGAACGCCGCAGGGCCCGGGGGCTGAAGCTCAACGTGCCCGAGAGCATCGCCTTCATCACCGCCGCCATCCTGGAAGGCGCGCGCGACGGCAAGACCGTGGCGCAGCTGATGAGCGAAGGCAAGACCATCCTCGGCCGTGCCGACGTGATGGAAGGCGTGCCGGAGATCGTCACCGAGATCCAGGTCGAAGCCACCTTCCCCGACGGCACCAAGTTGGTGACCGTGCACCAACCCATTGCATGAGGCCGCAAGGATGAAGACTTCCCTGACTACCCTGCTGGCGTTGGTGGCCGCGGCCGCCAGCGCCCACGAAGGCCACGGCCTGCCCGGCACCAGCCACTGGCACGCCAGCGACACGCTGGGTCTGCTGCTGGTGGTGGTGCTGGCCGCGGGCGCCTGGATCATCAGCCGCCGCAAGTGAGGCCGCGATGACCCCGGGCGAACTGCTGATCGACGACGGCGAGCACGAACTCAACCCCGGCCGCGACAAGCTCGTGCTGGTGGTGGCCAACAGCGGCGACCGGCCCATCCAGGTGGGCTCGCACTACCAC
>VFQQ010004324.1_pt1 | contig 12671 bp, 19 predicted proteins | sample 3512341 | NCBI WGS metagenome assembly VFQQ01 (sample SAMN10412373, study PRJNA504923) | tailings metagenome | isolation source: Relicate 2 Philex TSF1 revegetated site | place: Philippines: Tuba, Benguet | collected 2017-08-29 | reverse complement strand
GGCACGCCTCGGAGCGGCCGCTGTACCACATGAACCAGCGCTGCTCGTCATCTCCCAAAAAGTAGCGGACCACGGCGTGGCCAATGCCTGCCTCGTCCCACGCGCCCGGCCCGCCGCACGGCAGCAGCAGGCCCGGCTGCGTGGCGACGGCGCTGCTGGCGCCGTTTGTGCTGGCGGCACCGTTCAGGCTGCTGGCCTGCGTGATGCAGAGGAATGCAGGACGCAACCTTTGCAGCTGATGAGGGTCCAGGCTGGGCACAGAGCTCAGGCGCACTACCGCACAGCGGCGCTCGCGAGCCGAGCGGCGGCAGTGGCGGAAGTGGCAGCAGTGGCGGGCGGGAAGGCAGCAGGACAGCCGGACGCTTCCGGCCAGCTGTTATCGACATGCAGATCAGTTGAACGCCGGCAATGCAGCCGCAGGGGTTTCTGTATGAGCGGGTCACTCGGCCCTCTGCCGCGCCCTCACCTGGCAGACCAATGCGCGGCCCCTTGGCAGTCTTCTAGCTGCCCCATATCCGATGCGCACTGCCGCAGTCTGTCCAGGGGCACGGGAGCGAGCGGCAGGACTGCAAACGCTCGCTGGGCAAGCCCTGCTGCTCGCCTGGGCGCTCATGTTTATGCCAGAGCTTCGCAAATTACGATAGATGCACCAACGAAGCGTGCAAGCGCCCCTTGAAATCTGGATTGCAGGTGACCTGGCGCCGCTGGCGGTTTCGGCTCACCCCTCGGGCTGGCGAGCGTTGCAGTTCATTGACATAAGCAAGGCAGCAGCTAAGCGAGCAGCAGCAGTGACATCCTGAGAACACAGCAGAGGACAGCAGTAGCAGAGAAATTGAGGCATGCTATGCGCGCAAGAATGGAGCGGCGCTGTGGCAGTGCAGTGCTCAATAGGAGCCCCAGACGGCTGCTGCCGCCGTGCACCCGGCATCGTAGCCACGCAGCCAGGGGTACGCCTTAGCCACCACAGCGGCATCGCCCTCATGCGGGAACCCAAACTGCTCGAGCAGTCGGTCGCCGGTGTAGCACTGGCTCTTGGCCACGGGCTTCACCTTGAACTGCTGCAGGGCGCCGTACGCACGCAGCAGGTCACTGTGGGGGGACAAGGGGCAAAGGAGGGACGGGGTTAGAGAGTAAATTGGCACCCAGCGCTCAATGCAGGATCGAACATAGCACTGCCCTGCTAGGCTTGCAGCGGGGGGTGTACGCCTCATTACCTCGCAATCCTCCCTCCTGCCCTCGCACTCCTCCCTCCTGCCCCTCGCACCCACCCCTCTCTCTCACCGGATGTAGACCAGCGCATCCTCCATGCGCACATGCTCCTGCACAAACTGCTGGCCGGCGGCCGCCACCTCCCACGGCATGCGGGCGCTGCCCCAGCTGAACTCGCCGCCCGGCCCTGCCACAGGGCCCTGCTCTGCAGCTGCTGCGGCATCAGATGCTTCCGCCTGGGCGCCGGAGCCGGCAGCACCCGCACGGCCCAGGCTGGCTGCGGCGGCCGCGCTGGAGGAGCCGCCATCCAGGCCCAACAGGTGGGCCAGCTTGCGGTCGGAGCGCAGCTGGTCCAGGCGCTTGGTCAGGGTGGGGGTGGCCAGCCCTGTGGAGGGCACCGCGGCGCGGCCGGCGGGGCTGGCAAACGCGGCGTTCATGTCACGCACCACTTGAGCCGTCTGCAAGGGAAGGGAAGGCGCCGAGGAGCATGTGGTGTAAAAGCAGCGCCTACGTTGGGAGAGTGGCAGCACTATGAAGGCAGCGCGGCACATCCAAGGCTGCCCTGACAACCCTGCCCTGGTGGGTGGTTTGAGCAGGATGTGCACACCGTCCAAACCGCCGGCCTGAAGACGTAAGCAGGATGTGCACACCGTCCTAACCGCGCGCACCTTGTCGCACATCTCCTCCTCGCTGTCGGTCACCTCCACGTAGTGCTGGCCGGGCACCAGGGCGCGGCTCCACCACTCCTGGAAGCGCATGCGCATGGGCGCCACCAGCACTGAGCCGCACACCTGGGGATGTGGAGGGCCGGGGGAGAGGGAGAGGGGGTCTCGGGGAGGCACGGTCAGCAGTGAAGCGCGGTGCGGCCATGGAGGTGCACTACAATAATGCTAATGTTGCAAACTGAACAGTCACAGGGCACGGGTAATAGGAAACTCTAAACAAGCGCACCATCTTCTGCTTCAGGTTGGACACCCAGGCCTCGGTCTCCAGGTACACATTGTAGCTGCAGCAGGTGGAGGAGGGGAGCAAGGCCCCCAAAACAACCAGCGAGTTGAGGGCTGCCGAGCAGAGGGGCGCAGCCGTTGAGAGCACGCCCGTCCTGCCGCCTGGCGCTCGCCTGCATTCATGCAGGCAACATCCCACCCCCGCCAGCCCAGCACCAAGCACTTCACACCCTCCCCCGCTCCTCACCGGTAGTCGCACGAGTCCTGCAGCGCCACGGGCGGCCGCAGCACCGAGATGAGCGCGGCGTCGCCCTCCCGCCCCTCCCGCTCAAACTGCTTGACGCACCCCACAAACTTGCGCCTGCGGGCAGACGGGGTGGGGAGGGCAGCTTGGAGCAGGCAGAATTGCTTGGAGCTGCTGATGGGGCGGGAGGCCCCATCTGAGGATCCTGCCTTGATGCCTAACTCACCCTAACAAGTTGCCTGCCGCCCACCTCGTCCACCACCTACCACCCACCCACCCACCCCAAACCCACCTGAGCGCGTCGCGCTGCGGGTACCGCTCGTCCTTGATGCGGCCGCGCCACATGGCCTGCGGCAGCCGGTCCGCCAGGCTGACATTGGCGTACTTGCGGGACAGGATGGCGGCCTGGCCCGCCCAGCCCTGCGCGGGGTGGCCCCACGGGTCCTGCGCAACGGGAGGGCGGGAGCGGTGGCAGAGCTTGCGGTAGTGAACAGGTAAGGCAGGCAAAAGGTGTGTGGATGACAGCATGGGGCAGGCAACCAACAGCCTCATCTGCAGCCGAGCCATGTGCCCAACTTGCCCACTGCCCCAGTGCATCAGCGCAATTCCCACCCTCACTGCCCCGCCCCCCACCTGCAGGTACTGGTACTCGTGGCCCCAGAAGGTGTAGTCGGGGAAGGTGATGTCGCGCGACGCCTCGGAGCCCTGCAAGGATGTTGAAGGCGGCAAAGTGAGCCAGGGTCAGCTGGAGGAGCGAGTACCTGCAGAGGGCCTGCACCACAATCTCCCTGCCTCTCCACACGCCCAAAATAGCAACGCTCACTTCAAAGCCCTGCCCCTGCCCACCCGGCCACCCACCCCCAACACCCACCTGGAAGCCCATGACGGGCAGGGGCGCACCGCCGCCGGCGTCCTCCCAGGAGCGCGGGATGCAGGTGAAGTCGGCGGTGTGCAGCACGGCGTCCACATCGGGGATCTGGTGCAGCAGGGGTGGGGGTTTGGGGGTGAGGAAGCGAAATGGGCAGGAGAGGAGCAGGGTACAGCAGTTGGAATGAGAGAGCAATGCCACAAAGGCCAGGCTCCCCGCCACCCACGCACGCGCGATCCAACCTGCCCAGCCCACTTCACAACATTCCCACCTGGCCGGGGAACATGCGTAGCGCATCCATGATCATAAGCAGCGTGTAGGGGATGCGCCCCTTGGCAGCCGCGTTGTTGGGGCCCAGGATAGCGGGGTACCAACCGTGCGCGCTGCATGGGACAGATGCCAGAAATTGGGGGAGTGAGGGGCATGGGAATCGCTGGACGAGTGTCGCAGCAAAGCAACTTGCTGATCCACACTTGCCCACGAGCACGGCCCAGGAGCCAGCCAGCCTCCCTCCCAGCTCGCCAGGCGCATCCTGCCGCTCACCGGTCGGTGACGTGGTGCACCCACAGCGAGCCGTTGAGGATCTGGAAGCGGACCATGTCGCCGTCGCACGTATCGTACAGCTGCGCCGCGCTCTCCACCAGGTCCTGTGTGTGGGCAGAGAGCGAGAGCAAGCAGTGAGGCAGGGGTCGGTGCAGCGTTTGGATGCAGTTTTTCTGAGCACTCTGTACTGAGCCCTGCCACCAGCGGTCAAGGCGGCAGAGCGGCTGGACTCCAGCCATCCTGTGAGCTAGGCAGGTGAAGAAGCAGTGGCCAGGCGTGGCAGCGCGGCGCATGACATCATGTTGCAGGCAAGTGAACAGGGTGGGTGCTTGCTGGAAGACCGCTCGCTGCCTGCAGCCGCCACCCACCCGCGTGATGCCGCCCTTCCAGGGCTCCAGGTCCTTCTCAATCCACTTGCTGTAGAACGATGGCGTGTCCATCAACTGCAGGGATGCAGCAAGCAGGAGGACCATGCTGGGGTGAGCACGGGGCCAGACGGGCATGCCTGCACCGCCCGAGGGGAAAGAAGCACAGTGATGCACAAAAGCAGCCAGCCCCTCCTTCAGCCCTCTCCCCTGCCACTTGCCGCGCCCCACCGCACCTGCTGCCGCGCCTCCGCGGTGCGTGGCGCGTACCAGGCGCTGACATTGGCTACAAATGCGTCTGGGCGCCGGTCCCAAAAGGAGGGGCGCAGCCAGGCGTGGCTCTTGGTGCTGACTTGCAGGCCGGAGCCGCCGTTGCCAAACAGCGCCCAGCGCGGCTCCTCTGTCACTGCTGCCTCCTCGGATGCCTCGCCACCGCCGGGCGCATTGGTGAAGGACTGGAAGGGGCTGGCACTGAAGATCTGCAAAGAGGGCGGGGGCAGGGGGAAACAGGCGGAAGAGTGGGCCACACGGCGTGGGAGCCTGCAGCTGCGACTGCTGGCAGCGTCTGCTCTGATTCCCTTGTTGAGCAAGGTGAAACACCGAATCCCCCGAGCAGCCCAGCCTGCCTGGGAGGTGAAGAAGAGGAAAAGCCCCACGCCGATGAGTGTAGGCAAGTGCAGGCGCATGCCGCACACCGTGCCGGGCCGCGGCCGGTGCTCGTGAGCCCCCGGCCCGCCTTTCGGCCTGCCGCCGCCCTTCATGCCGCTGCCGCCGCGCCTGCCGGCCCCTGCAAGCGGGGAGGGCGGGCGGCGGTGAGGCAGACGAAGAGGCGCAGTACGGCAGCGGCTGCGCAGCGGAGCGCTGATGCGGCCGTTGCGGCGCTGCCGCCGGGGGTCTCGCCTGGGCTCAGGGTGGGCGCCGAGCGTGCTCTGTGGGGCTCCAGTCTCTGCTGCTGCTCTGGAGGGGCTGGACAGCCCTGCAGGGGGGGTGCCTGGGAGCAGGCGCCAGTGCAGTCCGGCGCCTGGCCGCGTGGCTAGCGCTGATGGACCCTTGGCGACCTTCTCAGCCGAGCAATGCAGCAGAAAAGGGCTGAGCAGCTGCGGGCCTCGCTCTAGGCAGGGCGCCATTGTCTTTCTTCCCCTCTCGCATGGGCTGATCGAACGGCGTGGTGCCTCATCGATTTGCTGTTTGACATCTGATCGATCCATCCATCGCAATCAAGCACACCGCAGGCGGCCAAAAAGACTTCGCTCATGTTCGTCGCCACTGCTGCCCGCTGCCCCGCCGCGCCGGTCGCCACTCTCAGACCGGCCGTCACACGACGCCGACGCGTTGGTGAGCGCCGGGCGGGCTGGCGGGCTGGGTTGAGCGAGCTCCGACACCTCTGGCTGATTGACGCGCTGCAACTGCCCCTGCAGCAGCAGCACGGGCACCGAGGAGACTTGGGATCGCATCGGCAGCTGAGGACAACGGTGCCGGCGCTGCTCAGGTGGGGCGGCTTCGCCGCCGCCGCGCCGCCGCTGCTGGAAGCCTCTGGCTGCACGAAATTTGGGACAACGGGCAACTGACAACTGGCTGCCCCCCTGGTCCTGCCACCGCAGGCCGAAGCGCTCAAGTATGATCACATCCTCCTAGCCATCATGGACTCCAACCCGGTGCTCAGCTCGGCGAGCCGCACCGCGCTGGTCACCGCGGCCGCGCTCGCCACGCAGAACGCGAGCAAGCTGTGAGCCGTGCAGGGGAGGGTGGAGCAGTAGCCTGCGCGCGGTCTGGCTGTCATGGCTGTGGTGGCAGTAGCTAGCATGGCACGTACACACAAGGTGTTGAGGGTGTGCCATCTTCCCTGCTCTCTCCCGGCTGCGCAGGACGGTCATGTTTGTGGACGAGGCGGGGCAGCAGATCAGCGAGAAGCGGCTGCAGCTGGTGCAGGGGTGAGCGATGACGATGGTGTGGGTTCTGCACTGCCTGGCAGTGTCGGGACAGGTCGTGTGTTGTTGGAGCGGCTGCTTCCTTGCTCCGGTCCAGCTCTTGCTCAATTCCTGCACAGCTCCTGCTTCGCGTCAAGCCGCACCTTGCCTGCACGCTCGTCGCGGCCTGGATCCCTGGATCCCCCAACCCACTCTGCTGCCGCCTGCCCCTCCTTCCTCCCGCCCTACCGCACAGGGAGCTGGAGCGGCGTGGGCTGCAGGCCTCGTACGTTGAGGAGGAGGTGGAGGCGGCCAGCGTGGGCAAGGGCAGCGTGGCGGTGGGGGAGGTGGCCGACAACATCGAGGCCGACCTGGTGGTGCTGTCCACCGCGGGTGAGTGAAGAAGATGGCAGGGGGGAGGGAGTGCTGGGTGCTGGTTGGTGGCTAAAGTGCAGTCTACTGCGGGTGAGGGGGCAGGGCGTGTGAAACTTTGAGGAAGCAAGGGGGCTATGGTGGGTAGTGCTGGGTGTGCTGATGTCTGGTTGCGTGGTGTGCTGGGCTGCCTGGACATGTAGTGAGCAGCCAGCCCGCACACCATCTCGTTGGGTGCTGACCCGTGCTGCCCCCTGCTGCTCGCCCTGCTCCTGTGCAGCAATCCACGAGAAGCACGTGGTGAGTCGCTGTTTTCAGTGCAGTGCCTGCTGTGAAAGCTGCCGTGAGGGCGCAAGTTCTGACTTCCTGGTGCAATCAGAACAGAGCACAGTTAGGGCAGGCAGTCTGCAGCAGCACACGCACAAAGAGACGGCAAGGCTCCTGCATGCCGCTGCCACTGCTGCCCCAACCTGCTCAATCTGCGTCTGCTCTCATTTTGGTGCAGGACGGCAACCTGCTGGCAGAATTTGTCCCCTGCCCCGTGCTGCTACTGCCTTGAGCGGCCAACATGGCGTAAAGAATACGGTGGCGGGCTGTGGCGCGTGTACTCGCAGCAGCGAGCGCGGCAGCCAGCCTTATGTGTATTTTAGTCCTTCAGTTTTCATGACCATCAACGTGATGAGATCAATGTGTATCATCAAGCAATAACCCGGGCATGCACGTAGAGCTGGCCGGCTTGCTGCTATTCCAGTTTGAAAGTTTGAACCCTTCTGGGGGAGCAGTGCGTTACACCGGACCAACAAAACCAACAGGGACGTCGCTCTAATATTATGAACAGGGGGGGACTTAACAAGGGGCATCTGCCGACGTAACAGGGGTGCATTTGGGGTGGACAGCGATCAGGAAAAATGACAGAGCTTGGTGCGGCATGCATTTGCGCACAGTGTGTTCCAGTTGAGACCAGTTGAAAGCACGGGGGGCATCGCTGCCGGGTGCTGCAACAAAACCCCCAGCAAGCCGGGGCGCTCACCAATGCGGAGGCCCAGAGAAGGGTGGTGCAGGCAGGATTCAGGGAGCGAACGTCCTGCTACAATCTAGCAACTAAAAGGGAAGGTGGATCAAAGGGCTGCTGCTGTGCGGTGTCAGTGGAACAAAGGTTTCGAGGAGAGAGAAGGCTGGCCGGTGCTGAGCCCTATGGGCCGGGGCAAGAGGGCTGACCAGGCCCTCCCGCCACAGCTGCCGCATGGCTGCGAGGCACGACGGGCTGTGAAGCTGCGAGGCTGTGGTGCTGACAGGTGCTGAGAAAGATGTGCAGGGAGAAAATCGGAGCGAGAAGAACAACATGGCTGGCCAGCTGTGACTGGCTGCCATGGGCTGAGGAACAGCCACCATGCCGGCACGTGCCTCTGCAGTGCCGGGCTCACACGGTGAGGTACTTGCCGCAGATGGCTGACTGGCGGTAGATGCCGTAGTCCTGCAGGCACACCTCCCACAGGCCCGAGTCCAGCTGCGGCAGGGGTGGGTGGGTGGGTGGGTGGGTGGGTGGCTTGCTAGGTGAGTACATGGGAACCACGTTGTGAGGCGCTGACCAGCAGCACAGTGGCTGCGTCTCTCGGGTGTATCAAAGCATTGTTGAACTGCTGTGCTTCAAACGCCCCTCCCAGCCCTGTCAACCCCTCACCTCCATAATGCCGGCCAGCGCCGCCGCCAGCCCCGCATTATTCTCCACGCCCACCCAGTTGCTGTCGGCGTCTCGCCGGTCCTCAAAGTCGTCTGACCGGCCCTGCAGGGGCGGCAGTGGGGGTCGGGAGCAATAGAATTGAGCAGCTGCTGGACAATGGGGTGGCAGAGAGGTCAGGGATGGGGCAGGGAAGGCCTGCCAGCTGTCGCCGTGCTCAGCAATCTGCTGCAGTCCCTCCCCTCCACTGCCCGGTCCCTCTCACCGAGCCGTACACCAGGGCTCCACGCAGCACGTGGGCATCGGGGTCGGGGGATAGCAGGCCAGTCACGCGGTTGCACACCTGCGGGGGATTGAGAGGCGGGCGGGGCATGAGCCAGCCAGCAGGCATGCAGGAGGAGCCATGGCAGTGCACCTCTACATGACTTGGCTGAGCCTCTGAGCCGCAAGCCATCAGCAGCACCCCGCCACTCCCCTCAGCCCACCTCTGGGGCATCGGGGCAGGCGGCGCCGCGGTCCTGGGTACGCTTGGGCGGGTTGCGCCCAAAGCCGACCAGCAACGAGCGCCCCGCATCGCCCAGCATGTAGCGGATCTGGAGGGCAGGTGGTAGAGGAGGAAAGTTAGGATCATGCTTCTGCAACGCAGCGGTGGTACTGGCCATAGCCAGCTTGTCCTGCCGCCTGCTGCCACCCACACAGCAGCAGCCCACCACACCCAGCCGCCCCAGCCAGCCAGTCCTCACCTGCGACAGGCCCCAGCAGCGGTACTCGCGAGCCAGCGCCCCAGATGACTGCTCCACCATGTCGGCATACATGAGGGACAGGGCGGCGGCGTTGGCGGTGGCCCCCAGAGAGCCTGCGGGGCAGTGGTGGCGGGATTGGGAAGTAAGTAGTAAGCGAGGTAGGGCAGCCGTGCAGGAGACGCTTTTTGCATGGGGAGCGGTCGCACGTCTGCATGCTTAACAGATTGCCTGCTGAAGCGCAGCCCACAGGCCAGCGCTCCTCACCGCTCATGGGGTTGTAGGCGCGGCCGCGGGCGGTGTAGTTGGCAGCGTTGCCGGCCTGCGGCGAGCAAGGGCAGACCAAGCGTCAAGGGTCTGCCCCGCATGTAGCTGTGGCAGGTGCAGCAGTGTGCACACATCCTGTGGAGGTCAGCTGCTCCTGTCTTGTTCAACCATCCTCAATAAGCTGCCGCAGCACTCACGCAGATCCAGTGTCGCAGGAACTGCTCGGAGCGCTCTCGGAAGGTGGAGCGGTCTGTCTCCTGGGCCAGCAGCAGGTTGAGGGGGTAAAACACGTTGTCCCAGTCGTACGCGTACCTGCAGGGTAGGGGAGACAGGGTGGTTCAGTGAAACTGGTGGTAAGTGGGGTGGGTAGGGAGCTGGGCACGCCCAGCAAGTGAACACTGGACACAGGCAACCACTCGGGTCACACGCACAGCCAGCCCTCCCACCCCCGTGCCTGCTGCCGCCTGAAAGGCCGCACCCCTGTTCACAAGCCCCTCCCCTCCCCTCCCGTTCACTTGAAGTCGGAGATGGGCGCCTCGTCCTCCAGGTGCTTCATGTAAAAGTCGTACACATCCGCCAGGTACGAGTCCTGGGCGCATAGTGATTGGTTGGTTTGGAATGGGTGCATCAGCATCAGGAGGGCGGGTGGCCCAGTTGGACAGCAAGGGGCCGGCGCAGAGCGGACCATGTGTCCTTCCCAACCTGGCGCAAGCCTCTCGCTCCCTCCCTTCCCCGCACCCCTCCCACCCCACCACCACCCCAGCCGCACCTGCTTGGTTGCCTTGTACAGCCAGCCGGCGCCCCAGGCCAGGTCGTCGTAGTGTGTGGAGGTGTTGTACAGCACCTGCGGGAGGGAGGGGGCAGGGACAGCAGAGCGTCGGTTGGTTGGCTGAAGGGGATGGGCAGCTGCCTGTTGGCGGCCAACACAGTGCATTCGTGCACAGCAGCCACTGTCCACTCCTTGCCCTCACCGTGAGGTTGAAGTCGCCGTCCCCAAACTTGCCCTTCATCTCCTTGGAGAAGGAGTAGACCTGTGTGGGCAGGGGAACAGCAGGGCTCTTGAGGCAAGGCGATGGCACCTGACGCTGGGAGCACTGCTCAACAATCTGCAGCTTCCGCCAGGCAGGCACCGCGAAGGCAGGGCTGCTGCCCCTCCCTCAGCAGGCGTTGCCACCCCTGCACGCCCCACCCACCTCCTGCGCCTTGTCCAGCAGCCGCTTGGCGTAGTCGGTGTCATTTTGGTTGCGGAACACAATGGAGGCGGCGGCCAGCGCGGCGGTCACAGAGCCTCCCAGGTCTGCCGAGGGAGGCGGGGGAAAAGAATGAGTGAAGCATGCAAGGTGTGTCGAGCATGCACACTGCAAGGTATGGGGCCAGGGAGACACGTCCACCCACTGCCTTATTTAGCAGGAACTGATAGCTGCAGCTGCCTGGCACCCCATCCGCCTCCCACCCACCTGAGGCCCCAGTGGTGAGGTCCACGGCATAGGCAGGCCGGGGCAGCGCCTGCTCCTCTGGTCGGTACCACAGCAGCATCTCGGTGTCAATGTCGCCCACCTGGGGTGAGGGGGGAGCGGAGGGAGCAGGAAATTTATTGGAGACAGCGGGTGCGCCAGCTTCAAATGCATCCGCCTCCAGTCAAATGGACAGTCACAACTGCACGCTGGATGCCACAAGCGTTTGCTTCCCGCCGGCACAAAGCGCACCCGCGTGACGAGCAGGGATGTGTTGGACTCGGGCAGGGCCTTGTGCACCTGCAGCAGCGAACGACGAGAGATGAGCCTGGGTGGAATTTGGTTGAATGACCCACCTCTCCCACACCAGACCATCAGACAAAACTCAGTGGCGAGCACCAAATCGCGGACGCTGCCATTGCAAGCAGCCCACAGCCAGGCCCCGCCCACCTTCAGCAGGTAGTCGCTGCCCCAGCGGATGGAGTCCAGCGCCGCGCCCGCCTGGCCAGCAGCCTGCACCAAAGCGGTTGGTTAGACAGGGTTCAGCAGCAGGGCGCACCAGCGGGCATGCAGGCAATGAGAGAGCAGTGGAGTTTGGCCGTCAAAAAGTAGACAAATGGAGCTACTGCGGACAGTGTGGCACAGCTACCGCCCACCCCGCACTGCACCCTGCTTGCCTCGAAGCCCTTGCCAAAGGCCATGAGGCCCCAGACCAGCAGCGTGGTGGTGAAGGCGATGGGCGTGGTGGCCTTGATGTTGCCTGCACTTGGGATGCGGTCGGAATGGAGAGAGTCAGAGCGTGAGCTGGGCAAAGAATGTGCCACTGAGCACCTGTGCAGGCATGGCACGGCAGCTACTGCCAGGCAGTGCCACTCCAGAGTACGAGCAAGCCAGCTGTACACACACAGCACAGTGCCCTGCCTCCCCCCCACGCACCGCCGGCCATGCCGCTCATCCAGCCACCGCCCAGGTCCCAGGCCACATCCGCAATCGCAGCCGCCGCAGCTGGGTCAGTTGACGTGCTGGTGGCAAAGGGGTCTGCTGAGCCGCCGCTGCCGCCCGCAGCAAAGGGGTCTGCACCGCCGCCGCTGCCCGCTGCAAAGGGGTCTCCCCCAAGGCCGCTGGCTGCCGCAAAAGGATCCGCTGCGGCGCCAGCACTGTTGCCACCGCTGCCGCCGGCTGCCGCGAATGGATCGGCCTGGAACAGGCGCCGCCCAAACAGGTTGCCAAAGTCGCCAAAGGTGTCCAGCGCCTGGGCAGTGGGGAGGGCGGGTGGAGTGCAGGGGCACGCTGAGCTACTCTTCCCTCTTCAAGTGCACCACGGCAGGTAAAAAATGCCACCGAATGCTGAGTTGGCAAACCAAGCCAGCTTCTGTGTTCTTGTGGAGCCACCCCCGCCTGCTACTACTCCCTGCCGCCCTCACCCCAAAGCCGTCCAGCGTGCCGTTGGGCAGGGAGGAGGCCAGCGTGACGGTGGTGTTGTAGTCGGCGGTGAAGGCGGGGCCGCGCCACGGCACAGCCGCCGAGGTGGACAGCGGCAGGTTGCCCTCGCGCTGGGAGTCGAAGAACAGCATCGTGTTGCCCAGGGCCTGGGGAGGCAGCGGGTTTGTGGATGGGGTGTTTGGAAGAACGGGCAGGAACGACGAAGAGCTCCAGGCGCATTGGCATTTACCACAGCCCCCTGGCTATGATGGCATGCTGAGCTCAGCTGGCCCGCACGTTTGCCACCCGCCTCAGAGCATGCGGCTGCGCTTCACAGCCTGCGTCCCGCCGCCCCCCACCTGCTTGTAGTCGTATGAGCGGGGGTAGAGCAGCCAGACGAGCACCACGCCCAGGATGAGCACCGCGGTGGACAGCAGCATGGCCAGCTTGCACACGGCGTTGAACACCAGGGGCTTGCGGTACACCACGTACTGTGGTGAGAGGGGGAGGGGAAGGTGGGGAAGTTGGAGGTGGCTGCAGGGCCGCTGAGGGTGTAAGCAGGCTGGCATCGACTTCCCGTGGATTGGTGGCTCAGCTCTTAGCGTGCCTTCCCAACCACCCCACCACGACGCCACTTGCAGCCCCTTTCCGCCCC
>VFQQ010004323.1_pt1 | contig 12677 bp, 11 predicted proteins | sample 3512341 | NCBI WGS metagenome assembly VFQQ01 (sample SAMN10412373, study PRJNA504923) | tailings metagenome | isolation source: Relicate 2 Philex TSF1 revegetated site | place: Philippines: Tuba, Benguet | collected 2017-08-29 | reverse complement strand
GACGAGTCGTTCAAGAAAGGCGGCCACAAGCACAGCCCGAACGACAAGGGCTGGTTCGAGAAGGCGAAGTCGTTCTTCAGTTGAACCCGTATCCCAAGAAGAAAGCGACGCTTGAAGCGTCGCTTTTTTTTGCTCAATCCCGACAGTAGCCCTCACCCGCCTTCACGGTCAGGCAGTCCTTCTTTTCGCTGAGCCATTTCATGCCGGTCTCGGCGCCGTTGCTGGCGCGCACCGATTCGCGCACGCCATCGCGCTCGAATTCGAACCGGTCACCCGCAGCGGTGGCCTTGAAGGTGCGCGGACCGTCGAGGTTCTGGATGGTCACTTCGTAGGTGCCGTTGCCGCCGGCGAGCTGCAGGAAGGTGCCCTCCGGGCCGTTCCATTTGCCCAGCCATTGGTCGGCGGCGGGCGCGGTGCTGGTGGTGGGAGGATTGCTTGTAGCGACGGGCGACGGGGCTTGCACAGTGCGCTCGGTGCAACCTGCGGCCGCGAGGAGCAGCACGGAGGACATCATCAGGATCTTGCGTGTGGAATTCATGCCTCATTCTCGCTGCACCGCTTCGACCCTATCCCCGTCATTGCCAACATCCATTGGACCTGTTTGATGACTTTGAACAAACTTGGCGCTTCTTCCTGTTGAACGACCATCATGACCGAACTGATCCGACAGCTCCGACCCGACTGGACCCGCATGCAGGCGATGGACCTCCAGGTCCCCGCGCACGCGCTGCGCAATGCCTTGCTGTCCTTGGGTGCCGGCTTGCTGGTGATGGCGGGTGTGGCTGCGCTGAGCACGTTTTGGTCGCCTACGCGAGCGTGGTGGGATGCGGCCGGGCATGGCGGCGCAATGGCGGCGGGTGTGCAGGCCTCCCTGCTGGCGGCGGTGGCCACCGCCGTCGGCGCGCTGCCTGTGTTCGTGGTGCAACGGGTGAGCAAGTTGCAGGAGTCCGCGTTGTTGTCGTTCTCGGCCGGTGTGATGCTGGCCGCTGCGGTATTCGCGCTGCTCCTGCCTTCGCTGGACGCGGGAGAGGCGCTCCTCGGTCACCGCGTCGGTGCGGCGGCACTCAGCGGCTTGGGCCTGGCTTTCGGCATGGGTCTCATGCTTGCTGTCGACCGCTTCACACCGCATGAACACGCCGTGCTGCCGCCGGCCGCGCCGGGCCACGCGATGGCGCACACCGGGAGCGCGGCGCAAGGTGCGAAGCTCATGGTGCTGGCGATCCTCATCCACAACGTGCCTGAAGGTCTGGCGGTGGGCGCCGCCTACGTCGGCGTCCAGGACTCGGCAGCCGCGCAGGCCGGCGCGTCGGTGGCCCTGGCCATCGGCCTGCAGAACATGCCCGAGGGTCTGATTGTGGCCATGGCCCTGCGCACGTTGGGCCAGAGCGCCGGGCGCGCCTGGGGTGTGGCCGCGCTCACCGGCCTGGCCGAGCCACTGGGCGCCATCCTCGGCCTTTGGGTGCTCGGCAGCGTGCCCGTCTTCTATCCGCTGGGCCTGGCGCTGGCTGCGGGCGCCATGCTGTTCGTGGTGAGCCACGAGATCATTCCCGAAACGCACCGCAGCGGTTTCGAGACGCTGGCAACGGCAACGTTGCTGGCAGGGTTCGTGTTTATGCTGCTGCTCGATTCAGCGCTCACCTGACACCGGGAATGTGGGTTCAGTCGGCCACGATCTTGTTGGCCTTGGCCACCTGGCCCCATTTCTCGGTTTCTGTCCGGATGTAGGTCGCGAACTGGTCCGGCGTGCTGGCGACCACCACCGCACCGAGCTCCGCCAGGCGGGTTTTGACGTCCGCCTGGTTCAGGATGTCGACCAGGGTCTTGTTGAGCACGTTCACGATGGGAGCCGGTGTACCGGCCGGCGCGACGATGCCGCCCCAGGACGCGGAGTCAAAGCCCGCCAGACCAGACTCGGCAATGGTGGGCACGCCTTCAAGCGCAGGAATGCGCTGATTGGTGGCGATGCCCAGTGCCTTCACCCGACCATTCTTGATGTGCGGCATGGCGGCGACGACGGTGGTGAACATCATGGAGACCCGGCCCGAGACCACGTCCATGAGCGCGGGGCCGTCCCCGCGGTAAGGCACGTGCAGCGCATCGACACCGGCCATGCTGGCGAACAGCGCGCCGGTGAGGTGATTCGATGAGCCATTGCCGGCCGATGCGTACGTGTGTTTTCCGGGGTTCGCCTTCAGTTCGGCCAGCAGCTCCTGCATGTTCCTGGCCGGCATGCCCGGTCCCGTCACCAGGACAATGGGCACCAGCGTCGTCTGAGTGACCGCGGCGAAACTCTTGACGGTGTCGTAGGACAGCTTGGGATAGATGCTCTGGCTGATCGCGTTGGGGCCGACGTTGGCCATCAGCAGCGTGTAGCCGTCCGCCGGTGAGCGGGCGACGGCATCGGCAGCGATGTTGCCATTGGCGCCCGGCCGGTTCTCCACGATCACGGATACCTTCAACGCAGCTTGCATCTTCTCGGCCAGAATGCGCGCGGTCACGTCGGATGCGCCGCCGGGGGGATACGGGACGACGATGCGGATGGCGTCTTTCGGGAAGGTGTTGGCGTGCGCCGGCATCGCCAGCGTGGCGATGGCGCTCAGGATGCCAGCGGACGCCAGACGGCGGTTGATGGGATGGTTCATGTCAGTCTCCTCAGGGTTGGGGTCGATGGATGTGGAGCCCGGTCTCAACGGGGTTGCTGCTTCAGAAAAAGGACCGCGCCTCGTGCCAGCGGCTGCACCGTTCTGGCATAGACCGAAAGCCAACCGTTGTCGGCAGGCATGGTCCAGGGCACCAGATGGTTTCGTCTCTCGTCCAGTTGCACGGTGTCCACCAGCAACTGCACTTCCTTCAATTGGCTGTCGACGGCGATTTCGTCACCGTTCTCGACCAGGGCGATGGGGCCGCCGGCCTTGGCCTCGGGGCAGACCTGACCGACGGCGATGCCACGGTTCAAGCCGGAGAGTTGCCCATCCGTCACCACGGCAACGGTCTTGCTCAGGCCCGCGCCGTCGACGGCGGCCACGAACGATGAGGCCAGCGCCATGCCGGGCCCCCCGATGGGACCCATGCCGCGCAGCACCGCCACGGTGCCTGGCACGAGTTCGCCGCGCCGCAGTGCGTCGATGGCCTCGTCCTGACTCTCGAAGACCAAGGCCTTGCCCACGAAGCGCGTGGACTTCTCGACCGCATTGCCCACTTTGTAGATCGCGCCTTCCGGCGCCAGGTTGCCCTTCATGATGAGCAGCGAGGGCGTGGTCGATATGGGGTTGTCCAGCGTGCGGACGTGGTTCGATGCCTTCAACTCGATCGATGACACGTTGTCGATGGCGGACCGGGCTGTCACGGTCATGGCGTGGGGGTTGAGCAGGCTCTGGAGACGCTTCATCAGGCCCGCCGTGCCGCCCGCCTCTTCCAGGTCTTCGATGCGCGAATCGCCATTGGGCCGCACCGCAGCGAGCATGGGCACAGAGGCGCCGAACCTGTCGAAGAGTTCGTACACATCGACATCGGCCTGCGCCTCTTCCGCAATCGCCTGCAGGTGGCGAACCGTGTTGGTGGAGGCACTCACCGCCAGCGCCACCTTGACCGCATTCTCGAAAGCCGCAGGGGTGAGGATCGCGCGCGGCCGGAGGTCTTCATGGATCATGGCCACGATGCGCGCGCCGGTGGCCCTGGCGAACTCGAACATGCGTTCGGAGTTGGCTTCCACCGGCGTGGAACCCGGCAGCGCCATGCCCAGGGCTTCGGCGGCGATGTGCATCGAGTTCGCCGTGCCCATGCCGGCACAGACGCCTGGCCCACGCACCGCCTGATCGCACATGCCGGAGAGGTCGCCCAGGGTCATCTCGCCCGTCGCGACCTTGCCCACACTTTCAAACACTTCCTCGATGTCGACCCGACGACCCTGATAGGTGCCACTGGGCTGATAGCCGCAAGCCAGGAGGATGGTGGGGATGTTCAGGCGACCGGCCGCCATCATCTGCGCGGGCGCGGTCTTGTCGCAGGAAGCCAGGCACACCATGCCGTCGAGCAAGGCCCCTTCCACCTGAACCTCGATGTCGCTCACCACCAAGTCCCGCGACGGCAGGATGTAGCGGCCTTGACGGCCCGCGCTGGTGATGAAGTCGGACGGTGCCGCGGTGCGGATCTCCAGCGGCACGCCGCCCGCGGCACGGATGGCTTCCTGCACCACGCGCGACACCCCGTCGAGGTGGCTGAAGCAACTGGACAAGGCGGAAGAAGAGTTGACGACCGCGATCTTCGGCTTCTCCAGATCGGCATCAGAGAGCCCGAGGGCCTTCCATTGCGCCTTTCTCAGCGCCCAGCGGGATGTGCCCGGTTCGAAGTTGCTTCTCAGTGGGGTCGGGATGTTCATGGGGTGGTCTCGATGATGGCGCCGCGCGCCTGCAGCAGATGGCGAAGTTCGTGGGGCGGGACGTCTGCTGGCCGACACCCGTGATTCACCGCGATGGCAGCCGCCACGCCTGCGGCCTCGCCCATCGCGAAGCACTGCGCGGTGACGCGAATGGAGGCCTGCGCGGCGTGGTCGGCCGAGGCACAACGGCCAGCGACCAGCAGGTTGTCCGCACCTCGCGGCAACAGGCTTCGATAGGGAATCTGGAAATGGCCGCCCTCCTCCAGCCACACCCATTTGGTGGCCCGGCCAGCGGCATGGTCCTCCATGGGCCAGGCACAGCAGGCGATCGCGTCCGGGAAACGTGCCAGGCCGAGCACGTCGTCCCCCGTCAATACGTACTGCCCCAGGATGCGGCGACTCTCGCGCACGCCGATGGCCGCGCCCGTGTCAAGCACGCGGGCGCTCGCGTAACCAGGCACGTACTGGTTGAACGCCTTCTCGTAGAGCAGAACCTGTTCCCGGCCCAGGCGTTCCGCCTTCGTCAGTTCGCGGCTCGACAGCGGATTGGGCGCGGCACCGTCGATGCTGACCTTGGTGATGTTCAGATGCACGAGACCGGGTCGCTCCATGAAAACGCCACCCGCGGTGCGAGGCAGGTCCAACCCGTCGTTCACCGCGCGTTCGAGGTGTTGATGCAAAGCGGCACGGTCGGTGCGCGCGACCGCCTCTGCATCCACGTCCATCATCCGGAACATCGCCGTCGGCTGTTGCAGGTTCTCGAGATCGAGGTCGAAAGGCACGTCCGACCGGGCGCACAGGTCGGCGTCGCCCGAACAGTCGATGAACTGCCTGGCCCGGATGGCCACGCGGCCTTCGCGCGTTTCCACCAGCACGTGCGTGAGGTGCTCGCCGTCCCTTGCCACATCCACCACCAGTGAATGCAGCATCACGTCCAGCCCGTCGATCGCTGTCAGGCGGTCCAGCGCCACCTTCATCTTGAAAAGGTCATAGGGCAGCGATGCGGTCTTGAGCCAGTGCACGGTCTCGCCACGGCCGCCGAGCTGGTCCAGTTCGCGCACGACCTGGTCCACGAAGCCACCGACGACGGGCGTGACGTCACGGCCCTTGACCGAATAAAGGCCACAGATGCTGCCCAGACTCACGGTGGTCAGCGTGCCGCCCAGGAAGCCGTAGCGCTCGACCAGCGCCACACGCGCACCACACTGGGCTGCCGATACCGCGGCAGCCACCCCAGCGGCACCTCCGCCAACCACGCAGATGTCGACGTCCATCGCCACTGGCGTTCGGCGTTCGGGCTCTTGGAGATTGGTAACGAGTGTCATGAATACGTAGTCATTCTTTGGAAAAATGAAGGCCCTCTGCCAGGGCCAATTTGCTCAATACTGCGCTGAATACGTATTCATTGTAGCGTCATCGAACACGAACCCAAGCAAGGGTTAACCACTAGTTCCACGGATCACCAGGTCGTTGTGCAGCAGCACGCGCTCGGTGGGCCCCGCCTCGCCCTCCAGACGCGCCAGCAACCTGGCCACCGCCACCTCCGTCATCACCTTCAGCGGTTGCCGCACGGTAGACAGGTTGATGGAACGCCAATGGGCCATGGGAATGTCGTCGTATCCCACGACCCAGACGTCCTGCGGCACTCGCCGGCCCATGGCGCGCAGCCCATCGGCCGCGCCGATGGCCAGCACGTCGTTCGTGCAGAACACCGCGTCGATCCGCGGCTCCATGGAGAGCAGCGCCTGCGCCGCTTCGTAGCCGCACTGGTAGGTGTATTCGGATGCACGGATGTGGCCTGCATCGGAAAGCGGCACACGCCGCTCCAGCAGGTGGGCACGGTAGCCCTTCTCGCGTTCCCTGATCGTGCTCGCGCCCACCGGCCCTGTGATCAGCCCCAGCATCTGGCGCCCTTCGCGCACGAAGTACTGCGCCACCGCGGCACCGCCCGCTTCATTGTTGCTGCTGACCTGGTCGAAAGCGTCGTCGTCCACCATCCGGTTGAGCAGCACCACGGGACGCTGGGCCTTCAGCCGGCTCAGCAAGCTGGTCTCTGCGGCCGTGGCCGTGGCGAAGATGACGCCGTCCACCGCACCCTCGCCGATGGATCGCAGCAAGCGATCCTCGAACTGAGGCACCGACTCCCAGACGCTCATGAGCAGACCGGCCCGGTGGAGCTCTTCGGAGAGCAACTGAAGGAGCTGGGGATACAGCGGGTTGGAGAGCCGTGCCACCACCACCGCAATGCTGTTGCTGCGGCTGGTCTTCATGGAACGTGCTGCCGCACTGGGGTGGTAGTTCTGCTCGCGGATGACGTCCAGCACAGTGCGTCGAGTCTCCTCTCGCACGCCGGGCAGACCCTGGAGCACCCGGGACACGGTGGCTTGCGACACACCCGCGAGCCGTGCGATGTCCGTGCTGGTGAGACGTTTGTGGGCGTCTGTCTTCATGGGTCGAGCATATCCCAGCGTCGCGCGATGGCGACGCCTATCATCCCCCTCAAGCCCTGCGCCGCCCTTCAAACATTTGCTCACACGAGCGCGGCGAACCCAGCCCACCGACACGACTCGAACCCCGATGATCCGACACGTCCCATTGCTCCTGTCCACCGCCCTGCTGGCTTCCACCGCCTGGGCACAAACCCCCAACCCCGAGTTCGACAGCTGCCTGAACACGCTGCGCGCACCCGCGCGCGCCGCCGGTGTGCAGGACGCCACCTTCACCCTGCACACGCAAGGCCTCGTGCCCGACATGTCGGTCATCGACAAGCTGAACTTCCAGCCCGAGTTCCGCACCGCGATCTGGGACTACATGGCCGGGCTGGTGGACGACGAGCGTGTGACCCAAGGCCGGGCGCTGATGGCGCAGCACGCCGAAACCCTGGCGCGTGTGAACGAGCGCTTCGGCGTGGACCCGGCCACGGTGGTGGCGGTCTGGGGTGTGGAGAGCAATTTCGGCGGAAGCTTCGGCAAGTCGCCGCTGGTGCAGTCGCTCGGCACGCTGTCGTGCTTCGGTCGCCGCCAGGCCTATTTCCGTGGCGAGTTCTTCGCCACGCTGCGCATCCTGCAAGCCGGCCACATCGCACCCGAACGCCTGGTGGGTTCGTGGGCCGGGGCCTTCGGTCACACGCAGTTCATGCCCAGCACCTTTGAGCGCCTGGCGGTGGACTTCGATGGCGACGGCAAGGCCGACCTGATGGACAGCACCGTCGATGCCCTGGCCTCCACGGCGAACTTCCTGCAGAAGGCCGGCTGGCAAACGGGCCAGCCCTGGGGCTTCGAGGTGAAGCTGCCCGAAGGTTTCTCCGTGGCGGGCGAAGGCCGGCGCACCAAGCGGGCCATGGCAGAGTGGGCCGCACGCGGCGTGAAGCGCGTGGACGGTTCGCCCCTGCCCACCTCGGGCAGCGCGGGCCTGCTCACGCTGGCCGGCCCGCAGGGTCCGGCCTTCCTGGTGCTGCGCAACTTCGATGCGCTCTACAGCTACAACGCGGCCGAAAGTTATGGCCTGGCGATCGCGCACCTGTCGGACCGTTTGCGCGGCGGTGGCAACTTCGTGACACCCTGGCCCACCGACGACCCGGGCATCTCGCGCGCCGAGCGCCGCGAGCTGCAGACCTTGCTGATCCAGCGCGGGCACGACATCGGGGCGGTGGACGGCATGCTCGGCGACAAGAGCCGCACCGCAATTCGCGCCGAGCAGGAGCGCCTGGGCCAGGAAGCCAGCGGACGCGCGGGACAGAAGTTGCTGAAGGCGCTGCGCGGCGGGTGAGCACTGTCTTTTGAGATCAAGACCTGCCCTTTAGATCTATTCCAACCTGGATATCCGCCGCCTACGATCGAAGCCATTCCAGCAACCACTCGATGAGTGCGTGCGCAACAGCGCCAGAACGGCCTCTTTGCGCGATCTCCGGCAGATCGCGGCTGGTTGTCTGGCTGCGGCCATTGCTCAGCCAGCGACTTCACTCGCACTTATTGCCCTTCGGGGCGCTTTGTGCAGACCTTCCCCAGCGGCCAGTTTCAACGTTGGCAGGCTGTTGAAATACTGTCGGAAGACACGAAGAATGAAGGATTTCAGGGTGTCTCGCCCCAAGGCCAGGTCCGAAAAAATCGCTTTTAGCCGTATTGACTGGTCGGCATTTGTCTCGGCGAGAAATCGATCAACTATTCAATCAGCCTGTCAATTCCACGATGAAAAATTTTATATTTCTTGTGTTTGCTGCGGTTGGCTTGATCGCGCAACCAGCATTGGCGAGCTATCCGTGCCCGAGTGGCCCTGGGCCGGGTGAACAGCAAATCGGTGTTGGTGGCGGCTCGCACGGAGTTGCCGCTGTTCCCCTGTGTGCGGAAACACGTGGCGGGGGCGATCGCGGTGGCGGCGCCAGGTCTGGCGGAGGTGGGTATGCGGGCTACAGATGTGAGGGCTGCAATATTTTTGCCGCTCCAGGTCCGTCCGCTCCTGACGCCGCGAGCATCGCCACTGAAAAGCAGATGGCGAGAAATCTGGAGGTCCAAAAGAAACTGTCGGAAGCCGACGCCAAATGGAGGAAGATAGAAAATGATCCGGATTACCAGCGCTACAAGCAGGGTGAATGGAAGATTTTTCAGTCCAGAAAAGATTCTGCGCCCGGAGACAATTGCGTTGCCATGTGGAGCAAAGATGGTGACGCGATCAGCATCGTCGGGCCCGGAAAAGCATATCAGGGAGGTATGCTGATATTCTGGAGTGCGGACATTCCCAAACCATCGAAAACGAAAACTGTAGCGGTGACTCTCAAGCAGTCGAAATATCAACCACAGTCGGTGAACGCGTTGAATTTTTCAGTGCCTGATATCCCGGCCGGTGCGATTGGCCTGACAGTGCCAAACATTGCTGCGGCGCTGGACACGATGCTGGATGCTGAGCATTTCGTCGTCGAGATGGGTGGGCGTGCTGTTGCAGATATCGAATGGACCGGTGGCTCGGCAGCGCGAACCAAGCTGAGCCAATGCGTCAGCAGCCGCTAGGGAAGGTCTGCACAAATGCGGCGACGTTGTGCTTGGTGTGTGACTGAACCGGGTGCTCAAGCGCCAGTTTGGCCATGTGAAGGTTCGCTACCCGGGCTTGGCCAAGAACACGGCGCTGTTGCACACGTTGTTCGCGTTGGCGAACCTGTGGCTGGTGCGCCGAAAGTTGATGGCAAGTGCGGCATGAGTGCGTGCGCAACAGCGCCAGAACGGCCTCTTTGCGCGATCTCCGGCAGATCGCGGCTGGTTGTCTGGCTGCGGCCATTGCTCAGCCAACGCGGGCCAGGTTGCGCGCCAAGCGCTCACGGGCGGCATGCAGGCGCTCGATCAGCATGGGCGGCTCGAGCACGTCGAAGTCCACGTCCATGGCCATGAGCCAGTAAACGAGAGAGTTCAGTGAATCGAGCTGGCCGACGCCGCACCGCATGAGGCAACGGCTGTCGTCGATCGGCTCCAGCGTGGCGGCAGACGGCGGGATGATGCGCGCCATCACCGCCTGGGGTCGATGCAGCACCACGCGCGCCTCGTCGCCATGCTGGACACCCGCGAGCGTGCCCGACACATAGGCGCGCAGATCGCCCGCCGGAGGGGGCCGTGGCGCAAAGTGCGATCCCGCGCTCGGCACGCCCTCCACCCGGTCGATGCGAAAACTGCGCCAGTCGTCGCGCGCGGGATCCCAGGCCACCAGGTACCAGCGGCTGCCGGTGTGCACCAGGCCTTGTGGCTCCACCACGCGTTGCGTGTTGTTGCCCCGCATGTCGCGGTAGGCGAAGCCGACCTGCAACTGATCGCGGCAGGCTGCCGACAGGATGGCGAGCACACCGGCGTCCACCGTGGGCCCGATGCGCTGCATGGGCAGGATGGCCGCGCGCAGGGCATCGGTGCGGCGCCGCAGGCGGGTGGGCATCACCTGCTCCAGCTTCACCAGGGCGCGCAACGAGCTCTCCTCCACACCGCTCACCGTGCCGGCGGTGGCGATCTGCAGCGCAATGGCCACGGCGAGCGCCTCTTCGTCATCCAGCAGCAGCGGTGGCACGGCCTGCCCGGCGCGAAACGCGTAGCCTCCCGCCACGCCGCTGCTGGCGTGGATGGGGTAGCCCAACTGGCGCAGGCGGTCGATGTCCCGGCGCAGGGTGCGCGGGTTCACCTCGAGGCGTTCGGCCAGGTCCTGGCCGCTCCAGTGGCTGCGCGTCTGCAGCAGGGACAACACACGCAGCAATCGGGAAGAGGAAGACAGCATGGTCAACACTCTACCTCTTATTGAGGGCGAAATCTGTCCGCAATGAGAGCGACATTGCCGTCACCGGCTCGACGCGGTGTCGAGACGACCTTCAACCTTCAAGGAGCCTTCCATGTCCATCGTTCTCTACTGGCACCCCATGTCCAGCGCCACGCCGATCGCCAGCGCCCTCGCCGAACTCGACGTGCCGCACGAACTCGTGAAGATCGACATCCACGCTGGCGAGCAACGCCGCCCGGCGTTTCTGGCCCTGAACCCCAACGGCAAGGTGCCCACGCTGACGGTGGACGACGCGCCCATGTTCGAGGCGCTGGCCATCCACCTGTGGCTGGGCGAGCAGTTCGGCGTGGCGCGTGGCCTGTGGCCGGCCGCCGGCACGCCCGAGCGGCTGCAGGCCATGTCGTGGTGCACCTGGGCTTACGTGACCTACGGCGCCCAGGTGATGCGCCTGCAGGCCGCCATCGACGCCGGCACGCCCGACGACGCCCACGGCACCGCGGCGCGCGCGGCCATGGACCAGTTGCTGACCCTGCTCGACGAGCGCCTGGGCCAACAGCCCTGGATGGTGGGCAAGGCCTGGTCCCTGGTGGACCTGGTGGTCGGCTCGGTCATCGGCTACAGCGCCTACATCGGCGCGCCCGTGGGCTCGCACCCCGCCACGCTGGCCTGGCTGCAGAAGGTGCAGGCGCGCCCCTCGATGCAGGTCGAGGCGCAAATGGCCGCCGCCACTTAAGATGTCAGACCATTGACATCCGACCACGGCCCGCGACAGCGCAGGCCCATCGACCATGAGCGCTCCACCCGTCCAGCCTTTCCAGGTCGCGATCGACCAGGCCGTCATCGACCGCATCCGGAACCGGCTGGCCGCAGCCCGATGGGCCGAAGCGCCGGACGATGACGACGACTGGACCTACGGCACGGACGCCCGCTGGCTGCGCTCGTTCGTCGAGCACTGGCTTCAGCGCTACGACTGGCGGGCCGCCGAACGCTCGCTCAACCAGTGGCCGCAATTCATGGCCGAGGTGGAGGGCCAGCGCATCCACTTCTATCACGTGAAGGGGTCGGCGCCACGGCCTCGCCCGCTGCTTCTTACGCACGGTTGGCCAGGTTCGGTGGTGGAGTTTCTCGGCAGCATCGAGCGCCTGGCTCATCCCGAGCGCTTCGGTGGCCGCGCGGAAGACGGTTTCGACCTTGTGATTCCTTCGCTGCCCGGCTACGGGTTCTCGGCCCGCCCCGCCCGTCCCATCGGCCCACGCGCGGTGGCGCGCCTGTGGCGCGGTCTGATGGTCGACGTATTGGGCTACCCCACGTTTGCCGCCCAGGGCGGCGATTGGGGCGCCGCCGTCACGCACTGCCTGGGCGTCGACCACGCCGACGTGACAAAGGCCATCCACCTCAACATGGTGCCGAGCTGGGCACTGCCCCCAGGGGACCAGCCGGACCCAGCGGAAGCAGCATTCCTGGCCCGCATCGCCCGGATGCGCGCCACGGAAATGGGCTACCACCTCGTCCAGTCCACCAAACCCCAGACGATCTCCCTCGCGCTCACCGACACGCCGCTGGGCTTTGCGGCCTGGGTCTGCGAGAAGTTCCGGACCTGGGGAGACACGAAAGGCGACATCGACAGCCGCTTCGATCGCGACACCCTGATCACCAACCTGATGCTCTACCTGGTGAACGACGCCGTGGGGCCAGCGATGTGGATGTACCGAGGCCGGTTCGAGGAGATGGCTGTGGGCGGCGCGATGCCCCGCGTGGAGATCCCTGTGGGCATTGCGCTGTTTCCGGCCGAGCTCATTCCCTATCCGCCACGCGCGGTGGCCGAGCGCGGTTTCGCCGTCGCCCGCTGGACCGAGATGCCTGCGGGCGGGCACTTCGCCGCGCTCGAGGAGCCGGTGGCCTTCACCGACGAGGTGCGCGCGTTCTTCGCCCAGATCGGCTACTGAAAGCCGATGCGCCAGGGGCTTCAGCCCAGCTTCACCGCCGTGCCGCTCACGCAGACCATCATCATGCCGTTGGTCTCGCCCAGCACCTCGTAGTCGAAGTCGATGCCGAT
>VFQQ010004322.1_pt1 | contig 12679 bp, 12 predicted proteins | sample 3512341 | NCBI WGS metagenome assembly VFQQ01 (sample SAMN10412373, study PRJNA504923) | tailings metagenome | isolation source: Relicate 2 Philex TSF1 revegetated site | place: Philippines: Tuba, Benguet | collected 2017-08-29 | reverse complement strand
GCCCAGTTGCTGGGCGTGCGGGCAGGCTGACGGTTCGTATAGTGGGCGGATCAAGTGCTCCAGCAGACCGGTTCCGCGCTATCCATGACCGTCGAACGCTATGCCTTCACTGACTGCGAAGCCACCACGGCGGCTGGGGTGCCGCTGCGCATTCCCGCTGGCGTTCACCATGTCGAGCGGCGATCGCTGGTGTTCCGCGTGCGCCTAGGTGGCCGCGAGCTCGATCTGACCCTGGCCGAGTGGGAGCGCCTGCTGGATGCGGGCTGTGTCGGGCCGGTTGTCGCCGCCGATTATCCACCGGGGACTGGCGAGACCCATCCTGGGTGAAACACGCGAGGTGCCGGGCAGGCTGGAACGTCTAAGCGAGAGCGCTGGTCGGACCCCGACGACCACGGCAGTTGCGCTGCTCGAGTGGGCCAGCGACGCGGCGATGAGTGTCTACACAGCGGCCCCCACAACTACCCGGACTCGGCCACAAGCAGTCGGACACGTTCGTGCCAGGAAGCTGCCTTTCGACTTCCCGCTGATGTCTGTCGCAGAGCCGGAAGCGGGCCATGTCACTCAAACACTTCCAGACAGCGACAGCACTTCATCCCGCACTTGGTCAAGCCTGCCAACGCTCAATGAGCTCCGCGGACGTGGCGCCTGGCGGACGTCGGCGGCTTTGCCCCCGCGTGGTCGATGCCCTGCAGAATGCCGCAGTCGGCGGCTGCATGCGGCACTGGACAAGCCGCCCGAAGCGCACGCAGCTCCTTCTCCAGGGCGCGCAGGGCCTGGATCCGTTCAGCCACATGGCCGATGTGCTCGTCGAGCAGGCTGTTGACTTCGCCGCAGTCAGCCGTCGGCTGATCCTTGAATCGCAGCAGCACCCGCACCTCGTCAAGTGTCATGTCCAGGCTGCGGCACTGACGGATGAACGCCAGCCGCTCGGCGTGATGCGGCGTGTAGATGCGGTAGTTGCCCTCCGTTCGGGCGGCCGTGGGTAGCAGGCCCTCGCGCTCGTAGAAGCGGATCGTCTCAACAGGCGTTCCGCTGGCCTGGGCCAGTTCGCCGATGCGCATGGTCGGACTCCTTCCCGCAAGCGCGGGTTCGCGGTACACCTTGACTCTATACCCACTTCAGGGTTCCCAATCGAGCCATGGCCCACGAACACACCCATGACATCAAGCCGGCGTCCGTTCGCGCCACCGGTGTTCCCAGCTGCGGCGATTGCTGCCATCCCGTCGGCTCCGCCACGGTCGCCCCGGACGCGCAGCAGACCTTGAGCGGCCAGCGTTTCAGGGTCCCCGCCATGGACTGCGCGGCCGAGGAGTCCGAGATTCGGCGCGCGGTCGAGGGCATTCCGGGCCTTGTGGGGCTGCGCTTTCAACTGGGCGAAAGCAGCCTTCGAATTGACGGCGACCCTCAGGCGGCAATTGCGGCGGTCGAGGCGATCCGAAACAGCGGCTTCGAGATCCATCCATGGCCCGCCGCGCCGGCCTCGACGCAGGACGGCTACGCCGCAGCCCACGATCACGATGCGAAGACCGGCACGGGCCTCCCCCGCCTGCTGGCCGCCCTCGCACTTGCCATCGCCGCCGAGGGCCTGTCCTTCTTCGTGCCCGACGCGCCATGGTCCAGGCCGGCAGGCCTAGCCATCGCCGCCGCTGCCATCGCACTGGCCGGCTTCGGCACCTTCCGCAAGGGGCTGACGGCGCTGCGGCACGGCCGCCTGAACATTAACGCCCTGATGACCGTGGCGGTCGCCGGCGCCTTTGTCATCGGTCAGTGGCCCGAGGCCGCGATGGTCATGGCGCTCTACGCCATCGCCGAGCTGATCGAAGCCCGCGCCGTCGACCGCGCGCGCAATGCGATCAGCGGCCTGCTCGCGCTCTCGCCCGAAATGGCCGACCTGCGGCAAGCCGACGGCACATGGAAGTCCGTGCCCGTGGGTGAGGTACCGATCGGCGCGACGGTGCGGGTCAGGCCCGGCGAGCGCGTCGCGATGGACGGGGTCGTCACGGAAGGCGGGACGAGCATCGACCAGGCACCGGTCACTGGAGAGAGCCTGCCGGTGGACAAGAGCCCGGGCGATGCGGTCTACGCCGGCACCATCAACCAGACCGGCACCATCGAGTGCCGCGTCACGGCAGCGGCCTCGCAGTCCACGCTGGCGCGGATCATCCATGCGGTCGAGCAGGCTCAGGGCAGTCGCGCGCCGACCCAGCGCTTCGTCGACCGCTTCGCCGCGATCTACACGCCGGCGGTGTTCGTGCTGGCGCTGGCCGTGGCCATCGCCGGCCCCTGGCTGTTCGGCTGGACCGTGCTGGCGGCCGTCTACAAGGCCCTCGTGCTGCTGGTCATCGCCTGCCCCTGCGCGCTGGTGATCGCGACACCCGTCACCGTGGTCAGCGGCCTCGCGTCGGCCGCCAGGCGCGGCATCCTGATCAAGGGCGGTGTCCACCTGGAGCAGGCGCGGCTGCTCAAGGCGATCGCGCTCGACAAGACCGGCACCATCACCGAAGGCAAGCCACGCCTGGTCGAGTGGCAGATGCTGACCACCAGCGTACCCAAGGCACGGGCGGAGCACATCGCGGCCGCCCTCGCAGCGCACTCGGACCACCCGGTGTCGCGCGCCATTGCCGCCGGGCTGACGCCCAACAGCATCGAGGCCCGCAGCTTCGCCGCGCTGTCCGGGCGCGGCATCGAAGCCGACATCGACGGCGAACGCTACGTGCTGGGCAACCACCGCCTGATCGAGGAGCGCGGACAGTGCTCCGCCGAGATCGAGGCCGTGCTGCACCGCCACGAGCAGGCCGGCCGCTCGGTGAGCCTGCTGGCCACCGCGTCGGGCGTCGTGGCGCTCTTCGCAGTGGCCGACACCATCAAGCCGTCGTCGGCAGCCGCCATCGACGAGCTGAAGGCCATCGGAATCACCCCGGTGATGTTGACCGGGGACAACCAGACCACCGCCGAGGCGATCGGCCGCGAGGCCGGGTTGACGGACATCCGCGGCAACCTGCTGCCCGAGGACAAGCTCGCAGCAATCCAGGCGATGCAGAAGCAGTACGGCGCAACGGCGATGACCGGCGACGGCATCAACGACGCGCCGGCACTGGCCCAGGCCGACATCGGAGTGGCCATGGGCGCTGCCGGTACCGACATCGCGATGGAAGCTGCGGACGTCGTCGTGATGAACGACGACCTGCGGCGCATCGCCGAGACCGTGCGCCTGTCGCGGCGCACGCACGCGGTGCTGTGGCAGAACATCGCGCTGGCCCTGGGCATCAAGGCGGCCTTCCTGGTGCTGGCACTGTTCGACAACGCCAGCATGTGGATGGCCGTCTTTGCGGACATGGGCGCCAGCCTGCTGGTGGTTTTCAACGGGCTGCGGCTGCTGCGACCCGAGCGCAAGGAGTTGTGACGTGACGACGCCCCAACTGTTGAAAGCGACGCGGTTGCTGGACTTCGAGCACCCGGCACTGCGGGCGCTGATCAATGAACGCCAATGGCTCGCGCTGAGCGAGCACGACCGCATCGGCGCCGCCTATGCCTTCGTTCGTGACGAGATCGCCTTTGGCTACAACACGAGCGACGACCTCCCGGCCTCTGTGGTGCTCGTCGACGGCTACGGCCAGTGCAATACCAAGAGCACACTGCTGATGGCGCTGCTGCGTGCGCTTGGCATCCCGTGCCGGCTGCACGGATTCACGATCGACAAGGTGCTTCAGAAGGGCGCCGTAACCGGCTGGGCCTACCTGCTGGCGCCGCGAAACATCCTGCACTCCTGGGTGGAAGTGCAGCACGAGGGGCGGTGGATCAATCTGGAAGGCTTCATCCTGGATGGTCGATACCTCCGAGCGCTGCAGCAGCGGTTCGCCGACCATCGGGGCCCGTTCCTGGGTTACGGCGTCGGAACCCCGGACCTGAACGATCCGGCGGTGGACTGGCGCTGTGCCGACACCTACATCCAACGCGACGGCATCAACCAGGACTTCGGCGTCTTCGATGATCCCGATGCCTTCTACGCCAGGTGCGGCGCGAACCTGTCGGGGCCCAAGCGCTGGGTGTTCGAGCGCATTGTGCGGCACATGATGAACCGGAACGTGGATCGCATCAGGCGCAGCGGGTCGCCAAGAGAAGCAGCCCAGCGCTCGTCGCTGCCCAAGATGACATCGAAGTAATGTCGCTGCAAGTGTCGCGTCGCTGGCGGCTCCCTACATTGATCTCTCGCGTTGGCTTGTCGTGGCGCTTTCCCAGTGCCCCAAGCCACCGAGAGAGCAACGTAAGGATCGAGATGAAGACAACTCAGGCCTCAAGAGCACTCACACTGCTTGGTGTGTCGCTGATCGCTGGAGCCGCCGTGGCATCCGAGCCTGCACGCCTGGATCCCACCACTGTGCGCACGCTGGCCGAGGCAAAGAGGTCGCTTGAGCGGATGCCGGTTTCGAGATCGAGCGCAGCCGCGGCCGTCGCGACATTCAAGCCGCGCTCGCTTGCCGAGGTCAAGCGAGATCTGAACGCTCCAGCTGGACCTGCCGCGGCAAGCGGCGACGTACCACTGAGCGGCAGATCACTCGCTGAGGCCAAGCGACTCGACTGAGGCCGATGCCTGAAGGCAGGCCGCCGCCGTCGGCGGACCGCACCACAGGGTTCGCCCGCGAGACGGTCTGCACCTGGAATGCGTGGCAGGATGCAAGAAGCATCAATGCACCTCGGAGCCCGCAACAGTCGACTCCCCCCTTTCGGGAAGCCTCAACCCTACCCTGGTGACACCTTGTTGGCTGGTCACGAAGGCTTTGCCGTCATGCATTCGAGCAATCGCGGCCACGATGGCCAACCCCAGGCCGTGGTGCTGAACGGCGTCGGAGCGCGATGGATCGGCGCGGTAGAACCGATCGAACAAGCGGGACTGATGCTCGCTGGGGATCGTTTGGCCCCGATTGCTCACACCCAGTTCGATGCGGTCGAAAGAGCTTGAGATCTCTACAACGATGTCACTGCCTCGCTCCGCGTAGCGCGTGGCGTTGGCGAGCAGGTTGCTCAAGGCGCGCCTCACCAAGCCCGGGTCACACCGAAGCCTGGCATCGCCGGCGATCGAGAAGCAGACTCCCGCTTCTTCCGCAGCAGCGGAGTGGTAGTCGACCACCTCGGCGCTGAGTGACGCCAGACTTTCGATCTGTTCACTGCGGGCCTTTGCGCCTCGATCCGCGCGCGACAGGAACAGCATGTCGTTGACGATTCCAGTGAGCCGCTGCAGTTCCTCCAGGTTCGACGCCAGGACGTCACGATGCGCGTCGGCCGCGTGCGGGCGACGCAACACGACTTCCGTGCTCGTGATCAGCGTCGCCAACGGCGTGCACAACTCGTGAGCCACGTTGGCGTTGAAGCCCTCCAACTGGTCGTACGCTCCTTGAAGTCGGTCCAAGAGACCGTTGAAGCGATGGACGAGTGGTTGAAGCTCGCGCGGCTGTTGGCTTCCATCCAGGCGCTGGCCCATGGTGCTTGCGTCAAGCAAGTCAGTCTGGCGCACCAGACCACGCACCGGTGACAAGCCGGCTCTGACAAGCACGAAGCCACCCGCGGAGATCAGCGCTGATCCAAGCAGGGCCGAAACTCCGAGGGTCCAGGCGAGCTGAGTCAGCGCAATGCGGTCGTCCGTGGTGTCCAGTTCAAGCAGAACCCTCACTGGCACGTTTTTGATTCGCACTGGCGCCTCGTAGGCGATGCTCCGGGTGGGGCGCGAGGATGCCGTCGGGAAGCTGTTTTCGTAGAACACCTCGTTCGCCGGCCCTTGCAGGCGCACCCGTAGGTCGGCATGTCCGAGGAAGAAGTCATCCAGCTTGTGTCTCAGCACCGCGAGGTCATTGGCAGCATCCACCTCGCCGAGCAGGTGGTTCACGATCGCCTGCTTCTGTTGCAGCGACTCGACCTGCCTCTTGTCTTGACTGGACGAGCTCACGACATAGACGATCGTCGAGACGATGAGAAGGCCGACCAGCGACTGCACCGCCAGCCACCACGACAGGCGCAAGCCCAGGGAGCTGGTCATCTCCGCTGCGTTCGGCTCGCTCAAGCGCGAAGCTCCATCACGTATCCCATGCCGCGCACCGTGTGAAGCAGATTGACTTCGTAGGGCTCGTCGAGCTTGCTGCGCAGACGTCGAATGGCCACCTCCACCACGTTGGTGTTGCTGTCGAAATTCATGTCCCACACCTGTTCCGCGATTTCAGTGCGGGACAGAACCTCGCCAGGGCGGCGCAGGAAGAGTGCCAGTAGATTGAATTCCTTGGCGCTCAAGTCAAGGCGCTTCCCGGCCCGTGTCGCTCGGCGCTTGAGCAGATCCAGCTCCAAGTCGTGCAAGCGCAGGACGGTGGGCTCGGAGGCACCTCCTGTCTTTCCCCGGCGCATCAGGACATGCAGCCGAGCCACCAACTCTGAAAACGCAAATGGCTTGGTGAGGTAGTCGTCAGCACCCGATTGCAGGCCCTTGACTCGGTCCTCGACCGCGCCTCGTGCCGTCAACATCAGCACAGGTGTATCGCGCGAGTGCCGCAGCGCCGCAAGCACACCAAGGCCGTCGATGCCGGGCAGCATGCCGTCAAGGACGATCAGGTCGTAGTGGCCCTGGGTGGCCATGTGCAGGCCATCCACGCCGTTGGAGGCGGTCTCCACCACGAAGCCTTCCTCCGAGAGTCCTTGGCGGAGGTAGCTCGCGAGCTTGGCCTCGTCTTCGATCAGCAGGAGTCGCATGCGGCGATTGTCGACCGGCCATGCGATCCCGAGCCGTAGCTGACAAACATGTAATCGACCCGCCAGCCTGGCGTCGGGGCGCGATTTCTACAGTGGCATCCATGCCTTGCGGCATACGACAGGGCAAGTCGCTCGTCGTCAACTGCAGTCAAAGGACTCCTGCCATGTTCTCCCGCACCATGATCCTCGCCGCCGTCGCCACGTTTGCAGCGCTGCCGATGGCGGCATCCGCGACTTCCCTGTATCACTCGGCGCCGGGCGAAGCCGGCTTTACCGAGCATCCCGATCACCTCACCTCGTCCAAGACGCGGGCGCAGGTGCAGGCGGAGGTGCTGGCGGCCCAGAAGGACGGCTCGCTCTCCCGTATCGCTCGAGGCCTGCCGCTGCCTGCGGAGACCCAGGGGATGAACAAGACGCGCGCGCAGGTCATCGCCGAGATGCTGAACGAGCCGGCCGCCGAGCGTCGCGCTCGCGAAGCCCTGATGAAAGGCGGCTGAAGAAACCTCGATCATCGCCTCGTCCACAAGCCCGCATGAGCAGAGGCGCAAGCGCAGTGAAGCGGCACTGAGCGCGGCTCTGGACCGGCATGGATTCACTCCATGGATCGGCCGAAGCTTTCCATATCGCTCTCGTTTACCGCGAGAACCCGCCGACCGTTGGTGACGGCGGCGGGGCGATTCCTACCCGCTTGCCGCTCCAGTGGCTACAGCGTTTCATATCACGGCATCGATCCGACGATGGCACGCCATGAGTGATTCCCGCGGCAGCCCCGGCTGCTCTCCTCCTGTTGCAGCAAGCCAGAGCACGCGCCATCTCCGTTTGTTGTGGGTGAACCTGGAAGGCTTCATCCTCGATGCACCTTACCTGGCCAGCCTGCAGCGACATTTCCCGGACCGTCAGCGTTTTCGCGGCTACGGAGCCGCGACACTGAATCTCGCGGCTCATGAGGTCGAATGGCAGGGCAGGTGCACCTACCTCCAGAGGGACGGCATTGCCGACGACTTCGGCGTCTTCGACAGTCCCGACGAGTTCTATGCCCGGCAAGGCTCGAACCTCTCCGGGTTCAAGCGATGGCTGTACTCGCATGTGATCCGGCACCGCATGAACGCTCAGGTCCGGCGCATCCGTGCCGAAAATTGGTGATGCCGGTCACGGCGCTCAGCGCGTGACCCCTGCCCGAACCCTGTAGCTGCTAGACTCTTCTCCATGCGCCGCTGGCTCGCCATCCTCATGCTCGCCCTGCTGCCGCTCCAGTTCAGCTGGGCGGCCGTGGCGGTGTATTGCGGACACGAGAGTGACCCGCAAGCCCAGCACCTGGGACACCACGAGCATCAGCACACCGGCCAGGCCACTGCCGACCACGACAGTGCGCCGGCGGACCAAAGCGCGCCGGCCGGGTTCGACTTCGATTGCGGCCACTGCCACGGCACCTGTGCCGGCATGCCTGCACCGATGGATGAGACGACGCCGCTCGCCCTGACCTCGCATCCGGTCACACCGGTCGACGGCATCGTGCGCACGATCGCGCAAAGCCCGCCCGAACGCCCTCAGTGGCTGCCCCTCGCCTGATCGGCGAGGCGGGTCTCTTTCCTTCCTGAAGCCCGTTCGCGCCTGCGCGCGCGCCTCCTGGCGCATCGGTCAGTGGCGCCGTTCGAGGCCCGATCCGACCTGAGTCCCTCAGCGTCGCCTCTCGCCGATCTCCCGTGGGTTGTTCTCAACACTGGAGCATCGGATGCACCGAAGAAGATTTCCGGCTGCAGGGCGGTGGCCACACACCGCCCGCGCCACCCTGACCCTGGCACTGGCTGCCGCACTGACAGCCGGCCTGATCCAAGCGCACGCGCAGACAGCGGTACCGCCCGCAGCGCAGGACCCGCTGACCCTGCGCGGGGCCTTTGAAGCGGCATGGGCCCGCCAGCCTGAAGCACTGGCGCTCGCGACACGGCGGGATGCGGCACGCGCTCAGGCGCAGGCCGCCCAGTCGTGGACGCCCGAACCGGTCGCCATGGAGCTGTCGACCAAGACGGACCGCCTGAACCGAAACGTCGGCACGCGGGAATACGAAGTCGGCGTCGCCATCCCGCTGTGGCTGCCGGGTGAACGCGGTCGCAGCCAGGCACTGGCCGACGCCGAAGGCCGTGCTGTCGAGAGCCGGACCACTGCGGCCCAGCTGCGCATCGCGGCCGCCGTGCGGGAAGCCTGGTGGTCCTGGCAGCGGGCACACGCGGAGCTGGAAGCCGCGCGCGGCCAACTGGAAAACGTTCGCCGCATCGCGGCCGACGTGGGCAAGCGCCTGAAGGCTGGGGATCTGGCCCGAGCCGACCAGCACCAGGCCGATGCGGCGGTGGCTGTGGCCGAAGGCGCCGTTGCGCAGGCAGACGGCGCGCTCACGGTCGCGCAGCAGCATCTTCGCTCGCTGACCGCCATGCCCGCCGTCGGCCTGGCCAGCGCCAAGCCGAGCCAGGCCGAGCCCGAGCCGCCCACTCCGGCAACTGCCACGGCCGAGATGGACACCCATGCCGAACTGCTTGCGCTGAAGGACCGCGCAGCGGTCGCCGAGGGAGCGATCGCGCTGGCTGCCACCCAATCACGTGCCAGCCCGGAGCTGACGATCGCCGCCACCCGCGATCGGGGCGCCTACGGGGAGTCCTACAACCAGACCTTCACCGTCGGTGTGCGCATCCCCTTCGGCGCCGGACCCCGACACGACGCACGCGTGACCACTGCGCGCGCCGAAGCGGTCGAGTTGCAGGCGCAGATGGCGCTCGAACGTGCCCGCCTTGCGGGCGAACGTGAGGCTGCCCGGGCACGCGCCGATGCCGCGCGCGCGCAGCTCGCGGCCGCCGAACGACGCGCGGGGCTTGCGCTGGAGTCGCGAGGCTTCTTCGACAAGTCGTTCCGGCTCGGCGAGACCGACCTGCCCACCCGCTTGCGCATCGAGTCCGAGGCCGCGGACGCCGAGCGCCAGGCCGCACGTGCGCGCATCGAACTCGCCGCAGCCATCTCGGCGTGGCGCCAGGCGCTGGGCCTGCTGCCGCAATGAGCCCGGCGTCCCGCACGAAACGAACACGCCTTAGCGAACCCATTCAGGAATCCCACCCCATGAAGTCCACCCATCCGTTGGCCGTGCTCAGTCTCGCGGCCCTCCTGCTCGGTACCGGCATGCCGGCCTTGGCCGGCGAAGGCCATGACCACGGCGATGCAACACCCGTCGCCACCGGCAAGGCGTTGCCGCGCTTCGCAGCCGTCTCCGAGACCTTCGAGCTGGTCGGCGTGCTCGACGGCAAGCAGGTCACCCTGTACCTGGACCGCTTCGCCGACAACACGCCCGTGCGCGGCGCGAAGATCGATCTCGAGATCGCGGGCGCGAAGTTCAGTGCGCAGTCCCATGGCGACGACGCCTACGAAATCGTGCTGAAGGAAGCGCCGAAGCCCGGCGTGCTGCCGATCACCGCGACGGTGACGGCGGGCTCCGACGTCGACCTGCTGGCCGGGGAACTCGACCTGCACGAGGCTCCGCACGCCGATGACCCGGTCCACCAGCACTCGTGGAAGGAGTACGCCGGCTGGGCTGTCGGCGGCCTGGCCGCACTGGCGGTCGTGGTGCTCGGTGGCAGGCGCCTGATGACGGCCCGCCAGCCGCAAGCGGGAGGTGCGGCATGAAGCGCGCCATCACGAACCACCTCGCTGGGCTCGGCGTCGTCCTGGCCCTGGCCGCCGCGTGGCCGGCCCAGGCCGGCGAAGGGCACGACCACGGCGATGCCCCGGCCGCGCCGAGCGCCAACGGCCCCCAGCGGCAGCCCGATGGGAGCGTCTTCCTGCCCAAGCCCGCCCAGCGCCAGCTCGGCGTGCGCACGATGGTGACCGAGGAGGCCGAACTGCCGCGCTCGGTCGAGCTGAACGGCAAGGTGCTGATGGATCCGAACGCGGGTGGCAAGGTCCAGCCGCTGAACGCCGGTCGCATCGAGCCCGGTCCGCGCGGCCTGCCCAGCCCTGGACAAGTGGTGCGCAAGGGCGACGTGCTCGCCTATGTCGTGCCGTCGGCGGCACCCATCGAGCGATCGAACCAGTCCGCGCAGCTGGCCGAACTGCGTGCGGCCAAGTCGCTCGCCGACAAGCGCGTCACGCGCCTCAAGGAACTGGCCGACACCGTGCCGCGCAAGGACATCGAGGCCGCCGAGAGCGAGGCGGCCGGCCTTGCCGAACGCATCGCCGCCGTCGGCGGCGGGCTGGCCACGCGCGAGGCGCTGGTGGCCCCGGTGTCCGGTGTGATCGCGTCGGCCCACGTGGTGGCCGGCCAGGTCGTCGATGCCCGCGAACTGCTGTTCGAGATCGTCGATCCGGGTCGCCTGCGCATCGAGGCCCTGGCCTTCGATCCGGCCCTGGGGGCCGATGTCGGCAGCGCCACGCTGGCGGTCGGCAATCAGCGCGTGCCGCTGGTGTTCGTCGGCGCCGCGCGCAGCCTGCGCGAGCAGGCGCTGCCGCTGGGCTTCCGGGCGCAGGGCGCGGCTCTGAACGGGCTGGCCGTCGGCCAGCCGGTGCGGGTGTTCGTGCAGACCAGGCAGAAGGTCAAGGGCATCCCGGTCCCCGTCGCGTCGCTGATGAAGAGCCCGGCCAACCAGACCGTCGTGTGGGTCAAGACCGCCCCCGAACGCTTCGAGCCACGCACCGTCACGACCGAGCCGCTGGACGGCCTGAACGTCGCCGTCACGTCGGGCTTGAAGGCTGGTGACCGCGTCGCCACCCAGGGCGCCACCTTGATCAACCAGGTGCGCTGACATGTTCAAGTGGCTACTCGACAACAGCCTGACGAACCGGCTGCTGGTGATCATCGTCAGCGTGGTGCTGATGGCCTACGGCGCGTTCACGCTGTCCCGCACGCCGGTGGACGTGTTCCCCGACCTCAACAAGCCCACCGTCACCATCATGACCGAGGCCGGTGGCATGGCGGCGGAAGAGGTGGAGCAGCTCATCACCTTCCCGCTGGAGACGACCATGAATGGTCTGCCCGGCGTGGAGTCGGTGCGCTCGACCTCGTCGGCCGGCTTGTCCTTCCTCTACGTCACCTTCGACTGGAGCACCGACATCTTCCGCGCCCGGCAGCTGGTGTCGGAGCGGCTGTCGTCGATGGAGGAGGGCATCGCCGAGGGTGTGGTGCCGCGCATGGGGCCGATCAGCTCGATCATGGGCGAGATCATGCAGATCGCGATTCCCGTCGATCCGAGCAAGATCAGCCCGATGGCCGTGCGCGAGTACGCCGACTGGGTGCTGCGCCCAAGGCTGCTGTCGGTGCCTGGTGTCGCGCAGGTGATCCCCATCGGCGGCGAGGTGCGGCAGTTCCAGGTCCAGCCCAACACCGCCCGCATGGCGGAACTGGGCATCACCCACGAGCAGCTCGAAGGGGCGCTCAAGGGCTACTCGGCCAACACCTCCGGCGGATTCCTGGAGCTCAACGGTCGCGAGTACCTGATCCGCAACCTGGGCCGCACCTCGCGACTCGATGACCTGAAGAACCTGGCACTGACCTCCAAGGACGGCCAGCCCATCCTGATGCGCCAGATCGCCGAGGTGACCTTCGCCGCGGCGCTCAAGCGCGGCGATGCGGGCTTCGAGGGCAAGCCGGCCGTCATCCTGGGCATCCAGAAGCAGCCGACGGCCGACACCATCGCGCTGACCAAGTCCATCGAGGACGCGCTGGTCGGGTTGAAGGCGTCGCTGCCGGCCGGCATGGAGGCACCGCGCGTGACCTTCCGCCAGGCCAGCTTCATCGAGGCCTCGATCACCACGCTGCAGGGCAAGCTGATCGGCGCCTCGGTCTTCGTGGCGGTGATCCTGTTCTTCTTCCTCGGCACCCTGCGGCCGACCATCATCGCGCTGACGGCCATTCCCGTATCGATCTTCATCACCGCGCTGGTCTTCAAGTACTTCGGACTGTCGATCAACACCA
>VFQQ010004321.1_pt1 | contig 12681 bp, 24 predicted proteins | sample 3512341 | NCBI WGS metagenome assembly VFQQ01 (sample SAMN10412373, study PRJNA504923) | tailings metagenome | isolation source: Relicate 2 Philex TSF1 revegetated site | place: Philippines: Tuba, Benguet | collected 2017-08-29 | reverse complement strand
CAACAACAACAACAACAACAACAACAACAACAACAACAACAACAACAACAACAACAAGATTGGCAGGAAGCAGCAAGTTGCCTTTTCCTACATGCCCAAGCTGCTGCGGCCGCTGTACGGCACAGGCATGTCAACGCAGGCATGTCAACGCAGGCCTTCAAGCAGCTTGACGTACTGTGCAGCCCACCTGAAGCTGAGGCCCGTCCCCTCGAACGTCACCCCGCCGCTGTAGCTTGCATCCGGCAGCATGAAGGCCACGCACACGATGTTGACATAGCTGGGCAGGGAGGCCAGCTGGCTGGAGGTGGCTGAGCTGACCCAAGGGTCGGTCCAGGACTGCGCTTGCAGGGTGGAGGGGACGGTTTGAGAGGTTTGGTTCGGGAAAAATCGACTCCAGGCTTCACAGCTGCTGCCGCCCTCAAACCCTCTGCACATGCCCGCTGCACTGCATACAGGTCAATAAATTGACGAGCCTTGCGATGCACCCATCCTCCACCCATCCTCCAGCCTACCTCGTAGTAACCTGCAAACCGAGCCGGGGGCGCCGGGGGCGAAGGAGGGGGCGGCGGCGGGCTGGGCGGCCGCGGCCGCGGTGGCGGGCTCTGCACATAGGACCAGGAAACATTCTGGGGCTTGAACACCCAGCCTCAGGTATGGATTGGGGCCGCTTCACAGCAGCACAGATTCTGGCAGCGGCCCAACCCGCACTACAAACTTGCCGGCGGGCGGGGCGGCGGGCGGGGCGGCGGTGGGCGCCGCGGCGGTGGCGGCGGCCGGGGAGGTGGCGGCGGCCGAGGTGGCGGCGATGGGTTCGGGTTGATGCATTTGCCCACCTGCAGAAAGATTGAGAGCTTCCTTGCGTACAAGACGCACATGACTGGCACCACCGCGCTGTGCAGGGCGTGCTGTCGGCTTGTGCAGGGCAATGTACGAAAGGAGCTTTAGAAAGTGCGTACCATGCATGCCAGCGACGCACCATGTTGTATGGCCAGTCGCAGGCCTGGATCGCGTTGTTGAACTGCAGCCCGTCCTGGCAAACGTAGGCATACCCTCTGCCGTTGACGCAGCGGTAGGCACATCTGCAGCAGCAGGGGCCAGCGACACAGAATCCGGTTGCACCGTGGCTCAGGGGCGGCCGCTGGCTGCATGAGACGCACACCAATCCACAGGCAAATAGCAGTGAATAGCACACATGCCCACCCCCACCTCAGCGTGCGCTTACGTGCAGCTGAATGCGACGGCAGCGTAAAAGCGGTCTCCCAGCTGCCCCTTGTCGGCGCAGAACGCTGTTGCGAGAGCGTCTGTGCATGTAGTGGCAGCTGCTGCTGCTGTACCGGGCCTCTTGAGGGGCGGCGGCGGGCTGGGCCGCACCGTGCCAGCGGCAGCAGCTGCGGGTGCTTTGACAGGAATGCCGCCGCCGTTGCCACGCGCCGCCAGGGCCGCTCGCGCCTGTTCATATGCGTTGCCGACTGCAGCTGCCTGGACCTGCAAGCGGAATAGCACTAACCGGGTTGGCTTGCAAAGAGGGTCACACATGAGCAGGCAGCAGGCAGGCGGTCAGCAAGCAGCCCACCGCCCCCAGCCGGTTAGCTGCCGCCCCGCGGCACCAACCGCCCCAGCCGGACCTGCGCAGGTGTGACGCGGATCGGCGGCACACCCACAGCTCCGCATGACGCGACCGCGAGCAGGAGGGCTGCAAACAGCGGGGCTGTTGTTCCTCCCAGAGGCCCCATGTCCGGTAAGGGCCGCTCGCAGCCTCTGCGTGAGTCAAGATGGCATGAAGAACGCAGATGAGACTGAACCAGCCGGGTATCACGGGTGGCCAGCTGCTCCTGCAGCCGCCGCCGCCAGCCCGCAGCATGCCGTGCCAAGCAAATGCTGTCGCAGCAATGCTCCTTGTGACGCGGTCCCTCATTATCCCCAGATCCAGCTCGACCTCCCTCCCAGGCTCGGGGTGCCAACCATGCCACAGCAGCTGATGCGTCCCTCGCGTTCCTCTGCGAAGGATGCTGAACGAGGCCGAGAGGACGTCTGCTGGACCGCCCAGAATCCATTGCACAGTGATGTCAACACGTTCTCTGTCGAAACTTTGAGATGCCATCATGACCGCATGCAATGAATGTAGTATCTTGAATGGCATGCAACCGGCTGAGGCAGGATGCAGCTCCGCCAAGCGGCACGCTGGCCAGCAGGCGCAGCGGCCGCTCACCGCCACCCACCAATGTGACTCCCAGCACGGCTTGCATAGCTTGGATCTCGTCGCTGTGCGCACACAGTGTGGATTGTTGGGGCCAGGAGCAGCGGACATGCAGGCGAGCGCTGCCACTTCCGCAGTGCAGGCTCCCAGCCTGCCCCAGCGGCAACGCAGGGCGCCCTGCACAGCGGCACGATTGCAGAGCAGCTGCAGACCGCGACGGCAGCGCCGAGTGGCGGTAATGGCCGCCGCCGCCGGCGGTGGCGGCGGCAGCGGCGGCAGCAGCAGTGCGCAGGCAGCAGAGCAGCAAACCGTGGAATACAAGGTGCACGCGTGCATAACCTGGACTCATTTCAGACCACACCGCCGCTCAATGATAGTTACGCTGCCCACCAGTTACAGTTCCTCATCGCACGTTGCATGCCTCAAACATGCGCCGCACCCGCCCACCCGCCTACCGCTGCACAGGACTCCTGGAGCGACATTGCCTTCATTGGCCTGTGCCGCACCGCCTACGGCAACATCGCCGGCTGGCAGAGCAGCCGCAGCTGGACGGATGGACCAGAGACATTCCGAGGCATGGTTGAGGTGTCACGAGCGCTCATGCGGGGGCGAACAGCGGCGCAGCAGCGGGATGCAGTCATTGCGGGCTTCCCAGAGGTGCCGGCCTGGTTCCGCCAGTGAGCGTCGGGCTTAACTGATGATGAGCAGCTGTGGCTGTTGCTGGTGAAAGGGCGATGCTCGAGGGCGGGTTGAGTTGGTTGTTTTTGGGTGTTGGCTTGCAGCAAGCATGCCAAAGCGGGTGTCTGCCGCAGCTGGCTGCATGCTAATGCTGTCTGAGGCCTGCTCAGCAACAACTTCAATTCCGCCGCCCCTACACCACAGGCTGTTCCCCTACAGCAAGTGGGGAGCGGAGGTGAACGCAAAAATCACCCCCGCCTTCTTCACTTGGCTGGTGAGCCGCCGCTGCTGCGCAGGATTGGCGGGTGGTTGCACCGTCATGCTCGTGTGCATGCCGTCTAGCCCCTGCGCATTCCCAGCGGCATCAGGTTAATGCGTGGAAGTTCTTCACTCCACCTGCCAGTTGCCAAACAGCAACAACCAGCCCTCATGCCGCCCATCATCCCTGCCGCCGCCGCCGCAGGTTGGGCCCATGCAGACGGGCCCCACTGTGATCGACGGGCAGCAGCAGATGAGCGCAGTCAAGATCGAGCGCTGCCGGTACCTAGCGGAAAGCGGGTGTGCGGCCATGTGCGTCAACCTCTGCAAGGCGCCCTGCCAGGTAAGCGGAAGGAGGGGCAGGGGAGATGGTGGGGCATGGTGTTGGCAGGTGTGCAGCGGCGGGGTTGCACGGGGCACTGGAATGCTGTGGCTAGCCCGGGTGGCTGCCATCAGACCTCAGCCTGCTTTTACTGGCCTCGCCCTGCGTTCCTGGGGTGCAGAAATTCTTCACCGACGAGCTCGGGATGCCTTTGACGATGAAGCCCAACTTTGAGGACTTCAGCTGCGAGGTGAGCTGGCTCTAAAGTGACGATTCAGCGCAGTGTGGAGCTTGCACTCGGAGAGATGGCTTGACCCCGCATGCAGGCTGATGGCTGCCCTGCTGCTTGCTCGCGCATACTGTCTCTTCACCCTTCTTTTCTGTTGATTTGCCTCTGTTGCCCCTGGCTTGCCATTGCAGATGGTGTTTGGCGAGCGGCCGCCGCTACTGGAGGATGACCCCGTGTTCAACCAACCCTGCCTCGCAGCCTGCGCCACAGCCAAAGCCAGCGGCAAGGGCGAGCGCTGCCACAAGCTGGTGTGACAGATAGCTTGCAATGCCGGCTGCTGCATGAGACTAGCTGGATGCAATGAATGCTTGCTCGCACTTGTCTGCTCTGGTTCTGAAGGCATTGTCGATTTAATATTGTGACAAGGACCTGTTGCTGAACATTTATATGGGCAGAGTCATACAACAAAGGATGAGACAGGTTGTAACTCTAAGCAGGACACGGCACCCAGCGCCAGTCAGCTGCAGGTTTGCCTGCTGCTGGCGGTGAGGCGCACGGTTGCCTGGCGTCCGCTGGCTTGCCCTCTGCTGCTGCCGCCTCCAGCTTGCTGGGTGCAGCGCCAGCCATGGTGCCCTGCGCTCGCCGCTCGTTCCGGGCCACCATCTTGACCAGTTTGAACAGCCACACCGCGTTCAGAGTATTCAGCAGCCCAAACACGGCCACGCCTGCAGGGTGGGGCCATGGGCGGATGCGTGGGGCTGCGCCGAAAGGCACTGGGCGAGGCGGCTGTAGCACTGAGTAGCCTCTTCAGGCCCGCACTGAATCCGGCTGTGTAGCGAGGCAAATCGCATGATGGCATGAGCGGCGCACCTGCCCAGGCCCACCAGGGCGCCTGCTCCAGCCTCAGCACCGTGCTGAGCAGCCAGAGGAAGTAGCCGCTGCTGATGGCCACCCTGTGGCCGGGCAAGAACCGGGAACAGGGCAGGTGGACTTCGCTGCTGAGCAGGTGAAGGCGGTATGGTCCATTCAAAGGGCCCAACTGTTACAAAGAGCAAAGAGCCGTTGGCCAGCTTGCTGCTTCGACTAATCTGCCGACAATGATTGTTAGCTGCTCTGTCACCCTCGCACCTGAACAGGAAGAACTGGCCCACAAACAGCTTGCTGAGGGTGCGGTAGGCGCGCGACTGCGCCCTGCCCGCAATCTTCATGCAGCCCAGCACCTGCAGCAGGACAGTGCAGGTAGGCCGATTGAGCATTTGGGGCTGGAGAGAGGCGGCCTGGGCGGTGCAGCAAGGCTGCACAGCTGGTGCCATTGCATGTGCAGTGTAGTTTCTGGTGCAAATTTTGGCGGACGAAGCATCACGGGCAGTCGCTCGTTGAGCTGTGCTGAGCGGCCCTCCCTCACGTGCAGCAGCGGGTTGCAGGATTCGAAGAACACTTCGATGGCCATGCCAAACAGCGCCAGCTTGTTGGCGTACACACCTGCAAGAGGGGCAGCGGGAACATGACTGTGCAAGGGTAAGCTGGACCTCAAAAGGCAGACAGCAAGGGACAAACCTGCAAACCCTTTGCACACAAATGCAACGCCTGGACCGCCAAGCATGTGCATTGCACCACCGACAGGCCCGCCTCACTTCGCTGCACCCCGCCCTGTGTGCTCCAGCGGCGCACCTATCACACAGCCCGCGATGCCCACGAGGTGGTGGGCCAGCATGACCGCCCCCGAGCGCAGGCTGAAGAAGGCCAGTGAGTAGGCTGTGTCATAAACAAGGTAGCCCAGCAGCACCGCACCCCAGAAGAAGTGTGAGTCTGCAAGGCAGGCAGGAGGGGACAGAGTTTCTCCAACTCAAGCTGAGATTGCAGCAGAGGGCATGCTGCTTAGACCGAAAAACCAAAGCAAGCAGCTGGCAAAGAAGGGCGCGACAAACCCAGTGACGCACCTGTCACAGCGTGCAGAGGGTCGGCGTTGAGCACTGGATCCATCAGGTTGCGCGCTTGCGCTGTCGATAGCACCGCAGCCTGCGCCACAATGAGATGGCGGCGGGGTGAGGGCGCTTGAAAGTGCACACAGATTTGGCCGCAGTTGGCTGGCATGTGCTGCATAATTGCAGCGGTCCGGGCAGCCAGCAGCAGTGCCACGCAGCCCATGAGCAGCAGCAACAGCAGCAACATTAACAGGCATCATTAGCCGGCATCATTAGCAGGCAGCGCAGCAGTCACTCACGTGCAGGCCGCATGCGATCTTGTTGCACCACTGCCGCCGTTCTGCAGGGCTGAGCACCTTGCTGTAGGCCGGCCACAGCGTACGGCTTGCCAGTTGCACCACCAGGCTGACCAGCATCCTGCGCACAGCACGAAAGAGATGTTGAAGGGGCAGGTGGGTTAATGAGCACAGAACAGCAGGGCATGGCACTAGGCATGCATGCAGGCAAGCCATTGCGACCAAGGCATGGCAGCCGCTCCCAACACAGGCAAGGCCAAACAGCAGCAGTGAGCGCACCAGATGGCACAGGACACAGCGGCCACGGTGTTGATGCGTTCGGTCGGGAATGTGGCGCTGCCCATAGTGAAGAGTTGTTAGTGAGGAAGCAGAAGAAGGTGGCTTGTGGTGTTCGCTAGCAGATGCACTCTAAGCAAGCTACACTGCCCCAACAGCTGTGCTGCAAGCTGCTGCCAGCTATGGCTAAGTGAGTCTGCTGCTTCAGGGATTGCGAGTCCAGCGGTGCCGCGCTGCCAAAGATGTGGCTGCTGCAGGCGTTATTTACTCAGGAGACGGGAATGAACCCGGCCGCGCTGCCGTGATGACTGCTGCTAGCCAGCTCAATCCTGAGAGGTTGGGTGGTTTGTCCAAAGAGCGTGCCGCGCTGCCTACGAGGCTGCTGCTGGCAAGTCCAATGCTGAGCCACAGCTCTGTTCTATCTATGCCACTGGAATGCTGCAGCAGTGTCCAATCAGTCCCAAGGTCAGTCCTAGCTGTTCTGGCGCTGCCTTCCGGCTGCTGCTGGCGAGCCAGGCCTCCTAACACGTGTCTAAGTTGCACCGCGCTGCCTGCAGGCTGCTGCTGGTGCTACTAAGCTGGTTCAGCCTGAGCGGCTGCTACAGAAGGATGCTAGCTATCTATCTAAGTTCAGGCCACCTGCAGCAGTGCATGGCGGGGCTACGTGAGTGCTACCTAAGCCTGCCCAGCAAGGGAACCACCATCGTCTGCCTTGCTCCCGCCATCGCCTGCAAAACTTACAAATCAAATGCAGACAATCAGCAGCGCAAGTATGTAGCAACACAGCATGAGGGAGCATGGGCATTGGAGCACACGTTGGGCGGCCTTTCGGGCCATGCGGGGGAAAGACCACGGCCGAAGAGGCATGGATAGTTCTATGCAGATAGGTACAAGGGGTTTTAAAAAGCGGGAGGGGCAGTTTATGGCATGCAACCTGCTTAGCAGGCAGTGCCGCCGCTGCCGTCATGTCCGGCTGTTCAGTGCTGGGACGGCAGGTGCTTCCGCATCTTCTTGAACTCGTTCATTTTGAGCTCCGCCAGCAGGAAGAACGCACCGAAAGCGGGCGTGACCTAGAGCAACACATGATGACAAAACGCGCAACCTTCTGTCAGGCTACTGGGAGCGGCGCCAGCCGGACATACCACCACGAACAGCAAGCAGCAGCAGCATTGACAAAAAACAGCAGCAGCAGCAGCAGCAGCAGCAGCAGCAGCAGCATGGCAACACCTCCCTGGTGCCCGATTCACCCTGGTGCCCGACTGAAAAGCGTCAACGCACACAGCGATGTTTGCTGCCCGTCACCCCGCACAGCCCCTTCCCTTGCCTCAGCAACCTTGCAAACTCGCATGCAGCCTCCCTCCCCAGCGCAGCACCACTCACTACGAGCGCGGTGCGGCCGCTGACGGACAGGGAGCGGTTGAAGCGCGGGAACAGCTTGCAGGCGCCCAGGATGACCACGGACGAGCACGCCAGCGCCATGCCAGCACCCACCAGTCCCTCAACTGTCGCTTCCTTCACTGCCTGGCTCTGGGTTTGCACTGCGGGGGGCGGGTGCAGGGTTGCCGCACGTCAGGGCAGGTGGGTGCTGCCACGCGGGAGGCGCTGGTCAACGGTCAACGACATGCAAGCGGTGAAGAGCGTCTGACAGCACCCACACCCTCTGCCTGGCGCACCATCCTGGGAGCGGATCACGCTGGGGTCTGTCGTGCGCCACCCAACAGTCCTGAGAATCGTGTCCACCACACCCGACATTGCTGTGCAGGTGTGGGGGCAGCAGGCAGCGGCGGCGGTCGGCGGGCGGTGGCGGCAGCGGCGGCAGCGGCGGCGGCAAGGGTTGACGAGCGGGCGGGGTGCTGCTGGGCGGCACGGCTTTCCCCCGCGCCTCGCTGGGCGCCACGCGGAGAAGCAGGCGAAGCCTAGGCGTTTTGGCGGCGCTCACCTCACTCGCTCGCGCGCACCCCGGCCCCGTTCAGCTGTAAAGCGACGGTGGTCGTGCTCACTGAACAACCAAGCCGCCGGAAGACCTGCAGACGGCTCCTTGGGTGGCAGTCATTTCCTGATGCTGCGAGTGCTATGCGCGGGCCGGCCTTCCCGCTTGGTTTGGTACGGCTGGCGATCAGCCGAAACCTGTTGATCAACGTTGCGCTGCACAGCCTCCCCGCCGCAAGCCGCGCCAGGCGCCCCGCCCCCTCAACTCGACCAGGCGGGCTCCCAGGGCCGCACAAGTAGCCCACAACCATGCAGCATCGCCACTAGACTGCGTGTGAGCCAGCGGTACCTGCCAAATGGCCACCGCCAGGCTGCAGCGCCGCGGCGGCGGCGTCCCTGTCCGTCGAGCGGCGCTGCTCCTCTCGCTCGCGCTGTTCGGCGCGCTCCTGGTGGCCATGATGACTAAACGGGTGAGTTCGAGGAACTGTGGACAGTTGGTTCGGCTTGCATGAGGAGGGGGGGAGCATCCAGCATGCATCCACATCAGGCAGCAGCGGCGGGAGCGCTCCATCTGCCCCTTCGCGTGCATCCAATGAGCCCCTCCCTCCCTGCCTTCCAGGTGCACACCATGGGCGGCCACAGCGTGGTTTCAGATGCGCAGGAGGCAGAGGCGCTGTTTGACCTGGCCCGCGAGTCAGCAAACGCAGCTGACTTTGCCGGCAAGCTTCAGGCAGCCGGGCTCATGCCCTCGAGCGGTAGCAGCAGCAGCGGTAGCACCGGCGGCGGCGCCGGTGGCAGCAGCACAGGCAGCAGCAGCGGAGGCAGCAGCAGCGGCAAAGGCAGCGAAAGGGGAGGCAGCAAAGATGGCAAGCCCAGCCAGGCAGGCGGTGACAGTGGCAGTGGAAAGGAGCAGTACCGCGTGCCGCAGCTCAGCCGCGAGCTGGCGCACAAGTATGCGCGTGATGGCATCATCATCGTCACTTGGTGGGTCTGCGGTTGTGAATGCGGTGTGGTGGGCAGGCACGTTACTGGCAGCGCATCCGGTGCCGGCTTGGGCTGGGCTGGGCGTCGGGCATAGGACCGGATCGCCTTGCAGCCGACGTGCTATGCGAGCCACGCCCAAGCACTCTTACTTCTCATCTCTATCAATCCCCTGGCCTGCAGGGCCAACTTCCACTTCTCCGACTTTGTGCTCAACTGGGTGCACCACATGGGGGTGAGGCCGCCTGGCGATGGGCCGAGCGCTGGCTTGCCCTACTAGGTTGCTGCCAAGAATGTGCGCCGGCTTTGGCAGCTTCTGACTCAACTTAGCGTCCTGCTGATGCGCTTGTCCAACTGCAGCTTTTGCGCCCTGCTTGCTGCAGGTGCATGGCATCACAAACTACCTGGTCGGAGCCATGGACAGGGAAACGGGGCAGGCAAGCCGCACATGGGACGGTTTGGCGGGCTGGCTGGCTCGCCTGCTGCTGAGGGTCACCAAGGGCTGCTGGTGCTGCGCAGCAGCGAATAGAACTTGAACCAAGCGCAGCTCCCTGTGGCCTGCCGCTGTGCAATCCATCATTGGGTTTCATGACTGCATCTCTGGCTGCCTGATCGATCCACTCGCTCCGCCTTGTTTGTGCAGCTGCTGGCCAGCCGCGGCCTGAACGTGTTTGCAATGTACGATGAGGCGTCTGGGAAAGATGACACAGGGCTGGGCACCGCCGACTTTGGCTGGGGCTCGCCCACCTTCCACAAGATGGGCCGGCAAAAGGTGTGATTCGGCGCCATTCGCGTGTTATGTCCTGCTGAGCATGCCAGCCAGAGCTGGGCTTGCTGTTGTAATGGCGGGCACGCGGCTTGAGCAAGCACCCACGGCATCGTCACACATGAGCTGCCCCAAGCCCTTTCAATGCCCTCACAAGCATCCCTGGATATTTTCCTGCTCCCTTCACAGGTGGATCTGGCTCGCACTTTCACCGGCTACGATTTGGACTTGTGCCTGTGCGATGTGGACACGGTGTGGATCAACGGTGAGCGAAGTTGGCTGCAGCTGCCTGGCAAGGACTTTCGTCTGGTGCAGAATTGTTGGGTGACAAAGTGCTGCGTGCCGCGTACATGCCAGCTTGGATGGACATGCTTGCCTTGACGGCGCTTAGTGCCCTGCTGTCGATTTGCGCCCTGTCCACACTCTCGCATCTTGTCTGCTGCCCCCCTACTCGTCTACATGCAGATCCTACAGAGTACTTTGAGCGCTACCCAACCGCCCACATCCTGGCCTCCTCGGACGACCTGTCTCCCTCCAACCCCAAGGGAGACGATGGACTGGAGCAGGTGGACGCGATACACAGCGCCATGAATATCGGTGGGTGCAGTCTGCCACTTGTGTCGCTGTTCTCCATCAAGGGAGGCAACGGTTGGGCAGTCGCTGCCGTGGTCGTGACGCAGCCACACCTCGACTTGGTTGTAAGGCCTGGCTATGCCCTGCAGCTGATTTGCACTGCTGTGCTCTCACGCCAACCCTGCAGGCCTGCTGTTCTTCCGGCACGGAGACAACAACCAGGGTTTCCACCTGCTCACTTCTGATGTGCAATGGTCTTATCCATGCAGGCCTGCTGTTCTTCCGGCACGGAGCCAACACCACGCGCTTCATCGATGTGTGGCAGCAGCGGCTGGATGCAGACTCAAAGGTGGGCACCATGGCTGCTCAGACCAGGGAAGCAGATGGCGTGCTGCACACTGGGCTGGCAGTGGGCGAGGGTGCGGTCCTGCCTGGTTGCTCGAGTTGCCGCCTCGGGCTTACACGCTTATCGATGTCTGCAAGGCTTTTCATGCTACTGCTGTTTTCGTCTATAGTTTACCTGCTGACCAATGGCTGCAGGCCTGGGACCAGAATGTGTTCAACCAGGTGGCGCACGACGGACTGGCGCCATTTGAGTCGCCGCCCGACCAGCCGCGCCTGGTGAGCTTTTGGCAGGGGCCAAACTGTAGTTCCAGCCAGTCAGTCGGTCGGTTGGGTACTCAGGCCAACTGGAGGCGCCAGCTCGAGCCAGCTCGGCTCTTCAGCTGTTTCGGTGCCCATGTGCCGGCAGCACCCAGCTGCTGCCTGCATGCTGCTTAGCCAACCCCTCTCCTGCCACTGCCTTGCAGCTGTGGACCGCCAACCACTCGGTGCTGATCGGCATCCTGCCCATCGCCCAGTTTGCCAGCGGGCACACCTTCTTCGTGCAGGTGAGTCTCTCTCAAAAGACGGGGGCAGGGGCAGCAAGCCCTGCAACATGGGTTGACATGGGCAGATGTAGCTTGCGGTCTCCCCACTTTCGGCCTGCCGGCATGCATGCCACATGTGCTGCAAGTCAGGCAGCACTGCCTGGTCCATCTGCTTACCCATCCCATACGCTGACACCGCTGCCTTCTATCCCCTGCTACCCTGCCACAGCGCCTGTTTGAGTACCAGCAGGTCAAGCCCTACGTGGTGCACACCACGTTCCAGTACGGCGGCAGCTCCGGCAAGCGGCACCGCCTGCGAGAGGCGATGCTGTGGGTGGACCCGCCCGAGTACTATAATGGTGAGCGTCGCATAGTACGGTAACAATCTTTTGCTCGGCATTTCAATTGCCTGCAACCGGCACCCATGCGAACATTGGCCAAAACCACAGCTTCTGACCGACTCCTTTACACCACCATTTCCTTGCTAAACAGAGGGACGCTTCCTCAGCGTGGACCTGCAGTACCCAGACACCCCACCAGGATACCAGGACCATGAGAAGGTACCAAGGGCAGCTGAAAGTGCAGGGTTTGTCTGGGAATGCCGAGCAAGCTCAGGAGGACCTTTGCTTGTATATTGGTTGCGTTGCGGTTTACCTTTGCGGCGCAGCTGCGTGCACTGCTCAGCCCATCAACCCTGCATTTGATCCTCGATCCTGTCTCCTCATTCAAACCAGTTCATGATGGAAGGGCAGCGCTTTGCCACGACGTGGAAGGAGCCAGACATGATTGATTTCCACCTGAAGGTGAGTACCTGTCGGGACCGGGGGGCGCTGCTTGCAAACAAACCCGGCTGGAGCGTCAGATCGCGAAGCAGGAACTGCCGCAGTGCGGTGCAGCGCGCACACCTCAGCTATGTGCCGGTTTGGGTCTGGAGCGCAGCCACATGCGCAAGTTGCTGCTTTCCCCGGCCTCGCCTGCAGGCGGTCGCCCAGCAGCTGCGCCAGCTACGCACAGCTCTTGCGGTGGCTGTCGCACTCAACCGGACAATCATCATGCCGCGGGTGAGTCGGTTGGTTTGCTTGCAAGTGAGGTGGTCAGCAGCAGGTTTCATGCAGCAGCAAGTGCATGTCGGGAGCCTCAGTCAGGTCAGCGGCGGGCCTGGGCTCTGATGCTAGATGTGCTGATCATGCTTGTTCTGCTGAGGGGCGCTCCCAAGTCAATGGAGTTTGGTGTTGCTTATTGTGCGCCTTATTCCGCTCCACCCATCCTTGCAGCTCATCTCGTGGTGCGATCGCTACTGGGGCCCCGTGGAGTTCTGCCAGCTGCCAGGCGCCTTCCAGCTGCGCCTGCCCTTTGTGGCGCCCATGGCCCAATGGCTGGGT
>VFQQ010004320.1_pt1 | contig 12684 bp, 20 predicted proteins | sample 3512341 | NCBI WGS metagenome assembly VFQQ01 (sample SAMN10412373, study PRJNA504923) | tailings metagenome | isolation source: Relicate 2 Philex TSF1 revegetated site | place: Philippines: Tuba, Benguet | collected 2017-08-29 | reverse complement strand
TGGCTTTTGTCTGCCACAGTGAACTTGCACCGTGCGCCTGCTTAAACTGTGCACTTTGCCTTCTGCAGGCCTCATTGGGGGTCACTGCGCATGTTTGATCCAAGGGGAGCTGTACTGACGCGAGCGGTGAGCGGCTGTCGGCCCGCTTCTCCTCCCTGCCTTGCAATACCTTGGCTTGTCCATAATTCACGCCGTCAGCTGCATGTTGCAGATTGTGGCAGCAGCTGACCCTGGGCAGCTCAAAGTTTGGGAGAATGACGACACAGGCGTCGTGATTGCCGATGGCTCTGAGGCCGCCCGGTTGACCGGCATTTGCAGCAGCTGGTGGTCGCCACGCGAGCCACGCTTGCTTTGCCAGCCTCTGCCGGCAGAGTTTGATGTTGAGGTGCGGGCTGGGAGCGTGCCCTTTTTTCGGCGCTGTTGCAAAAGCATGCGGATCATTGCAGCGCTGCTCGTACAGTACCTCCTGCGGGGTTGAGCTCCCGTGTTGCTGATTCCCGCCGTCTGCCTTTACTCCTTCCTCAGCTGCGCCTAGTCACTGAGGAGAATGTTGTGCGATCACCGCCACGCTACTGGGGCGGCTGCTTCTGGCGTATCATTCTGGAGAAGTCATCGGGCGGCAACCTGGGCGTTTCCTGCAGGTTGGGCTCTGCCCCAAGTTCAGCGATTTTCGCGACCGTGGCAAGCCAGGGATTCTCACCTACGGCATGCGGGTGAGGGCTTTTTAAAGCGGCCACGGCTGGAGATGTTGATATCAGTGGGCCCTGTGCCTGACATGGTGCGAACTGCCATTTTATGTAGCAGGTGCTCAAATCCATCAGCTTGCAAGGTGCCAGCCGCAAGTGGACAAGCAAGCCATGTGTGTCCGTCTTTTACCCTGCCCGAGGGACGTCCAAGGGCAAGCGCGAATCAAGCGTGACGGCCACACCATCACCTGGGACGCCTTCTGGGCGTCCGACTCGCCCTGGCTTGTCAATGGCGCGGCACGCATGCGCTTCACGCTGGCGCTGCCGGACTGAGCGTTGCCGCAGTCAAGTTGCTAACAGCTGATGCCGCACGCCAGTGCTGTGCAGCTGCTGCTTAGCCTTTGTCTTTTTACCCTCTCCTGAGCTATTATTACAGCTTGTGGGTCTACGTGTAGCCATGCTTACGAATGGCTGTGCATGTAACGAACTTGTGTGCTGAAAGCAGCAAGGCAAGAGAGCCCCCGCTGAGTAGTGTACAAGAATTGCAGTTGCAGACCCGAATGCAGAAGCCGAGTGTCAGACTCAGAGATAAAGAATGGGATGCAACATCAAGCTGTTGATGTTGCTGCAGCTGAGACGGCACCTGTGTGCCATTGCTACAGCTATGCAAACATGCTGTCAACTGCCGCTGGTGGCAGCCAAAGTGTGTGCATCAGACTCGGTGCGTGCTGTGCAAAATCAGGGCAGGTACAGCGCCGCTGCTCAGGCCGCTAAACCGCACTACCGCAGGCCGCCCTTACACAGCAGGCGCGGCGCGGCTGAGGACCACAGCAGGCGCAGCGCCATCACAGCAGGCGCAGCGCAACTGCCTCCTCTTCGCCCAGTGGCGCCTCCTCATACTCAGCTGGGTCCTCTGGGATGGGGATGTCGCCCCGCAGGCCCAGCAGGGCACGCTCCTGCGGGGCAGCAGATGCACATAGCAACACGGTTGGAGCACACAGTTCGCTGTCATACAAGCGCCGTGCACAGGGCAAGGGAAGGATGTGCACAATGCGGAGGAGAAAAGGCAGTGAACAGAGCCCTGCAATGCCCGCAAGAAGCGCAGGTGTGCGTGTGTTCAAACCGCAGTGGCATGATGAGCAGCAACAGGCCGCCTTGTCTGAGGACAGATCTCTCCCGCACACCTTGCACTTGGCCTCGATCATGACATCCACCCGGTCCTCCCAGCCGTGCAGCGTGAGCGGGCCACGCACGTAGTCGGAGTGCGCGTGCGGCTTGCGCCCCGCCTGCAGGGGGGCAGTGCGGTGATGAACAGTGTGTCATTTGGGTGGTGGCGGGCAGGACGGCACACACTGGCAAGCACAGGATCAGCAACAGCAACCTACATTGGTGCAAAGGCACTTGGGTTGCAGGTCAGGCGCAACACATCCATGGGCAGCAAGTGCCGCTGCCCCTTCCCTCCCTTCCACTCGCCTGCGACTCGCTCCAGTGGCACACCGGGCGCACGCCCTGCGGCCAGGTGCGGATGGCCGCCTCAAACGCCTCGCGCTCGCTCAGCCCGCCGGTACAGAACTGCACAACAGGGTGGGTGGATGGGAAGCTATGGTGAAAGTGCAGACAGGCCAGGCGGCAGCTAGCTGGTGAGCAGGCGGCAGGCAGCGTTGCAGATGGCTGCTCACAATCATGCCTGCACCAAAGGCTACCTAAGTTGCACACAAAAGGGTAGCAAGCCCAGCACCGCTCAAGCCTAGCATCTCTCAAACCAACGAATGCTGCACTCAACGCCATCAAAGCCCAGCGGCTTGCCTTGTGGTGGTGGAAGTCGAACACCAGCGGCACTCCGATCAGGTTGTGCAGGAACAGCAGGTCTTGCAGGCTGTAAGAGCCCGGGCGGTCGTCGTTCTCAACTGCGGGTGGGGTGGTGATGGGTGGGGGATGCAAATCAGGGGTACAGGTGAGGGCCACGAGCTTTGTTGTTGCACAGCTGCGCAGGCAAGCTAACCCGCAGCTGAGCAACCCCAGCGCATGCAGCATGCCCAGCAAGCTGCGCTGTGCACATCGCACGCAGCATGCACACCACACTGCGCTATCATGCCCCCTGCCGCCGCCCCGCACCCGTCAGGCGCGCGCGGCAGGCGGGGGACAGCTTGGCGAAGTTGTCGGCCCAGCGCCGCATCGTGTCCTCCTTGCTGCCCAGTTGGGAGTACACGCTGCATAGGGACAGCAAAGGAGAATACACAGAGTGAAATCTTGTTCCCCTTGCTGCTGCCCAGCTGGGGGTACATGGTGCAGGCGATAGCAAGAAACCAAGCTGGAAAGGGAGGCTGGGTTGGTTGGTTGGGTGGGTGGGTGCTGCCTTGCCGCCCGCCTGCCCGCCTGCCCCGTCCCACACATGCAACTCCCTGCCCGCTGCCCGCTCACCCGCCGATGTGTATGTTGATCTTGTTCCAGGGCGAGGGCTCAAAGCCCAGTAAGTCCATTATCTGCTTGGGTTTGCATGCTTGGGTTTTTGCCTGGGTTTGCATGAAATGACGAGCAAATTGGCTGTGCAATCCGATGCCTGGATGAGGAGGGCACCCCTAAGAACTGTGCAGAGGCATGAGCAGCAGCATCCACAAACACCCCAACTGTGCCAGGCCCATGTGTGTTTCCAACAGCTGCAGCAACAAGGTCGCACCTGTGAGTGCGCCTCCAGCTCCCGCATCGACTTGCTTGCACTGCATGTCCCTTATGCACACTCCACTGCAATTCAGCAGCAAACCAGTTCGCAGCAACTCAACAATCCCACCTGCGAGTGCGCCTCCAGCTCCCGCATCGACTTGGCCGCCAGCTCCTCGTCAGGAGCACCCAGCTTCACAAAGTGGCTGCGCAGGGAGTGAGGGGGGAGGGCATCATGGCAGGGAGAGGGCATGCTGCGAGCTGCGGACTCTGACGGCAGGCACGCGCCGCCTGCTCTTGAGCAGCGTACTCACAGACTCCCAAACAAACGCAGCCGGGTTTCGTTCCATTTGGGTTGGCTAAGCGCACCTTGGGTGGAAGGTGAGGCGCTGGCCGTAGGTGCGCGCCAGGTCGCCCGCCAGGCGCAGCGTGGAGCTGATCTCCTCGTACTGAGGGCCAGGGAAAAGAGAGAAAATGAAGATTGTGTAAAATGCTGCAAACAGAGGCCGAAGGCGCAGCGTGGACCTGATCTCCTCGTACTGGGAGGGGGAAGAAGGAGGAAAAATGAAGAGACTGCATGTGAGATGCTGCAAACAGGAGGCCGCCAGGCGCAGCGTGGAGCTGATCTCCACGTACTGGACAGACAAGGGGGAGAAGAGGAAAGGTGAGACTTTAGTCAACGTTAGGTTGGACTTTAGATGCAATCAGATGAAAACAGGAGGCCGCCAGGAGCTGATCTCCTCGTACTGAGGGCAGGAGGGAGGGAGGGGGCGCACACACAGGCGCAGATAATGTGCAGGAAGGTTTGCCTGCAGTACTGCGTAGAGGGTTTTAAACACCAGGTCAGCTCACTGCCAAAGCAATCAGCGCACTTTCCCCAAACGCATGCCGCACCGCTCTCACACACCTGCGGCAGCTGCTGCAGCTCGAATGTGCCCATCCAGGGGCAGATGACGCTGCTGATGCGGAACAGCCGGATGCCGCGCTCGTGGTTCCACTGCGGGGGGACATGAGAAGGGGAGGCGGCAGGGAGGTGAGGCAGCCGCAGCGGTGAGCAGCAGGGTTGCGTCAATTGCTGCCCATTAGCAGCTCTGTTGTTGCCAGCCCAGCTTGCACCCATTCACCCAAACAAGAACCCCACAAACCCCGCCCCACTCGCACCTGTATCATGGTCAGCAGGTCGCGGCAGTTGGCCAGGCACAGCTCCCCCAGGTACGGCAGCCCCTTGGCCTCCTTGGTGCGCTGAATGCAGTCCCTGGGAAAATGGGGAGGAAGTTGGAAGGAAGGAATGAGGTGTGTCGCCAGCAGGCGGCAGCCAGGCGGCAGGCCGGTCAACTGTTGCTGGAGCGGCGCGCCAGGTGCTTGGTGCCGCAAGCCCATGTCACCAACTACTTCATGCGCCGCCTTGCCTGCTGGTGAACACGGGCGGCTTGAGCTCGCGCAGCTCCATGTTGAGGCAGGCGTAGCTGCGAGGGATGGTAACAAAATGAGCGTGAGTGAGCATGGATGTGTGGTCATTAAGAGACGTTCAGCAGGTCGCCGCAGCGGCTTTGTCTGTTGAGTGCTGTTCAATTCCAGCAGCAGTCTGTGCTTGCATCGCTGAGCCGACACCCGAGGCGCTCACCCCAGGTTGGGCACGGGCAGCGGGGGCGGGCGGTAGCCCTCGGCGCGCAGCCGCTCCAGCAGCGCCTGGCTGGGCACCTCTGGAAGCAGAGGACAGGTAGGGGTATGGGCAAGCAGGCAGTGCATAATCAGAAGGCCTATCGCAGTGCCTGGAGAAGGGCAGGCAGGAAACGGCCAGACAGGAACCCCCGTGCTGGCGTGGCCATGCACCCTAACGCAACGCAACACACGCGCCCACACCAGCTCACCCTGGATGGGAGGCGCCTGCGGCTCGCGCCGCCGCCCGCCCCGCTTCTTCTTCTGAGGCTGCTCTGCCTGCTCCTCCTCAGCTGCGGCCTCCTCAGCAGCCTCGTTCTCCTCCACCTCAGCCTCCTCTGACTGAGTTGCCGCCGCTGCCGCAGCGGCCGCAGCGGCCTGCCGGGCGCTGGTGCGGCGCGAGCGGGTGCGGCGGCGCTCTACGGGGGCTGCATCCTCGGCTGCTGCGGGTGCTGCCTGCGAGTCGTCTGCAGCCAGTGGCACCGCAGGCTCGATTGCGGTGTCCAGGCTTGCGGGCATAGCCGCCGCTTCCGCCGCCGCCGCAGCAGTGGAGCGGGGAGCACGGCGCCGCTTGGCTGGCTTGGAGGCGGCGGCCGCTGCCTCGCCATTTGGCTGCCCAGCTGCCGCGCCGTCCTGGCCGGCTTGCTGGTCCAGTAGCATCTGGAAAGCGGGGCTAGGGACGGCAGCCACGGGTGCTGCGGCTGCGGCTGCGGCGGTTGCTGAGGGCGGTGAGCGGCGGCGCCTCGGCGGCTGTGCTGGGGTGGCCGCCGCTGGCAGCGGCGCCGGCGCTGGTGTGACGGGCTGAGGGGCCGCCGTGCTTTGTGCGCGCGTGCCGGCACGCCCCATGGCTGCGAACGCCGACAGCCTGCTGCTTGAGAAGAGATGGCAACGGTAGGGCCGTCAGCAAACTGGCGGCGGCGGCGGCGAGCGGCGAGTGGCGGCGGTGCCACAAAGGTGGCTCAGCGGCGCGATCAACGTGTTGCGATCAGTTGAAGGGCATGTGCGGCAGCCTTCGAAAGCCACGGCGGCCGGAAACGCAGCAAACAGCGCAAAGCCGGTGGCCCAGTTCCGTCTGCAGCGCACCTCAGGCCGGGCGGCGGCGCCAATTGGCAGCTAGGCACCAGCACAATCGCTGATCCCGGCGGCGCGGGCGCCAGCAGCCAGGTCGAGAAGTGCCTTGCGAGCTGCAAAGAAAACCAGCTCCTGGCGCTGCCAGCGCGCACAGACAGCATAGAAGAAGCTGATGGATGGTGGGAATGGGCATAAGCAATGCGGGGGAGTGGTCCTTCGGGGCAGATGCCCACAGCGGCGGCGGGCGCCGAGCGCAGCGCACGACGGTCTTGGCTTTGCGGGAGCAAAGATGTTTCGTGCAGGCCCTATTTATCAAGCATGTATTAATTGTAAACTGGTGGTCTGCCCCTCATAGATGTCATTTGTGCAGGCGGACCAAGGATCCAACAAGGAATTGCAACAACCGTCATGCCAAACGCCGCACATCGCGCCGCTGTCATCTGGCCCAACGGGTTTAGCAGCCAATCGTCAAAGGACAAGATGCACGCAACAGCTGCACTCTCCATGATTGATGTCTACTCCCTCGCTCAGCATCCCTGCCAGCTGCGGCAGCGGCTTCGAGGACGCCTCGAACACTGCGCACGCCCGCCCACCTGCATGCAGTGAGCGGCGGCAGCTGGCGCCGGGGTCAGTTTAGAAGGGCCCATTCTCGCCACACACATCTTAGAGACGCTCCCCTGAATTTTCTCCCTCCCCTCCAGCAAGAGCCGCCACCGCCTCAGGCAGCATGCCGCGCGTACACCCCGCCGTCCTCGCCCTGCTGCTCACCGCCGGCTGCGGCGCAGGCCCTGCCCTGGTTGCCGCGCGCTCCTTGAACCAGATGACGACCATGATGGTTGCCCCCGATCGCATGGCCCCCTCCGCCGAGGCTGCGGGTGAGCGGTGGCTGGCGGCGGCCAGCCGGCGGCGGCGGAGGAGTTGCTGCCGCAGCCGGTCCTTGCTTACCGCCCCTGCGCTCCCTGCATGACCTTGGAGACGTCTACATCGCCGATGTGCGAGCCAAGGCAGAGCTGAGCGCTCGCTGGGGCGGCTTCCGGCGGCTGCGCCCGCCGCCGGCGCGGGAGGCAGGGAGGCACCCTCTCCTCCCTTCTGTGAGCACTTCTTCACATCGATCCTCTCATCCTCATCCAACCCTGGGTTGCCGAGTACTCGACGGCGGTGCCCGCTTTGCTGGAGGTGCCTGCGAGCTGCACCCCCAAGTGGACCTGCCCTGGTGAGCAGCTGTCGGAAGGGGCGGGCGGGCAGGTGCAAGCGGCTTAGCGGCAGTGCTACAACTGTCCATCCCCTGCCTCCTGGTGTGCAGGGTTGGGACCCCAGATTTACACCTGCAACGGCACTCAGTGAGTTTCACAGCTTGCGTGTCTTGCACAGTGGCGTGCAGCAGCTGGTTTCAGTTTATCCGAGCTTGGAAAGCAACCACTCACTCGAGGCCTCCCCCTGCCCGCACCCACCCTCCTCCCGCCCTGCAGCTGGGTCAGCACCAACAGCAGCGTGCCCTTCAACTGCACCGGAACCGATGTGACGGGCGTGCACTTTGTAATGGAGGAAGTGCCCAGGTGAGATGTCCAGAGTGCGGCCAGAGTGCGCGGGCTGGCTCCTCTTTTGCAGGGAGTGGGGCGAATGGAGCGGCGGCAGATTCCTCCAGGTGCCACTGTGGAAGCAAGGGGTTTGACTGCCATGCCATTCAGCCTGACTCGGTCCAGTGCACTCTTCCCCCTCTCCCTTCCTGAGGCAGCTACCGCTTCAGCTGTGGCTTTGCCCAGGCAAGGCACTGGTCCTGTTGACCAGCGCACTGAAGCTCTGTGCGCTGTGATGGCTCGCCTGCCTGCCCACTGCATTCCACACTCCAGCCAACAGCATCAGTTCAGCTTGACGTGAGCCAGAGGAGCACGCTACCTCTGCCCTCTGCCCCAGCTGTGTACTGCTGTGTAAACTTGCTCCCTGCCCCTCAAGCTTGCTCCCTTGCTTCAACCTCTCCTCCCCACAGGGCCGCACCAGTGACCAGATCATGAAGCCTGGCCCTGGGGCGGGCCCCTCCGACCTTCCCATCTACAGGCAAAGCTGAAATTTGAGGCAATGGACGGATGAACAGTGCTGGAATGACTCATCGGATGTGCCGCTGCCACGGGTGGTCTGCCACCGCACTGCCCAACGCCCTGAGCGCATCACTAAGCGGCGGGAGGTAATGGGCAACTCTCTTCAGCAGCTCTTGTGTTCATGAAGCCACATTTTCAATGCTTCCTGTGCAGGCGTGCCGCGATCAACCACACCGGCTGCGCCTCCGACCTGGCTGTGAGTGACGGCCGCTGGGTTATTGCCGCGGCGCCAGTGACCGCGGCCGCTGGGGGTGGCGCCCACCGGTTCTGTTCGTTGCACTGCCTGCACGCATATTGCTAGTGCCAGGCGACGCAACAACCTGACTCCTGTGACGCTCAAGCGCTGCCTGCCTCTCTGGCCCGCCACCCGCAGTACATAACGCGCACCGCAGTCAAGGGTGGAGTGCCGCCCAGCCCCACGTGCACCCAGAGCGAGGCCAAGATGATGGAGGTGAGTGAGCTTTGTGAACTAAACTGCTTCGTTGTTCCTGCGACGACGTTTCTGCGCCGAACCGGCTCTGCAGCGTGCACTGGGGCCGCTGGCTTGCGGGCGCCTGCGAGAGTGTCCTCAACTGCCGTCCTCCACCGCACCCACCCGCCCGCCTTGCCCTCCCTCCTTCCCCTCCCATACCAGAACATCGACTATGCCGCAACCTTCACGTTCTTCACCTGCATGTGAGGAAGCTAATAAGGCAACAGCCACCTACCCAGCAAGCGCCAGACCCGCCGTGCACAGACCGGCCGCGAGCTCGGAGCATGCCGGCAGTTGCTGCAGCCAGCGCCACCCGCCTGCCCGGCTCATCGCCATGACGCCGACAGTTGCTGTATGCATGCATTATGTTGATGCGCTCTTTGAGCTTTCTGTATGTAATCTGTTGCCGACCTGCTCTTGTATGCAACTGCAAGCTGGTAGCGTGCCACAACATCAGCGTGAGCAGTGGCGGCAGCCCGGCGGCAGCACTGGCGGCGGCGGCGGCAGCAGCAGTGGCCACTGTGCAATGTCGTGCACGTCTCTGAAGACTGTAAGGCTGAGTTTGAACCTTACTGCGTGCTGCGAGCCTGCCACCAGGGCGCGCGCGAGCGCCGGCAGGGGAGTGCGACCGCCGCCCACAGCCATCGCGCGGTTTCGAGGGCTGGATGCGAGTATCGAGGTTTGCGGGGCGTGGAAACGCGATCCAGTGGTGCAGCAGCGGCCGCCACCTCCCAAGGCAGACTGCATGGGGGGGGCCTGCGCCGCAGGTGGCCAATTGGGCCAGCCCGCTCGCTCCCACACACTGCTCCCCACACCAGCAACGCATCGGCGCCTGCAGCGGGACTGGAGCAGGCGCGCCGCAGACATGCAGCTTGTGGAGGAGTGCGCAGCGGGGCCCATCACCCCCGAGCAGCAGCAGGAACGCTTGCAGCACCATGACCTGCCCGTCCCCAAGGCGCTGGCGGCGCAGTTTGACGGCCTGAGCGTGGGCAGCGGCGCCGCTTCGCCTTGCTCCCCACGCTCGCCCTTCGCGGCGGGCGGCAGCCGGCAGCAGCAGCGAGGCGCGGGGTCTGCCACCACCAGCGACAGCGACGACTGCAGCGGCGGCGACGGCAGCAGCGGCGACCTCGCGGCGGCGGCAGCGGCGGCGGGGCCGCACCTAGACCCGCCCCGGTGGCGGCAAGCGGCGCACGACCTGGAGGAGCCCATCCTTAGCCCAACCAGCGAGCGCTTCTGCTTGCTACCCGTCAAGTGAGCCGCCGCGGTGGGGACAGGAGCCAGCACACCTACCGGGGTGCCGGACACGCGCCGGTGGCGGGAAAGCGGCGTGCGCCACACCGTTTGAACGCGGCAGCGTGCTGACCTGGTCCTGTCTGCGCCCCCCCGCAGGTACAACCGCTGCTTTGAGTATTACAAGCAGGCGCAGGCCAGCTACTGGACAGCCGAGGAGGTGGACCTCTCACAGGTGCGCTCAGTGCAGCTGCTGCTCTGCGGCTGCTGCTGCTGCGATTGCTGCTGCTGCTGCGGCTGCTGCTGTTGCGATTGCTGCTGCTGCTGCGGCTGCTGCTGTTGCGATTGCGGTTGCTGCTGCTGCTGCTGTAAACTGCTCAGTCCGCTGCTGTGAACTGCTCAGTCCGCTGCTGTGGACTGCTCAGCCCGCTGTGTTTTTTGCCGGCGCCTGCCGTGGGTTTCCTCAGCTTGAAGCTGCCGCTGGCTCTGCTGGTGCGTGTGGCGCCGCTGCCGCTGCCGCCCATTGTGCACCCAGCGCGTCATTCATCCCCCTGCATGCCATTTCATCAACCAGCCCATCCTGCTGCCCGGCCTCCTCTGCAGGACATGCGTGACTGGGCGCGGCTGACGCCCGACGAGCGCCACTTCATCTCGTATGTCCTCGCCTTCTTCGCCGCCAGCGACGGCATCGTGCTGGAGAACCTGTCCACGCGCTTCATGCAGGGTGAGGGGCATTGGTCTTTGTTGTGTGTGTGCATATACTACTCCGCTGCTGTGTGGCATGCTGCTGCACCTGGGTTGCCGCATTGCCTGCCTCGCCGAGAGCCTGCTGCGCCTGCACCTTGTTGCACTGCACGTGCCCCTGCACAGCTGCCCTATGATTAGAACCTTCACTTTACCTTGGAGATCTTTTGAGTGCCGGCGTCCAATCCGGCAGACTGAAGACACTTTCTGCAATTATGAGGGCTGCGCATCCGCGCTGTGCATGCACACCGCTCTGCCGGTTGCTTCATTCGCCTCCCACAGTCGCTACATTTAAGATTGCACACTCCCGCTGCTTGCCCTGCCGCTGCGTCGCGGCCATCCCACCACCCTGTTTGCCCACTACCCTCCCTGCCCCACTCTGTGCAGAGGTGCAAATCCCCGAGGCCCGCGCCTTTTACGCCTTCCAGTCCGCCATTGAGTCGGTGCACAGCGAGATGTACGGCCTGCTGCTGGAGCAGTACATCCGCGACCCCCAGGTGCGGTACAAAACAGTGCTTGTTTGTGGAGAGCGCTGTCGCGCCGGCAGGCGTGCACACTGCCCCGGCCGAGTACTGCTGCAATGCTGCCATCACATGAGCATACTTGCCACAGAACACCCGTGCTGACTGGCGGGCATGGTCCCCTGATTAGCACTGCAATCTGTTACCCATCCACTCTCGCAGGAGCGGGACCACCTGTTCCACACGGTGGACCGCTTGCAGACTGCGCTGTTCTGATCAAAAACTCCATTCATCCCTCCCTCACAATGCGCAGGAGCGGGACCACCTGTTCCACGCCGTGGACCGCATCCCCTGCATCCAGAAGAAGGCGGCCTGGGCGCTGCGCTGGATCCAGTCCTCAAACTGCTTCGCGGAGCGGCTGGTGAGCAGCGGATGGGGCGGGTGTGCATGTGTGGGCGGGACGAGCGGGTGCAGCAGCGTGCGGGTGCAGTGCGGTGTGCTGCGACAGGCACGCGGTAGAGCCGCACGCCAGCCGCGTCAATTCACGCACCTCCGCATGCACCTGCACAACTGCGCTGCGCAGGTGGCGTACGCGTGCGTGGAGGGCATCCACTTCTCCGGCTCCTTCTGCTCCATCTTCTGGCTCAAGAAGCGGCAGCTCATGCCGGGTGAGCAGCCGGCGGCGGCATTTGCAATCCTCCAAACGCCTTGCTTGCTCTGCCGCTGTTTCTCGGCTTGTGTCTGCGTGGGCTGCGTCTCACATGTGTGGGCAGCCGGCCATCTGCACTTCTGCTGTCCCGCGCCTACGACCCATTCCGTCGCTCCACCTCTGTCTTCTCTCCCCCTCCCTTTCTGCCACCTCACAGGCCTCACCTTCTCCAACGAGATGATCAGCCGGGACGAGGGCCTGCACGCCGACTTCGCCTGCCACCTGTACGAGCTGCTGCGCCACAGGTGGGTGCCATCAGCGGCTGCTGCTGCTGCTATAGCTGTTGATCAACGCTGCCTGCTTTTCAGCTCCTATCGTGAAAGCTGTTTGTGCTGCTCCCACATACCGCTTGTGCAAGCATGCAACCGGGGTGTGGGACATGGTGAGCTTTTGCTGCTGGCTTGCACATCAACTGCACCCTGCATCCTCGCGGGCTCTGCCTCGCACGGCGCGACGATGAACCCTCAAACTTCAATTGCTGTTCAATCCGACTCCGCACATGGTGGATAACTCTACCCTTCTCCAACTGAGCGCCCTGGTGCCCTTTGATCATCATCCGGCATTTCTTGATGCTGCTGCACCGCCACAGCCTGCTGCCGCCGCTGCTGCCGTTGCACTGTTCTGTGAGCGGCGGTGATGATACAATTGATCTGTCAATCCTCCGAACGGGGCCCCCGGGCTCCTTGGGGACTGCAATCAACAACCCTCTAAGAAGTCCTGAGCCCTCCACACGAATTGCAACCAGCCGCCTGCACAGCAACTTCTGCTCAATTGTGCACACACCAGCTGCTAGCATCTTGCCGCTTCGTCTGATGCCGTGCCTGGCTGCACTTTTGCACCCCGCCCCCCCCCCCCCCCCCCCCCCCCCCCCCCCCTCCCCCCCCCCCCCCCCCCCCCC
>VFQQ010004319.1_pt1 | contig 12684 bp, 12 predicted proteins | sample 3512341 | NCBI WGS metagenome assembly VFQQ01 (sample SAMN10412373, study PRJNA504923) | tailings metagenome | isolation source: Relicate 2 Philex TSF1 revegetated site | place: Philippines: Tuba, Benguet | collected 2017-08-29 | reverse complement strand
CCGCGGCCTGATCAACAAGGCAGTCGCGGCTTACCAAAAATAAGCCCTGACCACCCCCTAAAAGCCGGCCACAAGCCGGCTTTTTTATGCCTGCAATTCGCCTCAACGACATGGACGGAACTGCCTGGGCGGCAGTGGTGCCGGGAGCCTGCGACAGGCGCATGCAGGAAACCGAGCCGGTCTGCTGCGTCGGCGCCGCTACGCTCCGAACGGGGAACGACAGCGCGCAAGCATAACGGAGCAGACGGCCGGCCTGGCGTCGCCCGCACGCCATCTGGCCTTTGTCACTATGCTTAACAGCACAACGCCAGCACTGCGCCGAGTCGACAAGGCGGGCCATATGAAAACAGGCAAATTGCGTCTTTTGATGATGGCCGTACTGGTCGGTCTTCTGGTCACCGTCGCCCACTCGCAATGGGTCGGTCCGCCGGATGGCCCGCCCGCCCAGTCCGACAAACGCGTGATCTTCCTCGCCTCCGACTTCCGCAATGGCGGCGTGGTGGGGGTTTACCGCAGCTTCGAGCGCGCCGCCAAGCTGCTCGGCTGGCAGGTCAGAGCGCTGGACGGCCGGGGTGATGCCGACGAATTGCGGCGCATTACCGATCTGGCCCTGGAGGCCGCGCCAGACGGCGTGGTACTGGGCGGTTTCGGATTGGCGGCGCTGGGCACGCCACCGGCGTTGTTGCAGCAACGCGATATCCCCGTGGTCGGCTGGCACGCCGGCGACCAGCCCGGTCCGACCGAGTGGCTGTTCAGCAATGTCACTACCGATCCACTGGTGGTCGCGGACATGGCGGCCGATATGGTGATCGGCGACGAACCGATCGGCGTGGTGATCTTCAACGACAGCCAGTTCGCTATCGCCACCACCAAGGCCATGCGCATGGCCGAGCGCGTGGATGCCTGCCCGCACTGTAAGGTGCTGAGCATCGAGGATCTGGCCATTTCCCGCGCATCGGCAGAGTTGGACGCGCGCGTCGAGCAGCTGCAGCGGCGCTTTGGCACCGCCTGGACCCACACGCTGGCGATCAACGATGTGTACTTCGACCATATGCACCTGCCGCTGGCGCGCCTCGGGCGCAAGGACATCCTTCTGGTCTCGGCCGGCGACGGTTCCTCCAAGGCCCTGGGGCGTATCCATTCGGGGCTGTCGCAGCAGATCGCCACGGTTGCCGAACCCCTCGGTGCCCATGGCTGGCAACTGGTGGACGAACTCAACCGCGCATTCGCCGGCCAACCGCCCAGCGGCTTCGTCGGCCAACCCCTGCTGATCACCGCGCAGGTGTTGCGCGAGAGCGAGAACATCAGCATCGAACTCGACACCAGCCATGAGGAAGCCTATCTGCGCCTGTGGCGACCACGGGTCGGTCGCTGACGGGGCGCGCCCTGCCTCTTCGCCGCCACGCAGGCCGCTGTTCAGCGTCGCAGCGCCCTGGCAATCGCCGGCTGGCTCACCGCCAGGGCATCGGCGGCCTTGGCGAAGCTGCGCTGGCAGGCGATTTCGACCAAGCACAGCAAGTGACGGATCGCGTGCCCGAAATGGAATGAGCCGATCATGCCGCAAGCACCGCCGCCAAGCGCTGCGGGAAACAAGGCGGCATGGCTTCTGCATATATTGCTAGCAATATTTCATTATTCGCTAGCCAGGAGCCTCCCATGTTGGCCGAATCCACCCGCGGCGTGATCTGCACCCCCCACCCCGCCGCCACCCGCAGCGGCCTGGCCATGCTCGATGCCGGCGGCAGCGCCATCGACGCCATGCTCGCCGCCAGCGCCACCCTGGCCGCGGTGTACCCGCACATGACCGGCATCGGCGGCGATGCCCTGTGGCTGCTCCATGACCGCGAAGTGCGCACCATTGTGGGGATCGGCCAGGCCGGCCAGCGTCTGCCGGCAGGCGGGAAGATCGGCCTGCGCGGCCCCAGCGCCCTGGCCACCACCGCCGGCGCCATCGCCAGCTGGCAGTTGGCCGCCGACATCAGCCGCCAGCAATGGGGCTCGCGTCTGGGCTGGGCGGATCTGTTCGAGCAAGCCATCCATCATGCCGAGCACGGCCACCCGGTCTCCGACTCGCAACTGTTCTGGCAGGACTATCGCCGCGAGCTGATCGAGCAGCTGCCGAACCTCCACCCGCTGTGCAAGACCGCCGAAGGCCGCTGGCTCGCCCCCGGCGACACCCTGCGCCAGCCACGCCTGGCCGACAGCCTGCGCCACCTGGCGCGCAAGGGGCTCGACGAGTTCTACCGCGGCGAGCTGGCGCAGGCCTTCAGCGAAGCCTTCCTGGCACATGACTGCGGACTGAGCGGCGAGGACCTGGCCGCCACCCACGCCGAACTGGTCGCGCCGATCAGCATCCGCTACCGCCAGGGCACCCTCTACAACGTCGCCCCGCCCAGTCAGGGCCTGTATACCCTGCAGGCCATGCTGGCGCTGCGCAGCCGCGCGCTGGGCGACTGCGGCAACGGCAGCGCGCGCTATTACCACTGGCTGGTGGAGGCGATCAAACAGGGCCTGCTGCGCCGCAACGCCGAGCTCTGCGACCCGCGCCACCGCGACTGGCCCTGGGACGCCAGCCTCGACGACGCCATGGCCGCGCGCTACGCCGCCGCCATCGACGACCAGCGCGCCCAACCCTGGGCCGAACCCGGTCGCCCGGCCGACACCATCTGGATGGCCGCCTGCGATGCCGAAGGCCGCAGTGCCTGCCTGATCCAGAGCCTGTTCCATGACTTCGGCTCCGGCTGCGTGCTGGGCGACACCGGCGTGCTCTGGCAGAACCGCGCCGCCGGCTTCAATGCCGACCCGCAGCATGCCAACGCCTGGGCACCAGGCAAGCGCCCCGCGCACACCCTCAACCCGTCCTGCTACCTGGCCGACGACGGCCGCCGCTGGTTCTTCGGCACCCAGGGCGGCGATGGCCAGCCACAGACGCAGATGGTGCTGGCCAGCCAGTTGATCGACTTCCAGCAGCCCATCGATCAGGCCTTGCACATGCCGCGCTTTCTGCTCGGGCGCAGCTTCTTCGACAGCACCGACAACCTCAAGCTGGAGGCGCCGGTGGGCGAGGCGGTGATGGCTGAACTTGAGCGCCTGGGGCACCAGGTCGAGCGCATCCCGGCCCTCAGTCCCTACACCGGCCAGGCCGGCATCATCGCCATCGGCCGCGACGGCAGGCGCCAGGCGATGCACGACCCGCGCGGCCAGGGCGATGCGCTGGGCCAGCGCGCTTGAGCGGCGCCGGCGACGCCACGGATTTACCGGAGCCGGCGGCACTGGCGATAATGGCCGCCATTGCCCGCAAGAGCGTTGATTCGATGGCCGAGAAGACCGTGACCGCCAAACAGCAGGAGGTGCAGCGCATCGTCGATGCGCTGGCCAAGGCCATTGCCCAGCATCGCCTGCCGCCCGGCATGCGCCTGATCGAGGCGCAGATCGTCGAGTCGCTGCAGGCCAACCGCAACCATGTGCAGGTGGCCCTGCAACGCCTGGCGATGCAGAAGATCGTCACCATCGAGCCCAACCGCGGCGCCCTGGTCGCGCAACCCAGCGCCCAGGAGGCGCGCGACGTGTTCGCCGCCCGCCGCGCGGTGGAGCGCGCCATCGTCGAGGCGATCACCCCGGCGATCATGCAGCAGCATGCCGAGCGCATCGCCGCGCAGATGGCCAAGGAACGCGCCGCCACCAGCAGCAGCGACCGCCGCGCCATCGTCCGCGAGCTCAGCGAGTTCCACCGCATGCTCGGCGAGATCTGCGGCAACGCGGTGCTGCGCGACATCCTCGACAACCTGATGGTGCGCAGCTCGCTGATCGTCGCCCTGTACCAGCGCAACGACGTGCCCTCCTGCGCCTCGGACGAGCACCAGCAGGTGCTCGACGCCCTCGCCGCCGGCCAGCGCGAGCAGGCCGTGGCGCTGATGATCGAGCACCTCGACGAACTGGAAGGCCAGCTGGCCCTGCATCAGGAGCAGAACGTCGAGGTCAACCTGCGCGAGGCGCTCGCCGAGCTCTAATCACTCGGCCGCAGCAGCCGTGGCCGCTCCCGTACGAAGGTCTGCCGACCGTTCTTGAAGCCCAGCAGTGGCGGGCTCAGCTCGCCGATTACCGCCGCCGGGTGCGGGGCATCGAGGACGATGAAGTCCGCCCGGCATCCCGGTGACAGGCCGTAGTCGCGCAGGCGCAGCAGGCGCGCCGAATCACTGGAGATCCAGCCCAGGCAGGTCTGCAGCTCGGCGTGGGTGCCGAGCTGGGCGACATTGGCGTAGAGGTTGGCCTGGCGGATCAGCGAGGCGTCGCCGTAGGGGGTGAAGGGGTTGCCCAGGTTGTTGGTCGACAGCGAACAGGTCACCCCGCCGGCGTGCAAGCGCTCCAGCGGCGCCAGCCCGCGCGGTTTGCCATGGCTGCACTGGCGGCCGCCGAGGTAGAGATCGGTGCTCGGCAGGCAGGTCACCTGCACCCCGGCCTCGGCCAGTTGCGCGGTGATCGCCTGCAGCGGCTCGGCCGCCAGCATCGACAGCTTGGTGGCGTGGCCGACGGTAACCCGGCCGCCCCAGCCGTGCCGCTCGGTACAGCGCAGCACCTCGGGCAGGGTCATGCCCGCGGGGTCGAGGTCGAAGTCCAGGTGGAAGTCCAGATCGCAATCGTGCGCCACGGCCAGCTCGAACAAGCGGCGGATCTGCCCATGCGGATCGCTGTCGGTATAGGGGCAGCCGCCGAGCACCTCGGCGCCCTGCGCCAACGCCTGGCACAGCAACGCCTCGGTGCCCGGATTGTTGAGCAGGCCCTCCTGGGGGAACACGCAGAGCTGCAGGTCCAGCGCCCAGGCGTAGTCGGCCTGCAGCCGGCGCACCGCGTTGAAACCGGTCAGGCCGATCTGCGGGTCGATCTCGACGTGGGTGCGCATGTGCATGGTGCCCTGGGCGATGGCCAGCTCGAGCACTCGTGCGCCTCGCTGGTAGACATCCGCCTCGGTGAAGCCGGCCTTGGCCGCCGAGGTCTCGGCGATGGCCTCGTCCAAGGTGCCGGCGCGCAGGTTGCAGCGTTCGAGGATGCAGGCCTTGTCCAGGTGGATATGGGTTTCGATCAGTCCCGGCAGCACCAGGCCGCCGCCCAGGTCCAGTTCACGCGGGCAGGCGTCGGCGCTGAAGGCATCGACGAAGCGGCCCTGTTCCACCCGCAGCTCGGCGAGGCGGGTGGGCGCGTCCGGCAAACGCAGGTTGTGCAGATACAACGCACTCATGCGGCGCTCTCCCCCAGGTAGGCGGCTTCCAGCTCGGGGTCGTTGCGCAGCTCGGCAGCGCTGCCGGATTTGACGATGCGCCCGGTCTCCAGCACGTAGGCGCGGTCGGCCACCTGCAGTGCGAGGTTGGCCATCTGGTCCACCAGTAGCAGGGTCACGCCCTCGTCGCGCAGGCTCGCCAGGGCATCGTAGAGCTCGGCGATCATCGCCGGCGCCAGGCCCAGCGAGGGCTCGTCGAGCAGCAGGATGCGCGGTTTGGCCATCAGCCCACGGCCCACCGCGACCATCTGCTGCTCGCCGCCGGAAAGCAGTCCAGCCGGGCTGTCCAGGCGTTCGCGCAAGCGCGGGAAGCGGCGCAAGATGGCTTCAATCTCGGCCTCGGCATCCACCTGGTCGGTGCGGGTGTAGGCGCCCAGCAGCAGGTTGTCGCGCACGCTGAGCTGGGGGAACAACTGTCGCCCCTCCGGCACCAGGGCCAGGCCGCGTGCGGCGATGGCGCTGGCCTCGGCTTTCTCGATATTGACGTCGTCCAGCACCACGAGGCCCGAAGACGGCCGCTTGAGCCCTGCCAGGCACTGCAGGATGCTCGACTTGCCGGCGCCATTGGCGCCGAGAATCGCCACCAGCTCGCCGGGATTGACCAGCAGATCCACGCCTTGCACCACCGGCGCGGCGCCGTAGTCGACCACCAGGTCCTTGACGAACAGGATGGCGTCGCGGCTGCCGTCCCAGGACGCGCCGCGCGGCTGCGCCTGGTAGTCGGTGCTGCCCAGGTAAGCGGCGACCACTCGCGGGTCCTGTCGCACCTCGTCCGGAGTGCCCCAGGCGATCGGGCGGCCGGCGTCGAGCACCAGGATGCGCTGCGACACCGCCATCACCAGCGGCATGTCGTGCTCCACCAGGATCACCGCGATACCGAAGCCGGCCAGGGTCTTGAACAGCCCGGCCAGGCGGTCGGTGTCGCTACGGCTGAGGCCAGCGGCCGGCTCGTCGAGCAGCAGCACCCGCGGCCGACTGGCCAGGGCGCGGGCGATTTCCACCAGGCGCCGGTCGACGTGCGGCAGATCGTCCGCCGCGCAGGTCACCGAGCCGCGATAGCCCACCAGCGCCAGCAGGTTCAGCGCCAGCTCTTCCTGCTCGGCCGGCGGGCGCGCCAGCGGCAGGCCGAGCTGGCCCTGCTGCATGGCCGCCAGCAGGTTTTCCAGCACGCTCATCTCGCCGAACAACTGGGTGGTCTGGTAGGTACGGGCGATGCCGGCGCGGGCGATCTTCCAGGCTGGCAGGCCAGCCAACTGCTGTTCCAGCTCGATCTGCCCGCTGTCCGGCGCATAGAACCCGCTGATCAGGTTGAGCAGGGTGGTCTTGCCGGCGCCATTGGGGCCGATCACCGAGGTGATGCAGCCCTGCTCGGCGCTGAAGCTGATCGCGCTGGCCGCCTGCACGCCGCCGAAGCGGATGCCGACATCGCGCACCTGCAGCCCTTGCGCCTCACCACCGCTGCGCTCGAACCAGCGCGCCAGCAGATGACGGTTGGCACTCTTCGGCGCGTAGGCCGGCGGCGCTTGCCACCAACGCTGCTGCAGGGCACCGAGCACACCGCGCGGCGCCAGCCAGAGCACCGCGAGCAGGAGCATGGAAAAGATCAGCAGGCGGTATTCGGCCAGGCCCGAGAGCATCTCCGGCAGCAGCACGATCAACAGCGCTCCGAGCACCGGGCCGAACAGCGTGCCGCTGCCGCCGACTATCACCGCCAGGACGAACAGGATCGACTGCGAGAAGGGGAAGGAGTCCGGGCTGATGAACATCATCAGCGGCGCCACCAGGCCGCCGGCCATGCCGGTCAGGGTGGCCGACAGGGCGAAGGCCAGGGTTTTGGTCTGCATCGGGTTGAAGCCCAGCGAACGCGCGGCGATTTCCGTCGACTTCACCGCGCGCATCGCCCGCCCCCAGCCGCTGCCCTGCAGGCGCCGGTAGAAGGCCAGCGCCGCCACCATCAGCGCGGTGGCCAGCAGCGCCAGGCCGACATTGCCGTCCAGCCCGCCAAACGCGGGCATGGGAATGCCGATCAGGCCGTTGGCACCGCCGGTCAGCGACTGCCACTCGATCAGCCCGTGGTGCACCATGAAGGCGAAGGCGATGGTCACCATCGCCAGGTAGGGCCCGGTTACGCGCAGCGCCGGCAATGCCAGCAGGGCACCGACCAGGCCGCTGCCGAGGCCGGCGATGATCAGCGCCAGGCCCAGCGGCAAGCCGGCCATCAGCAGCAGCGCGGAGATGTAGGCGCCGATGGCGTAGAAAGCGATATGGCCGAAGGAAATCTGCCCGGACAGGCCCATGAGGATGTTCAGGCCGACACCGACCACGGCCGCCAGCGCGCAGAAGGTGAAGACCAGCAGCGAATAGCTGTCCAGCACGAAGGCCAGGCAGCTGCCCAGCAGCGCCAGCGCGGCCAGACCGCTTGGCGCCAGGTAGCGGTTGCTCAGGTTCATACTTTCACCAGTGTCTGTTTGCCGAACAGGCCGTTGGGGCGCAGCGCCAGGGCGATGATGACCAGGCCGAAGGTGAAGATCTGGGTGAAGGCCGAGCCGAACTGCAGGGTGATCAGCGCCTCGGCCAGGCCGAACAGCAGGCCGGCGAGGAACACCCCGTTGGCGCTGGCGATACCGCCGAGAATGGCCACGGCGAACGCCTTGAGGCCGAACAGCGTGCCCATGTCGGCATGCACGTTGTACAGCGGCGCGATCAACAGCCCGGCGATCCCGGCGAACACCGTCGACACGGCGAAGGCGCAGGCCACCACGCGGTTGACCCGAATCCCCATCAATTGCGCCGCACGCGGGTTCTGCACGCAGGCCTCGAGCACCTTGCCCAGGCGCGTGTAGCGGCGCACCAGGTACAGCGCCAGGGCGATGCCGGCGCCGGCCAGGGGGATCAGCAGCTGCAGCGCCTGGACATTGCTGCCCAGCACCTGCAGGTGCTGGTGCAGCAGGGCCACGTCGAACTGACGCGGCTCCTTGCCGAAGCTGAACAGCACCAGGTTGTCCACCAGGATGCCGCCCGCCACCGTGGCCATCAGCCAGGCTTCAGAGCCGCGGCTGTGGAAGGGCCGCACCAGGAACAGTTCGATGGCCAGGCCGTACAGCGCGCACAGCGCCAGGCTCAAGACAGCCGCCAGCCACCAGGGCAGGCCGGCGGTGACGCAGAGGCTGTAGCCGAGCACCGCGCCGATCATCATGGCGCTGCCCTGGGCGAAGTTGACGGTACGCGACACCACGTAGGTGATGTGAAAGCCCAGGGCGAGCAGCGCATACATGCTGCCCAGGCCGAGCCCGCTGATGATTGCGGCGGTAAGCATGGCAAATCCTCCACCGGCCGCTGCCGCGGCCGGACTGGCTGGCTCAGTGCTGGATCGGCACGATTTCGTCACCCTCGAAGCGGGTGAACACGTAGTCGTCGACGCCCAGGGCATCGTGCTGCTCGGCGCTGAACGGTTTCTCGTAGGTCTTGATCAGGCCTTCGTAGCGCTGGATGCCGTAGTAGCCGTCGCGGATCGCCGGCCCCTCGGTGCTGCCGGCGGCGGCGATGGCCTGCGCGGTCAGGTGCAGGGCATCGTAGGCGTTGGCGATGCCTACCGCCGGGGTGACATCGGCCAGGCTCTTGATCTCCGGGTAGCGCTTTTGCAGCGCGGCGAAAATCGCCTCGCCCCTGGCGTCGCCCTCCTGGCTGAAGGTGTAGGTCTGGATGAAGTGCACGCGCCCGGCATTGGGCCCGGCCAGCTCGCCGAAACGCCCGCCGGCCGGCCCCCAGTGCGACACCACCGGCACGTCCCAGCCCATGCGGTCGAGCGACTTGACCACCTGCGCCGACGGCGCGACGTTGGCCACCAGCAGCAGGGTATCGGCGCCGGCCTGCTTGAGCCGACTGAGCTGCGGCACCACATCGAGATCGCTGCCCTCGATGCGCTCCACCCCGGCCACCGGCATGCCACGCGCCGCCAGCGCCTTGCGGAAACCCTGCTCGTTGGATTCGCCCCAGGGGTTGTTGATCAGAATCATCCCCGGCTTCTGGGTGGCGAAGTGCTTCTGCGCGTAGCTGACCAGCGCCTCGTCCACCAGCTCGTCCACCGCCGACACGCGGAACACGTAGTTGTCGGCGGCGCCGTTGCGGGTGATCGGCGTGCCGGCCGCCCATACCCCCATGAACGGCATCTTCATCTGATTGGCCAGCGGCACTATGGCTAGCGACACCGGCGTATCCAGCCCGCCGAAGAGCACCGCGACCTTCTCCCGCTGGATCAGCTCGCGCGCCGCCAGCAGCCCCTTGGACGGGTTGCTTTCGTCATCGCGGCGCACCAATTGCAGCGGACGCCCGAGCACACCGCCCTGGGCGTTGACCTCGTCGATGGCGATGGTCAGACCGCGGGTCAGCGCCTCGCCGGACTTCGCTGACTGCCCGGACAGCGCCGCCACCAGGCCGACCTTGATCGGCTCGGCCGCCTGTGCGGACAGGGAAAACCAACAACTCAACGCGAACGCCGCAGCCAGGCACGGCTTCAGACGACGCGGAAACGACAATAGCGTGGACATGGCACTCTCCTAATTGCTAGCTTTTGCACAAACATTGCTAGCAAAACAGGTGCCACCCCGGCAAAGCCCGCAAATACGGGCCTTGTCCATGGCGCCACTTCAGAAACCGCCCCATTGCCTGGCACGACGCACCAGCAGGATGCAGCCAGGCCCAAGGAGAACCCATGCCCAGCGAACACCCCGCCGTCACCCTGGTTCGCCAGTTCCTCGAACTGTCGATGATCCCTGATCCACAGGGCGCCGCCCGCTACATGGCCGCCGACGTGCGCATCACCTTCACCGGCGGCCGCGCCATGCCCGATGCCCAGGCCATCACCGCCTTCAACGGCAGTCGCTACAACTGGGTAAAGAAAGCCATGGGCCAGTTCGACTGGACCGAGCATGCCGACCACTGCGTGGTGTATTCCAACGGCACCCTCTACGGCCAGTGGCCGGACGGCCGCAGCTTCTCCGGCAATCGCTACCTCGACCGCTTCGAGGTGCGCGACGGCCTGATCACCCGCATGGATGTTTGGAACGATAGCGCCGAGTGGATTCTGCAGCCGCAGATCAACCGCGACTGACGCGACGGTGCCTGGCACTTTGGTCGCACTTGGCTGACCGAATGGTCAGCCCTATGCTGCACTCTTTTTGTGCGAGCCTGCGCCATGTCCCTGCCCGATCTGCTGCTGTTGGCCCTCGCCGGTTTCGCCGCTGGCGGCATGAATGCCCTGGCCGGCGGCGGCACCTTCTTCTCCTTCCCTGCCCTGCTCGCCGCCGGCCTGCCACCGGTGACCGCCAATGCCACCAACGCCGTGGCATTGTGGCCAGCCAGCCTGGCCGGCGCCTGGGCCGCACGCGCCTCGTTGCGGCCGCTGGGTCGTTATCTGATCCCGCTGCTGCTGGCCGGCCTGGCCGGTGGCCTGCTCGGCGGCCTGTTGCTGCTGGCCGGCGGCGACGATGTATTCCGCGTGCTGATCCCCTGGCTGCTGCTGGCCGCCACCGCGCTGTTCGCCGCCAGCCCCTGGCTGGGACGCTGGCTGGCCGAGCGGCGCAAGAACAGGGAATCCGAACACCCGCCGCATACGCCGCTGTCGCTGGGTGCGCATATCGGCGTGTCGATCTACGGCGGTTACTTCGGCGCCGGCATGGGCATCCTGCAGCTGGCCGCCTTCTCCATCGAGGGCCACGCCCTGGCCCGCGCCAACGCGCTGAAGAACCTGATCTCGGCGGTGATCTACAGCATCGCCACCCTGACCTTCGTCATCGCCGGGCGGGTCAGCTGGTACGAGCTGGCCATCCTGCTCACCGGCGCCACCCTTGGCGGCTACGCCGGCGGCGCACTGGGCGAAAAACTTCCTCCGGCACTGCTGCGCGCCTTCGTCATCCTGGTGGGCAGCGGGATGACGCTGTACTACTTCTGGAGCACCTACTTCTCTGCATAGGCCGCAGGTTGTGCCGTGCGCACCATCGTTTTCTATCGCCGAGCCCGGTGCGCACGGTGCACCCTACGCCGAGTCCGGTCCCGAACCACATCCTCGGGCCCGCTGATTTGCCCGAAAAGCGCGGCTCTGCTAGTGTCGCGACCGTTTCTACGCTGCCCGAGACCCGCCGCCATGGCCCGCAAGAAAGCCGCCCCCGACTTCGAACACTCCCTCGCCGAACTGCAGACGCTGGTCGAGCGCCTGGAGAGCGGTGAGCTGTCGCTGGAAGACTCGCTGACCGCCTTCGAGCAGGGTATCGGTCTGACCCGCGAGTGCCAGGCCGCCCTGGCTCAGGCCGAGCAGAAAGTGCAGATACTGCTGGAGCGCGATGGCGAGCTGGAGCCGGCGCCCTTCGACGCGGACCCGACCGCATGATCAAGGCCTACCAGGCGAGCTGCCAGGCACGGGTCGACGCCGCCCTCGAGCCGCTGTTCCAGCCTCCCCGTGCCGAGCTGCAGCGCCTGTACGAGGCGATGCGCTACAGCGTGATGAACGGCGGCAAGCGCGTGCGCCCGCTGCTGGTGTATGCCGCCTGCGAAGCGCTGGATGGCAATCTCGATCGCGCCGATGGCGCCGCCTGCGCGGTGGAGCTGATCCACGCCTATTCCCTGGTGCACGACGACCTGCCGGCGATGGACGACGACGACCTGCGCCGCGGCCAACCCACCACGCACAAGGCCTTCGACGAGGCCAGTGCCATCCTCGCCGGTGACGGCCTGCAGAGCCTGGCCTTCGAGGTGCTCGCCGACCGCCGGCGCAACCCGCAGGACGCCGAAGTGCGTCTGCAGATGATCGATGCCCTGAGCAGCGCAGCCGGTCCGGCCGGGATGGTCGGCGGCCAGGCCATCGACCTCGGCTCGGTGGGGCAGCAGCTCGACCAGGCGGAGCTGGAAACCATGCACCGGCACAAGACCGGCGCGCTGATCGAAGCCAGCGTACTGCTCGGCGCCCTGGCCAGCGGCAACGCCGACGAACTCAGCCTCAAGGCCCTGCTGCAGTACGCCCGCGCCGTCGGTCTGGCCTTCCAGGTGCAGGACGACATTCTCGACGTGGAGAGCGACACCGCCACCCTGGGCAAGACCCAGGGCAAGGACGAGGCCAACGACAAGCCCACCTACCCCGCCCTGCTCGGCCTCGACGCAGCCAAGGACTATGCCCTGGAACTGCGCGACCAGGCCCTGCACGTGCTGCGCCCCTTCGGCAGCCAGGCCGAGCCGCTGCGCGAGCTGGCGCGTTATATCGTCGAGCGGCGCAGCTAGCCGATAGGCTGTCGCGCGCTGCGGCCAACGTCATCATCACCATCTATACCAGCATGATCGCCGCATAAGGCTTGCTTTACCCCCACGACCAGCCTCCTAAGATGGCTCCATAACGACAAGACGTCCGGAGCCGCCATGCC
>VFQQ010004318.1_pt1 | contig 12684 bp, 22 predicted proteins | sample 3512341 | NCBI WGS metagenome assembly VFQQ01 (sample SAMN10412373, study PRJNA504923) | tailings metagenome | isolation source: Relicate 2 Philex TSF1 revegetated site | place: Philippines: Tuba, Benguet | collected 2017-08-29 | reverse complement strand
CACAGCCGGGGTACATCTTGCCGCTGTTCATCGACTCGCAGAAGTCGGTTGCGTTTGCATCCACGGTCAGGCACTTGCCTGCGGCAGACCAATGGGAGGGAGCGCGGCAGCATTGATACCCTTGAGACAAAGCTGGGTTGCGCAAGCAGCAGGGAGGCAAGGGCAGCTGCCACATAACTTGCGCTGGATGCATGACGCAATCTCTGGGCTGCACAGCAGGACGGTTGCAGACAGCAGACAGCACCGCCCAGCGTGAGGCAGCTGTGCTGGGCACAGCATGCGGCATGCATCAAAAGCGGCTGCTGCTGTCCTGCGCCAAAAGCCAGGCCCCCACCGTTGTGCGAGCACGCCTTGAGCATGCTTTTCTTCAGGTCCTTCCTCAGAATCGAGGGGCTGAAGCCGATGTTGGTCCCACTGAACTCGTAACAGCCGCTGCACAGGCGGTCGGAAGGGCGGCGGCAGAGGCAGATGCGGTTTGGGTGGAGACACTCCAGCTCTGCGAGGCCTGCTGCGGTGTACAACCTGCAGCGTTGCATCCCTTACCAGCGCACAGAGCAGGCAGCTGCTTCCCTCCCCTGTGCTCCCACCCACACCCACACAGGTGGACGCACCATTCCGCCACCGGCGGGTCGCTGCCCATGATCGGCACACACGTCGCTGCAACAGAGGCAGCGAGGAGGGCAGCAGCTCAGCGTGTTGCCAAGAGAGGCGGAACATCTGTAAACTGGTGCTGCTGGCTGCGCATGCCAAGGCGGGGCGCACTCCTCGCCCTCGCTGCCCTGCGGCGGTGCCCATGCCTCCAAGACACCTTATGCATGGTCCTTGCCCAACATGGGTGCCAAACTATCACACCAAACTCAATCAAGCTCACCAAAGGCGCAAAGCGCAAACTGGCCTTCACACTTGAAGACTCCATCCGAGTTCTCGATCAACGAAATGGGTGCTGGGTACGCCTGCGCAGGCATGAAAAGGCACGAAGCGGAGTCCAAGGACAAGCAGCCACTGCAGCTGGCAGCACAAGCGCAGCCTTCAGACCACTTGCGCACCGTGTAGTAGCTGGCGAGATTCTCCGGGCCTGGGACGTCAGGGGCGGCCAGCTGCCGGGCCTGCAACAGAGATGCAGACACAAGATGCACGGCGGTCGAGAGCGGCGGCGGCCGCAGCGGCAGCGGCGGTGAGCTGCGGCACCGAGCGCTGCATGCAGAGATTCACTGTAGGAGTTATTTCGTTCGCGAAAATGCGTGCAAAGAGCCGCGTTCGCCTCTGCAACTGGGGCCACCCACGGGGGGCCACCGCCCGCCCGGCGCAGGAGCCAAACAACCTGCCAGTGGTGCCCCGACATACCAGAGCGCCGCTCGAGCAGCCCAGCAGGAGCACGATCAGCGCGAAGGGACGCATGACGTCGTCCGACCGTCGGAAGTGGCAGCGCGCTTGCGAGTCGCACGAAAGCGAGGCGCCAACTATGCCCAGAGGTGCGATCCCGCCTTGAGATCCCTCAATAGGGTTACGGGGGGTTACGGGGCAAAGTTCCGCCAGGCTGGCGCGGCGCTCGAGCGCCCCGCTCTGGGCCGCTTTCGGCGCAGAGCATGCTGCAAACGGACATGTTGCCAGGCTGGCCCTTGCATCTGGAAAGCATTCAATACCTGCGAAGACGGGGACTCAGTGCATCGAGTTTCTTAGTTGCCGAGGGGCACCATGCCTGCCCTCAGGGCAGGCTGCTGCCGCCTGCCGCCGACCCAGCGGCCGCCATGCTCAGCCACTGATGCGTCCCCTCTTCCTAGACATGGCCAGCTGGTGCACGGAATTTATGTTACTGAACACATGTGCGAAGCAGCTGAACCAGCCTTTGTGACGGGCAAGTGTTGACGATGGCGGGCAGCATGCAAAGCGGCCGGCGGCGGCGGAGGCGGCGGCGCGGCGGCGGTCGGCCAACAACGTCGGGCGACCCATCGCAGCTTCCATCATGATTTAATCGCTAACAACAACTATAAAAAGGCCCCCAAACTTGCCCACGCCTTCATTCCAGGCAGCTTTTTCGGCGCGCGAGGGAAATAGCTCACGGCAGCTGCTGCCCGCCCCAGTCCATGTTGGGCTGCGCCTCAACAGCCGCACCGCCGCGCGCTGGCGGCCGCACGCTGGTGGTGTGCGGCGCCAAGCGTGGCGGCGGCGGCGGCGGCAGGCAGCGGCAGCGCGGCGGCGGCAAGCAGGCGCGGCAGGACAAGCCGCCCCCCGGGCAGCCTGCCACACGCAGCAAGACGTTAGCCATGACAGAGTTCAAGGCGGACGAAATCCTGATGTTTGACCCGGTGCCAGCGGCACGAGACGCGCTGCAGGCGGGTGCTGAGGGGTGGGCTCGGGAGGGCAAGCCTGGCAAGGTGGCAGCGCCTGCTGTGCTGTGCTGTTAGCAGATGGGAAGCGCTGCTGCTGCTGACGCCTGCTCTCTACATCTCCTCATTGCAATGTGGGTGCTGTCGCCTACCCGCCGGCCTCCCCCTGCACACACACATGCAGGTGCTCTATGCCTACCCCAGCGAATACACAGTGGGCATCACCTCCCTGGGCTACCAGCTGGTGTGGGCCTTCTTCGAGACGCGCCCAGACGTGGCCTGCACCCGCCTCTTCACCGACGCGCACGACCCGCTGCCGCGGCAGGCAGACCTGCTGGGCTTCTCCTTTGCCTGGGAGCTGGACTACAAAAACATCCTTGGGTGAGCACAGTACGGAGCTTTATTTGACCTACTGGTTGACACGATAGAACTGCTGACCAGCACGCTTGGCAGCTGGGCGAGCTTTGCCTGGGAGCTTGACTGCAAGAACATCCTGAGATGCTAGTTACACCTGCACTGCTTCTGCCTGCTCACAGGTGCTGACCCTCTCCTTGCGCTGCGGCTTGCTCACATCTGTACGTGTTCCCCATTTTTCCCTGCAGCATGCTGGAGCAGCTCGATATGCCAGTCCTGGCGGCAGATCGAGGAGACGAGCACCCGCTGGTGCGCCACTGCAGCAGGCGTGGGTTGCATGCCGTGGAGCCGGCCCGCCCTCCTGACCGTGCCAGTGCTACCCGTCGTGAACAGACCCTGTCCATCCTGGGCTGGCTTGCACTGGTTGCCCGTCCCCCCATTTTTTACCCTGGACAGCTTGCCAGTCTTCCCTGCAGGTGTTTGGCGGCGGGCCGGTGCTGACGGCAAATCCCGAGCCGTATGCCGACTTCTTCGACGTTGTCCTGCTGGGTAAGGAGGAGCAACTGCCGCTGCTTGCAGGCTTCACCTGAACGGCTCATAGAAGCTGTGCCAAACGTCTGCATTATGAAACGAGACACCTCGCAAAAAAACGCCGATTCCGTTCGCTTGCCACCAGGCGATGGCGAGGAGCTGCTCGCTGCTTTCACTGAGCGGCTCATAGAAGCTCAGCTGAACCTTTGCACTAAAAATCACCTCAGAGCGACCTCTGCACTCCCGCTGGTGTCTTCCAGGCGATGGCGAGGAGCTGCTTGCCGCCTGCACCGAGCGGCCGGTAGAGGCCCGGCTGATAGGCCCGGCTGATACTCTGCACTCTTAAAAGCACCTCAAAGGAACCCCCCTATTTCTCCCGTGTGCGCTAGGCGATGGCGAGGAGCTGCTTGCCGCCTTCACCGAGAGGCTCATAGAGGCCCGGCGGCAGCTGGGCGGGGCCAGCGGCGTACCGGACCGGCGGCAGCTGCTGCTTGAACTTGCCAAAGTGCCAGGGGTGTACGTTCCGCAGGTGAGCTGCTCAAGAGCGTGTGATGAATTTTACAAATCAATCAGAGCTGCATCGGGGGAGCTGCTTCTGGCGCCGGCGCAACCTGGGGCGTAGGGCTGCTGATCCTGTCGCAGGGCTGCTGATCCTGAGGCATGTAATGTGTGAATAGCCTAGCCACCGGCAGCGAGCTTGCTTCCCCATCCGATGGGCACTGCACCAGCATTGCGAGAGCTAGTCGATGGTTGTACATCTTGCCTGACCCACGTCCCTGCAACTCTATCTACAGCTGTACGAAGTGCAGCTCGAGTCACCGACCTGTCCTCCCCTGCTACCCTCTGTGCAGCTGTATGAAGTGCAGTACGAGTCGCCGACCGGCCCAGTGGCCAGCATCCAGCCGGCCGCGGAGGGCGTGCCAGCGGCAGTGCAGAAGCAGACATACCGAGGCAACACGCTAGCCAGCAGCACGGGTGGGCAGCTGCTGCTTGGGTGCCGGATCAGTAAACGGGCTGGGAGGGTGGGTTGCCAGCGGCGGGCGTGCAGCTCAACAGGGCGCATGGAATGTGTCGGCAGCCCCGTGCTTCTGTTTCACCAATTTGCGCTTTCACTTGACGCTGCACGGCGCGCTCACCTGCTGTGCCTGCTGTGCCTGCTGTGCGCAGTGGTGTCGCGCCGCATGGCCTGGGAGAACATCTACATGGCGGAGGTGGTGCGCTCCTGTCCAGAGATGTGCAGGCAAGACTTGCTTGTTAAACCGTTGTTGTCAGTCGTGGGTTTGCAGTGCCTGCCTGCGGCCGCTGTGCCAACGGGCCTGCGGCAAGGATCCCGCCCGGAAGGGTGCAGGCGGCACCTGCCTTGAGTGTTTCATACAAGCAGCAAAGAGGTGTTCCGGCGCCGAAGCGGCTGTATGTAGTTTAGTCTGAGCGGGTGCAGGTTCTGCCTGGCCAGCTACCTCACCCTCCTTTGCGCTGTGACTGGCCTGCCGCATGTGCATCCAGCTGGAGCTGGTGACCCTGAAGAATCACCCCTCACATGGCCCCTCGCAGGTTCTGCCTGGCCTCCCTGCCCTTCCAAATGCTGAATCTCTTGTCCCACATACATCCAAATGTGCCCCGAATGTTAGTCCTGCAACCGCCTGCAGGTTCTGCCTGGCCAGCTACCTCACCCTGCCCTTCCGCCCCGCGCCGCTGGAGGGCAGCCTCATACCCACGCTGGAGGTGAGCCGGACAAGAATTTGCATTGCTAAATTTCCAACAAGCGAGTTGTGTAATCACAACCTGTCATGCTGCCCCCTTGAGGGCAGCCTCATACCCAGGCTGGATGTGGGTGCTGGGCTGCAGAGGCCATGGAGTGTATGCAAGTTGTGCAAGATGCTGTGTTCGGTCCTTGCTGTCCTGTCCACCTCTCACCCCGCGCACCGGTGCGGTACCTCCTTTCCTGTCCGTCCCTCACTCTCACCCCGCCCGCCCCCGTGTCCCTCCTCCTCCCGCTGCCCTGACCTGCTGATTTATCATAATATATCATCATATATTACACTGCGTGTTTCTCTGCCCCTCCGCCCCCGCAGCGCGGGCTGGCCGTGACAGACCGCCTGGGCTTGCTAGGCGCCTCTGTCACGCAGCACCCAGCTCCCTTCTCATGCCCGCCTCTCACCCCTGCCTAACCCCCATAGTTCTCTCTCCTCTGCTTTGCCCCCGCAGCGAGGCCTGGCCGTGACAGACCGTCTGGGCTTGCTAGGGGCCTCTGTCACGCAGCACCCAGAGTTTGACTCGCTGCTCGACTGGCTGATGGCGCCGGAGCGAAGCCACGTGCGGCTCAGCATCGCCAGCGTGCGAACCAATACTGTCACGCCGCAGCTGGCGGCCGCGCTGAGCAGCAGGTGGGCTTGATGATTAAGGGGCATTTGGTTTCATGGGTTGGCAGGTGCATTCTCAGCTGAGCCGGCTGCAGGCAGGCAGGGGAGCCACAAAGCTGCAGCTGGAGACCGCGCTGCAGGCAGGCAGGGGAGCCACAAAGCTGCAGCTGGAGACCGCGCTGAGCAGCAGATGGGTGGGAGTGATGGGCGGTTGGGTGCATGGTGGGTGGTTGAGCAGGTGATCAGCGTGCAGCTGGCTGCAGGCAGGCGGGGGAGGCATCGCAGGTTTGAGACGCTCACTTGTCTCAGCTTGTTTTATGCCAATGCAGGGGCACGCGCTCGTTGACGGTAGCGGTTGAGAGCGGCAGCCAGCGCGTGCGGGACATCGTTAACAAGAAGCTGGCGACAGAGGAGATTGTGCGGTGTGCGCAGGCGGCTCAGGTGCGCTGTGCTGCGCTGCGGGCTGTGCTGTGGTCATGTCTGTGGCTGGTGGTGGTGGTTGGTGAGAAATGTGTGCCCTCTCTGTGCTTCCATTCGTCCTGCAGGAGTGCAGCCTTGAAAGCCGCAAGTACTCTATGGCATGGTTTCCGTGCCTTCGCTGTGTGCCCTTCACTCTGCCATCACACTGCTTTCCCTGGTTCAGGAGGGCGGCCTGGAGGGCCTGAAGCTGTATGGCATGGTGGGCGTGCCTGGAGAGGGGGAGGAGGACGTCGATGCCACAATCGCCATGATGCAGCAGCTGAAGAAAGCGGCGCCCAAGCTCAGGTGGGCCCAGTAGGGGGCTGTGGCATTGCATTGCTGTCTTGTTTTGCCAAGCCCTTTGTGTGACAGCAGTGCGGGCCGGCTCTGGGCTGCAGCATGCATGTGCGGAACATCAGGCCATGGTCGTGTTGCTTTGCTTCCCTGCAGACTGACGCTGGGGTGCAGCACGTTTGTGCCCAAAGCCCACACGCCCTTCCAGTGGTATGGAGTGAGCGCTGGTGAGCAGCGTTGCTCTGGTTTCTGTGCATGTGCTGTTGAGGTGCTCGTGCTGTGCTGTGGTGTGCTGGGCATGTGCATGTGCCGCGCTGGGCTGGGCTGCGCTGTGTGCATGCCTGCATGGCGCACGAGGCTGTGGGTGCACAAGTTTTAATTTGTTCTGTGCAGAGGGCGAGGCGCGGCTGCAGAGACTGCAGTGTGTGCTGTTGCGGTGCAACGCACCATGCATGTTTTGGAGGCTGAACTAACTTCATCATGCCATGGTTTTCTTGCAGAGGGCGAGAAGCGCCTGAAGAAGCTGGAAAAGGCGCTGGGCAGGGAGGGCATTGAGTTCCGCCCAGAGTCGTACAAGTGGAGCTGCGTGCAGGTGGGGGCTCTCGTCTTCAAGGCTGTGCATGATGCACACCCCCAACCCGCCATGTGCACATTATGTTGCGCGGCTGGTGCGGGCGGCGTCATTGCATGCATGCACCGCACATATCATCCAGTCTCGCTGCCTGACTGTAGGCAAACACAAACCATGCCTCATGTGGTCAAACCGCAAGGCATGACTTACCTAATTTGCATGCACGCTCATCTGCTCCACCCTTACGCCCTCCCTGCCCCCCGCCCCCCTGTAGGCCCTGCTGTCGCGAGGCGACCGCCGCCTGTCCCGCCTGCTGCTTCTAGTGCGTGGCTACGGAGACTCGCTGGGCAGCTTCCGCCGCGCGTTCAAGGAGCTGCAGGTGGGCGTTGGATGTTGCATTGCTGCTGCTGCATTGCTGCCGTGGCGTCGCAGCTGTTGCACTGTTGTTGTTTACATCGCAGCTGTTGCACTGCGCCTGCGGCTGCTGCCGCTGCCTTCTACAGCCATTTGCGGCGGCGATTGTTGCTGCGGGTGCTGCTGCGCTTATCTTGAATCACGCCGTGCTCATTCATGCCATTTCTCTTCACTTCTCTTCAGGGCAAGGTGCCGCCGATGGAGCACTATGTGAGCACCCATCACGACCCAGACACAACAGTGCTGCCCTGGAGCCACCTGCACGGGCCCCTGCCGGCAGCCACGCTGGTCAAGCACCTGCGCGAGGCGCAGTCGCACATGTGACACACACACGAGTTCCAGTAAGCTATGACTCAAGATGACCATGTGTATGTGCGGCTGGACGGCAGCAGCAGCTGCTGCCAGCGGCGTGATGTGTGTGCCTGCCGTGTGTCGTGCCGCATGGCCATGTGTGAGTGCCTGTTGAGTGTGCGAGCGAGGGACCATTTCATGTAAGGCAATACAAACCACGACAGCATCAGCAGGGGCACCGCTCCTCAGGCTCCGGCATGGGGTCACACACCCCAGTGCTCGGAACGCCAAGCAGCATGTGCTGCAACCTACAGAATGGCTCCCCCGTTTGGTGTGTCGGCAGCTGGCGTCGCCATCAAGTGACTTGCATGCCTGATGGTGCACATGGTCAGCACTTCAACATAGGCTGTCGTCAGGGCATGATGAATGAATGCAGGTCGGCCAGGCAGGGAAGGCAGGAGGCCTTGGCGGGGGCTGCAGTGTCGGCCAATTGCCCATGCGAACCCTCGGCGCCGCAGCGGCAGGCCGCGTGGCTGCACGCTTGTGATCCCTGGCGGTCGCGGCGCGGTTTGTGTGTCTGCATCTTTTCGCCGAAACCTCCGCGCACCTCCATCCCTGTTGCCCGGCACGCCAACTTGTATGCACTCACCTGCCACTTGAGCTGTGCGCTCTCGGCGGCGTTGCCCGCGCCGCACACATGTCGCGGGCCATGAGATCTGCTGGGTTTGCCATCTGCGTGGCTCTCGTGCTGCTAGCGGCGACCACGGCCGCCGCCGCCGCCGCCGCCGCTCCCTCCATTGGCGACGTCCGGCTGGCGGGCGGCCCCTCGCCTCGCCAAGGCCAGGTGCAAGTTCAGGTTGATGGCCAGTGGGTGGACGCCGTCTGCCAGACAGGTGGGTGCATGCCGACGGACGTTAGCAGTGCAATCACGCCGGCGGACGTTGGCAGCAGTGCAATCGTGCGCCATGAGCAGGGCACAGTTTTCCGCCCTCGGATATGGTTTGTATTAAATCACAACCGGGCCTCGCCGCACACCCCTGCTCCCGCCTGCACCCAGACAATGGAGACGACAACTCGCTCGGGCCGCAAGTCGTCTGCCGCCAGCTGGGCTTCACAGGTGGCGCTCAGTTCTTCTTTCCAAAGAACGCCGCCCTGCCCGCCGGCAATGCCACCGTGCTGACGGGGGCCTTGGTGTGCAACGGCAGCGAGGCCAGCTTAGCAGGTGAAATCTGGGCAGCGCACCCTCACCCTGCCGCTGCTGATCCGTAGTAATGCCGTGGGCAGCGCATGTTGTGGCTCGTGATTCGGGTGGCGGCTTGCTGCTCCTGCCCAGCTGGAACCCCATCGCTGCACAACCCTCGCCCTGCCCAAGCCCAAAGCCGTGCTGCCCTTTACTCAGCCCGACTGCTGGCGCTGTGGCTGCATGCCCTGCTACAGACTGCGAGTTCAGCGCGGCTGAAGGGGATTACATACCCAACTGCACTGACACCGACAACGAAGCGTTCTTTCTGGGCGTCGTGTGCGCCGGTGCGACTGCGCCAGCTGCCAAGGGCTGGGCTGGGTTGTGCTTCGGTGTTGTGCAAAAAAGAGGTGTTGTGCAACGGGTTGCCTAGGGCGTGGGCCTGGCTGCCTGGCTGCCTGGCTGCCTCACCAACCATCCTCTCACCATCAACACCTGCTGCCCCCCCATGCAGGCGCTGTCCAGATCGAGGAGCTGCGCCTCGCGGGCGGACCCTCCCCGTCCGAGGGCCGAGTGGAGCTGCTCTTGGCCAACAGCACCCAGTGGGGCACTCTCTGTGGCACATGGACGGCCGATGGTGATCCTGCGGTGGCACAGGTGGTCTGCCGGCAGCTTGGATACGAACCATCCCAAGCGCTGTCCCGTGGGGGCGGCATCTTCGGCAGCGGCGGCCTGCCGGCAGCGGCTGCTATGAATCCTGGGTGCAACGGCGAGGAGGAAGCTCTGGAGGACTGCAGCCTGATGCTGCTGAGCGGCAACGACACGTGTCATGCCGCGGCATTTGGAGTCAGCTGCAACGGTGCGCATGTGCAGCGGCGGTGCCGCTATGATCAACGGCTGCGGCCCCGTGAATAGCTGGATTGTGGCAGGCTGGCGGCTGCTGCACACCTCGCCGGCCGCTGTGTGTCGCTGCCTGCACTTGCTCTGAACTCTCTCACCCTGACTTGGCCCAGTGCCCACCACCTCCCACCCACCCTTGCAACTGCCAGAGGCACCTCGGAGTATAAGCCCCTTGGCTAACTCACATTAGTCTGCTGTGCAATGCCGCACCGCCTGCGCATCCCTGCCTCTCAGCTGGCTTGCAAGCCCAGTTAGTCACTGCCCCTTCCTGCCTCACGCACATCGCAGGTTCTCAGGCCATCACAGGCGTGCGCCTGGCGGGCGGCCCGTCCGAAAAGGCAGGCCGGCTGGAAGTAAAGCTGCTGGGCAATGACAGCTGGCACGGCGTGTGCGCCAGCGGCTGGCCCGATGACTTTGCCCCAATCGCCCGCCTGGTCTGCCGCTCGCTTGGTTTTTACGGCGGTGCGACGCGCGGCCTGGGCTGGTATGGCACGGACCTTCAGCCAGGCATTGCTGATCTGGTGTGCGGGCCAGAGGCAACAGACCTGAACGGCTGCTCGTTTGCGGCTGCCGAGTCGCGGCAGTGTGCCCCCGAGACAACTGTCGGAGTAGCGTGCGAAGGTGAGCAGCGGGCGCGGACGCTGTAGCAGTGTGGGTCAGTTTGCCGCTGTGTTTGGCAGCACGCGCCGTGCTGCGCCACGCTGTGCTGACCAAAGCCTGCCTCGCAGTGCTCAGTGCTGGCACCTCATCGCAGACACCTCCAGTTAACCCCTGTCCTTTTGGCTTCATATTTCGTTCCCTGCTGCAGGCTCCGCCGACATCCAAGAGCTGCGCCTTGCAAACGGCACCACCGAGCGAGAGGGCCGTGTGGAAATTCGGCTGAACGGCAGCGAGTGGTGGACGATCGGCAACAGCTTGGAGGCGGCAGCGGCAGCCACAGTGGTGTGCCGGCAGCTGGGGTATGGCGGCGGCGCTGTGCGGGGTGGCGCTCCCTACGGAATCGGCCCCGTGCTGCTGAACGACGCGGCTGGCAGCCAGTTTGAGGTGCCGGCGTCCAAGGTTGAGGCCCTGAGCTGCCGGGGCAACGAAACAAACCTGAACGAGTGCTCCTGGATGCTGGCGCGCAGCGCTTACCTAGACCTGCTGAGCGTGGCATGCGAGGGTGAGGTGCTGTTAGACTGTGCTTAAACATAATACGCTTAGGGTGGTGAGCTGTCGGCACAGGCGTTGTAGCTGCATCACTTAAACTCGCCCGGCTGCCAAGCTTGGTGAGCAGCGGGTGCCCGAGTGGCAACCTGGCGCCAAACTGGATGGCGCTGACGATGCACGCCGCTCCTTTGTGCCCTGTCCGCCGCCACATGCAGGTGCTCAGACCATCTCTGCTGTGCGCCTCACCAACAATGGCACTGCCGGAGGGGCAGAGGGCCGGCTGGAGGTGCAGATCAGAGGCCAGGTGTGCCCCCTGCTTCGATCATTGTAGCATGGGATACTTGCTTGCCGCCTGTTGATGCACGCCTGGCAGATGCAGGCCTCCTGCAACGCCACTTGTGCACAGCTTGCCTGCCCACACATGCCTGGAGCTCCAGCTGAGCTGGCCGCTGCCCCTCCGCACACTCCCCCTGCCCGCAGTGGGGCACTGTGTGCGGATTCACGGCCTGGTTTGACGAGGGGGCCGCTGCGGCCGCCTGCACCCAGCTGGGATTCCCAGGACCGGCTCGCATTGTGAACGGCACCGCCTACAACAGCGATACCAGCCCGCCCATCCTGATTGCACATGTGTTCTGTGGCACAGCCGCCAACCAGACCAGCCTGAACGCCTGCTCCTTTGACTGGAATGACCCGCCCATGCCCACGTGCGAGCACGCCGATAATGTTGGGCTGGTGTGCACCAAAGGTGGGTGGGCAGCTGGGGGTGCTTCAGGCTGCTTGCGGAGAATGATAGACTGCAACTGAGCACGCTGGCACTAGCGTTGCTGGCCCTTGCAGCAGGACTTGCTTCTGCCGGTGTCGTGGCATGCTGCAGGAGCGCTGTGCGGGCAGTGTGCATCTGACTGTACATGCTGCAGGCGCTGGACTGCATTGCTGGCTGGTGCTTTGTGTGCGGCCAGTGACGTCTGATGCGGTGTTCACCCTCCTGCTGCTGCTGCAGAGTCCAATCAATAGAAGAGCAGGCGTGCTTACCAGTAGTGTGCAGGGTGCCTGCTCAACAGCAGGATTGCTAGCATTGAGACCATCACTTCCAAACACAACCTGATTTTGCTGCCTGTTTTAATATGATATGACCAGGCTTCTTGCTAACCCATCACGTTAATGGCCTCGAGCAATGTATGTGCATTTTTAGTGGCTTGTAACGCAAAGCTGCCGCCAGTGTGCAGGCAGCATGGCTTGAGCATAACGACTAAACAAGGTATCGCTCAAAGGGGCAGCGGCATCGCATCAGACTTGATCAGCAGCCAACAAGTTGAAGGGCCGTCGCTGTTCAGCAGAATCCAGGAGAATCAGGCACGAGTAGCTGTGGACCGCTAGAAACCTTGAGAGCGTCAATCGAGTGCAACCGCCGAAGAAACCCGAGAGCATCACTCGAGCGCATTACTCCTCCATCGCAACCCGCTCCCTTCCTCCTCCTCCTCCGCCGCCCTTGCCTGCACCCTCGCCCTCGCCCTCCCCAGCTGCCTCAACCAGGCAGAAGGTCCAGCCATCTGCATCGGTAACTTCCACTGCCGGCACGCCGCTGCCTGGATCCTCGCTGCCGCTCAGCACCTCCACTTCAAAGGGCTGGCCGCGGGCCTGAAGGCAGAGGTGGGGAGGGGCGGGAGGGCAGAGGCAAATCAGCAGTGGGCCTGCAGCGACGCATTTGCTCAGTAAAAGGCAGAAAATTGCATCAGCACTTCCACGTCAAAGGGCTGGCCGCGAGCCTGTGCACAGGAGGTGGAGAGGGCAGAGTGAAGCAATTGCTCCAATAAAGGCAGAAAATTGCATCGCCACTTGCACTTCAAAGGGCTG
>VFQQ010004317.1_pt1 | contig 12686 bp, 19 predicted proteins | sample 3512341 | NCBI WGS metagenome assembly VFQQ01 (sample SAMN10412373, study PRJNA504923) | tailings metagenome | isolation source: Relicate 2 Philex TSF1 revegetated site | place: Philippines: Tuba, Benguet | collected 2017-08-29 | reverse complement strand
CCGAAGTCTGGAAGTGCTTGTCAACAACGATGCAGCCACGCTTGTCGGTGGCAACACCCACGCCTTCCAGGTTCAGGCCTTGTGTGTAGGGCCGCCGGCCTACAAAGCAATGGGGTGGGCAGTGAGGTAGGGTTACGGCTGGTAGCACATCTCCCCAACGGGTCTGTGCATTTGGGCACGCTCACCTGTCAAGTGCATGGCATATCTGCCAAGCGGGACACAAGGCACTACAAACTGCAAAAAAGGATGCTTGTTCATAGCAAACTGCTGCGTCTTTGCGCATGCTTGTAATCAATCGTTAACAAGATCGATCACTATAAAACTGCAAAGCTAACTACAGTCGGTGGCGAACAGTCGGTGGCGATCTGGTGAACGCCATCGATGGGCGCGGAAACGCCTCATCCTGCTTTGGCGGGTTTTGGATACGTTGGAATTGGCCAGACTGATGTTGTGAACTACCTTGAAGACGAAGAGGATGCCCCTTGGGCCCCCCCAAAAGTATGGCAGCGAACAAACCGCCTCCCTTACGGGCGCTGAACTCTTGCTTTGTATTGCCACTGCGCGACATACGAACGCGCTGCTACGCCAACTTGTCTCTTTGCCTTCCGCAGGAAATGTCACCCGGGCCAGCTGAGAGTTATGATAATTTATCATATGTTTCATACCTGGTAGCGACTGTTTGGCGTGGGCCAGCTGCTGGACAAAGCGGAGATTCCGCAAAGCTGGTGCCTCCCAGTCGCTGGGATGTTGATCGTGGCTGGGGGGGCGAGGGAATGTCCAAGAGGTTCGGCAGCTTTGTGCAGGGTGCAGAGCTTTTTGACGACAGCTTTTTTGCATTGTCTACACAAGAGGTGCGTTCTTTTTGCATTGGTACAACGAAATGTGATAGTGTCTTGAACTGGTGTTCATGCATCTGCATGCTGCAGGCCAGTGCGATGGATGCACAGCAGCGCGTTTTACTGGAAGCGTGTTGGGAAGCCCTCGGGCACAGTATTCATAACCATAATGGAGCCAGGGATGCAGCACGTGCAGTGGGCGTGGCAGTCGGCATCAGCTACAACGAGTATTATTTGAACTCCATCCACCAGGTTTGTCCTTCGGTTATAACAGTCTTGATACTATTGTATCATTTCAACGTTTTGTCAACTTTTATGCGGTGCGTTGCAGGGCATGACGGCTTACACTGCGACAAGTGGAACTTTGTCGGTGGCCAGTGGCCGTATATCCTTCACCTTTGGACTAAAGGTGCGAAGGAGCACGTAATTTCATTTTTTTCTGCAAAGATGCTGTACACCGCAAAGACGCTGTACCTTGCTTCTAACTTGTTGATGTGCAGGGTCCAAGTGTAAGCATTGACACGGCTTGCTCTTCCTCGCTTGTTGGAGTTCATCTGGCTTGCACATCCTTTTTGCCAGGAGCATGTTCACATGCGCTTGCCACAGGCGTAAACCTCACCTTGCGGTCTGAAACTACAGCAGTCTTGAGCAAAGCAGGCATGCTCTCAGTTGATGGACGTTGCAAAGCGCTAGATGCTGCAGCTGATGGCTACATGCGGGGCGAGGCCTGCATTGCGCATGTGCTGGAGGCAGCGGTGCAACACATGCCACCTCGCATGCACGGTGCAGCAGCTGTCATAATGGGCACGTCCGTCAATCAGGACGGTCGCAGCAGCAGTTTAACAGCACCAAATGGACCAAGCCAGCAGGCTGTGATTTGGGAGGCGCTGGCTTGGAATCGTTTAAGCCCTCTTCAAGTCAATTTACTTGAGATGCATGGCACCGGCACAGCCCTTGGTGACCCTATAGAAGTTGGTGCTGCATTAGCTGTGTTCCGGGTGAGCTGCACATTAAAGCCCTTGTGCACAGGAATTTTCCAGTGTACATACTGTGCTGATCAAGCCCTCGTCCTCATTTCCTCATTGCAGGGCTCCGGCAAGGCAAGACCATTGGTGATGCAAGCTGTGAAATCCCAAATTTTGCACACGGAGCCAGCGGCTGGTGCTTCCGGGCTTGCCAGCCTGGCACTGCGCATGGGCCGTTCAGCAAGGTGAAACATCAAACCGTTCTCTTGCAACACCGCTCAAATATTTTTCATGAAGGCACATTGCTTGCCGGTCTTGCTGCAGATGCGAGGTACTGCATTTACGGCAGGTCAATCCATATATTTCTAGTGTTTTGAATGGCATGGATGTTGCGCAATGTTCATTTGCCCGTGGAATTGCAGCTTTGCCGCAGAGGTATGGCCTGCCACTTGCCAGAATGTATCTTGACCAAGTAATGCATATAGATAACTTGAGTCTTTGCCGCTGATTTCGCGTTTTGTGTAGTCGAACTATGTTTGGGAGTGTAAGCTCTTTTGCTTATCAAGGTACTAATTCACATGCTGTGCTGGAAGCCACCAGCCAGTTTTGTGAAAAACCTGCGCAACAGCAAGCTTGGCAACGTAAAAGGCTGTGGTACCAACTTACAAGCCACCCGTTGATGGGCAAGTTCAGCTACGAGGACATGGCGTGCGTGCAATGCAGCTTGCAGCGACCAGTTCTGTGCTATTTGTTTGACTATAATGTACAGGGTCAAATAGTTGCCCCGGCTCCTTTCTTGCTCGAGATGGCATCTGCGGCGGGTCTATTGTATTGTCAGATTGAATGGCATCATGGGCAGGGACACCATCCTGCTCTTCTGTCAAACGTCCTTATTGGGCTTCCTTTACACCTGGATGCATCAGCCAGTGCACCCACTGTCCTGTCAGTGATCTTGAAAAATGGAGCTATGAAGTTGGCAAGCTCAAAAAGTCATCTGCAAGCACACATGCGAACGTGTCAAAGCAACCAAAGTGGACAGCCATGCTATACGGCCGCGGAACAAGAACGAAGTGGCCTGCTGCCTACCTTTGTAGCATCCGACATTGGCTCCTCAAACCAAGCTTTTGGTACTGGGTGCGGACCACGGTTTGAAGACACTGGATACATGGTGCACCCTGCAGTTTGTGAAGCGTGTCTTCAGCTGCACATTGCAGCTCGACTTCATGAAAGTGGCGACAAACCAGCTAGCCTTGCATCTCTGGAAGTGTACGCTGCCATTTGCGGCAGTACTACAACTACTGTGGCATGCACTGCTGCATCAAACCACGCCTGCATCAACCACTGGCTGGGAGAGGGAACCCAGTTAGTCATGCTGGAACCTGAACTTCATGCACACATTCCACTTGTGGCGGGAGCAGCCAATCAGAGCTCTGCCATTGGATATGAAGCAAACTGTCCCCCTCAGGAACGGCAGCCTGACTTCCAGTCTTTGCACCATTCTATATTGACATCCTTGATTGACATCGCGGCTATGTTGTTGAACACTGAAGTCACGTCAGATCAGCCACTGATGGAAGCTGGACTTGACTCAATAGGTGACGCTCAACTTTTTCTTCATCAACCTTTGCAAGCTAGCACCAGAACGCCACAAGGTTGCTATTGTAGTTTGACAGTGATCCCCAAATGCTTCATAACTGCACACAGGCCTTGTAGAATTTCGAAATGGTGTACAAGCAACATTTGGAATTGAGCTATCTGCCACAAGTACTTTTGACTACCCTACCCCAAATGCCCTTGCTCAATACATCGCTGGGCTATTACTGCCCGACACTGGAACTGTTGATGTCAACAGCAAAGGCATCATTCGTAGACATCCTCCTGAAGGGGATTTCACTCAGATAGTGGGCTTGGAAGGCGTTATGGCATCGACAGATCTGAGTGTAACACTAAGTGAGTGCAAGCACGTCTGTCCTTCCTGTCTTTTGGAGGTATGTGATGAACTTATTGTTCTGTACTGCAGGCCCGAAACAGCGCCTTTATGACTGCGTTGATTGCATCACTTCGGTGCCAATGGATCGCTGGGATGTCAGGCAGGGGGGTGCCCTGGATCGAGCCAAGGTAAACTGGGATTATCTGAGTCTGCAGGGGTTTACCTGTCTTATTGGTCTAACATTAGTTGCGTTTGTTGATGTTGCAGCCCACACGTAACCAATTCGCCGCCTGGATGAATGATGTTGGCAAATTTGATGAGGGAATTTTCCGTCTGTCTCAATCTGAGGCTGTGGGGCTGGATCCACAGTGTCGCATTTTGTTAGAATGTGTCTGGTCGGCAGTGCAGGTGAGAGAGCCGTCTTGAACACACAGTTAGATAGCTGCACAGCATCACAACTTGATATCTGCACTCCATCTTCTGTCAAGCAGGGTGTGCACCTCCTGGTTTCCTCAACGGCAACTTATGTTGGTTGTGTGTGGACAGAGTATCATATCCTGCAGGTAATGCCCTATTACTGGCCTAACTACAACCATTTGCCTTCAACAGTTTGCGGTCCAACTGCAGATGTAAATAACTGTAGAAGAAATAATAACGTTGTACCATTCTGATTCTGTCCAACTTCAGGAAATCAACTGCATCAACCCCAGCATTGCTTCTCTTACCGGGTCAGGCTTGAATTTCTTGGTTGGCCGCGTTTCATACATTTTTGGATTCCAAGGTAGGCTGTAGACCGCTTCCCCAAATTTTGGCACAACTCGAATAACATTTCCGTGTTCAGTTCCGCCTCGCATGCATTCCATGTCGGCCTGGTTGCTGTGTGCCCTGGGTGCCGCATTTTGGGACACCTTTTTGACACACTCCTTTTATACTGCAGGCCCATGTGTGGGTATGGACACTGCCTGCTCATCTTCACTTGTTGCAATCCATCTGGGCCACCGTGCACTGCTCGACGGCGAAAGTAGCTCCTCTGGTGGGTGACAGCAGCTGGTTTTGCTCAATTACTGCAAAAGGAGAACTCAATTCAGTCATGCAACTGCTGCAGTGTCGGCTGGAACTAATTTGATGTTGGTGGAGTCGACCTTTGCTCATTTGAATCAGCTTGGCGCCCTGTCTAACAATGGCCGATCCAAAACTCTCGATGCCAGCGCTGATGGTTATGGACGAGGGGAAGCATGCATTGTGTTTGTTTCTCAGCCTGCAAGTAGCAGCCAACACGCAATAGCCTATCTCCATGGTGAGTTTCAGCACAGTGGGTGGCTAGTCAAGTCAAGAGCCGATGGCTTGGCCACCTGATTGTCTTAATCTGTGCCTGGCGCAGGTGCTGCATTCAACCAAGATGGAAGAAGCAGTGGTCTAACTGCTCCAAATGGTCCCGCGCAAACGATGCTGATTCGCACAGCACTGGCTGCAGCCAGCTGCTTGCCACACAGTATAGGCCTTGTTTCTATGCATGGCACAGGTTGGATAGAGTTTTCCTGTGAATGCTGTCGCTCCATTCTTCTTAACATATCTGCCATTATCAGTATCACGGTTGCAATAATTTTTGCTTGCAGGCACCCCCCTTGGTGACCCTATTGAAGTTAGTGCACTAGGTCAAGCATTGAAGTCAGACATCCAGCGAAATGTGGTACTTGGTGAGTGAAATTGTTGCAGATGTTGACTACTTCTCATGCATCCCACCTCATGTTCATGTTTGTTTGCACTTGCAGTGTCTGCCAAAGCATGCTTCGGGCACACAGAAGGCACTGCCGGCATACATGGTGCCATGGCAGCAGTTTTGGCAAATCAACAGCATGCAGCTCCCCCAATGATGCATAGTCGCAACTTAAATCCTTACGTCACATCTGCTTTCGAAGAATGGCTGAACAATCAAGTTGTGCCTTCAGTTCCCAAAGAATGTGCTGTATGGAGTGCACCACCTGGTTCACTAGCTGCTTGCAGCTCATTTGGCATGAGCGGAGTCAACGCTCACGCCCTGTTATCTGCGCCATATAGAGACGCTTCGATCAATACGCCAACATTTTGGCTACGCCATCGTCGGTGGCCAATCCTGGGTCTACACCACATGCTCTTGGCAACGAGCTACGATTCTTTACAGTATACATCACGGTTGGTTAAGGGGTGCCACAGATGCGGCATCTAGCTGTAGCACTCTCCATCCAGACCAAGCATTGCACCATCTCTCTTCATTGCAGGTTCCAGTGCTCTTTGGCAGCTGTCGAGCTGAGCTTTTTGCATGACCACATTGTTCAGAACATGAGCATTGTTCCTGGGGCAGGCATGCTGGAAATGTGCATTGTCAGGTAGGTTTCCCTCGCGGGGTCGGTTTAGTAACCGCGTTCAATGATCTCAAGTAACCTTCTGCATATCGGCCACAAAATGCAGTATTATGCGTCTTCATGGAGAAACAGATAATGCCACAATGCCATGTGTTTTGGGCTGTTCAATTCCAGCCCCGATTGTCATCAGCTTGGAAGCTGGTTTGCAGCTAGATTGCTATGTGGATGATCTCAATGGCACAGTGCAGCTGCGCAGCATTCACAGAAACAGCAAAAGCACAAAACGTTCCAGCATCCATTGTTCTGCTGCTTGTGCAAATGTCCAAATATATGCAGACAAGCAGATCAAAATTGCTTCTACTCGATCCAATAAATCTAGCCAGCGGTGGACACATTTTAATAACAGCACCTCTATCTTGTGCGGATCTGCTACTGGCAGTAATCAGTCTGGTGTTCGCTGCACCGCTGCAATTTCGTTACCTCTTCGCAATCGTGACGGTGGCTGGCTGGTGCATCCTGCTGTCCTGGACAATGCTCTTCAGCTTGGCCCAGCGACAAGCGATGTTGGTAAAGAGGATGATGCCAATGTCACTCGTGTTGTTGCTGGTTTGGCAGCATACATCACAAGCAAAGAGGTGGGTTCCACCTCCGAATCTACCTTTGCTTACTGTTCTGTGTCTAAAGCTAGTAATGTCCAATCGTTCCGCTTCAGGTCAACACAGAAGCATTTGCCAGGACATCGACAGATCGGGCCCCCATGTCAACCAATGGCACGATCTTTACTTCTCACTGGCTATATTCTGGGAGTGCTTGGCGTAATTCAAACATCAATGAGCTTGCTGCCAAAGTCATCCGTTTGGATTCAAGCGCTCAACCAGCTGCCTTGGATAGGGGACGGATCATCTACGAAAAAGAGTGGCAGGCAGTTGGAAGCTATTCCTATGCTTACTGCAAGCCTGGCCAGAGCTCGTCCCGGCTTGCGCCTGCACTTGTGTTGCGTCAACAGGACCGTCTCGTCGAGCAGTTGTGTATGAGTCAGTTGAGAAGCTTCACTGCAGTTTTGCAGTCACCCAGGCTGGCTCTCTCTGCCAGCATTTCTGCCAGCATTTCTCTGACCAGCTGTCTTCAAGCAATGGCGACACAAATAAGTCGAGAATCATCGCTGCAGCTACTGTCTCAAGCAACCCAGGCAGCAACTTACGGACCTCAGGGCAGTCTCAACCACATCGCTTCTTGTGTTGCTGCTCTCAGCATGCAAAGTATGTTGCGTGTGGCTGTGCAAGAGCTGGCTATGATGCGTTTTACGGGCACCAACGTAGACCTCGCCTACCCCTTGCATTCAATGCCTGAGCATGGACGGTCGAATCCTGCTGCTGGCCAAGCTGATGAAACTGAGACATCAGATGTTTACGGCCGTTCTCTAGTGGCAAATTTGTGGCATGCGCCCCTGCTTGTTGTGCAAGAAACCAAAGCCTCCCAGGTTTGTGTTTATTCACTTGCATAAACAACTCTGCGCTTGTGCACATATTGAACTACCAATTTCTCTGCAGGAACCATTCCAACCCATTTCGGAACTTCCAACCCATTTCGACGGGTCGGTCATTATTACTGGCGGGCTTGGTGCCTTGGGTACTCTAGTTGCCCAGTGGTTAGTTGCCATAGGAGGGGCATCTTTGTGGCTCCTGGGGCGGACTGGACGCACGAGTGAGTTTAAACCCAAACTCAACCTCAGGGCAGTCTCAACCACATCTCATTGTCACCCATGCCATAGTTGCCCACGGACATCCCCCATGCATTATCTGCTGCAGATGGAGATCTTTTGCCTTCGCAATTATACTCTGCTTGTGCAACACTCAACTGTGCAAAAGGCGACGTTGCTACAGTTGAAGAAGCTCAGTTTGCGTTATTCGCTGCGGGCACTTTTTTTGATGCACAACTCCGATGTTTGATGCACGCTGGTGCTGTACTGGACAGCAAAGTGATCAACAACATCACCACTGCCAGCATACGTACAGAGTATTCTGGTGCGGTTTAGAACCTGATGCCCTGATTGTGCGGCGTTAAGACAATACTGACACCTGTATTTAATATTGTTTTGCAGGCAAGGTCTATGGTGCCCTCAATTTGCTACGTTCAACAACTTCAGATGCACTGTCTGCTGTCCAGTTATTTTCTTCTTTAGCTGCTTTCAGTGGTGCTGCGGGCCAGGCCAGCTATGCAGCTGCAAATGGCACTTTAGATGCAATGGCATATTATATCCATGGTCAAGGCCGAAATTGTTTCGCAGTGCAATGGGGTAACTGGGGAGGTGGTGGCATGGCCGTCCGCAATAAAGGCTTTATTGAACGAATGGAGCGCATGGGTCTGGGAATAGGTACGCTTTTGAGGAAGTCAGCTGCCTCTGGTGGACCAGCGTAAAACTGTGCACCTTGTCAGCGTTGGGTGGTGCCCATTTAAGTACACTCTCCACTCTTTTGCAGTGGACCCTGATGCTGGACTTGTCGCCATGGCCCAGCTATTGTATCAGTACACGAGGCCAAGCAGCAACAAGCGACATGCTGTCATGATAGGTGAGGATTGTATGTAAATAACCATCTTTCATGCACTTTGATGCTGCTAATGTTGTTTTCTATCTTCTGCAGGCAACATCTTCCTATGGGACAATATCAATCGCGCAATGCCTGCACTTCCTTTTATTTTCAGAGAGTTTGAACGCAGTACAAGGTGCGGCTTATCGCTTGATTGCCTAATGCTGCGCCTGCAATGACACATCTTCCTGACTTGATTTCAACAGAGTGGCGCCGGCCGAGAATACAACTGCAACACCTCTGAACGGCCCACCACTCAAAGTCGGCCAATCTAGGGGTAGACGCAAACAGCTGGCCAGTGCACATTCCATGACAAATAGTCTGCCAGTATCCTCGATCACCATACACGAACAAACTGAGCAAGTTTTGTCGGTGGTGCTCGCTTGTATCTTACAGCTCGGGGGAACCGCCTCCCCGGATGTCCCTTTCATGGATACAGGCATTGACTCTCTTGGCAAGTGTTATGTTTTGCTCCTTCACAACAAATTTTGCAATCATATGTCCGTGCTGAGCTCACCTTCGATTACTTTGTGCAGGAGCCGTGCAACTGCGAAATGACTTATCCAAAAGTTTCAATATTGACCTTCCTTCCACCATTGTTTTTGACTACCCGACGCCGAGCGCTCTTGCAAAGTGGATAGCCCAAGTGGGTTTTGACTCAAATGGCACGGCAGCCAATGAAGTCCTCAAGAACAAGAAAGGAAGCAGTAAACCTGCTTCAGGCAATGGTCAAGCACAATCACTTGAAGCCATACTACGAGACGTTGCTGCAAGTGTTTCAGCAATCATTGGAACGGAAGTTTCGAACACTGAGCCTTTAATGGCTGCTGGTCTCGATTCTCTAGGCAAGTCAAACATGCTGTGTGCACAGAGCTTAAAAATTTTCAAACAATGTTTAAAGACCATGTCCCATTTCATTTTCAGGTTCAGTGCAATTGCGAAACACATTGATGGAACGATACGGTGTTGAGCTTCCTCCTACAGCTGTACTTGACTTTCCGACAGCTGCTGCATTAGCAGAACATATTCTTCACACTTCAACCCCCAGAGAGGCTGTGCATGATCCACTTCAAAATATTGACACGGATATGTGGAGTCTTTCGTGCGAACAAGGTCAGCACATTCACATATTTTTTATGCCTGCACAATTGTTGTTGTCCCATGTCCCTACTGGCTAACATATGTTTTATTATCAGCTGCAGATGATGCAACTGCTGTCACTCATATTTTTGGGATTAGCTGTATCTATCCTGGTGCTGCTGCAACGGAGTCAGTGCCTGGTTTTTGGTCGACAGCCAGCAAAGCTGCGGATCTGCCAGTTGTCGTCCCTTACAACCGTTGGGACATAGAGCGGCATTACTCACCAGAGGTCACTGGTGAGCTTGATCTACCCAGATGCCCCAATCTCATTTTGTATGCAAATCAAACTATTCTGACAAACATGCCTTGTTGTATGATCTCACTGCTTTGTTGTGATCAAAAACTGCAGTGGAAAAGATGTACGTCCGGTTTGCCAGTTTCATCCCCAATGTTGAGTTGTTTGACGCTGCGCTGTTCAGGTATGTTGCAGCATTGCTACACTTTGGCTGAGGTGCTATCTTCTAACTTCTGCTATTCTGGCACTATTTCAGGTTGACCCATGCCGAGGCATGTTTCATGGATCCCCAGTCGCGCATCCTTTTGGAACAGACCCACCAAGCAATGATAGACGGCACTCAGCGCATCGGATTGGCGGTCCCTGCACAAACTGGTGTGTACGTTGGAGTGATGCATATGGAGTACCTGCAATATCTGTCTAGTATGGGAGTTCGAATCACCCCTAATGTCACCACCGGGAATGGGATGGATTTTTTGATTGGTCGCGTTTCGTACATGTTTGGCTTCACCGGGCCTTGTCTCAGGTTGGTCATTCCTGCTTCGCTGGCTGACTTGCGGACTGCCTTTCGTATATTGCATCACTTTTGTACACTGCTACTGCTCGCAGTACGCACACTGCTTGCTCCTCGTCTCTTGTGGCCACTCACTTGGCGCACACCGGCCTGCGTTATGGGGAAGCTGAGGCAGCTGCTGCAAGTGGAGTGTTCATGGTGCTCCTTCCGGGAACCATGAGTGGCATTAGTCAACTTCAAGCACTTTCACCAGTTGGACGATGTAAAACGTTTGAGGTGTCTAGTGATGGCTATGGACGTGGTGAAGGCTGTGCTGTGGCATTGTTGCGGCCGCAGAGCGCTGATTGCGTGCCCCTGGGAGTCATCCATAGCACAGTTGTGAATCAAGATGGGCGGAGCAGCAGCTTGACAGCTCCTAATGGACCAAGCCAAGTTCGTTTGATAAACTCCGCTCTTGACTCAGCTGGTAAGCTAATGCTGCATTTACCACATTCAAGGACAAATTAAATGCTGCTTATGTCTCATATTTCTTAAGCTTGGTAGCATCGTGCGCATTGTATGCAGGTGCTGTTGGGAAAAGTGTTTGCTCTGTGGCAGTGCATGGCACTGGCACCCCATTGGGCGATCCCATTGAAATGGGCGCACTTGGGCAAGCATTAACTTGCACGTCAGAGCCTGGCGCCCACAAACTGACAATTGCTTCCGTGAAATCGTGCTACGGCCATACTGAAGGAGCTGCAGGGTTGACAGGGGCCCTGCTATCATTGCAGTTAACGGGGAAACAGGTGCATCTTAACTTCTCGTTTTGTGTTTTGTGTATGCTTGGGGGCTGCGTTTGACTCAGTGCCAATTGCAATCGCCATTGCAGGGCTGCACACCGATCATGAACCTGCGCAATATTAATCCATATGTCGAATCAACATTTATGGACTGGCGCAAAACCCACAATCTTGCTGCTGATGCTCCTCGACAATATGGCCCTTTGCCTATGTTGAATCTAGCAGAGCTGGCCGGCACCAGCTCCTTTGGCATGAGTGGTGTTAATGCACATGCCTTGCTGCAAGGAATGCTGGCTGGCAGTAAACAAAATCGTGCAGGAGGAACTGGCTTACAGAAAGAGACACATTGGGCCTTATCGCCCATGCTGTATTTTTATGATGAAGCTGTTATAACTTGCCACCGTGATGTGCACCAATGCAGCTATTTAATCGATGCCAGCAAACCAGAGCTTAGTTATCTGAACGATCATCAGGCGGGTGTCGGTTCCAACAGCCGCCGTAAGCATCAATTGGTTAATAATTAATTAACTTGCCAGCTGCAATCATATTCTTGCAGGTCGCTGGCGAGGCGCTCATCCCAGCAACCGCCATGTTTGAGGCATCTCTCGCTGGTGGTTGTGCATTAAGCACAGTTTCTTCACTCAGCTGTCTGGCACTTACCAAATTTAGCATACTCGGCCCAGCCAAGTGGACTCATAATGGTTCCTTCAGCCTACTATCAGCCATTGACGTAGTTGATGGCAATGCAACCGTTCATACCATCACTGCTGCATCATCAACATCCCGCTCTGGGCTCTGCCAGGGCTACTTTGGTGGTGTGTGCAGTGATGTTAGACATCCTCCCGAAAGCCGAGCTCCATTAACATGTGTGAACCCAGTTCGAAACGCAACTCAGCTTGATCCACAAGTTACCAGTTGCATACTCGCACCAGGCACAGCCCAGAAAGCCGGCTACTGCATGCATCCTGCAGAAATAGATGCAGTGTTACACCTGTCTGGGGCCTTCATGCAGACAGGCTCTGCTCTACAGGTCCCTGTCAGCATGACAGCTTTGACCCTCAACTCCCGTACACATGGATGTTCCAGTAGGATGCACCCCTCAACATTGCCAACCAGAACCCACAACTCACAAACATGGATGCGTTATGGCCTCCACGACAACCAGCAAGCGCCACTTCTACAGGTTGACGGCTTACTGCTGCAAGCCGCCTCACGCACAATCAGTTTGCAACAAACTTCAAAGTGTGGTATTGCGAACAGCACACTAAATCTACTTTACGTCACAGAATGGGAGACAGCCCAGCCAGACGGTTGGTTGAGCCCTAGCGACGAGCCAGTGCTGCAATGCTCTGCTCTG
>VFQQ010004316.1_pt1 | contig 12687 bp, 10 predicted proteins | sample 3512341 | NCBI WGS metagenome assembly VFQQ01 (sample SAMN10412373, study PRJNA504923) | tailings metagenome | isolation source: Relicate 2 Philex TSF1 revegetated site | place: Philippines: Tuba, Benguet | collected 2017-08-29 | reverse complement strand
TTGATCGCGACGGCCGTGTGCTGTTCGACGCCACGTCGAGTGTGGGCGAAACCGAACTGCGCATGGAGGCGCTGCTGACCAGCACCTCCACGTCAGCGAACAACTCAACGACTCACTGAAACGGCAACAGAACGCTCGGTGTCGTACTCCGAAACCAGATGATGCCGTCGTAGTCGCCGGGCAACAGCACGTCTTCAAAGTAGAAGGACGGCGTGGCTGAGGAATACACCGCGCCGATGCTGCGCATGCGCACCGGCCGATCCCGGAGGCCACTGGCCTCCGGGCCCGCCGTCAGGATCTTTCGGGTATCGAACAGCAATCGTTGGCTGGGGCTCTGCTGAAACAGCCACTCGATGGCTGTCGAGTCCACACTCTCGATGCTGTGCGTGCGCAACCCGCCACCCACCGCGACCGCATTGAACGTGCCGGTCCCAAAGGTGAAGGCCAGGTTGACGTAGTTGCTGCCGAGCCGGCGCCCGAGATAAAAGCCCATGGTGTTGGGTCGGCGACTCACATGGTAGTTGTGCGCCCAGGCGAAGAACTTTTCGCCGGCTTCGCGACGTGTGGCCCATTCGAGATTGTCGGCCATGGCTTCGTCGCGAATGAAGGATCCACCCGTGGTGGCGCCGGCCATGCGGGCCCACTGCGCGAGCAGGGTGGCGTACTGCTCCAGCCAATCCACCGTCTCGGCATCAGCACGGGTCAGCAGCGACGACCGACTGCCAGTCACGGTACGTTGCAGGACCTGCAGGGAATCCTGACAGAGTGTGCGCGCAAAGACCGTGGTGTTGTTCTGGTACTGCGTGGCGTTCATCCGTCCATTGGATGGCGCGCGCGCCGGATCGAGACAGGTGGTGATGCGTGCTGCGCGCGTGCCGAGCGCGGTATCGAGACGGGCGGTAATGCGGCGGACGCTGTCCACCGACACGTCGGGTGACTGCATGTCGAAGCCGAGGAAACGCAGACGCGGTTCTCCCACGCGCAGGTTGTACGCGCGCATCCACTCGATGAGATCGAGGACCTCACGCGTGTTCCAGGTCCAGAACTGCAGACGCGAGAGCAGCACGGCGGGATTGCCGACACCATGCGTGACATAGCGGTCGACGTCCCGCGATTCCGGCATGGTGGCTTCGATGGTGAACCAGCGCACGCCGTGTCGCTCCACGAGGTATTCGAACACACGATGCTTCATGCGGAAGAACTCCCGTGTGCCATGCGTGGCTTCACCCAACGCCACCACCCGCGCCGATCCAACCATGCGTCCGACTTCAGCGAGGTCGTCAAAACCTGCGCCCGGTGCGTCGGTGGTGAAGGGCACGGCGGTGGCATTCAGCCAGGTGGCAGCAGAGGCGGAGCCAACGGGCGCCAGCCCCTCGAAGTCCGCGTTCTGGAGCTGACCGGGTAGTCGCGCCGCCGTCAGTGTGTTGGCCACACTGTCGCCGCCAAACGTGGTAGGGGTCGCGCTTCCCGTGGTTGGGACACTGGTTGGGACGGTGTCCAGGCGCAGGTCGTCTACCCGCAGTATGCCCCGTCCATTCAAGATTGCCCCAAGCTGGATACTGATGGCTTCCTGCGGCACATCGAGCACGACGGCGGCTTCGTGCCACGCAATGGTGCCCGCGATGGGGCGACCGAATCCGATCATGTTGTCGAAGCCGACCGTGCGTGTGGCGGCATCCACGCGCATCCAGAGGCCACCGCCACCGCTGGTGATGCTGTCGGCATACACCCAGCCGGAGAGCCGCAAGCGTTTGCCGCGATAGCTGGCCGCGTTGAGGGTCTGACTCATTTGAATGAATGCGCCAGACGCGGTATTCGTCGTGGTGTTGCGGAGATAGGCTGCCGCGTTGCCGGTTCGTCGCTCACCGAAATCGAGGCCGCCCTCGTAGAGGTCGCTGCGGCTGGTGCCGGTGAACCATCCCGGTGGGCTGCCCGGCCGGAAATCGCGTCGGGCCACCGGCGGTGCGGGTGGCGGCGGTGGTGCCGGCGGCGGAGCGGTGGGGGGCGGCTCTGGCTGCGCCGGAGGTGGCTCTGAAGTAGACGAGCATGCCGACAGCATGAGCGCCAGACCAAGACAGGCAATGAGGGGGGAGACGTGCAGAAGCGGTGAGACCATTGAACACACTCCAGGAAACACAGTGGTGGGATGCCCTGCGTGCATCGCTGATACCGATCCCCCCGGGACGGGTTCCATGCCTCTCGTCCCCGGCGCATTGCTCCCGTGTCAGCCTCCGCCCACGCTGGTGACGCCCAGGCCATCCTCAGTGGTATGGCAGGCGATCGGCACACACAGCCGTGCCCATGCTCACCCCCGCCGCACTCACCGCTCTGTTCATGCCTGCCAACCTGCTGGCCCGTCTCCGAGTCTTGCGTCGCACGTCGCCCGCCTGGCGTCAGGCCACCGCCGTCACGCTGCTGGTGGTGCCACTGGCCACCGGGGCCTGGACGCTGCAGCGCGCATCGGAACGACGTGGGCCTGCGCTGCTGGAGCAGGTCATGACGCTGGTCATGCTGCGCTTCAGCGACACGCTGAGCGCCAATGCGCTGTACGAGAAGGCGGCGCGTGGTCTCGTGCGTGAGCTCAAGGACCCGTACGCCGCTCTGCTCACGCCGGCCGATCTGGCCGACTTCGAGCTCACCACCAACGGCAACTACAGCGGGCTCGGCGTGCTGCTCACGCCGCCCATCAACGGCGCCGTGACCGTGGAAAAGGTCTACGACGCCACACCAGCCGCCGAAGCCGGCGTGCAACCCGGTGACCGCATCGTGCGCATCAATGACTCCAGCAGCGTGGGCTGGAGCACGGAGCGCGTGCATCGCCATCTCGTGGGCGAAGACGGCACCGCCGTCGTGGTGACGCTCGAGCGCGCGGGGCTGCCCGAACCGTTCACGCAGCGCTTCGTGCGCCGCCGTGTGCATGTGTCGTCAGTGCCGTTCCATCTCATGCTGACACCGGGCGTCGGCTATGTGCCCATCACGCGCTTCAGCGACAATACCGCGCGCGAACTGCGCGATGCCATTGTGTCGCTCAAGCGGGCCGGCAGTCGCAGTCTCGTGCTCGATCTGCGCGGCAATCCCGGCGGCGTGGTGCACGAGGCGCTGGCCACGGCCAATCTCTTCCTGCCCAAGGGTGCCCCGTTGCTGGAAGTGCGTTCCCGCGAAGGCACCGAGCGCTTTGGCGCCGAGGTCGCGCCATTGGCGTCGCAGGAGCCGATGGTGGTGCTGGTGGACGGCGGGTCGGCCTCGTCGGCCGAGATCGTGGCCGGTGCGCTGCAGGACAACGGTCGCGCCCTGCTGCTGGGCACTCGCTCCTTCGGCAAGGGGCTGGTGCAGAGCGTGTATGGGCTCGACGGCGGCTACGCCCTCAAGCTCACCACGGGCAAGTGGTACACACCGCAGGGTCGCTCCATCCAGAAGCAGCCCGACGGCAGCGGAGCCATCACGCCGGATGTCGCGGTCGCGGAAGATACGCTGCTGGCCGGTGAGCTGGCGCTGCGTCAGGTGCTCGCGCCACATGCCACCGCCGTGTTCGGTCACGTGACCAGCATTGCCCAGACGGTGGTGCAGGAGCAGAAGCAGCGCGGCGCCGCCATTCGCGCCGACTTTGTGGTGCCGGCGGCGTGGACCGACAGTGTGTTCACGCGGCTCACGCGCGACTCGGTGCCGGTGACGCGCGCGCAGTTCGACGCGGGGCGCAGCGACATCGCGCGCAGCCTCGCGCATCGCGTGGCCACCCTGGCGCACGGCGATACACTGGCCTTTCGTGTGAGCGCCGGCTGGGATCTGCCGCTCAAACGCGCCGTGGAGCTGCTCGAGCGCTCGCCCAGCACTTCGGTCTTGCTGCGCGCCGCCTCACGTGACACTGTGTCCTGATGGGCCGATACACACACCTGTTGTTTGATTTTGATGGCACGCTGGCGGATTCGTTTCCGTTCTTCGTGACGGTGTTCAATCAACTGGCCGTGCGGCATCGCTTCTCGGCCCTTTCGCCGGCAGACATTGAGCGGCTGCGCCATCTCGATGCGCGCACCGTCATGCGCCACGTGGGCCTGCCCATGTGGCGCTTGCCGTTTGTGGCCGCCGACTTCCGTCGTCTCATGGCCAACACGTCACAGAACATTCACCTGTTCGAAGCCACCGCTGCCACGCTGCACCGCCTGCACGAGGCCGGGCTGCAGTTGGCGGTCGTCACTTCCAACGCGCCGGCCACCGTGCATCGGCTGCTCGGGCCCGAGCGCTCGCGGCTGATTTCGCGCGTGGACGGGGGGGCGTCCATTTTCGGCAAGCGTTCGCGCATCCGCCGCGTCATGCGCGAACTGGGTGCGGCACCGGAGCGCACGTTGTACGTGGGTGACCAGATCACCGACTTGCAGAGTGCACGCCGCGCCGGTGTGGCTTTTGGTGCCGTGGGCTGGGGCTATGCGCCGCTGTCCGCCTTTGCGACGCACGGCCCCGACCACGTGTTCACCGACATGCCTGACCTTGTGCGTCAGGTGTTGGTGGCCTGACACCAAAGCGCTCACGGCTCACCGCTCAGCGCGTGCAGGGTTGCACCTCGGCCAGCACCGGCAAATGATCTGACAGGAAGCGTCCGTCCCAGCGATCACTGAGAATGCCGTGACGCCGAACGCGCACGCCATCACTCACGAACACAAAGTCAATGCGGCGATCGGGTTCGATGTCCTTGAACGCGTTCCAGGTGGAGAAGGGGCCATAATGCGGCGTGTCGCTCACATGCAGCGCATCGCGCAGCGGCCGTGATCCGTCGGGCAATGTGCTCGTGGTGAGCGTGACGTAGGCCGGGTGCGAGGGATTGGCATTGAAGTCGCCCGTCATGGTGAGCGGCAGACCGTTGGCCAGCGCGCCCAACCGGCGGCGAATGAGTCGTGCACTTTCCACGCGGGCGCTGTCGCCCACATGATCGAAGTGCGTATTGACATGCACCCAGGTGCAGCCGCTGCGCTTGTCGCGAAACCGTGCCCAGGTGGCAATGCGCTCGAGCGCCGCGTCCCAGCCCTTGCTGCCCACCACATCGGGCGTGGGCGAAAGCCAGAAGGTGCCACTCTCGAGTGCCGTCACGCGCGTGGTGTCGTAGAGAATCGCAGAAAACTCCCCGCGCTCTGCTCCATCGCTGCGGCCCACACCCACGCGGCGATATGTGGGCAGCAGCACGTCGAGCTCGCGCAGCATCGACGCGAGGGCTTCCTGCACGCCTACCACCTGCGCGCCGTGAAAACGAATGGCGCCGGCCACGTGATCTCGTCTGTACGGCCACGCATTGGGCCCGTCGGCCGGATTGTCGTAGCGCAGGTTGAACGACATCAGCGCGACGAGGGCAGCCGGTGCCGCCTCCGATGCCGAGGGGGCGCGGCGCGTCCTGCGCGCCGATACCGTGCACGCGGACATCAATGGCCAGAGCAGCAACGCACACAGTGCCGCACGCTGCCATGGAGCGTATCGGACGAGGTGGCGGGAGGGTGCGACGGACATGGCTGGGGAATGGGCGGGGAATGTTTGAAGGCCGGCAGCGGCTCCCGCTCGACACGCTGCGGATCCCGCCCGGCACGTGCACATTGGCGCGCGACCGTACCGTGGACAGTGTAGAGGCGATTCCACTTCGGCAACCTGCATCACGGGAGTGCAACATGACTGGTTCACGCTGGACGCCGGCCCTTGTGCTGGCGCTGGCCGCTGGCGTTACGGTGACAGACCCGGCCTTGGCGCAGCCGCCGGTCAACAGCGAGTGGCCGGTCTACGGCGGTGACGCCGGCGGCCAGCGCTACTCGCCGCTGACACAGATCAACCGTCGCACGGTATCCGAACTGGTTCCTGCGTGGACCTTTCGCACGGGGGAATTGTCGGAGCGCGTGGAGCGTGGCTCGCCACCGTCACTGGAGGTGACGCCGCTCATGGTGGACGGCAGCGTGTTCGTCAGCACGCCACTCGGGCGCGTGTTTGCTCTTGATCCCGCCACCGGCGCCGAGCGCTGGCGCTTCGACGCCAAGGTGCCGACCAACGCCGGCTATGGCGACTTCACCAATCGCGGGGTGGCCTGGTGGCGCGACGCCCAGGCCGACGCGCGTGGTGATTCATCGGCAGTATGTGCGCGACGGGTGCTGGCGGTATCCATTGATGCCCGCCTGTTCGCGCTGGATGCGCGCAGCGGTCGGCCATGCACCGATTTTGGCCGCGCGGGTGTGGTGAATCTGCGCGAGGGGCTGCGTCTGTCGCCCTTCGAGTTTCCGGCCTATCAGCAGACGTCGCCACCGGCAGTTGTTGGTGATGTGGTCGTGCTGGGTTCGTCCATTGCCGACAATTCGCGCATCAATCCGGCCAGTGGTGAGGTGCGGGCCTTCGATGTGCGCACGGGACGACTGCTGTGGTCGTTCGACCCGATTCCCCAGGACGCACGCGATCCGCAGTTCGCCAGTTGGCAGGGACGCGCCAATGCCACCGGCGGCGCCAACGTCTGGTCGGTCATCGTCGCGGACTCGGCGCTCGGCCTGCTCTATCTTCCCACCTCGAGCCCGGCGCCGGACTATGTGGGCACGCTGCGGCCCGGCGACAATCGCTATGCCAACTCGGTGGTGGCGCTGCGCATCCGCGACGGGCAGGTGGCCTGGCACTTCCAAACGGTGCACCACGATCTGTGGGACTACGACAATGCCTCACCGCCCGCGTTGACAACGGTTCGCGTGGGAGGCGTGATGCGCGAGGCGGTGGTACAGGCCACCAAGACCGGGCAACTGTTTGTGCTCGATCGCCGCACCGGTGAGCCCCTGCTGCCTGTTGAAGAACGCACCGTGCCGCCTTCCACCATTCCCGGCGAGCGCGCGTCGCCTACACAACCCTTCAGCGCCATCACTCTTTCTCCACACCGCTTTGCACTGGACTCTGCCTGGGGGCCGACTCCCCAGGACCGGCAAGCCTGCAGAGAGGCCATCGCACCGCTGCGCAACGAAGGCATCTTCACGCCGCCAAGCGTTGAGGGCACGCTGGCGATACCTTCCAACATCGGCGGCGCTCACTGGGGCGGCGTGGCCATCGATCCGGAAACCCGCACCGCGTTCGTTCCGGTCAATCGCATTCTCGCCATGGTCCAGCTCATTCCCGACAGCCTGTATGACCCGGCCGCGGCGCGTGCCATCAGCAGTCGGACCGACGATCAGTTCACGCGCATGCGCGGCACCGGCTATGTGATGCGGCGACGTATCCTGCTCGGGCCCAGCGGACTGCCCTGCTCGCCCCCGCCGTTCGGCGAACTGGTGGCTGTGCAACTCGATTCGGGAGAGCGGCGGTGGGCGGTGCCGCTGGGCAGCATGCAGCGTGACAGCAGCGCGGCGACACCGGATACCTGGGGCTCACCCAATTTGGGTGGCCCGCTGGTCACTGCGGGTGGCCTGGTGTTCATGGGTGGCTCCATTGACCGCAGTTTGCGCGCATTCGACAGTGCCACGGGACAGGTGCTGTGGCGTGGTACGCTGCCGGCGGGCGGCAAGGCCACGCCCATGACCTACGCCCACGCGGGCCGGCAGTATGTACTCATCGCGGCCGGCGGTGGTGGTGTGTGGGGATCGGGTGATGCCATCGTGGCCTTTGCGCTGCCCGAGACGAAGTGATGGGGCAGGGGCGCACGCCATGGAGCGAAGCCTTGAGCACAAGATGGCGTGCGCTGCTGACCGGGGTGGTGTTCTGGACGGCGCTGGGACTGCTGTCGTTCAGCTATCGCCACCTCGACACCATCGTGCGTGGCCACGCCGAGCCCTTCCAGATCCGCCTCATCGAGGAGCTTACGGGAACCTGGGGCGCGGGGCTGCTGGCCCTGGTGGTGGCGCGCGTTGTGCGCCGGCTGCGTGGGCGCGGCCTGCTGAGGCTGTGGCATGCGCCGGCTCTGCTGCTCTACTCCGCCACACACACCAGTTGGAACTGGCTCACACGCACACTCCTGTTTCCGCTGGCAGGTCTTGGTGCGTATGACTACGGCACAATGTCCTGGCGCTACCTCATGGAGCTGGGCAACGATGTGCTGGGCTACGGCGTGATTGCGCTGGCGGTCACCTATCTCGATCAGCAGCGGGAGAAGCAGCAACAGGCGCTGCGCATGCTGGCGCTGGAAGCCGAAATCTCGGAGGCGCGCATGGCCTCGCTCGAAGCCCGATTGCAGCCGCACTTTCTGTTCAATGCGCTCAACACGATCTCCGGCGTGATGTACGAAGACGTGGCGGTGGCGGATCGCATGCTGCACCGCCTCTCGAGTCTGCTGCGGCGAACACTGGACCAGCCCGCCGGACTGGTCACGCTACGCGAGGAACTCGAAACGCTGTCGCTGTGGACGAGCATCATGACGGCACGCTTCGGCGATCGCCTGCAGGTTACGCACGCCATCGACGACAGCGTGTTGCAGGCCCGCGTTCCGCCGCTGTTGCTGCAGCCGCTGGTGGAGAATGCCGTGCAGCACGGACTGGGCGGCGCCGCAGAAGGGGCCAACGATCTCCCGTTTCGCGTACGGATCACGGCTGCCCGATGCGTGCTCACGTCGCAAAGCGATGGCGTGGAACTCTGCGTGACGGACAACGGCGTGGGGTGGCAGGGTCGCGAAACACTGGCGCTCGAATCGGGTGTCGGACTCAGCACCACCCGTCGCCGTCTGCACACCCAGTACGGCGATGCGGCAGTGCTCAAGCTGGCCACAGCGCCGGGCGGTGGGGCACAGGTCTGTCTGCAATTGCCGCTTGAGGAAGCCAATGTCGGTTGACATGCGCGGTGCCGAGACCAAAGCGCGCGCAGACACGCCGCGCTGGCGTGTGCTGGTGGTGGATGATGAACCACCAGCCCGTGCCAAGCTGCGTCGCTTCCTCGAACAGTGTCCGGAGGTCGGCGTTGTTCTCGAAGCCCGCGACGGCACGGCGGCCTTGCTGGTACTCGGCACTGAGGCCGTGGACGTGGTGTTTCTCGATATACAGATGCCGGGCACGAATGGGCTGGCGGTGGCTGACGCCCTTGCCGCTCTGCCGCAGGCCGAACAGGCACTGGTGGTGTTTGTCACGGCGCACGCCGAGCATGCCGTGCAGGCCTTCAACCTCACGGCGCTGGACTATCTGCTCAAGCCCTGGGATGGCGACCGCTTTGCGGCCACCGTGGATCGCATACGCCAGGCCATGCAGTGGCGGCGCGACGCCGCAGAACTGGCCTGGCGACGCCGTACTGCGCATGACACAGCGACACCACCCCTGTCAGATCGCTTCGTGGTGCGCGAGCGCGGACAACAGCAGTTGATTCCCACGCGGGCCGTCGTGTGGCTCGAGGCCGATCGCAACCATGTGCATCTGCATGGCCTGCTGCACAGTTGGCGCACGCGCGGTCCGCTCTCCGCCTTGAGCCTGGAAACCGACCTCCGTCGCTTTCATCAGGTCTCACGCAGCGCAAGTGTCAATCTCGACGCGGTGGTGCGCGTCGAATCACTCGGCCACGGCGATCAGTTGGCGCACCTGGCCGGTGGGCACGCCGTGCGCGTCAGTCGACGATACCGTCTGCCGTTGCCCTGACTGTTGCCATCGCGGCACGACGCAACCACCGATGGAACGGAACGCGGCGTTGCTGCATACTTCGCGCATGCCCCTCCACGTCGTGCTCGTACACCCGGAGATCCACTGGAACACCGGCAACGCCGGTCGCACCTGCGTAGCCACTGGTGCCACGCTGCATCTCATCGAGCCGCTGGGTTTCTCACTCGACGACCGCGCCGTCAAGCGCGCGGGTCTCGACTACTGGGAGCATGTCGATCTGTGCGTCTGGAAAGACTGGGACAGATTCGAGGCCGAGCTGCCGCAGCTTGGCACGCCGTGGTTCTTCAGTACACGTGGGCGTCGCACCTTCTGGGAGGCGCCCCTCGGCGAGACGCCCGATACCGTGCTGGTGTTCGGCCGCGAAACCGGTGGCCTGCCGCCCACGCTGCACACGCGCTACGCCGAACAGTTCGTGACCATGCCCATGGCCGAGGGCCCCATTCGCTCGCTCAACCTGTCAACGAGTGTGGGCATCGCCGTGTACGAAACGCTGCGTCAGCAAGCGATGCGTCCGTAGCGCACGGATAAACAGAACGGCACCCGCTAACCCGCGCCAACCGCGGCCGGCGGCTTGAAGTGACGCGACTGCTGTTCGTAGGCGTATGCCATGGCCAGCAGCGCCGCATCGTCTCCGGGCAGGCCCACGAAGGACAGATTGCCGAGTGGCATGCCTTGACTGTCGTAGCCGGCAGGCACGGACACCTCGGGCAATCCCATCCAATTACCGAAGCCCAGCGGCGTGCGCACGTCGGGCCAGGGGTTGACGGCCAGCGGCGCCGGGAATGGCATGGTGGGATACACCAGCGCATCAAGGCGCTCGGCGCGCATGGCACGGGCCAGCTCCGACACCACCTGCTCGCGCGAACGCGCAAACGAGACGCCGGCCGCATCGTGTTCGTAGGGTGAAGTGAGCAGCGCTTCGAAGGCCGGCCAGTCGGTGGGCAGCACGTCGTAAAACGCGCGATATGCCGCGTGTCCACGTTGCGCAGCAACGCGTGCGTCGACACCCTGGCGCGCGAAGTAGCGATAAAGCGCGTTGGCTGTGGCCGCTGGACTGTTGGGATTGGGGCGCACATCGCCACGCGCGCTGGCAGCTTCGGCAAAGCGGTCGCGCACATTCACGCGGGTGACTGGTGCGTCGAACACATCCACTGTGGCGCCCGCCGTGCGGCAGTCGGCCAATGCCCGGTCAAACTGCGCCACGGATTCCGCCGACATCTGCGCGCGCGGCGCGTGGATGTCTACAACCCCAAGACGGCGGCCGCGCAGCGCGTCGGGCGTGAACGATGGTTGCATCGGTGCGCGGTTTGCACCGGACGTCGTGATCAAAGCCCGCATCGCATCACGACCCGTGTCATGCGACAGCGCATCTTCACCATCGGCACCCACCAGCGCCCACAGCATCAGCGCCGCGTCCACCACCGAGCGGGCGAGTGGCCCATGCGTGTCGAGATACGGCCAGGTGGGAATGACACCACTGCGTGGCACCAGACCAAAACTGGGCTTCATGCCCACCACGCCGCTGAACTGCGCGGGAATGCGATTGGAGCCGCCGTCATCGGTGCCGAGGGCACTGAAGGCCATGCCGCCCGCTACGACCACGGCCGCGCCGGCACTCGAACCGCCGGGCGTGCGCTGTGCGCTTGTGTCGTACGGGTTGAGCACCTGTCCCGTGTGCGAACTGGTGCCATTGCCGCGATAGGCAAAGTCGTCAGCGGCCGTCTTGCCCAGCACCACCGCACCCGCGGCCCGCAAGCGCGCCACTTCGATGGCATCGCGCGGCACCGCGTCGGGAAAGAGACGCGCCCACTCCGCGCTCGAGGCCGAGGTGGGCTGCCCCTGCATGTCGTAGATGGACTTGGCAAAAACTGGCACGCCATCCAGCGGCCCCAGCAGGCTGCCGCGACGGCGTCGTTCGTCCGATGCGCGCGCGTCAGCCAGCGCGGTGTTGCTGAGCAGGTCGATGGCCCGCCATGACGCGCCCAGTCTGGTGCATCGATCGAGCGCGATACGCACGACCTGCTCGGCCGTCAACTCGCCACGAAGGCGCGCGGCCTGGAATGCGGGCGCGCTGGCCAGCAGGATGTCGGCTGGCTGCGTGTCATTGGCATGGGCCAACGCCGCAGACAGCGACGGGGTGGCCAGGAGGGCGCCAAGGGCGGCGAGGGCTTCGCGGCGGGAACAGGACATGCCCCAAGCTGTGGCTGGTCGCCAATTGGGGCAACGTGGCACATGTTGTAGGCGCAGCGCGCGGGCGCAGATGCTCCGCGTGTTCCATTTCATCGGAGTATCCGCCATGGCCGACACCCCTACCGCCTACGCTGGCATCATCATTCGTACCAAGGCCACCGACTCGAAGGCCTTTGTGCAGCTGGTCAACGCCGCGCTCGCCAAGATTGACAGCAAGCCGGTGGGCCAGGCGCTTCTGGCCGGCATCGTCGCGCAGCAGGCCAAGGCCAAGTTCGGCTACACGGTGTGCATCATGCCCAAGGAGTCGGTCAAGCACAGCTTTGGGCCGCTCATTCGCTGGCGAACGTACGAAGGCGGCTCGGTCACGAAGTCGGGCAACGATCAGTCGTCGTCCGACGGCACCGGCGCCATTTCGTCCATCAAGTGGGACCCGAAGAACACCGACACGCCCGACGGCGCCCGTCCGCCGTTCATCGCGCTGGCGCACGAGCTCATTCACTGCCTGTACAACCTGGCCGGCACGTCCAACCTCATCAACGGCGACGTGGGCAAGAAGGCGGACGAGATGCGTGTGACGGGTCTGCGTGGGTTCGAGCAGGAAGCCATCAGCGAGAACAAGATCCGCGGCGAGCATGGCATCGCGTACCGGGTGTCCTACCATGGCAAGTGTTCGGCGCTGGAAGGTTCGCCCGACGAGGCGCTGCTGACGGCCTGACGGCGACGGGAAAACCGGGGAAATCGGGGGCCGGCATCATGGATCGGCCCCCCGGACGGGTGTAACTTTCAAGGCTGTACCTCGGCAGCCGGCCGTTTCGGCCGCCGCCCGATCCGCCCCGATCCCGCGAGCCAACCGTGGCCAACATTCTCCAGTCTCTTCCCGTCGGCGAAAAAGTCGGCATTGCCTTCTCCGGCGGTCTCGACACGAGCGCGG
>VFQQ010004315.1_pt1 | contig 12687 bp, 12 predicted proteins | sample 3512341 | NCBI WGS metagenome assembly VFQQ01 (sample SAMN10412373, study PRJNA504923) | tailings metagenome | isolation source: Relicate 2 Philex TSF1 revegetated site | place: Philippines: Tuba, Benguet | collected 2017-08-29 | reverse complement strand
CACGCTGCGCACCGCCGCCGGCGAGCTGTTCGACATCGACACCGCGCTCAGGCCGAACGGCAACTCCGGGCTGCTGGTGACCTCGATCGAGGCCTTCGAGCGCTACCAGTCGGGCCGCGGCAGCAACACGGCCTGGACCTGGGAACACCAGGCGATCACACGCGCGCGTTTCGCCGCCGGTGCGCCGGCGGTGGCCGGCCGCTTCGAGGCCGTGCGCCGGCGTGTGCTCACCGCCGAGCGTGACACCACCGCCTTGCTCACCGAAGTGCGCGGCATGCGCGAGAAGGTGCGCCAGGCGCGGCCGGTGCCGGCAGGGCTCTTTGACGTGAAACACAGCCCTGGCGGCATGATGGACGTGGAGTTCGCGGTGCAGGCGCTCGTGCTCACGCACGGCCGTGCGCACGCGGAGCTGCTGGACAACGCCGGCAACATCGCGCTGCTGCAGCGTGCGGAACGTGCGCGGCTGCTGCCACCCGGCGTGGGCGTGGCGGCGGCCGACGCCTACCGCGAGCTGCGCCGCGCGCAGCACCGCGCGCGGCTGGACGAAAAGCCCACGCAGGTGGCGCCGGAAGCGATGGCCGCCGAGCGCGACGCCGTGCTGGCGCTGTGGCAGGTGGTGTTCGGTTGAAGGCACGCGGCCCACGCGCCTGGGCCGGGTTGGTGGTGGCGTGGATGCTGCTTTCGGTGCTGGCCTGGTGGTGGCCGGCGCCGCTCTTGGACTGGCAGCCCGGGCAGGCGTTCACCGAACCCTGGCGCGCCTGGACCGCACTCTTCATCCACTGGAGCGAATGGCACTTGCTGGCCAACCTGGGCGCGGCCGCGGTGGTGGCGGCCTACGGTTACCACGCACCGGTGGCGCTGCCGCAGGCACTGGCGCTGTTCCTGGCCTGGCCGCTCACGCACGGGGCGCTGCTGCTCAAGCCCGACCTGCTGCACTACGGCGGCCTCTCGGGCGTGCTGCATGCGGGCGTGGCCATCGTGAGCCTGACGCTGATCGTGCAGGCCCGCGGCGGCCGGCGCGCGGTGGGCGCGGCGGTGATGCTGGGCCTCGTCATCAAACTCGCCACCGAGCAGCCGTGGGGCCCGGCGCTGCAGCGCACGCCGGAGTTCGACATCGCGGTCGCACCCATCGGCCACCTCACCGGCGCGATGGCCGGGCTCGTGTGCGGGGCGCTGGCGCTGCTGTTCACGCACCGACAATCCACCGCATGACCGAACGCAAGCTGCACCTCGACGGCACCGCCATCGCCATGATCGTCACCTGCTGCGCCATCTGGGGCCTGGCGCAGGTGGCGGCCAAGGTCACGCTGGCGCAGGTGCCGCCGCTGCTGCAGGCCGGCGTGCGCTCACTCGGCGCCGCCGTGCTGCTGTTGGCCTGGGCGCGCTGGCGCGGGCTGCCGATGTTCACCCGCGACGGCACCGCACCCGCCGGCTGGCTGGCCGGGCTGCTGTTCGCGGCCGAGTTCGGCTGCATCTTCGTCGGCCTGCAGTACACCACCGCGTCGCGCATGGCGGTGTTCCTGTACCTGAGCCCTTTCGTGGTGGCCGCGGGCATGCCCTTCATCGCCAGGAACGAGCGCCTCGCGCCGGCGCAGGTGGCGGGGCTGGTGCTCGCTTTCGCCGGTGTGGTGTGGGCGTTTGCCGAAGGCTTCGGCGCGCCCAGCGCCGGGCCGAAGCAGTGGGTGGGTGATGCACTCGGCATCGCCGCCGCGGTGCTGTGGGGTGCCACGACACTCGTGATGCGGGCCAGCAAGCTGGCCACCGCGCTGCCCGAGAAGACGCTGCTGTACCAACTGGTGTTCTCGGGCATCGCGCTCACGCTGGCCTCGGCGCTGGCGGGGGAGGCGCGGCCGGTGGCGATCAGCCTCACCACGGGCCTGGCACTGGCCTTCCAGATCGTCATCGTCACCTTCGCGAGCTACCTCGCGTGGTTCTGGCTCGTGCGCCACTACGTGGCCACCAAGGTGGCCTCGTTCACGTTGCTGACGCCGGTGTTCGGGCTGCTGGCCGGCGTGCTGCTGCTGGCCGACCCGCTGACCACACGCCTCGTGGTGGCCCTGGTGGCGGTGTGCGCGGGCATCGCGCTCGTCAACCGCGCGACACCGAAGCCCGCGGCCAGCTCCTAGACTCCAACCACATCCCGGAGACACACACGATGATCGAACTGCACGGCCTCACGCTCTCCAACTACTACAACAAGGCCAAGCTGGCGCTGCTGGAGAAGGGCGTGCCCTTCACGGAGGTCAAGCTGCTCACCGGCTCCAAGGACGATGCGGTGCTGGCCTGCACGCCGCTGGGCAAGGTGCCCTTCCTGCGCGACGAAAGCGGCCGCACGCTGTGCGAGAGCCAGGTCATCGTCGACTACCTGGAGGCGCGTTTCCCCACGCCGCCGCTGGTGCCGGCCGACCCGATGGCGGCGGCCAAGGTGCGCGAGCTGTGCGCCTTCATGGAGCTGTACGTCGAGTTGGTGGCGCGCGAGCTCTACGGCCAGGCCTTCTTCGGCGGCACCGTGAGCGACAGCACGAAGGAGCGTGTGAAGGCGCGCCTGCAGAAGAACATTCCCGCCCTGCAGCGCCTGCTGAAGCTGGCGCCCTACGCCGCCGGCGGGCAGTTCACGATGGCCGACCTGGCCGCCTTCTCGACCCTGCCCACGGTGGCGCTGGCCACCAAGCTGGTGCTGGGCGAGGACCTCATCGCTGCCGCCGGCATCGACTGGAAGGCTTACCTGAAGCTGCTGGGCGAACGCCCCTCGGTGCAGCGCGTGAATGCCGACCGCAAGCGCGACCAGGACGCCAACCTCGCGGCGCGCGCGGCACAGGTGGCGGCCGGCCAGCCCTGAAGGCGGCCTGGGCTCACCCGCCGCCGCTACTTCAACGTGTTGGCCAGGAAGGCCTGCAGCCGCTCGCTGCGCGGGCGGCGCAGCACCTCCTCGGGCGCGCCCTGTTCCTCCACGCGGCCCTGGTGCAGGAACATGACGTGGCGGCTGACCTCGCGTGCAAAACCCATCTCGTGCGTGACGACGATCATCGTGCGGCCCTCGGCGGCCACGCCGCGCATCACGCGCAGCACCTCGCCCACCAGTTCGGGGTCGAGCGCCGAGGTCGGCTCGTCGAACAGCATCACCTGCGGCTCCATGGCCAGCGCGCGTGCGATCGCCACACGCTGCTGCTCGCCGCCCGAGAGGTGCGCCGGGTAGGCCTCGCGGCGGTGCCAGACACCCACGCGCTGCAGGTGGTGCTCGGCACGTTCCAGCGCCTCGGCGCGGGTCAGGCCCAGCACCTGCATCGGCGCCTCGATGACGTTGGCCAGCGCCGTCATGTGCGCCCAGAGGTTGAAATGCTGGAACACCATCGCCACGCGGCTGCGCCAGCGCTGCAGCTGCGCCGCGTCGGCGGCGCGCAGCGTGCCGTCGCGCGCCGGCACCAGGCGCAGCGTTTCGCCGGCCAGCGCCAGCGTGCCGGCGTTGGGCTGCTCCAGCAGGTTCAGGCAGCGCAGCAGCGTGCTCTTGCCCGAGCCGCTGGCGCCGATGAGCGCGATCACGTCGCCCTGGCGCGCCGCCAGGTCGATGCCCTGCAGCACCTCGTGGCTGCCGAAGCGCTTGCGGATGCCCTGCGCCTGCAGCAGCGTGGCAGCGGCGAGCGTGGCGTCGGAGGGGAGTTCGTTCATCTTCATGGGCTGAGCAGCTTGCCGGTGCGGGCCAGCGTGGTGCCGGCGATCTTGGCCAGGCGCTTGCCCGGTGCCGCCCAGCGTGTGGCGCTGCGTGCGTAGAGCAGGCCGGCCGAGCGCGCCGCCAGCGGCTGGATGGCGCCGGTTTCGATGTCCACCAGATCGGCGATGACCTCGCCGGCGGCCACGCGCGCACCGGGCTCGCGGTGGAAGACCACCACGCCGGCGGCCGGCGCGGTGATCGGCTCGCTGCCGGCCAGCGGCGTGGGCTCGCACAGCGGCGCCGGCAGCGGCGCCGGCGTGCCGGCGACGATGCCGCGGCGGCGCAAGAATTCGATGATCGCCGTGGCGTCGCGCGCGGCCAGTGCATGGTCGGTGTCGGCCTCGCCGCGCAGCTCCACGGTGGCGCTGAAGCAGCCCAGCGGCAGTGGGTGCGGCGCCAGCGCCTGCTGCAGCTGCAGCCAGGGGCGGCTGCAGGCTTCGTCGAAGGGTGAATCGCCGCTGTCGGTGGCCAGCAGCACGGCCTGTGCGCCCAAGAGCGCACCGAGCTCGGTGGCCAGCGCCGCCTGCGGCGTGAGCGCGTACAGGTGCATCGCGGCTTCGCCGTCGCAGTGAAGGTCGAGCACCACCTCGCTGTCGACCGCCAGCTGCAGCAGCCGGCGCTTCAGGTCCTGCGCCGGCGTGTCGGCCGGCAGCGTGGCTGCGGCTTCGGCCAGCGCGCCGCGCACGCGGGCGGCGTTGGCCTGTGCGTCGCCGCCGAGGCGGCCGGCCACGCGCTCCTGCACCGCGGCGGCCAGATCGGCATGGCCGCGGTTGAAGTTGACGCCGTCGCGCAGGTCGAAGCGGCCCTGGTGGCTGCCCAGCAGGTGCTGGCCCAGCCCCAGCGGGTTGGCCCAGGGCAGCAGCTGCACGGGGCCGCGCAGCAGGCCCTCGGCTTCCAGCTGCAGCAGCTGCTGGCGCAACTGCTGCGCCACCAGCATCGCCGGCACCTCGTCGGCGTGCAGCGCGGCCTGGATCGTGGCCTTGGGGCCCTGCGCGGGGCCGAAGTGCCACACGGTGAGCGTGTGGCGCAGGCCGGGTGCGGCGCTCAGGAGTTCGATGGTCTGGGTGTGCATGGGGGCGGGTGCTTCAGGCCAGCGCTGGCTGCGCGGTGGCCGCGGGCCGCTCGGCACGCAGGTGGCGCAGCAGGCGCCGCTCCAGCAGCCGGAAGGCACCGACGAAGGCGAAGGTGAGCGTGAAGTAGATGAGGGCCGCCATGCCGAAGGCCTCCACCGGCAGCAGGTGGTTGGCGTAGAGGTCGCGCGCCACGCGTGTCACGTCCACCAGCGTCACGGTGCTGGCGATGGCGGTGGCGTGCATCATGCCCACGACCTCGTTGCTGTACTGCGGCAGCGCGCGGCGCAAGGCGCTGGGCAGCAGGATGCGGCGGTACAGCCGCCAGCCGGCCAGGCCGTAGGCGCGCGCCGCTTCCACCTCGCCGGCGGGGGTGGCCCTGAGCGCGCCGGCGAAGATCTCGGTCGTGTAGGCCGTGGTGTTGATCGAAAACGCCAGCCAGGCGCAGAACCAGGCCTCGCGCAGCAGCGGCCACAGCAGGCTGTCGCGCACGGCCTCGAACTGCGCCAGGCCGTAGTAGACGACGAACAGCTGCACCAGCAGCGGGGTGCCGCGGATCACGTAGGTGAACAGCCACACCGGCCGCGCCAGCCAGGGCGAACGCGACACCCGTGCGATGGCCAGCGGCACGCTGAGCACGAAGCCGGTGCCGACGCTGATGGCCAGCAGCAGCAGGCACACGCCGATGCCTTGCGCGAACGCCGGCGCGTGCGCGCGCAGCACGTCCCAGTCGATCATCGTCAGAACTCCACCCGGCGCACGCCGAGGCTGAAGCGGCGCTCCAGCCAGCCCAGCGCGGCGATCGACACCGTGGTGATCGCCAGGTACAGCAGCGCCACGGCCACGAAGAAGGTGAAAGGCTCGCGCGTGGCCGCCGCGGCCAGGTTGGCGCGGTGCACCATGTCGTCCAGGCCGATGATCGAGACCAGGGCCGTGGCCTTGACCATCACGAGCCAGTTGTTGGCAAAACCGGGGATCGCGTGGCGCACCATCTGCGGCAGCACGATGCGGCGCAGCACCTGCGTGCGTGTCATGCCGAAGGCCTGCGCCGCCTCGGCCTGGCCGCGTGGCACGGCGAGGATGGCGCCGCGGAAGGTCTCGGTGAGGTAGGCGCCGAAGATGAAGCCGATGGTCAGCACGCCGGCGGCGAAGGGCGGCACGTCGATGTAGCCCCAGCCGCGTGCGGCGCCGAAGTCGTTGAGCAGGATCTGGCCGCCGTAGAAGATGAGCAGCATCAGCACCAGATCGGGCAGGCCGCGGATCAGCGTGCTGTAGGTGGCGGCCACGGCCCGCGCGGCGCGCGAGGCCGAGAGCTTGGCCACCGCACCCGCCAGGCCGAAGGCGCAGGCCACGGCCAGCGACAGCGCCGCCACCGCCAGCGTGCTGGCCAGGCCCTGCAGCAGGGCCGGCCCGTAGCCGTGCAGGAAGTCCATCGCCGCGGTGCCGCTCGTTGGGGGTTCAGTCGCCGGAGATGTCGAAGTCGAAGTACTGCGCGGCCAGGCGCTTGTAGCTGCCGTCGGCCTTGATCTGTTTCAGCGCCGCGTTGATGCGGCCGACGAGCTCGGCCTCGCCCTTGCGCACCGCCACGCCCACGCCCGAGCCACCTTCCAGCCGCACGGCAGGGCCCACCTGGGCGTAGCCCTTGCCCTGCGGCGTCTTGAGGAAGGCCTCGCCCGAGACCACGGTGGAGCCGAAGCCGATGTCGCCGCGGCCGGCGGCCAGCTCCAGGTAGACGTCGGTTTCCTTGTTCACCAGCAGCACCTCGCTGCCGGGGTAACGCTGCGCCACGTAGGCCGCACGCGGCGAGTTGCGCAGCACGATGATGCGCTTGCCCTTCAGGCTCTCGGGGCTGGCGTCCTTGAAGGCACCGGCCCTGGCCACCCAGCGGCTGGGCACGTCGTAGTACGGGTCGCTGAAGTCGGCAGCCTTGCGGCGCTCCTCGGTGATCGTCATCGAGGCCACGATCATGTCGAACTTGCGCGCACGCAGCGCCGGCATCATGCCGTCCCATTCCTGCTGCACGAGCTGGCACTCGGCCTTCATGGCCTTGCACAGCGCCAGCGCGATGTCGATGTCGAAGCCGCTGAGCTTGCCGTCGGGGCCCATCTTCGAGAACGGCGGGTAGTTGCCCTCCACGCCCACACGCAGCGTGCCCTGCGCCGCAGCCGGCAACGCGGCGGCGGCGAAGGCCACGGCGGCACAGGCCAGCAGCAGGTGGCGGAGGAAGGGGCGGCGTGGGTTCATGGCGGGCTCCTGGAAGGCGCCGCGTTTGTAGCAGCGCCGCGCCGCGCCACCTACCGGGTGCGCCGCATGCTGTCGTGCGCAGGCAAGTCCGCGTCGCTTCCACGCCGCTTCCACGTCGCTTGGGCGACGCGCTGCCGCGCTCAGCCGCCCTGCGCCGGCCACGCGCGCACCCAGTCACCGGCCTGCACGCGCAGCAGCCGTGCCGCGGCCGGGGTGAGCAGCAGCCGGCCCGGTTCGGCCAGCGCAGGCACACGCGCCGCCCGCGCCGGCTCGCCCTCGGGCGCCGCCAGCACCCAGTGCGCCGGCGCGCCGGCCGCGGCCTCGGCCGGCGCGCCCAGCGGCCACAGGCGGCTGGCGGCCACGGCGGGCAGCATGTCGGTCTCGGCCTCCAGCACCGGGCCGCCGTCGTCGATGCACACGTGGTGCGCGTAGCGCAGGCCGGCGTGTTCCAGCAGCTCGCGCAGCGCCAGCGCGCCGGGTGGCACCTGCGCGATCGCGTCCTGCGCGGCCGCGCTCAGGAAGGCCGTGTACACCGGCTGGCGCGGCAGCAGCGCGGCCACCGCGGCGCGCCAGTGCGGGCCCAGGCGCTGCGCGAGGGCGGCGGGGTCGCCGCCGTGGAAATGGCGCACGAAGCCTTGCCAGAAGGGCGCGGCGCCTTGGGCGTCGCGCAGGCCGGGCAGCTCGGCCACCAGGCGCGGCGCAAAACGCGCGCGGCGCTGCGCCAGCAGCAGCAGCGCACCCTGCAGCGCCAGGCGCAAGGCGGGCAGCGCTTCGTCGCCCCCGGTGGCTGACAGCTGCAGCTCGCTGGCGCCGGTGTGGTCGTTGCCCAGCAGCAGCGTGCGCTGGCGCTGGAACAGGCCCAGCGTGGCCGACGCATGCACCGTGCAGCCGATGTGGAACCAGAACCGCGGCACCTCGAGGCCGATGGCCGCGGCCAGCCGCGCTTCGGCCAGCACCGGGCCTTCGCCGGCCCCGCTGGCGGTGCTGGCGCGCACCTGCAGCAGCAGCGCATCCGCACCCGCCGGCGTCTGTTCGGTGAGCAGCAGCGCGTTCATGCGCGGTCCTCCGGCCAGGCGCTGGCATCGGGGCGCGGTGCCCCCAGCGTTGCAGCGAGCAGCGGCGTGTGCGCCGCCAGGCGCAGGCGCTCGGCGGCGGCGGCGGGCAAGGCCAGCCGCGGGCCGCCACCGGCACCCTGCACGAGCGCAGCGCGGAAGTCGTGGCGCTCGGCCGCGGCCACGAGCTGCCAGCCATCACCCGCCGGTGCCGGCGCGCCGGCCTCGGCCCAGCTGCAGCGCCGCGCCGCCGCCACGGTGCGCAGGGTCGGCAGCCGACCCTCGGCCACCGGCCCGCCGTCGAACACATCGACGTAGGTGTCGGCCTCGAAGCCCTCGTCCTGCAGGATCGCGAACGGCAGCTCCGAGACCGGGTGCAGCTGGCCGATCGCCCACTGCGCCTCCTCGGGCAGCAGCGGCACGTAGATCGGCGCCTGCGGCAGCAGCTCGGCGATGAAACCCTTGTGGCGGCCGCCGCTGATGCGTTCGACCTGCGGGTAGTCCATGGCGAAGAAGCGCCGGCCCACGGCGTCCCAGAACGGGCAGCGGCCGCTGTCGTCGGCCAGGCCCGGGTACTCGGCGGCGATGCGGTCGGAGAAACGCTCGGCAAAGGCGGCGATGAACAGCAGCCGCGCCCGCGACAGCAGCTGCGGCGCCAGCGTGCCGGCGTGCGCGGGGTCGATGTAGAAGCTGGTGAGCAGCGTGACGCCGGTGAGGTCGTGGCACAGGTGCAGGGTGTGGATGCGGTTGCTGGCGCCGAGCATCGGGCTCGTGTGCACCAGCATCTCGTTGCGGTAGCTGAAGAAGCGCTCGTGGAAGCCGGCGCGGGCCGCGATGCCGCTGGTGCCCACCACCTGCCCGCTGCCGTCCTCCAGCACGAAGAGGTGGATCTCCTCGCCGCTGGCGTCGTCCACCGACGCGAAGGCGGCGCTGGAGCGCGCCAGGCGCTCGGCCAGCTGGGCGCGGTCTTCGGGCAGCGTGGTGATGCCCACCGCACTGGCCGCGGCGATGCGCTCGATCGCGTCGAGGTCCCCGGGCCGGGCGGCGCGGAGCAGGTAGTCGGAGTCGTGCATGGCGCTCATTTCATGGGTTATGTATCTGCGGCGGCGGCCAGGCCCTGGTCACGCCAGGCCAGCGCGCGCTGGCTGCGCGCTTCACGCGGGGTGTGGCCAAAACGCGCGCGGTAGGCGTTGCTGAAGTGCGAGCCGGAGGCAAAGCCGCAGGCCAGGCCGATCTGCAGGATCGACTGCCCCGTCTGCTGCAGCAGCCGCCGTGCGCGCTGCAGCCGCAGCTCGGCGTAGTAGCGGCTGGGCAGTGCGTCCAGGTGCTGCTTGAACAGGCGCTCCAACTGGCGGCGCGACACGCCCACCAGCCGTGCGATGTCCTCGGTGGGCAGCGGCTCGCCGAGGTTGGCCTCCATCAGCGCCACCGCCTCGGCCAGGCGCGGCGCGCCGCCGCCGATGCGGCCCGAGACCGGCGTGCGCTGCGCCTCGCTGCCGCCGCGCAGGCGCTCGAGGCCGAAGTGCGCCAGCAGCGCCTGCACCAGCGGCTCGCCGTGGCGCTGGCCGAGCCAGGCGATGAAGGCGTCGAGGCTGGCGCTGCCGCTGGCGCAGGTGATGCGGCGGCGGTCGATCTCGTACAGGTGGCTGCTGACCACCACGCCGGGGTGCGCTTCGGCCAGCGGCTGCGCCTGGGCCCAGTGCAGCGTGGCGCGGTGGCCGTCCAGCACCCCGGCCGCGGCGAGCACCGCGGCTCCGGTGCCGATGCCGCCGAGCACGGCGGCCGCGGCGTTCAGCTGCTGCAGCAGCGGCTTCAGCGGCGCCAGCAGCGGGGGTGGCGCTGCGCGGTCACTCACCACCACCAGCGCCTGCAGCGGCGGCAACGCGGCCGGGCCGGCGAACGCGCCGTCCACGGCCACGCGGGTGCCACACAGCGCCGCCACGGGCGCGCCGTCGGCGGACAGCAGCAGCACGCGGTAGGCGCCGGCGCCGAGCACCTCGTTGGCGGCGGCCAAGGCATCGACGGCGCCGGCCAGCGCCAGCAGCGGGAAGCCAGGCAGCAGCACGAAGCCGACCGCGGCGCGCGCTTCGGCGGCGCCTGCGGCGCCGGCCATGTTCATGGCCGCGGCGCCGCCATCAGCCCGCCCAGGGCGTGGCCAGCGGCTGCGCCAGGCGCACCGGCTGCAGGTCCAGCCGCGCGTCGGCCACACCCAGCGCACCGTCGGTGGCGGCCCAGCCGCGCGTGCCGGCGCCGCGGTACAGCCGCCACGCAAAAGCCGGGCCGCCGTCGCCTGGCGGCGGCAGGAAGCTCAGCCCATGCAGCTCGGCCTGGTCGCCGTCCACCAGGCGCTGCAGCGCGCGCACCAGCACACCTTCATCGAGCATGGCAGGGTAGAAGGCCGGGCCGAGTTCGGTGGCGCGGAAGCCTGGGCGCAGTGGGTCGATCACCGCACCGGCCGCGGCTGCCGGCAGCACGCTGCGGCTGTCCAGCGCCATGCGGTCGCCGGGCCGCAGCCAGTGCAGGCGCAGCCCGCGCAGGGCCAGCGGCGCCAGGCCCTGCACCTGCGCCGGTGCGAGCTCGGCCACCAGCACACCATGGCGCCCCAGCACCTCCAGGGTGCCGGCGTGCAGCAGCGCCGCGCTGTCCTCCTCCACCCCCACACCGAGCGCGATCGCGCGCGCGGCCATCAGCGGCAGCAGGCGGCCGATGCGGCCGCGGCGCACGAAGTGCTGGTCCAGCACCAGCTGCGGCGGCGCGAAGCCGAAGCCGCGGTCGGTCTCCAGGCCTTCGCGCAGCCGGCCGCGCAGCGCGCCCATGAGATCGGGCGCGTCGCGGAAACAGAAAGCGCTCAGCACGGCGGCCCCGGAGCTGGTGCCGGCCACCACACCACCGCGCGCGTGCAGCGCCTGCACCGCCTTCAGCAGCGGCGTGGGCTCGCCGCCTGGCGCCAGCGTGTCGATGAGCCGCGCCTGCGCGCCGCCGGTGAAGAACACACCCTGGGCCTCGGCCACGGCGGCGGCCCAACGCGGCTCGTGCGCGGCAGCCAGCGCCGCCGGCGCACCACCGAGCTGCGGCGCCACCTCCACGGCAAAGCCCTGCACGCCGTGGCGGCGCAGGTTGGCGGCCACGGCCGCGGCAGCACGCTGCGGCTCCCCGGAAGCGGTGGCCAGCACCGCCACGCGCGCGCCGGCGCCGCCGGCCAGCGCGGCCAGGCGCGCCCACACGGTGTCGGTGTCGTCGCGCAATGCGCCGCCGATGGCCAGCACCGGGCCGGCCGCACGCGCTTCAGCGGCCCAGGCAGGCAGCGTGGCCAGCAGCGGCAGCAGGGTGAGCAGATGGCGGCGGTCGAGGGCGTGGTCCATGGCGCGCAGGGACGGCATCGGCGCCGCCCTGGCCGCGATCTTGTCACCGTTGGCCGACGGGGCAGCCGCGGCAACTTGGCGCCAAGCGACACCGACTTGCGCCCCTGCGACCGGGCCGCCCAAGCCCGATGTTCAAGCCCCGGGGCGCTGCCTACATTGGTTTGCAGCTGCCCCGGGGCCGCCGTGTGATGACACGGGCGGCAACCCGCCCGCAGACCCAGCCACACACCTGAAGAGGGATCACCGATGCGCCGTCCTGCCCCGATCACCCGCGCCCTGCCCGCCGCGAACCAGCGCGCCCGCCTGCGCCCCGCGGCGCTCGCCGCACTGGCGCTGGCGGCCACGCTGGCGCAGGCGCAGGAGCGCATCGAGATCACCGGCTCCAGCATCAAGCGCCTGGAGGGTGAGACCGCGCTGCCGGTGCAGACCATCAAGCGCGAGGACATCGACAAGACCGGCGCCACCACCGCCGCCGAGCTGCTGGCCAGCATCAGCGCCAGCACTGCCAACCTGGGCGACGGCGCCAGCATCACCGACAACACCGGCGGCCAGCGCGGCTTCAACGGCGCCAACCTGCGCGGCCTGGGCGTGAGCAGCACGCTGGTGCTGCTCAACGGCCGGCGCATGGCCAACTTCGCCAGCCCCGGCGACGCTGCCGGCGTGGACCTCAACAGCATCCCGGCCGGCGCCATCCAGCGCGTGGAGGTGCTGAAGGACGGTGCCAGCGCCATCTACGGCACCGACGCCATCGGCGGTGTCATCAACTTCATCACGCGGCAGGACTACCGCGGCGCCGAGCTCGGTGTGTACGCGGCGGCCACGCGCGAAGGCGGCGGCGGCAAGCGCACGGGCACGGCGAGCGCGGGCTTCGGCGACCTGGCCAAGGACGGCTTCAACGTCTTCGGCGTGCTCGACCTGCAGAAGCTCGAGTCGCTGCGCAGCACCGAGCGCCAATGGCTGCAGGAGCGGCCGCTGGCCGACACCGTGCCCTACTACCTGAGCAGCCGGCCCTACCCGGGCAACATCCGCTTGTCGGGCACCGCGGCCACGCGCAACGCGCAGCTGGCGGCCATCAACGCCGCCGGCTACAGCTTCACGCCGCCCGGCGGCACGGCACAGCCCTACAACCAGCGCACGGTGAACCTGTTCGCGCCGGCCTGCAACCCGCCGGCTTCGGTGTACGCACCGACGCAGATCGGCACCCAGGCCTGCGGCTACGACTACATGGCCGACACCGAGATCTACCCCGA
>VFQQ010004314.1_pt1 | contig 12688 bp, 9 predicted proteins | sample 3512341 | NCBI WGS metagenome assembly VFQQ01 (sample SAMN10412373, study PRJNA504923) | tailings metagenome | isolation source: Relicate 2 Philex TSF1 revegetated site | place: Philippines: Tuba, Benguet | collected 2017-08-29 | reverse complement strand
GTTGAGAGCGGTGGGTTGAACGTAGCGGGGGTGGGAACCCACCCCTAGCCCCTCCCAGGAGGGGATGGAACCGACAAGAAACTACGGTTTTCCGGTCGGAATGCCGAGGATTGATGCTGTTACTTTCGTTTATATCACTCTATTTCCCAACCAGAAAGGTTTCTTGATGAAGCCTTGACAAGTCTTTAAGGAGCCAGGAGGGGGCGATCGCAAACTTTAAACCCGCCCTACGTTAGAGCAAGCAGGCCGGTGAGAGATGAGGTGATGGCGGCCTGATCTGCCGCGCCTAGCCTTCCCATGTATCTGCGCACCAAAGCGTGGTCGAGGGGAAACAACTTCATGCGAACGATGGAAGGACTGCTCAGACCAGCAGTTCTAAGTCGGTAATCGCTACATCAAATGCCCAAGAGTAGTGGGAAGCCGTTGTGATCATGGCTATGACGCTATGGCCCACGGGAGTATTGACGCGATCGGGCAGGGGTAGCGTGACTTGCTGAAGCGCGGCGGTGTTGCCCTGCCCCGCCTAAACGACGGGGAGTGACCGAATGACTCTGACGAGTTCCTCCACATCGACGGGTTTTGCCAGATGGTGCTGGAAACCGGCGGCGATCGCCCGTTGCTGGTCTGCCCTGGTGCTGTAGGCCGTCAAGGCGATGGCGGGAACGTGCGATTCCTCCTCTGAATGCAGCGATCGCACCTGCTGTATCAACCAGTAGCCATCTGCCTCTGGCATGCCAATATCGCAGATCAGCAGGTTAAACCGCCTGGGCTCTTGACTCAGTGCGGCCAGGGCGGCTCGGGCCGAGGTCGCGATCTGCACCTCAGCCCCGCACTGTTGCAACAAAAACTCAACTAGTTCGCAGGTATCGGCCTCATCGTCCACCACCAAAATCTGCCAGCCAGCTAGCGAAAGGCTCGAATCGCTGGCCGGTTCGAAGGCAGTCAGGTCTAGACTGGCAGGACTGGCAGGACTGGCAGTCGGTGGCGGCTGGGGGGCTGAGTCGTGCAGCGGCAACCTGACAATGAAGGTGGCTCCCTGGCCGTCTCCGGGGCTGGCGACAGCCACTGTGCCACCGTGCAGCTCTACCAAATGCCGCACGATTGAGAGGCCTAGCCCCAGCCCTGGCTTTGCTTTGGTGGTGCTGGAGTCACCCTGCCAAAAGCGATCAAAAATGTGGGGCAGCAGATCGGCTGAAATTCCCTGCCCGGTGTCAGTGACTTGTATTTGCGCCTCACCCTGAACCTGCTCCAGGGTGACGTCAATCCGTCCATGGGGCGGGGTGAACTTGATGGCATTGGACAGCAGATTCCACACCACTTGCTGGAGGCGACTGGCATCGCCGACGATGGTTTGAGAACTCAACCGAGGGACAATTTGAATGGAGTGAGCGTCGGCTGCGATCTGAACCGTTTCGATCGCAGCCTCCACCACCGGGCGCAGATCGAGCGGGCAGGAGTTGAGGTTGAGCTTGCCGCTGACGATCCGAGACGTGTCTAAAATATCTTCGACCAGCCGGGACTGGGCACGGGCATTGCGCTCAATGACCTCCAGGGCGCGAGCGGCCGTCTCGTCATCTAAAGTACGGGAACGGAGCATCTGTGCCCAGCCCAGCATAGCGTTGAGGGGGTTACGGAGTTCATGGGAGAGGTTGGAGAGAAATTCGTCCTTGATGCGGTTGGCATCTTCCGCTAGCTGACGGGCCAGCTGCTCCACTTCAAATTGCTTGCGCTCGGTGATGTCTGCGATCGCCAGCAAAATCATGTCAGCTTCGTCTTCCCGGTGTAGCTTGCAGGCGTTGAGCAGCATTGTTTTTTCCCCAATCTGCTCAAACCGGTGCTCCACTTCCACATCCTGCAAGTGCCGATCGTCAAGCAAAACCTCGCGCAGCAGCGATCGCAGATGGGGAATCGTCCACAGTTCACGGCTGAGCTCAGCCAGAGACAATTCCTCCGCCTCGGCACCTGAACCCTGAAACATGGCGAAGAACGCTCGATTGACCCGGTTCACCTGCAGCTCGGCATCCAGCACGGCTAGGGGGGTTTGCACCGTATCGACGATCGCTTCGGCGTAGTTGCGCGCCGACTCCAGGACTGCCCCATGGCGTTTAAGCGCATCGATATCGAGGAACACCATCGTCACCCCGTCAATTTGGTTTTCGGTCGTGCGATAGGGCCGAATTCGCAGGGAATACCAGTAGCCCGTCTGGGTTTGAATCTCTCGGGACTGGGTATTGAGTGTCTCCAATACCTCCTGCGCCATGGCTTCTAAACTAGAGACCTCAAACTCGGTGCGAAAGTCGCTGAACGGTCGGCCCACATCGGTGGAAATAAAGTTAAACAGGCGCTGGGCGGTAGGGGTAAAGCGGCGAATTCTCAAATCGTTGGTCAGCATCAAAATGGGCACGCTGATACTGTCAATAAAGTTGATCAGGTCGCTGTTGTCTCGGCTTTGTTTCAGATTGCGGTGTCGCAGTTCTTCGTTGGTGGTGGCCAGTTCCTCATTGGTCGCCTGGATCTCTTCTTTAGCGGTTTGGAGTTCTTCATTGGTGCGCTGCAACTCCTCATTGCTCGACAGAATTTCTTCGTTGGCCACCCGCAGGTTTTCGTTGAGGTAGTTGTGCTCTTGAATCACCGCCTGCAAATGGGCTTGGGCCGACAGCTCCCGCTGGGTGGAGGCCGCCAGGGCTTGCCGCAGCTGCAAGATTTCCTGCTCTGAGGTTTCGGGCAGCTGGCGTTCATCCGTGGGGGAAGCCCTGGGGGTAACCAGCGGGGAAACCGCTTCAAAAATGACCAAAAAATACTGTCCGTGGCCGATTGTCGGTTCAAAGGGAATCACTTCCAGATTGAGGCAGGGGGATGATCTCGGGGTGCTTGCAGACTCGCGCTCACTCACCTCCAGCTCAATCTGCTCCTGGCGAATCGAGGTATTTTGGGCCTGCGCTTGATAAATGGCCGTGCGCAGCGGCATTGCCAGGCCCTCCCGCGCCATCAGCAGCAGATTTAAGTCAGTGGTTCCAGGGGCTAGCCTCAGGTAGGAATCGGTGTCGCCGCGCACATGGAGAATGTGCATCTGGTCGTTGACCACCACCGACACGGGCGCGTAGCGATTTGAAATCAGCTGATCTACCTCTCGGGCCAGATCAAAATTGTTGGCAATGGTCTCCACCACCCGCCGCTGACTCTCACTGCCCACCGGGGGATAGGCCTGGGGGCTGAATGAAAACAGGGGGCGAGTCAAGGTCGATTGGCGAGCATAGATTCTGGCCGGTTCGTGTACCAGGCTAAACAATTCTGAGGCAGCCTTGACGCTTTCAGAGGTTCCCAGCATCAAAAAGCCGGTGGCGTTAAGGCTGTAGTGAAAGAGAGACATGATGCGCTCTTGCAGCTGATCTGATAAATAAATCAGCAGGTTGCGACAGCTGATCAAATCGAGGTTAGAAAACGGCGGGTCGCCCCCTAAATTGTGTCGAGCAAAGACACACAGCTCCCTCAGACTGCCGCAAATCTGATATCCTCCCGACACCGCCACAAAGAAGCGATTGAGCCGCTCCGGTGAAACGCCTTCGAGCTGGTTTTCTAAGTAGAAGCCCGCCCTGGCTTTGTTGAGCGCCGCCTCGCTGATATCGGTGGCAAAAATCTGGATGGGCGGCACGGTGGCCCGATCGCTAAAGAACTCCACCAGGCCCATGGCGATCGAGTACACCTCTTCCCCGGTGGAACACCCTGCCACCCAAATTCTCAGCGGTGTGCTGGCTGTTTTGGTGCGGCTAATGATCGGAAAAACCTCGGCTTTTAACTGCTCAAAGGTCTCTGGATCGCGGAAAAAGCTGGTCACGTGGATCAAAATCTCTTCGTACAGGGCCTGAACCTCAGCCGGATGGGCTTGCAGATACTGGGCATAGCCCTCCAGGGTTTCGAGCTTGTACAACAGCATCCGACGCTGCATGCGGCGTTCGACTGTGGTGGGTTTGTAGAGCGTGAAGTCAACCCCGGTGGTGGTTCGCAGCAGGGCAAAAATGGTGGTCAGGGCGTCCTCTGCGGCCGGGGATGCTTGGACTAACTGCAAGGGCTCTGGGTCAGACCGCAGGAGACGGCGGCCCACGGCGATCAACTCGGCCGCGATGGCCTGGGGCGGCAGCACAAAATCTACCCTCCCCGTGGCTACCGCCGTATTGGGCATGCTGTCAAATCTGGCGGTGGCTTCACACTGGGCAAAGGTCACCCCCCCCGCGGCCTTGACCGCCTTGATACCCTGGGAACCATCGGCATCCATACCCGACAAGACGACGGCGATCGCCTTGTTTCCCCAATTCGCTGCCAGCGACTGAAAAAACACATCCCCCGGCAGGTATCTGCCCTGAATTTTCTGCCGCGGAGCCAGATGAAAAACGCTGTCCTCCAACAGCATCTGACTGTTGGGGGGAATCACGTAGATCTGATTTGGCTCCACCGCCATTTCTTCCCGCACCTGACCCACGGGCATTTCGGTCACCCTGCTGAGGATCTCAGGCAGCATGCTCTCATGGTCGGGAGCCAGATGCTGAATCAGCACAAAGGCCATCCCTGTATCGGTCGGCAGGTGGGAGATCAGCGCTGTGAAGGCCTCTAACCCCCCCGCCGAAGCCACAATTCCCACAATGGGAAAGGGGGCATCAGTTCTAACCAGAGGCCCTAGATCCATGGGGCTAGAAGCGCTGGCTTCGGGTTGATTTGCCGCGAGAGAAAAGTCATAAATCGTCCATCACCGCTGATGCTGAGAACCCTGACCGGGGAGATCCAGGGCTCGGGTAGGGACGCCGGGGGTCGGGGGAGTAAATCGTTGCCCGAACAATACCACTCAGCCTAACCGCAGAAGGTTAGCTTAATACATTGTCAAGCCAGGAATGCCCTGGTTCAGGTCTCAACCGGTGGAGCATTCCCTGGGGCCTTTATCCTATATCAAGCCGATAGATACATCTATCTTGCGAGATGCTTCGTTGATGAGCGCTGAACTGTCATGGGCAAAAATGCTCTGCGGATTGCCGATGAATTCAGGGACTATGGCCAATTCTTGGGTTTTGAAGAGGCTAAGATCAACCCCCGGCCAGGGGGCGATCGCCGACAGCTTTCGGGCCAGGTCGTTCCTTCCCATTCTGGGGGCGTGGCCACTAGTGTTCAGTCAAGTTAAATGTGACGGGTTGACGGTAAACGGTTGACGGTAAACGGCTCGCCTTAAACCGCTTACCGCTTACCGTGCGCCCGTTGATCAGTAAGGCCCAAACATGCCGTTGGCCGGGTGGTTAGCATCGTCGCTACAGCAAAAATCGCTGAAGTGCTGCAAAAACTCGGCTTTGGTCAACCAGCCATCCTGGTCGGCATCCAGCGGCGGAAACACCAGCGGTGCATAGACCGGCGACTCGTTAAAGGCGGCCAACAACTGCCCCCATTCGTCCTGGTTGACTTTGCCGTCTTCGTCCTGGTCAAAGACATCGAAGATAATCTCCATCAGGCTGAGAATTTCCTCGGCGCGAGGCTTGGCATCGGCTAGGCTATCGTCGTAGTAGGCCAGCCACTCGGCGCGGGAAACCTCTTTATTGTGGGCGGTGTCGGCTTTTTTCTCGAGCCCCTGCCACTTGCGCATCAGCTTGTCTTGCAGGATCAAGCAGCGGGGCGATCGCAGCGACCAGTTGCGCAGGGTAGAGAGCTTCTTAAACATCAGCTCGAAGTCTTTTTTGACCAGCACCCCGGTGTAGTCAGAGTCGTACATGCTGAAGAGCTTGGTCAATTTGCGCTGTTGTAAATCGGTTAACATGTCTGTCCTTCCCTCTGCCCTGCCAATGCCGCTACAGTCATAGCCTATAGCACTTTCCAGTCGCCTACTGCTGTGTCCCTGTATCTTGACTTACCCATAGGCTAACCCGACGATGGAACTGACTGACTGGCGAGAAAGATCCCAGGGTTCTTCTGAGCTTTGCTGGGGTTTGTCGGTGAGGAGAGAACCCTGGGATCTGGTGCCCCTACAAATACCCCGCCGCCTGCATTGCAAAAAGCCGAGCGTAGCGGCCCTCCTGGCGCAGCAGCTCCTCGTGGCTGCCCTGCTCGATCAGCCTGCCGTTGGCCAGCACGACGATCTGGTCAGCCCGCCGCACCGTCGAAAAGCGGTGGGAAATCAGAATCGCCATCTGGTTTTGGGTGGCTTCGCGGAACTGCTCAAACAGGCGAGTTTCGGCCTCGGCATCCATGGCGGAGGTGGGCTCATCGAGCACCAGAATGTCGGCCTCGGTACGCATGAAGGCGCGGGAGAGGGCGATCTTTTGCCACTGGCCGCCCGAAAGCTCCTGTCCGCCAAAGAACCACTTGCCCAGCTGGGTGTTGTAGCCCTCCGGCAGCGACTCGATAAACTCGGTGGCGGTGCCCTTGGCAGCGGCGGTCTGCCAGCGCTGGGCATCGGCAAAGTCGGTGACATCGCCAACGCCGATGTTTTCCCCCACCTTGAACTGGTAGCGCACAAAGTCCTGAAAGATCACGCCGATGCGCCGCTGGAGCACCCCGCTGTCCCACTCTTGCAGGTCGCGCCCGTCCAGCAGAATGCGGCCCGCGCTGGGGCTGTAGAGCCGGGTGAGCAGCTTGATCAGCGTCGTTTTGCCAGAGCCATTTTCCCCCACAATCGCCAGCTTTTGCCCCGGCTTGAGGTGAAAGGAAACCCCCTCCAGCGCCAGCCGCTCGCTGCCCGGGTAGGTAAACGACACCTCCTCAAACCTGAGCCCGTCGCCGGGGTCGAGGCCGCGCACCGCCGTCCCCGTCTCGGCGGGCACCGGCTGCTCCAGAAACTCGTAGAGGTTGGCCAGGTACAGCCCGTCTTCGTACATGCCGCCGATCGCCGTCAGGGAACTGGCGAAGGTGGTCTGCCCCTGGCGAAACACCGTCAGGTACATGGTCAGTTCGCCCAGGGAAATGCGGCCCGCGATCGCCTCCAGCACAATCCAGCAGTAGGCCAGATAAAACGACGCCGTACTCAAGAGCCCCAGGCCGTAGCTCCAGCCGCTGCGGCGCACGGTCAGGCTGCGGTCTTCGGCGTACAGCCGCTGAAAGATATCCTGGTAGCGGGCCAGCAGCAGCGGCCCCAGACCAAACAGCTTGACTTCTTTGGCAAAATCTTCGCGGGCCAGCAGCGCCTCCAGGTAGACCTGCTGCCGGGTTTCGGGCGATCGCCACTTAAACAGGCGAAAGGCCTCTCCGGCAAACTGGGTCTCGGCGATGAAGGCGGGCAGGGTGGCCACGGCCAGCAGCGCCACCGCCCAGCCCGAAAATTGCAGCAGCAGCCCGCCAAAGGTGACCAGCGACAGCCCATCCTGCACAATGCCAAAGGTGCGCGTCACCATACTCAGGGGCCGTTGGGAGGCCTCCCGCCGCGCCTGGGTGAGCTTGTCGTAGAACTCAGAATCTTCGAAGTAGGTCAGGGGCAGGGTTTGGGCTTTTTCTAAAATCATCACGTTGACCCGCTGGCCCAGCAGCACCCGCAGCAGCGACTGGCACAGCCCCAACCCCTGGCGCGCCCCCGCTAACCCCGCCACCAGCCCCGCCTCCAGCCCCAGGTACAGCAGCGCCATCTGCCGATCTGCCGCCAGCCCCGACTGGGCCGCCACCACCACCGCATCCACGATTAGCTTGCCCACGTAGGCGATCGCCGCCGGCAATAACCCTGCCACCAGTGTCAGCAGCCCCAGGGCCACCGTCAGCCGCCAGTCGGTCTGCCACACCAGCTGAATCGCCCGCTGCCCGTAGCGATACATCCCCAGCGATTCGCCCAAATTGCGCCATGCCGCCCTTTTTTTGGGGGGCGAAACCCGTTTTACCCGGTATTCACTCATTTTTCTACGATAGCGCCTTGGCTAGGGAGGGTGAGTGAATGGGAACGGGGAAGGTGAGGCAGATGGGGAAGGTGAGGGAGGGGAGGAATATATAGAAGGTAGAAAATGGGGGTTGTACCCGATCTGAGTCATGTAACCCCGATTTCCAAAAGGCCAAACCGTAGGGGCAAAGGGTTGTTTGCCCAGCTGAATCGGGGGTTAGCCAAGGAGGATTTAGTATTATTGCAGTGGCGGAGTGGCGACACTCGATGAAACTGAGCCGTGCCCTTCTATAGATAGGGAATTGGTTGGCGCAGTGCTTGCCTTTTCAGGCTGTACGCCGGTCAGGTACTCGGGGTGGTTGAGTTCGCGCACCTTCAGCACAATTAAATACTCATAGAAGGCTTGGAGAGTGCACCAGGCCAGCCCGGCCCGGCCATCGCGCCAGCCACCCAGAATAAACATCATGTAGAGCCACCGGGTCAGAGGGCGCATCGGCAGCCGCAGCGAGAGATCTTTGAGGGCGCGGCGGCGCTCGACTTCAGAGTTGCCCCAAAACATGGCTTGCCAGTCCACGCTCCCGCTCTGCAACTGCCGCAGGGTTTCGGCGGCCTCGTCGGTGGAGTAGCGGTTGTGCTTCTCAATCCAGCGGCTGAGGCCCTTGCTACAGGTGTAGTGGGGATAGGTCTCCCGCAAAAAGCCGGTGGGGCCATCGACAATCTCGCGCTCGGTGTGGCCGTAGTCGTCAAACCAGACTCGGCCCCGCCGCAGTAGCCTCAGCTGGTAGCGCGGAAACTGGGTGCTGCGGCGAATCCAATGGCCCATGAACATGACCCGCTCGGCCACGTAGTAGCCCACGGTATCCCTGTCCTGCTGAGATATCACCGCCAGGCATTCGGCAAACAGCTCCGGCGTCATGCGCTCGTCGGCTTCGAGAATGTAGGCCCAGTCGTGGCGGTAGGGCACCTGCTCCAGCATCCAGGTGCGCTGCTGGCCATGGCTGGCAAAGGGATGCTCAATGAAGCGCACGGGGTACTGGGTGGCGATCGCTCGGGTGCGATCGCTGCTGCACGAATCCACCACAATCACATCGTCAGACAGCAGGGCCGACTCAATGCAGGCGGCAATGTCCCGCTCTTCGTTGTGGGTCAGGATAAAAATTGAGAACATGGCGCAGCGCATCCCAAGGGTAGAAAGGAACTCCTTCTCTGGTTTAGAGAACCCATTTTGGGCCCCAAACTGAAATTTACTCAGCAACTTTGCTCCCAGCCATAGTTCCCGGCTATCTTTACGCTGTTGTCATGGCCGTTCAACAAAAAGGGGCAGCCAACGGCTGCCCCAGGCGGTCACTAATAGGGGTCACACGGTAGGCTGTAAGGCCTAGTCAATAGCATCTTTCAGAGCGTCTTTGACATCTTCTTTGGCGTGGGTAGCCTGGGCCTGGGCCTGCTTGGCCTCGCCCTCAGCCTTGCCCCTGGTGTCGCCAGTAATCTCAGCCGCAGCGGCCTGCACTTTGCCTTCGATATTTTGGGCAGTGGCCTTAACGCGATCTTCAATGGACATAGGTTGAAATTCCTTAACGCTAATAACGCTAAACCTCCACTACTCTAGGGGTAGGCCTAGGGGTACAGCATCTACAGCAGGTAGCAAATCAGACTCTGCCAAAATGCAGAGACTTGGGTGAGGATATCCGTCTTAGGGGTGGCATAGAACCCGGCTCTATCCCGCGTTACACTGTTAAAAACCCGTATTTGGGCGTCTTCGGTTATGAGTTTAGAGATTAAAGCCGTGCAGGCACCGTATGGCGATGCGACGTATCGTACGCCGCCCCCAGATTTGCCCTCTTTGCTGCTCAAGGAGCGAATTGTGTATCTGGGGTTGCCCCTGTTCTCGGGGGATGACATCAAACAGCAGGTGGGCATTGACGTCACCGAGCTGATCATTGCTCAGCTGCTGTTCTTGCAGTTTGACGACCCCGATAAGCCCATTTTCTTCTATATCAATTCCACCGGCACCTCCTGGTACGACGGCAACATGATCGGCTACGACACCGAAGCCTTTGCCATCTGCGACACCATGAACTACATCAAGCCCCCGGTGCACACTATCTGCATTGGTCAGGCCATGGGGTCGGCGGCGGTGATCTTTTCGGCGGGCACGAAGGGCTACCGGGCTAGCTTGCCCCACGCCCGCATTGTGCTCAACCAGCCCCGCAGCGGTGCCCAGGGGCAGGCCACCGACATCGAAATTCGGGCTAAAGAAGTGCTCGACAACAAGCGCTCGATGATGAGCATTCTGGCTAAGAGCACCGGCAAAAGCCTGGAACAGGTGATGCGCGACTCCGACCGCATGTTCTACATGAACCCTGAAGAGGCAAAGGAGTACGGCATCATCGACCGGGTGCTGTCGAGCCGCAAAGAGCTGCCGGTACCTGCCGGTGCCGGAATTTAGGCCACGCCCTGCACCTCGAAGGGCGATGGCGCAGCCTCCCCGCAGGGGAATCGCTCCCCCAAAAACCGGTTCTCACCAACTGTCTCCGTTGTTTTGTTTTTAGGTTGAAAGAGCACTATGCCCATCGGCACTCCTAAGGTTCCCTATCGTTTGCCCGGTAGCCAGTACTCCCAGTGGGTCGATATCTACACCCGACTGAACCAGGAGCGCATTATTTTCCTGGGCCAAGAGGTGACTGACAGTCTGGCAAACTCCATTGTGGCCGCCATGCTGTACCTCGATTCGGACGACAATACCAAGCCCATCTACCTCTACATCAACTCCCCCGGCGGGTCGGTGACCGCAGGAATGGCTATCTACGACACCATGCAGTACATCAAGTCTGACGTGGTCACCATCTGCCTGGGGCTGGCCGCTTCCATGGGGGCGTTTTTGCTGGCCGCAGGCAGCAAGGGTAAGCGAGTCGCCCTGCCCCACTCGCGGATCATGATCCACCAGCCCATGGGGGGCACTGGACGACAGCGACTCCAGGCCAGCGACATCGCCATCGAAGCCAAGGAAATTCTGCGGGTTCGCCAAGAACTCAACGAAATGATGGCCCGCCACACCGGTCGCTCCATTGAGCAAATTCAAAAAGATACCGATCGCGACTACTTTATGTCGGCAGAAGAGGCCGTGGCCTACGGCCTGATCGATCGGGTAATCGAAGACCGCACCCAGGAGTTGGCCTCCTCCGTGCCCGCTACGGTGTAATTGGCTGCGCCATTTTCGCCGACAGTTGGCAGAATAGGGCCAGCACACGTACCTCATTGGGTTGAGTTCGCGAATATGGCGCTGGCGCACTACTACCGCATACTAGGGCTTCGCACCGGGGCCAGCTTTGGCGATGTCAAGTTGGCCTACCGCAACTTGGCCCGGCTGTACCATCCGGATGTCAATCCCGGTGACCAGCTGGCCAAGGAAAAATTTATTCAGGTTACCCAGGCTTACCAGGCTCTGGTCAATTCGCTGCCCCCCGAGGCTCTAAAAACGCCGCCCGCCGCCCGCGCCCCCCAGGCGGCGACGCCCCCGGCCTCGCCGCCGCTGTCCCACCCCCAGACCGTCTCTCCTCCCCCCGCCGAAACCCTGGAGCTGACCATTAGCCCTACCCCAGGCGGCTCGGCGGCGGATCAGCAGCTCAAGGTAAACAGCTTCAAACAGCTGCGGGAGTTGTTTCGGGGGCAGCGCTTTCCCCGCGCTGTTGCCCTGGTGGAGGGGCTGGTGCAGCGCTTTCCAGAAGATTCTGAAATCAGTCAGTGGCACGCCATTACCTACTATCGTTGGGGGCATGAGCTGCTCAACACCGGCAACTACCAAAAGGCCGAAGCCTGCCTGAAAAAGGCCCGCCGCGTCGATCCCCAAAACCGCTCCCTACGTCAGGCGCTGCACCGCGACTTCCAGCGCCTGGAGCAGCTGCGCCAGCGGCCCATGGCCCAGGCCCAGTGAGGCCCCAGCGCTAGCTGTTTGGCCCTCAGCCGTCGGCGATGATGCTCTCAAACCACTGCTCAAAGCGGATGGCCAGGGCCGTGAGGGAATACTCGGTTTCGGCCTGGCGGCGGCAGGCGTGGCGATCGCACTCCCCAATCTTGCCAATCGCCTCCACCAGCCCCAGCACATCGTCAGGTTCCACCAGCCAGCCGGTTTTGCCCGACCGCACGATCTCAGCCGGGCCGCCCCGCCGGTAGGCAATCACCGGCACGCCGCAGGCCAGCGCCTCGATCGCCACGTTGCCAAAGGCTTCGACCCAGCGCGGGGTCATCAGCAGGGCGCGACACTGGCGCAGCACCTGCTGTAGCTCAGCGGTGGGCAAAAAGCCCAGGTAACAGTCGGCAGCGCGGGGGAAGCGATCGCAGAGCCGCTCCCAGTAGTCGGTGTCCTCCAGCTTGCCCAAAATCTTCAGCGTGGCCTGGGCAATTTCAGCCGCCTCCAGGGCATCCTCCAGCCCTTTTTCGGGCGAGATGCGCCCCAGCCAGGCCAGGGCGTCGCCGGGGGTAGGGCAAAAGTCGTACAGCTCCAGATCGATAGCGCTGCTGAGAATTGCAAAGGCGTCGGCCACTCCAAAAGTTGCGGCCTGGGTGCGGGTGTAGGCCCCCAGCCGACCGGGGTAGCGCTGCGCCACCTGACCAATCGCCTCATCCATGGCCTCGCTGAGGGAGCCCATGGTGACAAAGTGGGCTACCGGCGTCGCCAAAAACTCTGTCAGGTAAAAGGGCAGCCAGTCGTAGGCCAAATTTACGATCAGGTCAAAGTCCTTTTGGTGCCGCCGGGCGTAGCGCCACATCGCGCCCAGCGCGCTGTCTGGGGGAATGACTACCGGTGCGCCGCGCCCCTGGGTGTGGGCCGTGGGCTGCAGCTGCCCCGGCATCGTC
>VFQQ010004313.1_pt1 | contig 12688 bp, 14 predicted proteins | sample 3512341 | NCBI WGS metagenome assembly VFQQ01 (sample SAMN10412373, study PRJNA504923) | tailings metagenome | isolation source: Relicate 2 Philex TSF1 revegetated site | place: Philippines: Tuba, Benguet | collected 2017-08-29 | reverse complement strand
TCCCTTGGGAAAAACATACGATTAACTGATCAATACTTCGGTAAAATCGAAGAGTTAACCAATCCTGCCACTGGGGGGGTATATATGAATTATAAGCAACTCAGCTATTTTTGGGCCGTCGCTAAAGCGGGCAGCTTGGTGAAAGCGAGCGAGCAACTAGGTGTAACGTCTCAAACACTGAGTGGGCAAATCTCCTTGCTTGAGGCAGATTTGAATGTCACCTTATTCAGACGCGTTGGACGCGGACTTGAGCTTACCGATGCTGGTCGCCTTGCATTGCCATATGCTGAACGAATCTTTGAAATTGGTAGCATGCTGGAAGAAACGCTCCAGCATCAACCGAAGAAACGCCCAAGGGTATTTACGGTTGGCATTGCAGAGTTCGTCCCCAAATCCATCGCCTATCATCTACTATCAGCAGCGATGGAGCTTGAAGACCCAATTCGTATTGTGTGTCGTGAAGACAATTTTGAGGCACTACTTTCTCAGCTTGCCATACATAAGCTAGATATCGTCCTAGCAGACCGCCCCATGCCTAGCGAGGTCAACATCACAGGCATTAGCCATAAACTAGGAGAAAGCGGCACAGCTTTCTTTGCCACAAAAGAATTAGCCATGAAATATCCTGGCCAGTTTCCTGAGCGACTCCATCGCGCGCCTATGCTCATTATGGGTGAGGACAGCCTATTACAAAGGCAAATCATGCGCTGGCTCAATGAACAGCACATTACCCCCAACATTGTCGGAGAGTTTGACGATAGCGCGCTCATGAAGGCATTTGGTATTGCAGGTACAGGGTTTTTCACGGTTTCATCCGCTATAGCAGATGAAATTGAACAAGAATACGACGTCATTAAAATCGCAGAAACCAACGAATTCACCCAGCACTTCTATGCTATTTCCGTGCCAAAACGAGCCCCCCATCCCGCAGTCATCGCAGTTAATGAGTCAGCAGATCGACTTTTTCTGTTTAACTAAAACGTTCAGAAAGAATCAAGGGATGACAAAACAATTGCCACCCCTTGATTTTATGGTGGGCCTCCCCGGAGTCGAACCGGGCACCAACGGATTATGAGTTAATCGGAATAAAAACCATTATTTATCTTTACGTTTCAAATCATTCAGATATAAACCTGACCACTTTCAACAGATCCCTACAGGTGACTTCCATGTTGACTAAGCGTTGCCTGCCTAACCGAATAGAACAGTTAGGCAGGATTAAAATATAATAATTAATTACTTAGAAGATCAGAAACTACCCTTTTAAGATTTTTACCGATCACACCATTATCCAAATAGGACATAATTTCTTTCCTGATAACTTTATCTTTAGAAATATGGATTCCACCTTCATCAACATTTGAAATAGGATGCTTTTCTATAATTTCATTTTTTATTAAAACATCCCAAATTTTTTCATTGCATGGATTTCCTTTTTTAAATCCAGAATTCCGATTTCTATATTGAATATCTGAAAATCCAAAATCCCCTTTAAATCGTTTCAGTGCTCTTAATAAAGCATCTTCTGCAAAGTGTCTGATTAAATCATCCCGCGATGAGAGTTGACGAATTTTATTTAGCGCTATCTCACTTTCCTTGGAAAAAGAGCAATCTTCAGACAAAGAAATCTTTCCAGCATCATGGCAATTAATAAAATCGATAACGCCATTAAATTTACAGTTTATAAATTTTGTACTTTCATCAAAGTTACAATTTTTAAACTCAACATTTATAAAATCGCAAAAATTAAATGTTAAGCTTCTAAAATCATAACTTTTTACAGAGCCACTAAAAACAGCATTTTTTACTTCTGTTTTCTTTGCATGACCATAATATTTCAATAAATTTTCGGTTTTTTCTTTTTTATCATTATCTGGAATTAATTCCGTAATTATATGAAAAATTGCTTGAGATGCTTTTGATTTATTCTCTTTATTCTCCACATGGTTCAAAATCTCAATTGCATGCCTAATTGCACTTTCAATTACATTACCTTCAAATTGTTTTAGTTGCAAAACCAGCCACTCTATTAATTGAGTTTTTCCAGTGTAATTATCTGCTAATGTTTCAGAAATCTCTGCCCTATGTCCACGATTAACAACATTAGCTAAATTATAAGCAAGAAATCTGGCAACAAAGTAAACCCTTAAAACCTCATATTTTGGTTCAAATTTATCAGCAGTTATACGCTTCAGAAACACGTGATTCGTGAAACCATTCACCACCTCCATCGAATTAACACCACATAAAATTTGCAAGTGATACTCAATATCGCCTTTAGTAAATCCGTTTTTAAACGCCCTAAATAGCTCTTCAAATACTTCAAATTGTTGTGCGGGTGTTAAATCCAATGATTGTCTTCTACTCTCTCTCCTGCAAACATCTTCCAAGAAACTTTTGAACGGATCAACATCATAAGGATTTATATTCTCTTCAATATTGTTTGAAACAAATTCAGCAATCAAGTCAAGAATGAATGGGACACCTGAAAATCTCTCCTCATTTTTATCTGACTTTTTAACACCCTCGTAGACTCCCCCACTAATTTGCTTTGCAATTCTTTGAGCAATACTAACTTCATTTTCAGTCTTCAATCGATTGGAAAAATATTTTTTTCTTTGATCGTTATCAAAACCTTTTAGTTTAAATATCTCAATCTTGCTGGAGTCAATTTCATCAGAAATTGTTTCCCAATAAGTTTCACGTGTTGTTAATAATATTTTTGCATTATTTCCTTCTTCTTCCGACTCGAGCATTTGATGTAAATCATTGATAAGCTCTTTTGCTCTAATGTTTAGCGATTGATTTAGACACAACTCATCGAAACCATCAAATATAACAACAAATATTCCTTCGTTTATTAATACCTTAAGTGCAGTTTTATTAGCAAGAATTCTACTGGAATTTTCAAATCTTTTTGACAGCGCTAGATCCCATAGATGATCTAAAGTAAAGCGCGCCTGGGAAAACTCTTTCCACTGGTCAGATTCAATTAGAATTGGAATCACATTTGTCTTAGATTCAAATATTTTCTTACAAAGCTCTCGAGATAACGTTGTTTTTCCTACACCCCCATTAGCAGTTAAAACTGAAAGGGATGAATTTTTCTCTGTTGATGATCGGCCTGTGATCCATTGAGAAAGGAATTTCGTTGCATCATTTTGACTTTTTTCATTTTCTAACTCTATACTTGGATCAATGAAATATTCATTCGTGTTAGAAAATGGCCTCTGATTCATATTTTTCAGGAAATTATTCAATAGTATTTGCTGAGTGGTCTGAATACTTTTCCCTCTAAATGTTTTTCTTGTTTTTTCTAAATCTTTAGATAATTCACTAGATGGCGTTACAATTACTTCATAATCCTTTTGCCCGGATAACTCTCTCCATTTTTGTTGATTTCTCGGGCTCGATTCTTTTAATGGGCATTTATGTTTTAAATATAAATAATAACCCTCACTAACTCCTACCGGAGTTGAAAATTCTGCCTTCCAAAAATTCCATTCCCCAGTATCTTCTAATGATTTAACATTAGATGCTCCAAGGGTACTGAGGATTTCTTCAAAGTGTTTCATTTTATTCCTTACTGTTAGTATTTTTTATTAATTTTTTAGTTAAGAACTTAATAGTTAACTAATCCTTACTATCCATATTTTCTATATAAATAATTCAATTTATTTAGAGCTTCGCGACGTGCTCCACCATCCTGACTATTCAGTAAGCGTCGTAAACCTGCTCGCTCGTTTTCATCATCGAAGCTGAGCTCTCGCACTTTTCTGTTTTTAAGCACATTGATTTCTGTTCGGGCTGCGCTCATTTTTTCAGGGCTAGCCGTGATTGATTGCAAATCCATTTCCAGCTCTTTAATTCTTTTCCAGACCTCCACTTCTGACATATAGCGAACATCGCTAACTCGCATAACCGCCACATCACCACGCACGGCCATGGCTCGCATTTGATTGGCTTTGTTTCTTAATGCGCTGGAATCAATGACGTTTTCTTCAACACTGACGATTTGAGTAGTGGCACTAGTACTGCATACTGATTCGCTATACATAATGCTGCCGTCTGGATGTTTACATTTGAATACGGTGGGCTTGTTGGGATGCGATACATAAGCAGGTTCTGGTTTGGGCACATATGCCTGCTGCTCGGCGTGTCTTGGCTGTGGCGGATGGTTCCAGGCATTGCTAGGCTGGTCTGCCTGAGTGACCGGGGATGTTTCTTGCGCGGTTGGCCTGTTGATTTTGTGCTGGTAGAGCACATACAAGCCGCCTGATACGACTATCGAGGCAAGGATAAAGGCAATTAGGCCATGAGGCGTTTCTTTGCGTGTTCTACGCTGGAAGAATTCTTTGTCTTCCTGATCTAACTTCATGATGCTCCCTCCCTAGATACATCACTTACTAAACCATTTTGTTTTTACTTTTCGAGCGATTAACTCGCCTTTTTCTGATTTTCCAATTCCCGGGCCAAAGCTTCTAGCTCTGGGTTCCGTTGTTTCACGGTTGTTTCATCTGTAAGTAAATAAGCGGCAAATTCTGGCCAAACTTTAGCGACGGCTGCTAACGCCTCGCCTCCTGGCTTTGTCCTTTCCATTTCGTAGCCGATCAAAGTCTGCTTCGGAATGCCTGTGATTTCTGAAAACTCGGCTCGTCCCATATCTAGATTTTCTCTAATGAGCCGAATTTTCTTACCCTGAGATATTGACATCTGTATCTTTATACGAATATAGTTCGATCAAATACTATATTCGTATACGAATATAGTCTTATTAAAACACTCAATGACATGCAATGAAGGCTATAGGCGATTATGGACACCCCAATAGACACAAGTCAATTCCCAGCAGTCCCCGTCATGTCCCGGCGCAAGTTCGCAGACCTGGTCGGTGTCACCGAAGACACCGTCACAGGCTGGATTAATCGCGGTTATCTCCCTGTAGTTGAGATTGGTAAATATCGCCTGGTCAACCTGGCCCTGCTCAACAAACACGCCTTAGAACAGGAGTTCTCCCTCTAATGGCTTCCATCAAGAAACGTCCGGTTCTGCACGCTGATGCCCATGTATTGGCACGTGCACGCCTGACACCGGACGACTTCAAGAAAATCAATGCTGGCTTAAAAGACAGTGTGAATGCCATGGATGCGGCCATCGCGGCTGCGTTCCCGGCGGGCGTAGCCGACGGCGGCGCTGCCGTGCTGGCCTCCCCCCTAGGTAATACGGGGGGAAAGTCTATAAATCTCGTTCTTGAGGGTGGGAAGATCAAGGAAGTGCTACCCCGGAAACACTATTCATCGAAGGTCTGCTTTATCGACTGGCTGAATTTCACGGTACATGAAGACACATTCCAAGTAATTGAAGGAGCGGTGACAGATCAGGAAGTGGTTATGTCTGTCTCTATGGTGTGTGAGTCCCTGTTTGGATTCGGCATTACCTCCAAGCGGGACAAGGGAGCCAATTTCTACCATACGTCGTATGTGCTGGGTGAGAACTACGGCCTCGTTTGCTACGGTGGGCAACGTAATAGCGTATTGATTTCACTATCTGGTGAGGGCTGCGCTGCTGCTCGGGGTGCGTGGGAAAGACGTACTTTCGATTTCCTCAAATCGGCAACCAATCCAAAGATCACGCGTATTGACCTGACGTATGACGATGTAGCGGGAAAGCTCTTTACGCCTGAATCCCTGGTTGAACATTACGACAATGGAGGCTTCAACTGTGGCGGGCGTAATCCTGATATCGAGCAACGCGGCAACTGGAAACGTCCTAATGGTAAGGGGCGATCCGTCTACATTGGCAACCGCTCAAATGGGAAGTTTTTCCGAGGCTATGAAAAGGGCAAACAGCTTGGTGATGCAGATTCGCCATGGATGCGGCTTGAAGTCGAATTCAAGTCAGTTGACCGAGTTATACCGTTTGACGTCCTTAAATTCCCACACGAGTACTTTGCAGCGGCTTATCCCGTATTCGCCAGTTTCTCTGACACTGCGGAACGAATCCTGACTGTAAAAAAAACCGTCGAAATCTCCTATGAGCGCACCAAGAAATGGCTAAAACGCCAGTGTGGTGCCGCTATCAACCTGATGCTTAACGTCGAGGGGACGGCTGAACGTGTCCTTGAGTTAATCAAACGAGAGGGCAAGCTCCCCAAGGGCGTACTCCCTCCATCTTTCCGGCATGTTGACTCCAGTATGCACCACTCCCCTCTGGATCATATGCCCCTTGTCATGTCTGTTATCTGTGAAGGGATTTAATCATGCAATTCAAAACTAAAGCTACTGTCCTGGGCGCTCGTTTCTTCAACGATGTAGTTGAAGGCACCAAGCACGATTTCACCAAAATCCATATCGTGATGCCCGTATCCACCTCGGCAGGCTCTGAGGTCGGTTTCAACGCGCAAACCGTCACCTTTGGTACGTCTGTCAATTTCGAGAAATTGAAGCAGCTCCCCTACCCCGTCGAAGCTGAACTCGACCTTGAAATGACCACCAAGGGCATTGTCTGCCAGGGCTTCAAGCTGGTTGGCAAGTCTGAACTTAAGACAGCGGCCTAATCATCATGACCGACTTCCGCCGCTTCTACATTATTCAGTGCCGTAGCACTGGCGCTTTTCTCACCGAGGAATTGGGCTACACCAACCTTGCTGAGAAAGCCGGGCGACTCTATTGCCCGCATGAAGCGGTGGATACGGCCCGCCTGAACCTGGACGACGACTATGCAGTGTTTTCAGCGTGGGAACTCGTCCCTGAAACAGAACAGGAGGCAATTCAATGAAGCGCCTAATGCTTAACTTGGCCGCGCTAGCTATTGGCCTGTGCCTGGGCGGCATGCTCGTTGTGGGGTTCGCATGATGGACTTCCTGCGCTGGTATTTGCCATCGGCGTTGATCGTGTATGCGGTGCTGGATCTGATTGAACTGGCATTCAAGGCAGCTTCGTGAAATGCCTCATTGATTACGGTTCCGGCCAATACCAGGTCATGGAACCCCAACCCAGCGACTACACCACTTGCACGGCACTCGTGGTGAGTCCTACCGAATTGCAGAACGGTGTGATGCATCTCACCGCTGCTGAAGGAGTTCAGATCAGCTTGAGTATCGGGCTGCTCTGGGCAATCGCGGCTGCATTCCGTGCAGTCATTCATATCTTGAAAGAAAAAGGAGATTCACATGAAAGCGTTTAACCAACTCAAGCATTACGGTCGCAAGATCGCTCAGGGTGCTGTCGTCGCTGTGCCCCTGGTCGCTGCCAGTACTGCTGCCCGTGCAGAAATTGACGTCGCAGAAATCCTCACCCTGCTGGGTCAGGCTGTGACTGCGGTGGCGGCTGTCGGTGGTGCCTTGCTGTTGATCTGGGGCACCAAGAAGGCTTATGCCGCTGTGCGTAGCAGCTAAGGTGTATTGACCAATCGGCCATGAGCTTCAAGCCCTCATGGCCTTTTTTATGGTGAGGGCTGTATGGAAGGCTGGATTGTGATGTTGGGGATACTGGGGGCGCTATGGATATTGTTCAACGCTTGATATGGGCGTGTGTCCTGATGCTGTCATTTATTGGTAGCTCCCATGCCTATGACGGCACAATGTCCTGCAATGGTACGGGCGTGTCGGGTGCCAGGTCGTCCCCTGCAGAATGGTGCTCTGCATATGGTGCTGCTGCCTATCCGGGTCAAAACCAATACATTTGGACCCCATTGCATATATCAGGCTCAAACTATTCGTGTCAGCGGAATGGCTCCAACTGGTCTAGTTTTGCTTGTTCCGGCTCTTGCCCTCTGGGTGGCACCTACAATGCAACAACAGGTAAATGTGACAATCCCCCGGCCTGTCCTCAAGATGGCTATATACGTAATACAACAACAGGTGTGTGTGAGCCTCCACCGCCTCCCGAATGCACACCCGGCTGCAATGGTGCTTGTGGTAGTTATAAGACCTTTAAATACCTGCAATCCCAAGCCTGTATTGATTCCTGCATTTATAAGCTAGGGGCTGGCCTTGAAGTAGCATTAGCCACTGGGGAATCATCAGCTGGTCATGATGTACGTGAGAACACCGGGCAATCATGTACGGCTGCAACGGAAACACCAACAACACCCACGCCATGCCCCGAGTGCGAGTGCCAGAAACAAGGGAAGTCATGGGGCACGGTTAATGGCTTGGTAGTTTGCCATAGCCCAGGTACTCCTGGCAGCAAGCCAGTGACCAAGCAAGACCCGCCGCAAACCAAGACGGAAACCCCGGCACCGACCCCAGAAAACCCTAACCCCGAGCCAGTAACCACGGAAACGCCGTCACCTATCATCACGATCACGCCTAATCCTGCTGGCGGCTCGCCTGACATTACTGAAACCACCACAAACCCGGATGGCAGCACATCCAGTACTACGCAATCGCAAGAAAGCTATTGCCAGAAAAACCCAACGGCTTCCGTCTGCAAGCAGGCGGATGAAGACAAGAAGAAAGGCTCATGGTCTGGTAGTTGTGGGGCTTTCCAGTGTGAAGGCGATGCGGTCAATTGCGCCATTGCTCGGAAGATTCACCAGGACCGCTGTGATGACCTGGACGAGCTCAAGCAATTTGCACCTGCTGCAGAAGAAGGCAGGCGCATCCTAATGGGTGAAGAAGATGAAAGCGTCACTGGTTTCCTGAACCGTGATGCAGAACATACACGCACCATCAACCTCGCCAATGAAATCAAGGAATCAGGCGATTACCAGTTCGCTGCGCAGTGCTTTAGCGATGTGCAGATCAATATCGGCAGTCAGTCGATCACCGTGCCGTTCAGCAGGCTATGCAGCTACTTTGAAATGATTGGCTACATCCTGCTGGCGGCGTCTTATCTGTGGGCACTTCGTATTGTGGGGATATTCTAATGTTTGCACTGTTTAGCTCTCCTGCTGCCTGGTTAGTGGCAGCACTCGTCGGTGGCTTCTCCAAAGGCTTAGTGGAAGGCTTGCTCAAGGTGTTAACTGCCATGGGCATAGGCTGGGCCATGTATCAGGGGCTGGATGTGGTCATGCAGCAGATATTGACCGGGATCAAGGTCAACCTGTCTGCCCTGCCGCCTGAAATGGTCGGTATGCTCGGGGTGCTCAAGGTGGATAAATGCCTCAATGTCATTGCCAGTGCCTTTATGGTGCGTCTGGTGTTGAAGGGGGTGACTAATGGGCAGTTTGCCAAGCTGGAGATTAAGCAATGATCACCTTGATCACGGGTTTGCCCGGCTCCGGCAAAAGCCTGTTCACCCTAAAAACCGTCAAGGATCTCGCTGACAAAGAGAACCGTCCGGTGTTCTATCACGGCATTCCAGAGCTGACGCTCGATTGGCAGCTCATGGACAAGGGAGAAGATTGGACGGAGTGCCCCAAGGGCGCGATTATCGTCATTGATGAGTGTCAGACGACTTTCAGACCACGCGCCAATGGCGCTACCGTGCCTAAGCATGTCAGTCAGCTAGAGGTGCACCGTCATGATGGCCATGACCTGTTCCTGATTACGCAACATCCGATGCTATTGGACGGCAACGTGCGCAGGCTCGTTGGCCGTCATTACCATGTGGTGCGCTTCTATGGTTTCCAGAAATCTACCATCCATGAATTCCAGTCTGTCAGGGAGAACGTCAAAAGCCTGAAGGATTCGATGGAGAAACACTTTGTCTATCCCAAAGAGGTGTTCGGCTGGTACAAGTCTGCCGATATGCACACGATGAAGAAGCGGATTCCGGCACGGCTGGTACTGGTCATTGTGCTGCCTCTACTGCTCATCGCGTTGCTGGTGTATGCCTGGATCACGATTAGCGGGTTCAGTGACCACAAGATAGAGGATGCCAAGAATCAGGACAAAGACGGCGGGCTGCTGAATGTGCAAGGTATCCTGCCCATGCAGCCACCACCTGCCCAGGCGCAACGGCTGGATTGGTACGCGCAACAGGTGGAGCGTGTGCCAGGGCTGCCGCATACGAAGCCTGCCTATGATGAGATCACCAAGCCTGTGACGGCCCCGATTAACGCGGCCTGCGTGGATTTTAGAGGGCAGTGTAAGTGCTATAGCCAACAAGGGACGGAACTCAACACGGATGAGCAGCTATGCAAGCAGATCATTGCCAAGGGGTTCTTTATTGACTTTGATCCTGGGCAGAGTGTCACCGAGCGTAGCCAACAGGCAGACCGGGATCGGATTCTTGCTGACAGACAGCGCCAGGAGGAGCTTGCACGGCGTGACTTAGAGCGTGCTGCGTCCGAAGCCCGTCAGGGTGAGACGGTAGCACCCGCGTCGGTAGACGTTCGTCAGCCACAAGCTGACGAAGTGCGTAGCCCGTCGAAGATAGCACGCGAACGCACTGCCGCTTCGCAATGGGCGTTTAATCCGAATCAAAGCAATTGATCCATGACGATTAAGAAAACAGACTCCGGCTGGCTGGTCGATATCCAGCCAGGTGGCCGGGGCGCGAAGCGCTTCCGTAAGACACTCAAAACCAAAGCTGAAGCTTTGGCCTGGGAAGCCTGGGTTAAAACCCAGGTGATTCAGACGCCAGCATGGCAGCCGCAAAAACGAGATAATCGCCGCCTAGCTGATCTCATCGAGCTCTGGTACAAACACCATGGCAGTCACTTGAGGTCAGGCAAAGACACCTATCAACGCCTATTGGCCATGGCAAAAGCCATGCACAATCCAACGGCCGATACATTCAATGCTGCCATGTTCGCCAGCTACCGAACCAAGCGCATTGAAAGCGGCGTAACAGCAAACAACATGAACAGGGAACACGCCTACCTGCGCGCGGTATTCAATGAATTGCGCCGCGTAGGCGAATGGACAAAAGAGAACCCATTGCGGGATCTCCGGCAATTCAAGCTCGAGGAGCGTGAATTGTCTTATCTCAACCATGAGCAAATCAAAATACTCCTGGGCGCTCTCCAACCCAGACCCACGAATACCTATCTAGTCGCCAAAATCTGTCTAAGTACTGGTGCACGCTGGAGTGAAGCAGAACAGCTAAGATCTGGCCAAATCAAAAATAACCAGATCCACTTCACAAAAACAAAGTCCGGCAAAAACCGGACTATTCCTATCACGCAATATCTTGTCGATGAAATCGCAAACCGCCAAAACAAAGGCTTCGGCATGCGTTTATTCAAAGATTGTTACGAAGACTTCCGACGCTGCATTGCATCCCTGGATATCGACCTACCACAAGGCCAGCTCACCCACGTGCTGCGCCATACATTCGCCAGTCACTTCATGATGAACGGTGGCAATATACTTACCCTGCAACGCATCCTCGGCCATAGCTCCATCACAATGACAATGAAGTACGCACACCTAGCACCGGAACACCTTCAGGAGGCTAAGATTTATAACCCTCTAGCTTCTCTTGCTCAGCCATAAGTCGTTGAGCACATTGCAAAGCGAAAGCTTCCCAGAACTGCATTACCCCCACGATTGCGAATATAAAAGTACCAATAAGCAATTGCTGATAAAGAGTGCTATTTCCGTTAAGAAAGGATATCAACTTGGAATGATAAATTAGCGAATATAAAAATATCATTATTAAAATGTAAGCAGTACCGTATCTACGAGAAATTACCCATTCCCTTTTCTTACTTAAAATATATTTTTCTTCAAAGTAAATCGTTCCATTCTTAATATTTAAGTAATGTTTACCCCGGTCATACAATAAAAATGCTCTTGTAGGATTTGGAAACTTGAGCAAATATTTGATTACTTCATACGAAAATCTTTTTCTAAAAAACGTATAGAAGCCCTGCTCTACAACAATAGGAGCTTTATCATCAATTCCCTTCCCACTCATAAATTCTGCAATGAATTTATAATCTTTCAAAAGTCGAGAATGCGCGCGGCCTCCACCAACACTATCGAATAACTTTTTCATTAGGATTGGTATTGCCGCTCCTAATACGAACTTTATTATTTCGATCATTATTTTTCGTTCTTATTATTTCAACATCACAATTATGCCTTTGTTGACATTGCGTTGTCTTGAAAAGAAAAAAAGGGGTTACGTTTTCACGTAACCCCTTGATTCTATGGTGGGCCTCCCCGGAGTCGAACCGGGCACCAACGGATTATGAGTCCGCTGCTCTAACCATGCATGAGCTAGAGGCCCTAAAAGCTTGTTACGCTCTTAGTCGTTGCCAGTTTCGAGGAAACTGCGCAGGCGTTCAGAACGAGTTGGATGGCGCAGTTTGCGTAATGCCTTAGCCTCAATTTGACGGATACGTTCACGCGTAACATCGAATTGCTTACCGACCTCTTCCAACGTATGGTCAGTGTTCATTTCGATACCAAAGCGCATACGCAATACTTTAGCTTCCCTTGCGGTCAGCGATTCTAGCACTTCCTTGGTCGCATCGCGCAAGCTTGCGTACACTGCCGCGTCGACGGGAGCAAGCGTTGCCACATCCTCAATGAAATCACCCAAGTGAGAGTCATCGTCATCGCCAATTGGGGTTTCCATGGAAATTGGCTCCTTGGAAATCTTAAGGATTTTACGGATCTTGTCTTCCGGCATTTCCATCTTTTCCGCCAGGGTCGCTGGATCTGGTTCCAACCCAGTTTCCTGCAAAATTTGGCGGCTGATACGATTCATCTTATTGATGGTTTCGATCATATGTACAGGAATACGGATAGTACGCGCCTGATCTGCGATGGAGCGGGTGATGGCCTGAC